>JACDJB010003433.1_pt1 | contig 10446 bp, 8 predicted proteins | sample 7454121 | NCBI WGS metagenome assembly JACDJB01 (sample SAMN14253290, study PRJNA609438) | sludge metagenome | isolation source: sludge after 25d culture with pyrite | collected 2018-12-20 | reverse complement strand
TTGGCAATGATGTCGATGGTGTTCATCGCTCAAGTATAAGCCACGCGAGCGTGGATAAGAAACCTTTAGCGTCGTTTGCCATTTCCCTGCCGCCTGAACGACAATGCCAGCATGTCCGCCGATACCGCCCCCCTTGTCATCGAAGCGCTTCCTGACCCCACGCCCAGGGTTGGGCCACCCACAGCGGCGCAGCGCATCCTGATCCACGTTCCCGACCGCCACAATCCCGCCTTGCAGAAGGCGATGGCAGCCGTGCAGGCGGATGATGAGCTGTACACCCTATGGTATTGCCAGAATGTGAACGCCGTCGTCCGTCTGGGGATGAGCGACCATGGCCCCGTGCACATGCAGATCGTGGCTAACATCGCCCTGCGTCTGCTGCGTCTGCTCCTGGCGCAGGGCGTCATCCCCAGCATCGTCACGCACCACGGCCTGAGCAATGAAGACGCCGAGGTGGTGGTCGTTCTGGCAGCGCTGCTGCATGACCTGGGGATCAGCATCCATCGCGCCAACCACGAGGAGTACAGCCTGTTCCTGGCCAACCGCAAACTGCCTGATCTATTGTCGCCAGCGTACCCCGACCCCATCGTGCGCACGGTGGTGCAGTCGGAGATACTACACGCCATTATCGCCCATCGCAGCGACGGCCGGCCGTTGACGCTGGAGGCTGGCGTGGTGCGAGTGGCGGATGCGCTCGACATGGCCCACGGTCGCTCACGTATCCCCTTTGAACAGGGCGAGGTAAACATCCATTCGGTTTCGGCAATGGCCATCGAACGGGTGGCGATTGAGGCTGGCGAAACCAAGCCCATCAGGGCGCGCATCACCATGAGCAATTCGGCCGGTATCTTCCAGATCGATGAGTTGCTGAAAGAGAAACTCGAAGGATCGGGTCTGGAGGGCTATGTCGAGGTTTTGGCCACGATCGAGCGCGAGACAGAAGCGCCGCTCGTGCAGATACTCCGTCTGTAACCATTGAAAGTCATGTCCTACTCTTCTCGCGACCCCTGGAACCAAATCGACTCCCTGGATGACGGCGCCGTGCAGCCTGCGCCGCCGTCTCCACCTCCCAACCCGGTCCGATCCGCTCCTGGCCTGCGGTCTGGCGCGACCGTAACCTATGCCCTGATGGGCGTCACCCTTGCTGTCTATGGTTTGCAGTTTCTCACCCAAACGTTGACCGGCTATGACCTGCCGGTCGCTTTCGGCGTCAAACTACCCGACATTGATGCGACCGGCGAGTGGTGGCGGCTGATCACGCCGGTGTTCTTGCACGGCGGTCTGTTCCATGTTGGCTTCAATATGTACGCGCTCTATGCCATGGGGCCTACGCTGGAGCATTTCTACGGTCATGCCCGCTTCCTGGCCCTCTATATGTTGGCGGGCTTCACCGGCAATGTGCTCTCGTTGATCATGACGCCCAGTCCATCGCTGGGGGCCTCTACGGCGATATTCGGCCTGCTGGCAGCCCAAGGCGTGTTTCTGTACCGTAATCGGTCCTTTTTTGGCGCCAGCGCTCGTCCCCAATTGATCAACATCGCTGTGGTCGCCCTGATCAATTTCGTCATTGGCCTGTCGCCCGGAATCGACAATTGGGGGCACCTGGGCGGCTTTCTGGGTGGGCTGGTCTTCGCCTGGTTTGGCGGGCCGATCCTGGGAGTGGTGGATACCGGTTGGCAGCGTGCACTGGTGGATGAGAGTCGTCGCACCCAGGTGGCGCTGGCCTGGATCGCCACCTTCACTGTGGCCGTAGCCGTCCTCTGGCTGTGGGTAACCCTACGCTAGGCCGTCCCCTGGTCGTACTCGACCGGCCTCTTCTTCTGCCAACGCCGCCGCACGTACCAGGCTGCGGCGGCGATGCCACCTGCTTCCCATCCCCATAGCTCCGGCCGGCGGGTGAAGGCAAACCAATACGCCCTTTTGATGTCCGTCTGCTCACTGCCGCGCTTCTGCCAGACGTGGAAGCGCCAACCGCGCAAGGGCCAATAGAAGGTATCGGGGAAGAACCACATCCTGTCGAGGATGATGTGGCCGATGAAGGCGGCCCCGTAGGGCCACCAGCGGGGACGCCATCGCAAGAGCACGAATAGAAGCGCCAGATGGACGAGGAGTGTGTGGGCAAAAAGGACAGCGGATCTGAAGCGGCGATAGAAGTAAAGGGCGGCCAGCGGCTTGTCGATCAGATCCGGTCCCATCGCTGCCAGCGCCAGCAAGCGCGGGTCAACGTCGGGTAGTGTGGAGACGCGTCCACGCAGCCACTCGTAAGCGGCCAGTGTGTAGGCAACATGGCTTTGCGGCAGCATGACCAGGCGCCGTCTCTGCCCTAGACGCGCTCGACAGGCGCGGCCTCGGCGATGCTCACCATCTGTTCACCATTGCCGGACGGTGTCGCCGCTTCGCCTGCTCTGATCATCTGGTGGCCGAATTCGTTGGCAGGCGGCGCCACCACAGTGCAACTGCGGCGTCGAAGCTCGCGTAACTGCATTTCAGCCCGGCGCCCCCGGTCCGGCAGCGAGCCACGCAGCTCCAGCGCGTGCAGAAGCCATCGTTCGGCCTCGCCGAACGCCTGCCGCTGGATGAGTACGGCGCCCAGGTTGGCCGCAGCCAGAGCATTGTTGGGGTCGTATTCAAGCTGCTCACGCAGCCGTTTTTCCCGCGCTTCTTCCCTGTCTCCCGATCGGAGCATCACGCCCAGGTCGAAAACAATATCAGGCAGCCGCGAATCGTCCACGGGCGCGGCGCGGTGGCGGATGATACAGCGTGAGCGCGGGATGATGATGTCCAATTCGCGGACGACCTGCAGGCGAAGTTCGGCCCCATTCACTTCGCCTTCCACCGGCAAGTCCACCGTCTCGCCCGAATCAGCGACGACGTTGTAGAGCAGAACGGGCTCGTTTCGGACCTCCAGTGATTGCACCAACACGGGGTAGTTGCAGTGGTTGTTGATTGTAATCAGCCCGTCATGCGCCACGGCCGTGATGCGGTCGGTGTGAACGGCGGCTTGTGGCTCAATCGGCACCGATTGCTTGAACGGAAACTGGACGTCCAGCAGTTCCAGGAAATTGGGAGAATAGTTCTTAAGAATGCCAACGTGCTCGTGCAACGCATTATCTTCACCGATCTCCACCACGACGCGATGCCCGATGAACTGCTCCAACATCGGGTCGCTGGCCCCGCCGGCCTGACCGATCAGGTCGCCGCCGAATTTCTTGATGTATGCAGCGCTGGTATCGGTCAGAAGGGCGCCTGCTGGCTGCCGTCTGGCTCGACCAAGTATCAGACCAATCACCTCGTTCAACGATTCAGAGGCCGTAGCGATGAAGCTGCGCAGTTTGCGTCCCAAAAAGCGCAAAGGTCCCGGATGGAACCAGCGATGCAGATCTTTCGTTCTTCGCCGCGTCGCCGCTTCGTCCAACACATCGGCATAGCGATAAATTGCCTGGATATCCTGATACTCGCCGCTGTACAGCAGATAGCTGGCCTCGATATGGTTCTCGTCCTGCACGGCCTGCTTGTAGAGCAATTCCAGGCCGGTGGGCTTGACACGTAGCGTGCCCCAGATGACCTTGCCTCCGGCCTCCTCCAGGGTGACATGATAGCCTTCGAACGCGATCAGACAGGGGTCGCGGCGCCGCGAACGCAGCCACGCTCCAGCCAGCGTGACCAGGAAAATGAAGCCAATGGTGATGACAAGCGACCAGTCGATGAGCGATTGTGGTGATTCCATCTGGTTATGCGTTAAGAACTGCGAATCAGATCATCTGAATCAGGTCCGGCTGTTGTGCCGCCTGCCGCAGCTGGCCACAACCGGCGTTGATCTCGATACCGCGGCGCAGGCGAACGGTGGCGGCGACGCCGGCCCGTTCGAGAACCTGTTGGAACATCTTAGTGTCTTCATCCGAAGACGGCTGAAAGGGGGAATTCGGGATGGGATTGAGCGGAATGAGATTGACATGGCAAAGCAGCCCGACCAGGAGGTCGGCCAACTGCCCGGCCTGTTGGCCGGAATCGTTGATCCCGCGCATCAGGGCGTATTCAAAGGTGATACGCCGCCCGGTTTTCTGCACATAGCGTTGGCAAGCAGCGAGGAGGGATTCGAGGGGGTACCGTTTATTGATCGGCACAAGCTGGTTGCGCAGCCGGTTGCTTGAGGCGTGGAGCGAGACTGCCAAGCGAATCGGCAGCGGTTCGCCGCTCAGCCGGTCGATCATCGGTACCAGACCGACGGTGCTGACAGTAAGACTGCGGGCCGAGAGGGTAAACCCATCGGGATCGGCGATGGCGCGCAGGGCTTTGATCAGCGCCTGGTAGTTTGCCAACGGCTCGCCCATACCCATGACAACCACGTTGGTGAGCCGCGTGGGGCGCTGAACGTGTAGCTCCGCCGGCCCCTCCTGGCGTAGATAGCGCTCGAACCAGTGCACCTGGGCGATGATCTCGCCAGCGCTCAAGTTGCGCATCAACCCGCCCTGGGCCGTGGCGCAGAAAGTGCAGCCCATGCCGCAGCCGACCTGGGTAGAAATGCAGACGGTGCGCCTGCTGTTGTACAGCATGAGCACGACCTCGATGGTGGCGCCATCAGTCAGCCGGAACAGGGCCTTGCGGGTCAGACGGTCGCGGCTGTCGATCTGCACGATCAATTGCAGTGGGTTGCATTGTGTTTCTGCTGCCAGTCGGGCGCGAAGCTCCTTTGGCAGATTGGTCATCTCCTCGGGCGAGGCCGCCAATTCTTTGTGCAGCCAGTCATAGATCTGGTCCCCGCGAAAGCCAGGCTGGCCCCATTCCTGCATCAGAGCGCGTAGTTCGGTGCGGGAAAAATCGAGAAGAGTTAGCATGAGAAGCGAAGGCTGCGGGGACTTGGCGGAGAAGCTTTGTGGGCAACCATTATACATTCTGAGGACGGCAAAGCGGGAACCCAGACGCAATTGTCAGCCGCCCGGGGGTCGCGAGCCTGCCCATCGAAGGTCGATTGGTGCAAGATGATTATAGAGTTATATTATTTTATAAAATTTGACAAGATAAACAACTATGATTAGACTTGATAGTGATTTCATGACTCAACCATGCCCACATTTTCGCATCCACGAAATGACACCAGAACACTGAGGCAATCATGGCTGACAAACTCCTGACCACCCGTGAGCTGCAGGACTTGCTGCAGCTTGACCGCGTCACCATCTACCGCATGGTCAAGGATGGCGAGCTTCCGGCGTTGCGCGTGGGCGGCCAGTGGCGCTTTTCATCTGAGGCCATCGACGCCTGGCTGAAGTCCCAACCTGGCGATTTGCCGGCAAAACCGGGACCGCCTTTAACGTCGCCGGATTTGCACGGCATGCCACTGGCCGACCTAATCCCGCTGGCTACACTAGAAACCATCCAAAACCAGTTTGCACAACTGGTGGGTGTTGCAGCCTTCATCACCGATCTGGAGGGACAGCCGCTAGCGACATGCAGCCAGTGCAGTCGTTTCTGCCGGCTCATACACAGCCGGCCGGAGGGAATGGCCGCCTGCCAGGCATCGTGGCGCTCCATCGCTCTGCTCGACGAAGAAGGCGCAGCCATCCATGTCTGTCACGCCGGCATCCAGTATGCCAGCGCGCCGGTGAGTGTTGGTGGCCAGCGCTTTGGCTTGGTTACCGCCGGCCAGTTCCTGACCCAGGCGCCGGATGCGGACGAATTCAGCCAACGAGCGCACGAAACAGGCGACCGCATCGGCGTGTCCGGCGACCAGTTGGCCGCTGCCATGGATTCGATCAAGGTCGTGTCGCACGAGACCGCCCTGCAGATAACGGCCCTGCTGCAGACCATTGCCAATGCCATTTCCAGTATCGGCTACCAGGGCTACCTGGCGCGCCAGACGCTGGCTGAGATCGCAGCGCTGACCACGCGTGTGCGCGGTGAACGCTGATCGGAGAATGCAATGCCAAGTAAGCTCATCTCACTCCTAAATTTGGCTATCGCGGCGCTCGTACTCGGAGCATGCGCTGCCGCGCCGGCAACCGAGGAAGCAGCCGCCAAATCAGACCCATGGGCCTACCTGCCCACGCATCTGATCCACACCGATCACAGTAGTATCGTCAACGGGTCCTTCACCTCCGGTCAGGAGGTTACCCAGACCTGCCTGGAGTGCCACAAGGACTCGGCAGCCCAGGTCATGCACACGACGCATTGGACTTGGGAAGGGAAGCCGGTAGATGTACCGTGGCGCGATGAGCCGGTGACCATCGGCAAGAAGACCCAAATCAACAACTTCTGCATCAGCTCACAGGGCAATGAGAAACAGTGCATGACCTGCCATGCAGGTTATGGTTGGACTGACGAGAACTTCGATTTTGCCGAAGCAACCAATGTCGACTGCCTGGCCTGCCATGCGGATGCCGCCATCTACAACAAGGATGATTATGGTCTTCCCTCCGAGACAGTCGATCTGCTGGCTGCCGCCCGGTCGGTGCGGGCGCCAACGCGCGAGGAGTGCGGTAAGTGCCACTTCGACGGCGGCGGCGGCAACGGCGTCAAGCACGGCGACCTGGACGAGAGCCTTTACTTCCCATCGGAAAACCTCGATGTGCACATGGGCCAGTTGAACTTCCTCTGCACCGACTGCCACCGCACCACTGATCACGTCGTCAAGGGCAAGCTGCTGGCGGACAACTACACCATCGAACCGGCGGAGCAGGTAGCGTGCGAGGATTGCCATCAGGGAACAATCCACAGCGATGAGCGCATCACCCTGCACACGAAGAACGTCGCCTGCCAAACCTGCCACGTTCCGGCGATGGCGCTCAAAAATCCGACCAAGACTTTTTGGGATTGGTCGACGGCAGGACAGGACTTGCCGGAAGACCATTACACCTACCTGAAAATCAAGGGAACGTTCGAATATGAAAAAGACGTCTTGCCCACCTACCAATGGTTCAACGGTAACATCGCGTACCGTTATCTGCTGGGAGACCTGATCGATCCCGCGAAGGCCACCGATATGGTGGTGCCTGCCGGCAGCATCGATGACCCTGCCGCCAAGATTTTTCCGTTCAAGATCCATGTGGCAAACCAGCCCTACGATACGGTCAACAACATCCTGATCCCACCGCGTACCGCGGGCGATGGCGGCTTCTGGACGACCTTTGACTGGCCCTCAGCTCTGGAATTGGGTGCGCAGGATGCGGGTCTCGACTACTCAGGGTGGTTTGACTTCACGGAAACCACTATGGCGTATCCGACGACGCACATGGTGCAGACTAAGGACAAGGCCCTGCAATGCATCGACTGTCACGGCGAGAACGGTCGCCTGGATTGGCAGGCATTAGGCTATCCAGGCGATCCGATGGAGTGGGGTGGTCGCGATGTCACAGAAACGGCAGCCGTACGGTCAGCCGTTCAGCCATAGGGGTCACAATGAGCCAATATCAGGAATCACACCTCAAGCGGTGCAATGTGCGAGCGTTGTCTCCGACGTCTCTCATTCAACACCTCACTCGCCGGCCGAGGCTGATCATCGTTCTGCTCGCCATTATCCTCCTGGGATCGGGCGTCTGGGCGGTCGAGCGAGCCATTGCAGGTGACAACGCCGCCCCGATCGGGCAGGCTTCGCCCGTCCATCCCACCTTTCGCTTGCTGGATGTCTCCGGCGAAAGCGTTCTTAGCAGCGGCCAGGCTGTATCGATGGAGGAAACCTGCGGCGTCTGCCATGACACCGCGTTCATCCGCTCACACGCTTTCCATGCCGACCTGGGCCTGAGCGCGCTGGTCCCAGCCGGGCAGGCCGGCACGGGCGCGCCCTGGGACGCCTCCAGTGGGTTGTTCGGCAAGTTCGACCCACTGACAAATCGCTACCTGACACAGGAAGGCGACGAGCGGCTCGACCTTTCGACCGCAGAATGGCTGCAGGTGATGGGCGCGCGCGTCGTTGGCGGCGGCCCGGCAATCACGTCGCGTGCCGGTGACCCGCTGCTTAGCGGCACGCTCAGCAATCCAGAAGCCACCATTCTCGACCCGGAAACGGGGCAGGCCACAGCCTGGGATTGGTCCCAATCGGGCGTCATGGAGATGAACTGCCTGCTTTGCCACACTGCCGAGCCCAACAACGCTGCCCGCATCGAACGACTGCAGGCCGGCCAGTTTGGCGACGCTGTCACTGCCACGCTGCTGGGTTCCGGGCTTGTCGAGGCCAGCAGCGTGGGCTGGGTCTGGAACCCGGATGCCTTCGAGAAGGATGGCGAACTCAAGCCGGAGTATGTGCGCATCCAGGATCCCACCAATGAAAACTGCGCCCAATGTCACGGCGTGGCGCACGAAGGCAAGGCGCCGCTGACGCTTTCGGCATGCGACCTGGGCCAGCCACAAACCGCCACCACCGGGCAGGTGATCTCGGGCCAGAAAATCGGCGACTCTGGCCTCAATCTGACCGACAAGAGCGAATTGACCTATGCCTGGGACATCCACGCCGAACGCGGTCTGAAATGCACCGACTGTCATTATTCTCTGAACAACCCTGTGCACTACCAGGAGAGGCAGGAGGACAGGCCTGACCATCTCCTGTATGACCCGCGACGGCTTGAGATCGGCGAATACATCGAGCGACCCGACCATACCCTGGCGCGCGGTCAGAGTGCGCAATTCGATGTCGCGCCCGAAAGTAAGGCCACGATGCGCCGCTGCGAATCATGCCACGACGCCGTGGCCACCCATCGTGATTGGCTGCCCTACGCCGAGCGGCACATGCAGGAAGTCGCTTGCGAAACCTGCCATATACCACAGATCCACGCCCCGGCGATTCAATCCTATGACTGGACGGTGATCAAGCCCGATGGCTCGCCGCTGACCACCTGTCGCGGCATCGACGGAGACGACACCGTGACTGATCTCGTCACCGGCTACCAGCCGGTGTTGATGCGGCGAACGAATGTCGATGGGCAGACCATGCTGGCACCCTATAACCTGATCAGCGCCTGGTTCTGGGTCTACGAGGACGGGAATGGCAACATTCGTCCCGTTCGCCAGATCGACCTACAGGCGGCCTATTTGCAGGACGGCGACTACCGCCCCGAGATACTTGCCGCATTCGATGCAGATGGCGACGGCGCGCTGACTGGCGAAGAGCTGACCATCGACAACGACGCCAAAGAAGCGGCTGTGTTGGCACGGCTGATGGCCTTGGGGTTGGCAAATCCGCGCATCTACGGCCAGGTGCAGCCCTACAGCATCAACCACAACGTTGTCCGGGGCGATGCTGCGACCAGCAGTTGCCAGACCTGCCACAGAGACGAGTCCAGCCTGATCGCTCCGATCACGCTGGTCGGAAGCACGCCGGGCGGTGTGATGCCTGAGTTCGTTCTGAACGACAACGTCACCGCCAGCGGCGCCCTCAGGATGTACTCATCGTCGCTCACCTACCAGCCTGACCCGGAGGCCGATGGCCTCTACATCTTCGGCCACAACCGCATCACCTGGATCGACTGGGCAGGCGCCCTGTTCTTTGTAGGCGCGCTGATGGCGATCGCCGCCCATGCCACGTTGCGCGTGATCAGCGCCCGGCGGCGCCCACGACAGGAGCCGAAGACCGAGCGAGTGTACATGTACGATGCGTACGAGCGCTTCTGGCACTGGCTGCAGACCATTGCCATCATCCTGCTCTTGCTGACCGGTCTGGTGATTCATCGGCCCGATCTGTTTGGGATGTTCTCGTTCCCACACATGGTGACGCTTCATAACCTGCTTGCCATTATTCTCGTCGCTAATGCTGCCCTGGCTCTGTTCTGGCACCTGGCCAGCGGTCAGATTCGCCAGTTCATCCCGCGTCCGCGCGGTTTCTTCGACGAGGCTATCGTACAGGCCAAGTTCTACCTGGAAGGAATCTTCAGAGGCAAAGAGCACCCGTTCGAGAAGACTTATCACAAGAAACTCAACCCGCTGCAACAGATCAGCTATTTCGGGCTGCTCAACGTGCTCTTACCCTTCCAAATCATCACCGGGGTGCTGATGTGGGGCGTCCAGCAATGGCCGCAGATCGCCGGAATGATGGGTGGTCTGCCGTTCCTGGCCCCGTTCCACACACTGATCGCCTGGTTGCTGGCTACGTTCGTCGTTGCCCACGTCTACCTGACCACCACGGGCGCCACTGTCGGCGAGGACATCAGGGCCATGGTGACGGGCTGGGAGAACGTATCCGTGCACGAGGCCACCGGGTCTCCCAGTCATTGAGAGAAAGCAAGGAGAAAGTTCCATGACTACTACTTTTCCTGAACAGCGCAAAGGCCGGAAGGTCCGCCTGTTCAATCGCCCGCAGCGACCCTACATTCACCCCTATCTGGGCGGGCTATTACTCGGCCTGGTTCTGTTCCTGGCTTTCTTTCTGACCGGAAATGGCCTGGGCGCGTCAGGTGGGCTGAATCGCCTGGTGGTCTTTTTCGAGGACATCATCGCGCCGGAACACGTCGATCGCGTGCC
>JACDJB010003432.1_pt1 | contig 10449 bp, 6 predicted proteins | sample 7454121 | NCBI WGS metagenome assembly JACDJB01 (sample SAMN14253290, study PRJNA609438) | sludge metagenome | isolation source: sludge after 25d culture with pyrite | collected 2018-12-20 | reverse complement strand
GGCGAGAGGACTCGAACCTCCAAGGGGCAGGGCCCCACCGGGACCTAAACCCGGCGCGTCTTCCAGTTCCGCCACGCCCGCGTGGCAACGAACGGCCAACGGTAGCCTCCGCCTCCATGCCGCAGCCCTCTGACTTCCCGAGCATCCCGGTGGCCCAGGGCCCCGGGGGCGACCCGGCCTCGGACATCTACAACCGCCTGCTCCGGGAGCGCATCGTCTTCCTGGGCCAGGAGGTCAACGACCAGATCGCCAACCAGATCACCGCCCAGCTCCTCTACCTCGAGGGCCAGGACGCCGAGAAGGACATCTGGCTCTACATCAACTCGCCCGGCGGCTCGGTGACCGCCGGCATGGCCATCTACGACACCATGCAGTTCGTCGCCCGCGTCGTCGGCACCATCTGCATGGGCCTCGGGGCCTCCATGGGTCAGTTCCTGCTCTGTGCCGGCACCCCGGGCAAGCGGTTCGCCCTGCCCCACGCCCGCATCCTCATGCACCAGCCCTCCGGTGGCGTGCAGGGCCAGGCCTCCGACATCGCCATCCAGGCCGAGCAGATGGCCTACACCAAGAAGCTGATGGCCGAGCAGATCGCCGCCCACACCGGCCAGTCCGTCGAGCAGGTCCAGGAGGACTCCGAGCGGGACCGCTGGTTCACCGCCGACGAGGCCAAGGACTACGGCATCATCGACAGCGTGGTCGCCAACCGTCGCGAGCTGGCCTGAGGCGTCCCGTCACCCGGTGACCGGCGGCACCGTCGTCGTCACCACGGAGGCGGGCGGCAAGGTCGTCGGGGGGAGCGTGGTCGGCGAGACCGTCCCTGGCGTCGTCGTCGGCGGCACGGTCGTCACCGAGGCGGCGTTGATGGCGGCCAGGTCGATCCCGCACTCGTCGAGGGCGTAGCCCGTCACCGCCCCCTGGGCGGCCGCGATCTCATCCCCGTCGATGTCGAGCGCCGCGATCTGGTCGGCGGCCTCCGGATCGGAGGGGTCCACCTCGTCGAGGACCGTCGCCACGGCGGCGAACGTGTCGGCCAGCAGTCGCATCTCGGCGGCGACTTCGGCCGGGGCGGCGTCGGCCAGTCGCTCGGTGGCCGCGGCGGTGTCGTCGGGTCCGGCGGGCTGCAGCGGGTCGAAGACCGTCAGGTCCCCCTCGATGGCCGCTCGCAGTTCGGTGCAGAAGGCCTCACGGGTGCCCGTGGCCTCCGCCGGGGCGTCGGCGTCGTCCGAGCACGCCGTCCCCGCGGCCGCGACCACGACGAGGACGAGGACCAGCCGCCGGAGGTGCATCGGGCGAGTATCCCCGATCCCTTCCCCCGGGAGGTGTCACTGGTTGTGGGTACTGTCCGAGACATGGCGCGGCTGGTCCTCACTCCCTTCGGTCGGCCCGCGCTCGAGGCACTGGCGACCGTGGTGGCCGACGCCCAGGGCGAGGACCCGCTGGCCCCCGTCACCGTCGTCGTCTCGTCCGCGCCGGCTGCGGTGTCCGTGCGCCGGGCGCTGGGTCGTCGGGCCTCGGCGGGGTTGGCCAACGTGCGGACCCTGGCCCTTCCCCAGCTCGTGAACCTCCTCGGTGACGCCCGCGTCGCGGGAGGCCGTCGCCGGCTGGTCACCAAGGCTTGGGCTGCGGCCGCCGTACGGGCCGGGCTGGAGGACGCGCCGTCCCCGCTCGATGCGGTCTATGCCTCCGCCGCCGTCGAGGAGGCGCTGATCGCCACCTTCGCCCGGCTCCGGGAGCTCACCGATGCGGAGCTGCGGGCGCTGGAGAAGCGCAGCCCGCGGGCGGCCGCGGTGATCGATCGCTACCGCGACCATCGCGGCCGACTCCAGGACCACCTCGACCACCACGACCTCGCGGTCGCCGCGGTCGAGGCCCTGCGCACCGGTGCACCGGTCTGCGACGATCTGGGTGCGGTCGTGCTGTACCTGCCGCGGCGCATCGGCCGCGACTACCTCGAGCTGATCGAAGCGCTGGCCGCTCGCACCCCCGTGACCGCCGTGGTCGGGATCACCGGGGACGAGGACGGGGACCGTCCCCTGCGCCGCCTCGTCGAACAGCTCCAGCCGGTGCTCGGCCCGCCCGGAGCGACGCCGGCCGTGCCCGACCCCGTTCCGGCTCGCGTCGTCCTCGCCCCGGACCCCGACGAAGAGGCCCGAGAGGCCGTGCGGATCGTGCTGGCCCGGCTGGAGGCCCAGCCGGTCGACCTCGACCGCATCGCCATCGTCTCCCGGGCGGCGTCGCCCTACCGGCTGCTCCTGCACGAGCATCTCGACGCCGCCGGCCTGCGCCACCACGTGGAGCTGCCCTGGTCGGTGGCGCAGAGCACGCCCGGGCGGGTCCTGCTCGGCCTGCTGGACCTCCCCGAGCACGACTACCGCCGCGTGGACATCGCCCGATGGCTCCGCTCCGGCCCGATCCGCCGGCAGGGACGTCCGGTGCCCGCCTCCCGCTGGGACGCCGTGGCCCGGCGGGCCGGTGTCGTCCAGGGCCTCGACCAGTGGCGGGACCGGCTCGACCGACGACGGGAGGAGCTGGCCGAGGCGCTCGAGGCGGGGTGGAGCGACGCCGAGTACGTCCAGTCCCGGACCCGTCAGGTCGATGAGCTCCAGAGGTTCGTGGCCGAGGTGGGTGGCCTCGTCGGCACCGGTCGCCGCCCTTGGGCCGAGTGGTCCGCCTGGTCGATCGAGGTCCTCGACCGGTTCCTGCTCGATCCGGACGGCCGCGTCGACTGGCCGGACGAGGCGGCGGCCGACGACTGGCGGGAGGTGCGGGCCAGGGTCGGCGCCCTGGCTGACCTGGACGCCGTGGACGGTCCGGCCGACGCCGGACGGTTCCGTCGGGTCCTGGCTGACGAGCTCTCCCGCCGCGCCCGGCGGGTGGGCCGCCTGGGCCAGGGGATCCAGGTGGGCGACATGGAGAGCGTGTACGGCCTGGACCTGGACCTCGTCGTGGTCGTGGGCATGGCCGAGGGCTGGTACCCGCCCCGCCACCGGGAGGACCCCCTGCTGCCCGACCGCGAGCTGAGCGAGGCCGGCCTGGCCGACGCCCTGGGTCGTCCCGACCGGTCCGACGAACGCCGGGACCACCTGGCCGCCCGGGCGGCTGGGGCACAGGTCGTGCTCCTCGCACCCCGCAGCGATCCGCGGGGCCAGCGCGAGCTCCAACCGGCGCGGTGGTTGCTGGAGGAGATGAGTCGCCGCGCCGGACGCTCGGTCGGGGTGGGCGACGTGGTCGACCTCGATGTCCCGTGGCTGGACCGGCCCCGCTCCTTCGAGGAGGCGGTGCGCACCGTGTCGGTGCCCCTGGACGCCGGCGAGCGGGACCTGGCCGCACTCCTCGCCTCGACCGTGCCCGGGTCACCGGACCTGCACGCCCACCCCGTGGTGGCGGCCGATCCCCGGCTGGCCCGGGGCCTGCAGGCCGTGGCGGACCGGCGGGACCGGGTGTACGGCGAGTGGACGGGACGGATCGGTCGCCGCGAGGAGCTGCGCGTCAGTGACGAGGCCCTGGCCTCGGCGACGCGTCTGGAGCGATTCGCCCTCTGTCCCTTCCAGTACCTGCTGGGCAACGTCCTGCACGTCCGGGCGCACGAGGACCCCGTCGAGGAGGAGGGCATCACCCCTCGGGACCGGGGCTCGTTGGTCCACCAGGTCCTGGAGCAGTTCTTCGCCGACGCCCTCGGCCGGGCTCCCGAGCAGGGGTGGACCGACGAGGACGTCGCCCGCCTCCACGGGATCCTCGACGAGGTGGGGGAGGCCTACCGAGCCCGGGGCATGACCGGCCGGGACCTCGGCTGGGAGCTGGAGTCCTCGGCGATCCGGCGGTGGCTGGCCGCCGTCCTGGACCGGGACGCCGACGAGCGTGCCACCCGCGGCGCCCGACCCGAGGGGGTGGAGCTGCTGTTCGGTGGCGAGAGCGAGCACCCCGCAGCCGAGGTCAGCCTGCCCGACGGGCGCCGCCTGCGCTTCAAGGGCGCCATCGACCGGGTGGACCGGGCCGACGACGGGTCACTGCTCGTGATCGACTACAAGACCGGCAAGGGCCTCGGGTATCGCGCCGTCGACAACGACCGTCTCGACCGGGGGCGCAAGCTGCAGCTCCCGATCTACGCCGACGCGGCCCGTCGGGCCCTCGCCGCCGACGAGGACCCGCCGCCGGTCGAGGCCTACTACTGGTTCGTCGAACAGGGCGGGAAGAAGGCCTGGCGGGGCGGGGCCGTGGACGACGCCGTGCAGGAGCGGTTCGAGGACGTGGTGGCCACCGTCGTGGAGGGCATCGAGGGGGGCGACTTCCCGGCGAACCCGGGGGAGGAGGCGTTTCGCGGCCCGACCCACTGCGGCTTCTGTGACTTCAACCGGGTCTGCCCCAGCAGCCGGGTGGACCTCTGGGAGGGCGTGCGCGGGGATCCGGCGCTCGAGCGGTACGTGGATCTGGCCGAGGGGGAGCTGCGGTGACCCTCCTCGACATCCCCTCTGACCAGACCGCCCGGGAGCGCATCCGCACCGACCTCGACCGGACGCTGTTCGTCGAGGCCGGCGCCGGCACTGGCAAGACCACGGCCTTGGTGGGTCGGGTGGCCGAGTTGGTGATCCGGGGGCGGGTGACCGTCCCGCGTGAGCTCGCCGCCATCACCTTCACCGAGGCGGCCGCCGCCGAGCTCCGGGACCGGGTCCGCGAGCAGTTGGAACAGGAGGCCGAGCGGATCGATCTCGACGACGACGAGCGGGCCCGGGTCCGCGGCGTCCTCGCCGATGTGGACGAGATCACGATCACCACCCTCCACGGCTTCGCCAGTCGGCTTCTGGCCGAGTTCCCCCTGGAGGCCGGCCTGCCGCCCGGCTTCGAGGTGGAGGACGAGATCGAGGCCTCGGTGCGCTTCGACCGGCGGTGGCTGGCCCTCGTGGAGGACCTCCACACCGACCCTCGGCTGCGTGAGGTCCTCGGACGGGCGCTCGTCCTCGGCCTGCCCCTCCGTCGCCTCGCCGAGGTGGCTCGGGTCTTCGACGACAACTGGGACCGGCTCGGCCCACCACGACCGGAGACGGCCCTGCCGCAGGTGGACGTCGGCGCGGTGCTCGAACCGCTGGCGGCCGCGGTGGCCCACCGCGACCATTGCATCGATCCCGACGATCTCCTGTGCGAGCACCTCGACATCGTCGCCGCCCCGGTCCACCGGGACCTGACCCTCCTGGTCGAGGCCGACGATCCCGAAGCCCTGCTCACCGCCCTCATGCGGACGGGCAAGCTCAGCTGCGGCAACGGCAAGCAGGGCGTCTGGGGTGGTCACAAGCCCGACGTCACCACCGCGCTCGAGGCCGCCGAGGCCGCCCGGGTCTCGCTCATCCACCGGCACCGCAGCGAGGTGCTGGGCATCCTGGCCGAGCGCCTTCGGGTCTTCGCGGTCGACGGTGCCGAGGACCGGCGCCGCCGGGGTCTGGTGTCCTACCACGACCTCTTGGTGCGCGCCCGGGACCTGCTCCGGACCGACACCGACGTGCGGGTGGCGCTGGCGGGCCGGTACCGACACCTGCTCATCGACGAGTTCCAGGACACTGATCCGCTGCAGATCGAGATCGCGGCTCTGCTGGCCGCCGCGGACCCCGCTGTGGTGCCGGCTCGCTGGCAGGACGTCGAGGTCGTGGCGGGGAAGTTGTTCTTCGTCGGCGACCCGAAGCAATCCATCTACCGGTTCCGGCGGGCCGACATCGCCCTCTACGCCCAGGCCGAGCACGCGTTCGCCGCCGACGCCGTCCGCCTCACCGCCAACTTCCGGTCGGTGCCCGACGTGCTGACCTGGGTCAACCAGGTGTTCGGCGAGCTCATCGCCGGCGACGGCGATGCCCAACCGCCCTACGTCGAGCTCGCCCCCCACCGACGGGCGCCAGGCCGGCAGCCCGCCGTCATGGTCGTGGGCGGCCCCGTCGCCGATCAATCGATCGGCGACATCCGCGATGCCGAGTCCCGGGAGCTGGCCGGCCTGATCCGGCGCATGCGGGCCGAGGAGTGGGAGGTCGGTCGCACCGAGCGGTCGGCGGTCCGCTACGACGACATCGCCATCCTCGTGCCGACCCGGACCCCGCTGGGGCAGGTCGAGCGGGCCCTGGAGTCCGAGGGCATCCCGTATCGCATCGAGAGCCGATCCCTGGTGTTCCAGACCGACGAGGTCCGCGAGCTGCTCGCCCTGCTGGCGGCCGTCGACGATCCGGCCGACGAGGTGGCGTTGATCACGGCCCTCCGCTCCCCGGGCCTGGCCTGCTCGGACGCCGATCTGGCCGACTGGCGCCTGGCCGGTGGGCAGTGGCGAATCGACGGCGAGATCCTCGAGGGGCTGCGGGAGCACCCGGTTGCCCGCGCGCTCGCGGAGCTGGCCCGCCTGCACGGCGAGCGGGACTGGAAGCCGGTCAACGAGCTCGTGGCCCAGGTCGTCCGGGAACGGCGGCTGGTCGAGCTGACCCTCGCCCGCCGCCGGCCCCGTGACCACTGGCGGCGCTACCGGTTCCTGACCGACGCCGCCCAGGCCTTCGTGGAGGCCGGTGGCGCGTCGCTGGCGGAGTTCGTGGCCTGGGTGACCGCACAGGCCGACGGGCGGGCCGACCGGGTCGAGACGGTGCTGCGGGAGGCCGACGACGACGCCGTGCGCATCATGACCGTGCACGGCTCCAAGGGCCTCGAGTTCCCCGTGGTCGTCCTTGCCGGCCTGAACGCTGACCCGAACACCCAATCACCGTTGGTGGCGTGGGGCCCCGAGCGGCCCGAGATCCGCTTCGGCAACCGAGACGACGGTTACTTCGAGACCGCCGGCTACCTGGACGTACGCGAGGGCGACCAGCGCTTCGAGGACGCCGAGCAGCGCCGCTTGCTCTACGTCGCCGCGACGCGGGCCCAGGACCACCTCGTGGTGAGCCTGCACCACAAGCCGGGATACCGGAACCATGCATCGCTCCTCTACGAGGTCTGTGCCGCGAACGGCGATCTCGTCGGCGTCCCGGAGGACACCCAGCTCGCGTTCACCCTGGACCCCCCGGATCCCATGGCGCCGGCGGCCCCGGTGGAACCCCCCGGTGCCGCGGCCAGGTGGGCCGCGGCACGGGCAGAGGTCCTGGCCCGCGCCGAGGCCTCGGGTGTCGTCGCCCCGAGCGGCTTGGGCCACGACGACAGCCGTCCCCCGGTCGAAGAGGAGCAGCGGGTGCCGGGACGGGGGGAGGGGGGCTCGGCCCGAGGGCGAGCGGTCCACAGCGTCCTCCAGTCGGTGACGCTCCCCGGCCTCGCCGACCTCGAGGACCTCGCCGTGCTCCACGCGACCGAGGAGCGCTTGGTCGGGGGGGCCGACGACGTTGCTCGGATCGCCCGGGCGGCGCTGGCCGCCCCGGTGGTGCAGCGGGCCATCGGCGCCGCGCGTTCCTGGCGGGAGCTGGCCGTCCTGGCCCGGATCGGCGGCCGGCTGGTCGAGGGCTACATCGACCTGGCCTTCGAGGCCGACAACGGTTCACTCGTAGTGGTCGACTACAAGACCGACGCGGTGGTGGCCCCCGATCGCTACCGGCTCCAGATCGGCGCTTACGCCGCGGCCCTGGCGCGGGCCACGGGCCGGGACGTGAGCGAGGGCTGGTTGGTCTTCGCCGGGCTCGACGGGGCCGTCGAGCACGCGGTCACCGATCTGGCCGCCGCGGTGGCCGAGGTCGAGGTGGCCGTCGGCGGCTGATCCGGCTCAGCCCTGGGCGGTGAGGGCGAGGCCGCGGAGCTCGGTCACGGCGTGCTCGAGGCCCTCGGGGTCCTGGTAGAGGGCACTGCCCGCCACCAGCACATTGGCCCCGGCGGCGGCGGCGCCGCTTATCGTGGCCGGCCCGATGCCGCCGTCGACCTCGATGTCCACGTCGTGGCCCTGGGTGTCGATCAGCGCCCGGAGGGCGGTGATCTTGGGCTCCATGCTGGCGATGTAGGCCTGGCCGCCCCAGCCGGGGTTGACCGTCATGATCAGCACCATCTCCACGAGGTCGAGGACGTGGGCCACGGCATCGATCGGGGTGGAGGGGTTCAGAGCCACCGCGGCCCGAGCCCCGGCCTCGGCCACGGCGCCCAGCGTGCGGTGCAGGTGCACTGTGGACTCGGCGTGGATGATCAGGAGCTCACAGCCGGCGTCGACGTAGGGCTGGAGCATGAGCTCGGGGGTGTTGACCATCAGGTGGGCCTCGAAGGGCACCGTCACCTGGTCCCGCACCGAGGCGATGACATCGGGCCCGAAGGTCAGGTTGGGCACGAACTGGCCGTCCATCACGTCCCACTGGATGCGGTCGACCCCCGCCTTCTCCAGGGCGATGCACTCCTCGCCGAGTCGCGAGAAGTCCGCGGGAAGAACAGAAGGAACGATGGAGATCGGACGAGCCACCAAGTGGGCCCCCTGGGATTCGAACCCAGAACCTGCGGCTTAAGAGGCCGTTGCTCTGCCGTTGAGCTAGAGGCCCGACGCCCGGGGAGGGTAGCGGTCGGCACGGATGCCGCCCGCCAACCTCCCCGGGCCTTGGGTATGGGGTGACCGAGGGGACTCGAACCCCCGACCTCCGGGGCCACATCCCGGCGCTCTAACCGAGCTGAGCTACGGCCACCATGAGTGCGTCAGCATAGGGGACGCCACCCCGATCACCCCAGGGGTAAGCGGACCGGCGGTTCCGGTTCGTCTGCAGGCACGCGGCGGAAGTCCTCCGCCAGGTGAACACCCTTCGCTTGATTGTTCTTCGCAGGCACGACCCTCAGCATCACGCGGTTCCCGTGGCCATGCGGGCGGAAGTAGTAACAGGTGCGCGTCGCCGGGCAGTAGACACAGACGATGTCGACCTCGGACTTGTCCATCGGTCTGCGATGCATCCCGTGTCGATCGGACCACACCGATCCGAGCTCGATATCGAGCACGCCGCGTGCGTTCAACGACCGGTACTTGACCTGCACACGGCTGAACTTGCCGTCCCGGTAGGCCACGACGTCGAACGGGGCATGTTCGGTTGCGGGCCACAGCACCAGATAGCCCTGTTCCATGAGGTCGGTGTAGGGGTGGGCCACCGCCAAATCGCCCTTGGTCTTCGTCGGATGGACGAGGGGCATGACATGGAAGTATACTAAAAATGCGGAACAAATGTTCCCTTCGTGGCGGTCGGTGGTCAGCCGTAAGCTGGTGATGCCTCCGTAGCTCAGTGGACAGAGCACTCGGCTTCTATCCGAGCGTGCGCGGGTTCGAATCCCGCCGGGGGCGCCCACGCGACCGGGTCTCGGTCTTGCGACACGACCCCGAGGCAACGCAGGCTCGGACGCTGACCACCCCCTCAGCACCGTCCGACTAGAACGAGTCGGTGAGCGACGGAGGACGGCGAGGACTGGGTACCGGGCTCCGGTCGGTCTCGACCCTCCCCGGCTATCGGCTGAACAGCCTGCGCCAAGACCTGCCCGCCGGACTGGCCCTGACGGCGCTGCTGGTCCCGCAGGGCATGGCCTATGCCACCCTCGCCGGACTCCCGGCGGTCACCGGGCTGTACACGACCATCGCCTGCCTCACGGCGTACGCGTTGGTCGGGCCGTCCCGGATCCTGGTGCTGGGGCCGGACTCGTCGGTGTCGCCGCTGATCTTCGCCGCCCTCATCCCGCTCGGGGCGGCCGAGGACCCCGAGACCGCCATCGCCCTGGCCGGGATGCTGGCCGTGCTGGTCGGCCTGATGGAGGTCGGCCTCGGTGCAGCCCGGTTCGGCTTCGTCGCCTCGCTGCTGTCCAAGCCCGTGCAGATCGGCTACCTGAACGGGCTCGCGCTGGTCATCATCGCCGGGCAGCTGCCCACGCTCTTCGGGTTCTCGACCGACGCCACCAGCTTCGCGGGGGAGGTCTCGGCCTTCTTCGGCGGGCTGGACGGCACGGATGCCGAGGCCCTCCTCGTGGGTCTCGGGACCCTCGCCGTCCTCGTCGGCGCCTCGTTCCTGCCGGCCCGGGTTCCGGGCGTGCTCATCGCCGTCGTCGGGGCCACGGTGGTCGTCGGCGCCTTCGACCTCGCGGCGAAGGGCGTGCCCGTCGTCGGAGAGCTGCCTCAGGGCCTGCCCCGCCCGGCCCTGCCGTGGACCGACATCGGCGACGTCGGACCCCTGGCCCTCGCTGCGGTCGGCATCGTCCTGGTGTCGCTGGCCGACACCATCGCGGTGTCGACCGCCTTCGCCGCCCGACGGGGGGAGCACGTCGACCCGGACCGGGAGATCGTGGCGGTCGGGCTCGGCAACCTGGCCACGGGGTTCTTCCGGGGCTTCGCCGTCTCCGCCAGCAGCTCCCGCACGGCGGTGGCCGAGGAGTCGGGCTCGACCAGCCAGGTCGTCGGTCTGGTCGGGGCAGCCACCATCGCGCTGCTGCTCATCGCCGCCCCGGGCCTGCTCCAGGACCTGCCGACCAGCGCTCTCGCCGCCGTGGTCATCGTGGCCGCGTTGC
>JACDJB010003431.1_pt1 | contig 10450 bp, 7 predicted proteins | sample 7454121 | NCBI WGS metagenome assembly JACDJB01 (sample SAMN14253290, study PRJNA609438) | sludge metagenome | isolation source: sludge after 25d culture with pyrite | collected 2018-12-20 | reverse complement strand
CGAGGCGCGGGTGCTGCCCGGGCGGGCCAGGCCGTATACCCTGTTGCCGTTGGAGCCGTTGCGGCGGACCCGGCCCTGGGAGAATTGGCGTCTGGTCCCAGCCACGCTGGTGGCGCTGCGCGGTCTATCCCGTCTCTTCCGGCGGTTCCGCCCGGCGTTGGTGGTAGGCACGGGCGGATATGCGAGTGGGCTGGCGTGCGCGTACGCATTGCTGCGGGGAGTGCCGCTGGCGGTGCACGAACAGAACTCCTATCCCGGACTGACCACGCGCCTGCTGGCGCGCTGGGCGCGCCAGGTGCACCTGGGGTTCCCGGAGGCGGCCGCATTCCTCGAGCCGGGCCGGCGCACGGAGGTACTGGTTACGGGCAACGCCATCCAGCCGCCGGACGCCACGCTGGAGCGGGTGGCCTGCCGCCGGTCCTTCGGGCTCGATCCGGCGGCGGTGGTGGCGCTGGTGGTAGGGGGCAGCCAGGGTTCGCGGGCGGTGAACGAGACGCTGTTGGCGGCGCTCGAGCAGGTTGCCGGGGGAGCGCTCCCGACTCCGCCACCGGGTTTCCAGCTCCTCTGGTCCACGGGTCCGGCGCACCTCGAGGGGATCGAGCGGCGTCTGGAGCCGCTCGGGGTGGCGGATTGGGTCCGGCCGCTGGGATATATCGAATCGATGCCGGAGGCGTTGGCCGCCGCGGACCTGGCGCTTTCACGGGCCGGCGCGATGGCGACCGCGGAGTTGCTGGCGTGGGGGGTCCCCGCGCTCCTGGTCCCGCTCCCGACGGCGGCGGCGGATCACCAGGTGCATAACGCGCGCTCTCTGGCCGAGGCCGGCGCCGCGGTGCATCTCTCGGAGGGCGAGTTGAGCCCGGAGTCGCTCTGGCGGGAGCTGACCGGTCTGGCCGGCGACGAGGAGCGTCGGCGTGCCATGTCGGCGCGGGGATTGGCGCGTGCCCGGCCGGATGCAGCGCGGGAGATTGCGCGCAAGCTCCTCGAGTTGGTGGGGAGGGAATGATGTCCGCTTCAGGTGGTGACGGTATGATAGCGGGAAGTGGGGCGGAGCCGCCCGCGCAAGGCGCGGGTGGTGGTGGTGGGCGCGGGCACGCTGCCGGTGGCGGTACCGGTACCGGCCACGACCTGGATCTGCGTGCTCTCGCCCAGACTGGCGCCGTCCACTTCGTGGGGATCAGCGGGGCGGGGATGTCCGCGTTGGCGGAGCTGGTGCTCCGTGCCGGCGGCAGGGTGACGGGTTGCGATCTGCGTCCCGGCGTGGTGGGTGGTACGCTGGAGGGGCTGGGTGCCACCATCTGGCAGGGTCATGATCCGTCGCATATCGCGGAGGCGGTGGCGGTGGTGACGACGGCCGCGGTCCCGCCGGATCACCCCGAGCTGGCGGCGGCGCGGGAGCGCGGACTACCGGTACTGAAGCGGGCGCAGGCGCTGGGCGCGCTGGTGAACCGCGGCAGCGTGGTGGCGATCGCGGGGACGCATGGCAAGACCACGACGACGGCGATGACGACCGCGATCCTGGCGGAGGCGGGGCTGGACCCGACCGGCTTCGTGGGCGGACATGTCCCCGGCTGGGTTGGTGGCCTGCGTCCCGGTTCGGATGAGCTCTTCGTGGTGGAGGCGGATGAGTACGATCGTTCGTTCCTCACCTTGCGCCCGCGGGTGGCCGTGGTGACCACGGTGGATGCCGATCACCTGGATATCTATGGTTCGCTCGCGGGGATCGAGGCGGCGTTCCGTGAGTTCGTGGCGCCGGTCCCGGCTGATGGCCTGATCGTGGCCTGCGTGGATGACGCCGGCTCGCGCAGGCTCCTGGCGGAGTCCGCCGGTCCACGGGGGCTGGGCTATGGGCTCTCGGCGGAGGCTGCGTTGCGGGCGGTCGGAGTCGAGGCACGGGGACGGGGCACCCGGTTCGTGGTGGAGGAGTCGGGGCGGCCCGTAGCGGAGTTCGAGATCGGGGTGCCGGGGCTGCACAATGTGCGGAACGCATTGGCGGCGATAGCGGCGGCGCGTCACGTTGGGGCCGATCTGGATGCGGCGGTGCGCGCCCTGGGTGGGTTCCATGGCGTCGCCCGGCGTTTTGAGGAGGTAGGCGAGGCCGCGGGAGTGCTGGTGGTGGATGATTATGCGCATCACCCCACGGAGATCGCGGCGACGGTGGTGGCGGCGCGGGCGGCGTACCCCGAGCGGCGGTTGGTGGTGGCGTTCCAGCCGCATCTCTACACCCGTACGCGGGATTTTGCGAGCCAGTTTGGAGGTGCGCTCCAGGGTGCCGACCAGGTCTGGGTGACGGAGATCTACCCGGCGCGTGAGGCGCCGATCGCGGGGGTGACAGCCGAACTAGTGGTGGCTGCCGCGCGTGGGGCGGGGGCGCCGGATGTCCGCTACGTTCCCGGCCTGGAGGCGTTGGCCGCCGGGGTGGCGGACGCGCTACGCGGCGGGGACCTCTTCATCACGCTGGGGGCGGGGAATATCGATCAGGTGGGGCGCGCGGTGCTGGCACGACTGCGGGGGGAGGGGTAGGGCGATGCGGGGTGCGGTCAGTGGCGCGCTCTTCCGGTGGGGGATAGGCGGGATCGTGGCCGGCGGCATCTTCGTCCTGGCGGTGGCGTTGACGCCGCGGCTGCTGCGTCGTCTCCCGATCTTCCGGGTGGAGCGGGTGGAGGTCGTGGGCACGCGATATCTGGCACCCCACCTGGCGTTGGCGGAGAGCGGTATAACGGAGCGATCGAATCTCTTCGACGACCCGGCCCCGTGGCGCGCTGCGCTGCTGGCGCACCCGTTGGTGGCCGATCTGACGATCGAACGGGAGTTCCCCGGTACGCTGGTGCTGCGGATAGTGGAGGTGGAGCCGGTGGCGCTCGTGGCGACGCCGGTCTTGCGGCCGGTGGATGGGCGGGGACGGGTCCTCCCGATCGAGCCCGCGGCCGAGGATGTGGATTTCCCGGTCATCGCCGTCCGTTCGGAGCTGGATGAGGATGGCAGGCTGGCCGACACCACGGCGGTGAGGCTGGTCGAAGCGCTGGACCGGCTGGGCCGATTGGCGCCGGGGCTCGTGGCGCGAGTCTCCGCGATCGCGCCGCTGGATGGCGGTACGTTCCGCCTCCTGCTGCGGGAGCCGGCGCGGGGTGAGGCGCTCCTGCCGGCGGATTTCAACGCGCTCCGGATCGAGCAGTTGCGGCTGGCGCTGGCTGATCTCGACGCCAAGCGGGAACTCTCGCGGGTGCGTCGGATCGATGTACGATTTCGAGACCAGGTGGTGGTCTCGCTGACCTCTAGCTGATCGAAGACTATGCGTCCCAACATCGTTGTGGGCCTGGACATAGGCTCGACCAAGACCTGCGCCGTGATCCTCGGGATCAGCGGCGATATGCCACGTCGTCCGACCTACCGGGTGCTCGGCGTTGGTCAGGCCCGGGCCGGCGGCGTCCGGCGCGAACTCGTGACCGATCTCGAGGAGGCTACCGAATCGGTGCGTCAGGCCATGAAGGAGGCGGAACTCATGGCCGGCGTAACCGCGGACCGCGTCTACGTCGGTGTGGCGGGCGAGCATATCCATGGCAAGCTCTCGACCGGGGTGGTAGCGGTCAGCCGGGGCGAGATAGATGGCGGTGATGTCCGCCGTGTACACGAGGTGGCGCGCGCCGTGGCGGTGCCGGCGGATCGCGAGGTCCTGCACGTGCTCCCTCAGGGTTACCTGATCGACGAGCGGGGCGGGATCCGGGATCCGATAGGGATGACGGGCACGCGCCTCGAGGCCGAGGTCTACATCATCACGAGCTCGGCGACGGCGCTGCAGAACCGGAGCAAAGCGATTCATCGCGCGGGCTACAAGATCGACGCGCTCGTGCACGAGCCTCTGGCCGCCGGGCGCGCGGTCCTGGTGGAGGATGAACGCGACGTAGGTGTCGCGCTCGTCGACCTGGGCGGCGCCACTACGGAGCTCGCGATCTTCCGGGATGGCCGGATGCGTCACCAGGCGACGATCCCCTGGGGTGGTGTCACGGTCACGAATGATCTGGCCAAGGGTCTCTCGATCACCTACGCGGAGGCGGAGCGGGCCAAGGAGCGGTACGGGGTGGCGTCGGCCCAGCTGGTGGATCCGCGTGAGCTGGTGGAGGTCCCCGGACCGGGGCCGGGGAGCAGGCGCGAGGTGCCGCGGGAGTTGATCGCGCACATCATCGAGCAGCGGCTGGACGAGATCCTGGGGCTGGTGGCGCGCGAGGTCGAGAGTGCCGGGGAGACCAGCCGGTTGGGTGCCGGCGTGGTGCTTACCGGCGGCGGCGCGGCGTTGGCGGGTGCGTCCGATGTGGCGCAGCATGTCTTCGGCATGCCGGTCCGGATCGGCTTCGCGGGCGAGGGACTGGCGGGTCTCACGGATTCGGTGCGCGGATCCAAGTTCGCGACCGCGACCGGGCTGGCGCTCTACGGTGCCGAGCAGAGCCTGGAGGCCGGTGGTTTCTCCGGTGCCTTCGCGGAGGGTGCGCTGGGCCGGATAGCGGCCTGGCTGAAGGAGTTCTTCTAGTAGCTCGCTGGCCCCGACCTGGTCGAGGTCGGCTGCCGGTGGTTGGGGTGTAGAGGTTCGATTACAGTGGCCCGGACAGATAGTCCGGCTTTGATGGTCTGTATTGATTGTGTTGATAGTTTCCACGCTGCGGGGGGGGCATGGCGCCGCCCCGGGCCACCCAAAGGAGGGTCAGTCATGATGATCTTCGAGTTTGAAGAAGCAGCCATGCAGAATGCGGTAATGAAGGTGGTGGGTGTGGGCGGCGGTGGTGGCAACGCCGTCAACCGCATGATAGACGAAGAGTTGGAGGGCGTGGAGTTCATCAGCGTCAACACCGATGCGCAGGCGCTCAAGAGTTCGCGGGCGCAGGTGAAGATCCAGATCGGGAAGAAGTTGACGCGCGGGCTGGGCGCGGGAGCGCGACCGGAGATCGGGCGTCAGGCGATCGAGGAGAACGAGGACGAGGTGCGTCGCGCTCTGGAGGGCGCGGACCTGGTCTTCATCACGGCGGGGATGGGTGGTGGCACCGGTACCGGCGGCGCGCCGATGGTCGCCGAGATCGCGCGGGAGTTGGGCGCGCTGAGCATCGGGATCGTGACGAAGCCCTTCCTCTTCGAGGGGAAGAAGCGAATGCGCCAGGCGGAGCAGGGGCTGGCGGAGTTGAAGCGTTGTGCCGACACCGTCATCGTGGTGCCGAACGAGCGGCTCCTCTCGGTGGTCGGGCGCGCGACCTCGTTCCGCGATGCGCTCAAAAAGGCGGATGAGGTGCTGCTGCACGCCACCCAGGGGATCAGCGATCTGATCTCGGTGACGGGTGAGGTGAACGTCGACTTCGCGGACGTGCGTACCGTCATGGCGAACCGGGGTCCGGCGTTGATGGGCACCGGCTTCGGCAAGGGCGAGAGCCGCGCGGTCGAGGCGGCGCAGGAGGCGATCTCGAGCCCGTTGCTGGACGATCTCTCGATCAAGGGCGCCGCTGGCGTGCTGATCAATATCACCGGCGGGATGGATCTGACGATCGACGAGGTGACGACGATCGCGTCGATCATCCAGGAGGCGGCTGGCGAGGAGACGGAGATCATCTTCGGTGCGGTGCACGATCCCGCGCTGGAGGGCGAGGTCCGGGTGACCGCGATCGCGACGGGGCTGGTGGGCCCTGGCGAGCCTGTGCGGAGCAATATCATCCGTCCCAGCTTCCCGACGCGCAGCGGCACCTCGGTACCGGTTCCCCCGGTAGGCTCGTCCCCGGCCCTGGCAGGTTCCGGCAGTGGGGCTGGTCCGGCCGGTGCGTCTGGTTCGGCCGGTGCGCCGCGGAGCGCTCCGCTCCCCGAGGCGATGCCGTTCCCGCGTTCGCCGGAACGGGTGATCATGCGTCAGCAGTTGACCGATCTGGATATCCCGACCTTCATCCGTCGCCAGATGGATTAGCAAGCGGGCGGACGGAATAGGGAAAGGGGGTCATGGTGAGCCCACAGCGAGCGGTGCTGCTCATCGTAGTGAGTATTTTGTCGTGGGGGCTGGTCTCGTTCTTCGAGCCGGCCGAATCCGTTGGTGATGCCCCGGTCCTGGCGGCGTTCTACGCGGCGCCGGCGGAGCGGGTGGAGACGCATGTGCTGAAGCGTGGTGAGACGCTCTCGCATCTCCTGGATCGGGCGTCGATCACGGGCGGCGAGTTGTCGAACCTGCTCCTGGCCCTACGGGAGCACCGGAGTCCTCGGCAGTTGCAGGAGGGGCTGGAGGTCACGATCCGGCGGTGGTTCTCGAGTGGGGCGCCACGGCTGGTGGAGGTGCGGTTGAATGCGGACAGCACAGTCCGTTTACGAAGCGAGCCCGAGGCGGGTTGGCGGAGCGATGTGATCGTGACGCCGACGGTGGTGGACACGGTTTTCGTGCGGGGCCAGATCGGTTCCGGCAGCTCACTCTATCATGCCGTACTGGAGGACGACGAGCTGGGTCTGCCGCCGGCCGAGCGGATCGCGATGGTCAGTGAGCTGGCGGAGGTCTACGTCTTTCGGCTGGACTTCTCGCGGGATATCCAGCCGGGCGACCGTTTCCGCCTGGCGTACGAGCGGGAGGCGCGGCCGGATGGCACGGCTCGGCGCCGTAGGATCCTGATCGCGGAGTTGGAGAACAGGGGCAGGCTCTATCCGGCGCTGTACTTCAGCAATGGCGAGATCGGCGGCTACTACGACAATACCGGCGCCTCGCTGCGGACGGCGTTCCGGCGGTACCCGGTGGATTATGTGCGGATCACGTCGGCTTTCGCCTGGCGGCGTTACCACCCGGTCCTGGGTGTGTACCGCGGTCATCTGGGCACGGACTTCGGCGCGCCGACCGGTACGCGGATCCTGGCGGCGGGCGATGGTACCGTCTCCTTCGTGGGGCGGCGCGGTGGCTATGGCAATGTGGTCGAGCTGCGTCACCCGGGCGGCTACACTACGCTCTATGCGCATATGAGCCGTTTCGCGAGCGGGATGCGCGCGGGTCGGGGGGTGAAGCAGGGTGAGGTGATCGGGTACGTGGGGTCGACGGGGTTGGCGACCGGTCCGCATGTCCATTACGAGCTTCGCAAGAATGGGCAACCATTGGATGCGCGGACGGCGAAGCTGCCCCCGGGCGCGCCGCCGATCGCCGCGGCGTTGCGGGGCGCGTTCGAGGAGGTGCTCGCCGAGCGCCAGGAGTTGCTCGCCCGGATCGCGCCGGCGGGCCCACGGCTTGCGGAGGTCGCAGAGCCGGCCGTGGTGGGTGTGACGCAATAGGTTACGGATCCCTCCACCCCCCATGGGCGTAGTAGACGGAGCCCGCAGGCTGGTGCACGCGGGTTTCGTGCGCGAACGGGAGTACGTTGGATGGATCTATCAGGCTGGGCGCTCTATGCCCTGACGGCCGCGGCGGCGCTCGCCATGGTCGGTTATCTATATGGCCGTCGGGAGATGCCGGGCCGTGGACGTCGGATCCTGGCGGGTCTCCGCTGGGCGGCGCTCGCCGTGCTTCTCCTCCTGCTCTTCGACCCCGAATTCTCCGTCTCCGATCTAGCGGGCCGCGGTGACCGCGTGCAGGTCCTCCTGGATGGCTCGCTCAGCATGGCGTTGCCGCTCCGGGAGGGGGAGCCTGGCACGCGCTGGGGTGTGGCGGTAGAGGAGGCGCGGCGGGTAGCCGGGCGGGCCGATATCTTGGTCTTCGGGGATGCGCCCCGGGTGGTGCCGGCGGATTCGTTGGGGGCGCGGGTGCCGGACGCGGCGGGGAGCCGGCTGGCGCCCGCGTTGCGTGCGGCGGCGGAGGCCGGCGCGCGGCGGGTGCTGGTCCTGACCGATGGCGGGATCGACGATCTCCCCGAGGTGAACCGGCTGCTCCCCCTATTGGATCTCGAGTTCGAGGTCCGCTCGCCGGGGGGTAGCGAGCTGGTGAACCGCGCGGTCTCCGAGGTCGAGGCGCCTGGTTGGGCCGAGGCCGGCAAGCCCTTCGAGGTCCGGATCGGGGTGAGCGCGAGTGGCGTGGTGGAGGATTCGGTGCGCATCGTCCTGCGGGAGGGTGAGCGGGTACTGGCCGAGGGGGTGGTCGCGGCGCCGCCATCCGGGCGCGTGGCCACCGCGGTCCTGGAGTTCACGCCGGAGGCTCCGCCGGAGGGTGGCGTGGTGCGCTACGACGTCGCGCTGGACGGCGCCGACGCCGTGGCGGACGATGACCAGCGGAGCATCTACGTCTTCGTGGATGAGAAGCCGACCGGCGTAGCGTTGATCTCGTTCCGCCCGGACTGGGAGCCGCGCTTCCTCCAGCCGGTCCTGGAGCAGGCGCTCGGGTTGCCGATCCGGGGATACCTCCAGGCGCAGACCGGGCGCTTCATCAGGGTCGGCGCGGGTGGTGAGGCCGGGACGCCGATCGGGGAGGCGGAGGTCCGGCGAGCCGCGGCGCGGGCGAGCATCGTGGTCCTGCATGGGCTCGCTGCGAACTCGCCGGCATGGGCCCTGGAGGCGGCGCGGGATGCGCGGCGGGCGCTGGTTTTCCCGGCCGGAACCGATCTTTCGGGCCTCCCGGTCACGATCCCCGCGCCGGCGCAGGGCGATTGGTTCGCCTCCGGCGAGGTCCCGGCCTCACCGGTGGCTGAGCTGCTGACGGAACTGAGGCTTGCCGAGCTGCCGCCGCTCGCCGCCGTGCGGCCCCTGGCCCTGCCGGCGGGCGCCTGGGCGCCGCTCCTGGCCGGCCGGGGCCGGGATGGCGCTGCCGGCGTCCCGGTCGTGGCCGGCTTCGAGCGGGCGGGCCGGCGGACCGTGGTCGCGTTGGCGGATGGGTTCTGGCGCTGGGCGCTGCGAGAGGGCTCGGCGCGGGAGACCTACCGCCGGCTCTGGTCCGCGCTCGGCGGGTGGCTCCTCGAGGATGATCGGATGGTGGATGCCGGGCCGATCCGGCCGCTCAACCGGGTAGCGCCACGGGGGGTGGCGCCGCGGTGGGTGGCGGCGGGTGGCGGGGCGGCGGAGGCCGCGGCGGATTCGGTCGCGCTGCGGGTACTCGATGGGGCCGGCGCGGTGGCGCTCGATACCACCCTCAGCGTCGTCGCGGGCGACACCGTCACGACGCCGCTCCTCCCGCCGGGTCACTATAGTTATGAGGCGCGGACGATCACGGCCGCGGCCGGGTCGAGCACCGCGCCAGGCGCGGTTGGCGGCGCGCTCACGGTCGAGAGTTATTCACCGGAGTACCTGCGGGAGCCGGTGGCGATCGCCGAGGCGGCGGCGGTCGCGGCGGAGAGTATATCACCGCAGCGGCGTGGTCCGGGGCGGCCGGTGCACACCGAGCCCTGGCCCTATCTGGCATTCGTGCTCCTGGTCTCGACGGAGTGGATCTTCCGTCGCCGGTGGGGGTTGAGGTAACGGGGGAAGGGCGGGTCGCGGTGGCGGGTCTGCCGCCGCGGCCCGGGCGGATCTGATCTATCCGATACGGACAGGGCATGTCAAGGTTATTCAGGCATAAAGAAGAACGGAAAACTCTCTGGCAGCGGATCAAGGAGGTGGCGCTCACGGATGTGGGCGCCATTGTCCGCGGCATCGAGCCCGGCTCACTCGAGCGGTTGGAGGAGTTGCTCCTGGCGAGTGATTTCGGGGTCGGCGCGACGATGCGTCTGGTGGACCATGTGGAGGACCTCACGCGCCAGGGCAAGGTCCGCACCGAGGACGAGTTCCTGGCGGCGGTGGAGGCCGAGATCGTGCGGATCCTCCGCTCGGGCAACGCCGATACCACGCTCCACTTCGCGGATTCCGCGCCCACGGTCTTCCTGGTGGTGGGCGTGAACGGGGTGGGGAAGACGACGTCGATCGGCAAGCTCGCGCAGCGTCTCAAGCGGAACGGCCACCGCGTCCTCCTCGCCGCGGGGGACACCTTCCGCGCGGGTGCGATCGATCAGCTCCGTATCTGGGCGGAGCGGGTCGGCACGGACTTCGTGGGCGCGAGCCCGGGCGCCGATCCCGCGGCGGTCGCGTTCGACGCGATCGAGGCGGCGCGCGCTCGCGGTGCCGATGTGGTGATCGTCGACACGGCGGGCCGCTTGCACACGCAGGGCGATCTGATGGCGGAGCTCTCGAAGGTCGAGCGCGTGATCGCGCGGAAGCTGCCGGGCGCCCCGCACGAGACCCTGCTAGTCCTGGACGCGACCACGGGCCAGAACGCGGTCTCGCAGGCGCGGATCTTCGGCCAGACGCTGAAGCTCTCCGGGCTGGTCCTCTCTAAGTTGGACAGCACCGCGCGGGGCGGTGTCGTCATCGCTTTGAAGGAGGAGTTCGATCTCCCCGTGAAGCTCATAGGTACCGGCGAGGGTGTCGATCAGATGGCGGAGTTCGATGCCGAAGCGTTCGCCAGGGATATCCTGACGAGCTGAGGCGGGGAGGGGAATCCGCCATGCCGCCGCGCGCGTCGGGCTCGCTACTCGACCAGGAGGTCCAATTTCTGAAGGGG
>JACDJB010003430.1_pt1 | contig 10451 bp, 10 predicted proteins | sample 7454121 | NCBI WGS metagenome assembly JACDJB01 (sample SAMN14253290, study PRJNA609438) | sludge metagenome | isolation source: sludge after 25d culture with pyrite | collected 2018-12-20 | reverse complement strand
GCTGCGTATTGAACCACGGAAACGCGGCAGGGAAGGCCGGGTCGTCCCAGCGGCGCGCGAGCCAGGCCGCGTAATGGATGAGGCGCAAGGTTCGGAGCGCCTCGACGAGATGAAGTTCGCGCGGATCGAATTCGGCGAAGTCCTCGTAGCCCGCGAGGATGTCGTTCAACTGCGCCTGCTGCTGTTCGCGCTCGCCCGACAGCAGCATCCACAGATCCTGCACCGCCGGCCCGCTGCGGCAGTCGTCGAAATCGACGAAGTGCGGGCCGTCGTCGGTCCACAGCACGTTGCCGGGGTGGCAGTCGCCGTGCAGACGCAGCGTGCGCACGCTGCCGGCGCGCGCGTAGCAGTGCGCCGCCTGATCGAGCGTGTGATCGACCACGCTGTTCCATGCCGGCGCGAGGTCGGGCGGCAGCCACTCGCCCGCGCGCAGGAAATCGCGCGACTGAATGCCGAAGCTTTCGAGGTCGAGCGCGGGCCGGTGCGCGAACGGCGCCTGCAGGCCGACCGCGTGGATGCGCCCGAGAAAACGCCCCATGCGTTCCAGCGTGCCGGGCCGGTCGAATTCCGGCATGCGCCCGCCCTGTCTGGGGAATACCGCAAAGCGGAAGCCCGCGTGCGCATGCAGCGTGGCGCCGTTCAACACGCGCGGCGCCACCACCGGAATCTCGCGTTCGGCCAGCTCGGCCGTGTAGGCGTGTTCTTCGAGGATGGCTTCATTCGCCCAGCGGCCGGGCCGGTAGAACTTGACCACCACGGGCGCGGTGTCTTCCACGCCCATCTGGTAGACGCGATTTTCGTAACTGTTCAGCGCCAGCAGCCGGCCGTCGGCGACGAGGCCGGTGCTGTCGAGCGCGTCGAGGGCGACGTCGGGGGTGAGGGCGGCGTAGGGGTGGGGCGATTCGGTCATGGAGCGCACTGTAACGCGGGAGGCGGATAATGAACCATCGCCCACCCCGCATCGAAGCCCCATGACGACGCACGATCCCTTCGAGCTCGACATCGCCCGCCACGTGTGGGCGACGCGCTATCGCGCGCCGGGCGAAGCCGACGTTGCGGCGAGCTGGCGGCGGGTGGCACGCGCGGTGGCGGCGGCCGAGCGCGACGCGGATGCGTGGGCCGCGCGCTTCTTCGGCGTGCTCGACGGCTTCCGCTTCCTGCCGGGCGGGCGCATCCTCGCCGGGGCGGGCATCGACAGGCGGGTGACGCTCCTGAACTGCTTCGTGATGGGCACGCTCGCCGACGATCTGGCGCACATCTTCGACGCGCTGAAGGAAGGCGCGCTGACCATGCAGCACGGCGGCGGGGTGGGCTACGACTTCTCGCCGCTGCGCCCGGCGGGCATGGTGGCGCACGCCAGCGGCACCATCGCCTCGGGCCCGGTGTCCTTCATGCGCATCTGGGATGCGATGTGCGCGACCCTGCTCTCCACCGGCGCGCGGCGCGGCGCGATGATGGCGACGCTGGCGTGCGACCATCCGGACATCGAGACCTTCATCGACGCCAAGCGCGACGCCGCCGAGCTGCGCCATTTCAACTGCTCGGTGCGGGTCTCCGACGCCTTCATGCGCGCGGTGGCGGACGACGCCGACTGGCCGCTGGTCATCGCCGGCGCAACGCTGCGCACGGTGAAGGCGCGCGCGCTGTGGCAACGCCTGATGCGCGCGGCCTACGATACGGCGGAGCCGGGCGTGCTGTTCGTCGACACGATCAACCGCGACAACACGCTGGCCGGCATCGAGACGCTGGCCGCGACCAACCCCTGCGGCGAGATTCCGCTGCCGCCCTACGGCGCCTGCGACCTCGGCTCGCTCAATCTCGCCGCCTTCGTACGCGCGCCGTTCGAATCGACCGCGGCCTTCGACCACGCCGCGCTGGAAGACGCAGCGCGCATCGCCGTGCGCCTGCTCGACGACGTGATCGACGTCTCGCGCTACCCGCTGCCGGCGCAAGCGCAGGAAGCCCATGCCAAGCGGCGCGTGGGCCTGGGCGTGACCGGACTGGCCGACGCGCTGACGATGCTGAACCTGGACTACGACAGCGCGACGGCACGCGATTTCGCCGCCGATCTGATGCGCCGGGTGCGCGATGCGGCCTATCGCGCATCGGTCGAAATCGCGCGCGAGAAAGGCGCGTTCCCGCGCTTCGACGCCGGGGCTTTTCTGGTCAGCGGTTTCGCATCACGGCTGCCGGCGGACCTCCGCGACGCCATCGCCGCGCACGGCATCCGCAACAGTCATCTATTGGCGATCGCGCCGGCAGGCACGATCAGCCTCCTGGCGAACAACGTCTCCAGCGGCATCGAGCCGGTGTTCGCGGCCACGGCAGAGCGCCGCGTGCTCGGCACGGACGGCCGCTACACGACACACACCGTCGACGATCACGCCTGCCGGCTGTGGAAGCGCCAGGGCCATGCCGGCCTGCCGCCCGCCTTCGTCGAGGCGCGCCGGCTCGATCCGCGCGCGCACCTCCTGATGCAGGCCGCGTTGCAGCCTTACGTCGACAACGCGATTTCCAAGACGATCAACGTCGCCGCCGACCTGCCTTTCGAACAGTTCGAGAACCTCTACCGCGAAGCCCATGCGCTGGGTCTCAAGGGCTGTACCGTATTCCGCCCCAACCCAGTGACCGGCGCCATCCTCAGCGACACGGCCGACACCGCCACGCCCTGCTGCGGCATCGAACGCGAGACCGACTGATGGCAGAAACAAGGACCCTTCCGGCCCGCCCGCGCATCGGCCTCGTCCTGGGCAGCGGTTCCGCGCGCGGCTGGGCGCACATCGGCGCGATCCGCGCGCTGGAGGACGCCGGCATCCGCCCCGACATCGTGTGCGGCGCCTCGATCGGCGCGCTCGTCGGCGCAGCCTACGTGGCCGGCGAACTCGACCGGCTGGAAACCTGGGTGCGCAGTCTGAAAATGCAGACCGTGGTGAGTTTCCTCGATTTCTCGCTCGGCGGCGGCCTCATCAAGGGCGAGAAGCTCATCGATTTCTTCCGTGCGCATTTCGTCGACCGCGACATCCGCGAGCTCGAACGACCCTACGGCGCGGTCGCCACCGACCTCGCGCGCGGCCGCGAAATCTGGCTGCGCGAAGGCGGCGTGTCCGATGCGGTGCGCGCTTCCATCGCCCTGCCCGGCCTGTTCACGCCGGTGGCGCAGAACGGCGCCTGGCTGGTGGACGGCGGCCTGGTGAACCCGGTGCCGGTATCGCTCGCCCGCGCGATGGGCGCCGACTTCATCATCGCGGTCGACCTCAACGCCGACCTGCTCGGCCGCCACCTCAAGGATACGCCCGCCGTCCGCCCGCAGCACGCGAAGCCGACGCTCGCCGAAACCGTGATGGCCCAGTTCGGCCTCGAACGCGACGACGTCCCTTCGCCGCCCGCGATGCTCGGCGTGCTGGCCTCCAGCATCAACATCATGCAGGTGCTCATCACCCGCAGCCGGCTTGCCGGCGAACCCGCCGACGCGCTGATCGCGCCGCCGCTGGCGCATATGGGGCTGATGGAGTTCCACCGCGCCGCGGTCGCCATCGACGCGGGACGGCATGTGACCGAAGCCCTGCTGCCGCAGTTGCAGGAACGGCTGAACGGGTGGAGCGGCAGCGCCTAGGCGCTGCCGGCAAGCGCAAGCTTGGCCGCGCGCGGCAGTTTCTTGATCGCCGCCTCGCGGCGGCTGGCTTCGGCGCGGTCGGCGGCGGGCTCGGTGTGGATCAGTTCGACCGGCCGGCGCGCGCGGGTGTAGCGCGCGCCGACGCCGGCGTTGTGCGCGGCGAGGCGGCGGTCGAGATCGGTGGTGATGCCGGCGTAGAGCGTACCGTCGGCACAGCGCAGCAGGTAGACGAACCAGGACAGGGCGGGCATGCCGCCATCATCGCAGATTCGGGATGCGTCAGGCCGCGGCCTCGGACATCTCCTGCGCCCACAGGAGCGCATCCATGTGCACGGCGTTGATGTCGGAAACATCGCGCCCGATCGCCTTCGCCAGGGACTCCAGGCTTTCCGCGTCGTCCTGCTCGCAGGCGATGGCGAGCGCGAGGTAGGGCGCGTAAGGGCCTTCGCGGCGCAGGATGGCGGCGGCGATTTCCTCGGGCAGCGGAATCTGCGCGAGCACCTTGTCCATCGGCATGCGCATCACCACGTCGAGCAGGGAAAACAGGCCGGCGACGAAGATCTCGTCGCGCGCCTTGGCGAACAGCGCGCGGCCGGCGAGCTGCTCGGCGACGCGGCCGCGCACCATCGCGTTTTCCAGCAGCGCCTGGTCGAGCGCCTGCTTGTCGCCGCCGGTGAAGAGCACGACGGTGAGCCAGCGGTAGAGCTTGTCCGTGCCCATGACCATCAAGGCCTGTTCGATGCCGCCGACCTTGTTCGCGAGCCCCATGCCGGGCGAGTTGACGTAGCGCAGCAGGCGTACCGAGAGCGCCGGATCGTGCTGGAAATGCCTGGCCAGATCGGGCAGTTCGGCGCCGGTGCGCACGCGGTTCATGAGGTCGAGCACCTTGGCGCGCGACGGCCCCATGGCCGGCCCGTCGAGTTTTTCGCGGCGGGTGACGAAGGGGCCCATGAACAGGCTGCACTGGAGCTTGTGGCACATGTGGAAGGCTTCGAGCGTCTGCACGCCGGTGGCGACGAAACGCTTGCCGGCGGCCAGCCGGGCGATGGCCGACATCTGCGCGGTGAAGGCGGGGATGTCCTCGCTGCCGGCGTCGAGCAGCACGTAGTCGGCCTGTTCGAGCAGCGCCTGCCGGTCGGCGCGCATCGCAGCGTCGGCCTCTACGGCAAAGCCGAAGCCGCGCGCCTTGAGCTCGGCCATGCGCTCGAGCAGGGAAGCCTCGAGCTGGGTGTCCGCATCGAGCTTCAGCAGCCAGACGGTGCCGGCTGCGGGCCAGTCCTCCAGCAGGGCGTGGTGCAGGGTGGCGAGCGCGATCGGCACGAAGGCCTGACGCTGGCCGAGCAGGCGCGCGATGTCCATGCGCTGGAGGTTGGCGAGCAGGGTCTCGTCGTACAGGCGCCGCACGTCGGGCAGCACGGCGTCGGCCTCGTCGCCGGGCGCGCGCCGCAGCATGAAGGTATAGCCGGCGACCTTCTGGTCGCGGCCGAGGATGGCTTCACGGCGCATCACCGAAGGCTTTTTCGCCGGCGTCGCCGCTGCGACCGGCGCATCGGTTCTTGCCAGACCCTCGCGGGCCACCTGCGCCGCCGCGTTGTCGCGATTACCCGACCACATTCCCACCAGACGATTCAGCACGACTTTCCCCTTTCGACGGCATTCAGAAAGAGGAATCGGCCGCGATCCGGCGGGCTGAAGCCCCCGGACCGATTTTTTTACGTCCTCAGAGCGGACGGCTGATCGAGATGATGCCGCGCACCATGCCGGCCGAGTAGCCGGTGGCCTTGTCGAGCGGGTAATCGGCGGCGAGCCGCGCCTTCACGCCTTCGGCCATCGTCGCGGGATCGCCGTGGCAGGTCAGGCACAGGGGCTGCGCCGGCAGCGCCTTGGCGTAGCGGAAGGTCTTGCCGGCCGGCGTGGCGACGATTTGCCAGGTATCGAGCGTCTCGGGCTTTTCGCCGGCGGCGAGCCGTTTTTCCAGGCTGGCCTGCGCTTCGGCTTCCCAGGCGTCGGGCACGCCGGCGGGGTTGCGGTTCTTCGGGCTGACGCGCTTGGCGTTCACGCCGAACCGTTTCGACACGTCGGCGGCGATTTCGGGCGCGCGCGTCTTGCAGACGGAAATGGCACCCTCGGGCCCCTTTTCCGTCATGGCGTTCTTCAGTTCCCCGCCCAGCGTCTGGGCCAGCGCCGCCGACGCCTTGCGCGCGTCGTCGACCATCGCCGCCTGTTCCGTGGCAGTGGGGCCGCTGGCGCAGCCAGCGGCAAGCAGTACAGCACCCAGCACGATCAACTTGTTGTTCATACATCCTCCTGTTGTTCCGGAAAGGCGCATCCCAGTCCCGCGAACCCGCCTGCTATGCTGTGATCCCCCGTCTTCGCCAGACTTTCGCCGATGAAGCATCTCACGCTGTATTTCCTGCGCGGCCTGCTGACGGCCCTGCCTCTGGGGCTCACAGTCTACCTACTCTATCTTTTCCTCACCTGGATGGAAAGATTCGCCGCGCAGCTCGCCCGTCCGCTGCTCGGCGAAGCCTACGTGCCGGGTCTGGGGCTGGTGCTCGGCGTGACCGGCATCGTGTTGCTGGGTTTTCTGGTGTCGCAGCCCTTCGCGGCGCGGCTGTTCCTGCTGGTGGAGCTGCCGTTCACCAACCTGCCGGTGATCAAGAACATCTACGCCTCGCTCAAGGATTTCGCCGATTTCTTCTCGCCGAAGAAACCCGGTGCGCGGCAGACGGTGGTGGCGCTGAAGCCGCCGGGGCAGGCCTTCGAACTGGTCGGACTGGTCACGCGCCAGCAGGTGGACGACCTGCCCGAAGGCCTCACGCGCGGCGACCGCGTGGCGGTGTATCTGCCGATGGGCTACATGATCGGCGGCTACACGGTGTTCGTGCCGCGCGACTGGATCCGCGTGATCGACCTGCCGGTGGAGGAGGCGATGCGCGCCGCGCTGTTCGCCTGGGTGGGCAACGCGGAGGACGACCGGCGCCCCTCTTGAGGTCAAGGTTTCGCCATGCAGATCGAATGCTACGCCCAGCGCTTGCTCAACCCGTTCCGGGGCGCGGTGCACGTCGTCCGCTACGCCTCCGCCGAGGCGGTCACGACCGACGGCGTCGAATGGGACATCTACGTGGCCAACGACGCGCTGCTCGACGGACTGGGCCGCGCCGGCCGGCGCGCGCAGATTTCCGACATCCGCTACGGCCGCTGGTCGGCGGAAAAGGGCCTCAAGCGCGGGCCGCTCTACCCGTCCGACGATTTCAGGCGGCTGGAGGACATGGGCGCCGTGGTGTACGAGCATCTGTTGCGCGTGCACCGCGCGCTGCCCTTCGGATTCCGAGACGCCTTCGAACTGTGGCTGCTCGACCGCGACGAGCGGCCGCTGGCGCTGATCCACAGCGTGCGCAACGACAGCGAGACCGACACCCGCCCGCCGCTCGACTGGCGCGCCGGCATCGCCGCGCGCGAGCATTTCCGCAGCCACGCCGTCGCCGGACTCGCCGAGCCGGCCGGCGCCTATCTCACGCGCCACGTCAACGGACTCGCCGCGGGGCCGGCGCAATGGTTCCGCCGCTCGGACGACGGTTCGGGCCTGGGCCTGCACACGCTGCAGGGCGGCGCGCATTTGAAAGGCCGCGTGCTGGAAGCCAACGCCTTTCCGCCGCTGTTCATCGCGACGCACGGCATGGACGCGGCGCACGCGCGGCTGGTGCACGACTATCACGCCTGGCAGGCGCCGTGGATGCTGCTGCTGGATCGGCTCGACGCGCCGACGCGCGCGGCGCTGGAAGCGTCGGCCTGCCGGCAGGCCGACGCCGTCGAGAAGCACTGCCGGCTGTACCCGACGGTGCTCGACCGGGCGGCGCTGCAGGCCGCCCGCGTACAGGCCGCGCTGGAACGCGGCCGGCTGGCCGCGACACGGCAGGACGACGCGATTCCGATGTTCTACATCGAGCTTGACGAGGCCGACCCGCAAATCCCCTGATCGCGCGGTACGCGGTTTATCGGTCCGGCGCCTGCAGCGCCTCGCGCAGCTTCTGCGCGTCGATCGCCTTGTCCAGTTCGCCCAGCGCGGCGGCCACGCCCGGGTCGGCGAACAGCTCCACCATCGCGATCTGGCCGAGCGTCTGAAAACCGGCCTGGATCGCGGCCGCGCCTTCGTAACGTATCGCCAGCCGGGTCGGGTCGAGGCATTGCTGCGTCAGGAGACGCTCGAAGATGCGGGCCGCCGCCTGATTGGTGCGCGCGCGTGCCTCGGCGTCCACCTGGGCGACGGGCCGCACCGCGGGATGCAGGGTGGTGATGGCGATCACCCAGCGGATCAGGGCATTCTTGTCTTCCGGCGTGGATTTTTCGACCAGGCAGCGCGAGAGATCGTCGGCGTACAGGCCCGCCTGGGCCGGCAGCGCGAACGCCGCGCCCAGCGCGCCGAGCACCAGCGATCGTTTCAGCATGGGCAGGGCTCCGGACATTCAGCGCACGGGCTCGAAGGTCGCGTCGAGGTTGTGGTCGTCGCAGTAGTCGAGAAAATCGCCGCGCAGGGTGGCGATATGCGCGTCGGCCGGAATGCCCAGCGTCATGCGCACGGCGAACATCGGCGCGCCGGTGTGCGGCGCCGGGTAGGTGTCGGTGTCGAGCGATTCGATGTTGATGCGCAGCCGCGTAAAGAAATTGGCGAGGCTGTTGACGATGCCGGGCTGGTCGAGCGCGGAGACCTCGACCGCGTAGGGGATCAGCGGCCTGTCGGCCCGGGCGGCGCGGGTGCGCTGCTGCACGATGGCGAGTCCGAATTCCTCGCCCGCCGCGGGCAGGCGCGATTCCAGCTTGGCGAGCGCATCCCAGCTACCGGTCACGCGCATCAGCAGCGCGAAGCGTCCGGCCAGCGCGGCCATGCGCGACTCCTCGATGTTGCAGCCGGATTCGCCGATGCGGCGGGTGAGGCCTTCGACCAGGCCGATCTTGTCTTCGCCGCTGGCGGTGAGGACGATGGATTCCGTTTCGTTCGACATTGAATGCGTTTTCCTATCTGGCAATGCGCTAAATCAGGCCCCGATCCGACAGTTCCTTCTTGATATAGGCGTAGTAGATCGGCGCGGCGATCACGCCCTGCACGCCGAAGGCCGCCTCCATCGCCAGCATGGCGATCAGCAGCTCCCAGGCGCGCGCCTGAATCTGGCCCCCGATGATACGGGCATTCACGAAATATTCGAGCTTGTGGATGACGACCAGGAAAAGCAGCGAGGCGGCGGCCACCTGCAGCGAATGCGACAGCGAGATGACGACGATGACGGTGTTGGAAATCAGATTGCCCAGCACCGGCAGCAGGCCGACCAGAAAGGTCACCAGGATCATGGTCTTGGTGAACGGCAGATGGATGCCGAAGGCCGGCAGCACGACCATCAGATAGAGGCCGGTCAGCACCGCATTCAGCGCCGAAATCCGCACCTGCGCGAACACCACCCGGCCGAAGGCGTCGCCGAGCCGCTGCAGGCGCTCGTACATCGCCTGCGCGAGCGGCGCCCTCACCTGCTGCGGGCGCGCCTCGCGCAGCGCGACGAAGCTGCCGATGACGAAGCCGATGATCACGTGCAGGAACACGCGGCCGGCGTCGCCGCCGAACTGGCGGATTTCCAGCGCGTGCACGCGCAGCCATTCGACCAGGCTGGCGCGGACCACCGAGCCGTCGCCCTGCGGCAGCCAGGCGGCCGCCCAGGCCGGCAGGAGCTGGCGCGAGTCCTCGATGATCTCCGCCATCTTGGTGAGCAGGCCCGCCAGGCCGCCTTCGGTGCGCAGATAGAGAATGACGCCGGTGGTGAGCCCACCCAGCGCGCCGAGCACGACCAGCGTGATGAGCGAAACCACCAGCACCTTGGCCCAGACGTGGTCGAGCCGGCCGATGACGAAGCGCGGCGCCAGCAGATGCACCAGTTGCACCACCAGCAGCCCGGCCAGCAGGGTCGGCAGCAGATGCAGCAGCGGCGTGAGCATCAGGCCCGCCGCCATCAGCAGCCAGGCGGCGATTTCATGGCGGGTGGCGGGGCGAGGCTCGGTCAACGCGGACTCCGTGGCGGCGCCAGGGTCGGCTCCGGACCTGGTCGAGCCGGCACGATGCCAAACTCGGACACGCCAGGCAAGTGCTTTCCGCGCCCTCGGTTTGCCTCAGAGCGCGCTGGCCACCAGATTGAGCGTCAGCGCCAGCACCAGCAGGTTGAAGGCAAAGGACACCAGACCGTGCGCCAGCGCCAGGCGCCGCATGGGCGCGGCGGCGATCGCCACGTCGGAGACCTGCGAAGTCATGCCGATCACCGCCGCGAAATAGGCAAAATCCATATAAGTTGGCGCGGCTTTGCCGGGAAACGCCAGCCCGCCGGCATCGTCCGTGTAGTACCGGCGCGCGTAGCGCAGGACGAACACCGTCTGGATCAGCAGCCAGGTGGCGGCCAGCGCCGCCAGCGCCAGCGCGATGTGCAGCCAGCGCGCCGGACCGCCCAGCGCGCGTGCCGCGTCGGTCACCAGCAGCACGCCGCCCAGGCTGACGAAGCAGGCCGCCACCACCACGGCATACAGCGCGCGGGTGCCCGGATCGTAGCTGCCGGCGAGCAGCCGGGTATGCGCCGCATCGAGCCGGCCCACGCCGCCCCAGACGATCCCCAGATAGGCCAGGCTGCCGGCGAGCCAGCCGGTCATCAGCCAGGTTTTCCAAAGCGCGGCCGGCAGCAGCAGGGCGGCAACGATCCCGACCGCCGCTGCGGCAAGCACGCGATGCCAGGCGCGCAGACGGGCCAGCGGATGCAGCGCCGGATGCGGATGCAGGCGCAGGTATTTCATGGATTCGCCCGTCTGC
>JACDJB010003429.1_pt1 | contig 10451 bp, 12 predicted proteins | sample 7454121 | NCBI WGS metagenome assembly JACDJB01 (sample SAMN14253290, study PRJNA609438) | sludge metagenome | isolation source: sludge after 25d culture with pyrite | collected 2018-12-20 | reverse complement strand
TGAGTCTTTTTACCTCTTTCGCCCTGATGCGCGGATCTGTTTTTCATCGTTATCGAAAAATATATAATGAACTCGAGTCTGCCGGTGCAACACTTGGATTTGGAAGCAGCATTCAAACCACTAGTTTCGGAGGAAAATCACTGGTGGAGGATTTGCCGCTTTTGCTAAAGATTTTATCAGAAGCTGTGCGTTGGCCGGTTTTTCCTCCATTGCAATTAAAAATCCTCTTATCCCAAATGATTACCGGATTGCAAATTCGTGAGCAAGATACTGCGGAACGTGCATCCATGAGGTTTGACGAAATTCTTTTCCCCAACCACCCCTATGGGGTAGTTGAAGAAGGAACTATCGAAAGTTTAAAGCGCATAAAAAGATCTGATCTGGTTAAATTTCACAAACAATTTTATGGACCAGCTGGAATGGTTATCACGATCGTGGGAGCAATTGATCACACACAGGCAGTTGAGCTTATTTACCAGGCTTTAGGCGATTGGGAAAACCCAATCTGGCTGCCACCACCAACCATCCCTGAGGTACCGAATAAGAAATTTGCTTATCGAGAACATATCAATATTCCGGGTAAGTCTCAGACTGATATTATCATGGGGAGTTATGGTCCCCGAAGAACATCTCCAGAGTTCTTGATTGCTTCGCTGGGGAATAATATTCTCGGTCAATTTGGTATGATGGGGCGAATAGGAGAAGCTGTTAGAGAAAAATCTGGGTTGGCTTATTATGCCGCGACAGCATTGAATGCCTGGCAAAGCGCAGGCAGCTGGGAGATTACAGCAGGTATGAATCCTAATAATATTGATCAAACGATCAAAATCATTCAAAATGAAATTGCACGATTTGTGAGTGAACCCGTAGCTGATGAAGAATTAGCAGATTCCAAATCAAATTTAATAGGGTTAATCCCCCTTTCGATTGAGTCAAATGCAGGGGTCGCAAATGCCATTGTTCGTATGGAAAGATACAAATTAGGTCTGAATTACTTACGCGAATATCCTGGTATCCTTTCAGAAATTTCAAAAGAACAGATTCTCCAGGTTTCACAAAAATACCTCGATCCAAACAGGTTAATAACAATCAGTGTAGGAACGGGACTTTGATGTTAAGAAATGGCGTAGATATAATTGAAATAGAACGTTTGGCTCAGATTAGTCCAGAAATACGAGCTCGTTTTATCAACCGTGTTTATACAGAATCTGAAAAGGCAATTTGTGGTGATAATAATGCCTGTTTTGCTGGCCGGTTTGCAGCAAAAGAAGCTGTATCTAAAGTTCTTGGAACCGGGATAGGCCCTGTTAGCTGGAAAGACATTGAAATTTTACGTGGAGAAGCGGGAGAACCAATCATCATTTTGCATGCCAAAGCCAGAGAAAAAGCCAATGAAATCGGCATTCAAACCTGGTCCATCAGTATTTCACATAGCAGAACACTTGCGATCGCTTTTGTTATCGCACAATAGACGACAACAATAAACCACTGCTTCAGGTAAAATTGAATTACTATGAAAATTCTCGCAGTCAGTGACATCGAGCTTGGATATTTGTACCATCCAAGAATTGTTGACCGGTTTTCTGATGTCAATTTAATCGTTAGTTGTGGCGATCTTCCCCATTATTACTTAGAATACATGATTTCAATGCTGGATATTCCACTTTACTATGTGAATGGCAACCATACCAGTAAACTTCAGTATACGACCGCAGGGGAACGAAAATTTCCTTGGGGGGCAATAAACATCCATCGGCGCTGTGTAAAAGATGATACAGGGTTATTATTATGTGGCATTGAAGGCAGCTTGCGATACAATCTGGGGGATTATCAATATACACAATCTGAAATGTGGAATTTTGTTTTTAACCTGACCCCGCAGTTTTTCTACAATAAACTCAGACACGGGCGCTTCCTGGACATATTCTTGACTCATGCACCACCATGGAAAATTCATGATGAAGATGATTTGCCTCATCAGGGAATAAAAGCTTTTCGCTGGTTGATCAAAGTCTTCAAGCCTGCTTACCACCTGCATGGACATATTCACGTATATAGGAATGATACAGTAACTTCAACACGTTTTCACAATACAGATGTGATCAATTGTTATGGCTATAAAGAAATTAGTTTTGATTTTAGTCCTGGTCGAAAATATACATCTACCTAAGCCATTTGTTGTTTCATTCCAATCCAGATGTGATCGGGAGATAATCCCAAATTAAAGTCAAATTCAATTGCAGAACTTGGATCATTTAACTTGCCCCTGAATTTAGGGTTTAGAAAACACACAGTCGGATCGCTGCCAAACTTTTTCTGATAATATTGAACAGCAAATTTGATTTTCTCATTGATATTTTTATGCGGGTCATTGTCGAACCAAATCATTCCTGTTGCCATAATCCTCCAACTATTATTTAACTTGCAATTTCGGTGCCCAAAAGGGTATCCACTTGGAACCAATTTTGGTTATAAAATTCCGTTCTGGGTTCAAACCTTCACATTTTTCTTTAGGAAGCCATTTTGAGTGTTTGGAAGCAGAACTTCGATCGATATGACCAAAAATTCTGGTCTTAAATTGTTCGAATGGTTTTTGCAAATCCGGGTTTTTTCTTAAATCCAAACCAGAGATCACCCAAATTCTGGAAGAGGCCCCATGCTCAACCAACCATTCAAAATTTAGACGGGCTTGAACATCCATTTGGTTGATCAATTCATAATCATCAATGAAAAGAATAGCTGCAGGACCAGAATTCCTTCCAGAAATTCTGTCATTCGCTTTTTTTGACAGATAGTGAATCCAATCTTCAGCAGCATCCTCATACTCTCCGTTAACACCAGCACAATATAAGTACTGAGGATCAAAATCCTGAATCGTCTCCATCCATTTTTCAGGGTAATGACTGATCATAATGAATTGCATACTGCTGGGGTGGGAATAGATAACCAAAGATTTCATTATTACGGTCATTAATTTACGGATTGAAGGTAAATGAGCATTCACCATCAAAACGGAACCGGGTCGTGGGTCTTCAAGATCAAAGAGAACTGGCATATTGCCAGATTTTCCTAAGATTGCGGTAGCTTCGGGAATATTTGGATGTTGAAGAACGAAATCTTCGAACGAGTAACCTGATTCGATGGGTTGCTCCATTTCATTTCTGTGCACTTCTCTTGAGCGCAAATTATTATTAACAACTGTTTGGTCGAGCATTCTATTTGCCATATAAACCTCCAGAATATTTGTTCTATTATAGAACAAATATTCTCGTTTTGTCAAGAGGGCAATAATCTACTATACTTCGTAATGAGAGTTAAGAATTCATCGTGAAATTCTTGTGCCTAAATTTGAAAATACGTTAAAATTAAGAAATAATAAAATCGTTGTCCGTTTCTATGAGGAGGTTCCCGTGATAAAAGAAACTATTAGAGATGCCGAAATACGAATGAGAGGGGCAATTAACAGTCTCGAAGAAGATTTAAACGGAATTCGGACCGGACGTGCTCATCCAGCATTAATTGAAAAACTGATGGTTGAATATTACGGCGTTCTAACTCCGTTGAACCAATTATCAACAATTAGTGTTCCAGAACCGCGCCAGTTGATGATTCGACCCTTTGATGCTTCCACGATCAAGATTGTGGAACGTGCAATTATCGCTTCAGATTTGGGGCTTACTCCTAACAATGATGGAAAGGTTATCCGTCTAAATTTGCCTGTTCTCACTGAAGAACGCAGGCGGGACCTAGTAAAAGTTACGAACACTCGTGTGGAAGAAGCAAAAATTGCTTGTCGAAATGTTCGGCGTGATATCATCAAGGAATTACGCGAATTTGAAAAAGAAAAATTAATTTCTGAAGATGAACTCAAGCGCGCAGAAGATGAATTGCAAAAAGTTATCGATCGCTATGAAGCTGAGATAGACAAAATCGGTGAAAGAAAAACTGATGAAATTATGGAAGTATAGAATTTGATGACACCGAAATCAAGCATTCCGGAAGAATTACCTGCTAAAGTTCCTACTCATGTGGCCATCATCATGGATGGAAATGGGCGTTGGGCACAAAAACGCGGTTTGCCTCGGCTGGCTGGTCATCGCGCTGGCACTGAGAATCTTCGGGAAATTATCAAAGCGTGTGTAGAATTCGGTGTAAAATATCTGACAATCTATGCTTTCTCAACTGAAAATTGGGGGAGACCGCCAGAAGAAGTGGATGGGTTAATGCACATCCTCGAAGATGTTATTGACCAGGAACTCGAAGAACTCCAAGAACAAGGTGTGCAACTGGTTCACATCGGGAGATTAGAAAGACTTGAGCCGGGGTTAAGAGAAAAAGTAGAGAGATCGATTGATCTCACCCGCGATAATCATCGCCTGACAGTCTGCATCGCGTGGAATTATGGCGGCCGGGATGAAATTGTATGTGCCATTAAGCGCATTATCGAAGCTGGCCTCAAACCAGAAGAAATCTGTGATGAAGTTGTCAGCAAATACCTTTTCACAGCTGGTTTACCAGACCCTGATTTAATCATTCGAACCTCCGGAGAAATGCGAATAAGCAACTTTTTAATTTGGCAGTCAGCCTACGCTGAATGGTATGTGACTCCAATTTTGTGGCCTGATTTTAATCGTGATGAATTCCTTAAAGCACTCATTGATTTCAATCACCGTGATCGCCGCTATGGCCTGGTTGTTCCTTGCGAAGAAGATTAAACCAGGAATGCTTCTAACCCGTATAAAAACTGCCCTCGTTCTTTTAGTATTAGGTTTATCAGCTATTTTTCTTAGCGGATGGGTATACTTTGCATTTATCGCCATTATCCTTTTATTAGCTGCTTATGAATATTCGCAAATTTACCGTAATGGGGGCTATAACCCAAGCACCATAATCATTTTGGCTGCTGTTTTTGCTCTATCGCTTTTTAGATATGTATTCGAATTTCAGAATAATGACATCATCTTAGCGTTGTCTTTTTTGATTTCGATGGCTTTCCATACGCTCCAATTTGAGCGTGGGCGAGAACAGGCACCTATCGATTTTGCCCTTACCATCACGGCTATTATGTATTTTGGCTGGATCGGTAGTTATTTTATCTCAATCATGTTTTTACCAAACGGTCAATGGTGGTTATTACTTTCAATTGGAATTATTATATTTGCTGATAGCGGTGCATATTTGATCGGGAGCAAATTTGGAAAACATCAAATGGTGCCGAGATTAAGCCCCAAAAAAACCTGGGAAGGATATTTTGGGGGTATTTTGTTAGGCATATTCGGTGGAATTCTATTCGGGCTATCCTTCCACCCACTTAATCCTTCCATCAATGTGGTTAACGGCCTGCTTCTGGGGATTATTCTAAGTGTAATTACACCCTTAGGAGACCTGGGAGAAAGTATGATTAAACGCCAATTCAATCTAAAAGATTCAAGTAATTTGTTTCCAGGACATGGTGGGGCAATGGACCGCATAGATACCTGGATTTGGGCAGCCTGTATCAGTTATTATCTAATTATCTGGTTCTTTAAATAACAAAGAGGCCAATTTTACTTGACCTCCATTTATTGTGATTTATTTCAGGGAATACACCAGATTTGCATCTGCAGAGATGATCATCTGCCCGGATGAAATCGGAGCTTCTGAAGTAACATCTGAATAACCACTTCCTTTTACATTAAACAACGGTTGTGGGCTTCCATTTGAGTACACATTGATATTCTGTAATTGACCTAAGTTTATCCCTGCGATGCCTGCAAGTTCTTGTGCTTTCTCCGTTGCATCCTGGATTGCTAAACGTCTTGCCTCGGATTCAGCCTGTTTTTTATCTTCAAGATCAAACGAAATTCCATTAATTTGATTAGCACCACTACGCACAACCGCATCCAATATTTCACCCAGTCGATTCAAAGCTCTTACTTTTACATTGACTGTGTTCTCAACTACATACTTCATTTCTGCGGGTTGTCCGTCTGGCCCATAATTTTGATAGGGATAAACATTGAACGCGGTAGTTTGAATATCCAGTGGATCAATCCCCTGTTCGGTTAGCACTGCTGAAATAGATTTTGCCTGCTGGTTGTTGTCAGCCAATGCGGTAGCCACATCCAATGCTTCACTCCTCGTTCCAATATTAATATAAGCAATATCAGGGATGAGATATACTTCCCCGTGTCCTGTTACTGACATTGTTCTTAAATTTTTTTCATTATAGCCCACCCCTGAACAGGAACTTAAGAGAACTGCCATTAAAACAAATAGGGACAAAATCATATTTTTCTTTTTCATACAACCTCCAACGATGTTTGTAAATTTAAACTTTGTATCCTTAAGACGATGAAAAAAAGAATTAGTTCCCCCAAAAAAAAGATTGCGGGAAGCCTCCAGCAATCTTTTCATTAAAGTATGGATTTAATTACGGATTTTTAACTTTCAAGGATCCCAGAGGAAGATTGACCTTTAATAAAACGCCATTTTCATTGGCACTGAAATTCTTCGAATAGATCTTATCCCCATCACGCACAAATCCTTCAGCCAATGTAACACCCGTCATGCCTGAATTTAATTCAATTGTCACAGGGTATTCTTCAGGAATAATGACCACCATTTCGCCAATGATACATTCAAGGTTTGCATTCAGTTTTTCTATTTCTGGCAAAGTAATTTCCATCGTCCCTATCACCAGGTTGGATTGTAGACCTTCTATGTTTAATCCAGTCAATGTAAGATTTTGAATGCCAAATATCTGATCAATATTAATGATATATGGCACATTTGCATTGAGAGACAGATTCCAAAGTTTTTCGTTATTCACAATTCTTAACGGCCATCGGTTTACCCAGGAATTGGATATCAGAATTTTTTGAACCTGGTCAGTTGTTTCTGATTCTATTGTTAGATCTTCAGTATTCGAAGTAAATATTTTGCCTTCGATCGACAAATCATTAGAATCGGTTTTGTCGATAACCAATTTTTCTGCCAACGGTTTGATATTCAATTCAACTTTTTTAATGTCCCCCAATTTGTAATGAATGGGAGTTGATATAGCTTGCTTGGTTGTATTCCCCTGGAACGCGAACCAAAATAATGCCAACATAAGTAAAAAAGCCAAACTAACGCCAATTAATGAACTGGCAATAGAGCGTCCGCGAAAGAGGATATCCAGGCCAATTCCAATGATCAATATGGGCCAGAAGTTTATGATAATTTGCCAGGTACTCATAGCGAAAAAACCAAGGTTAGCCAAAATTAATATAGACCCAATCCCAAAATCGATGATCGCCCCGGTCCATTTCCGATTTAATAAATCGTCGAAACCACTGAATATAAAAAAGATTGGCCAATATCGAAGGATTAAATCAAAACCACTTCCAGGTATTAATTTGAGGTTGGAAAGTAATATAATAACCCCAATAAAAATGATTAATAAAGGAAAGAAGATACTGCGATCTGCCTTTCTATTAAAATCTTTTGAATTCTCAGTCATATTTCCTCCTATGCCTGGTTTTTTTGAATCAAGGACCTGATAACCAGGAAAACACCTATTAGAATTAAGAGTACTGCCCACACCAGACTCGACAAATTGAAATCATCGACCAGGGCAAATAAACTTACAACGAAAAGAATTCCGGCAGGAATTAATGGCCATTGACGATTTCCCTGCATGCCAGGCAAAATGGTTAATAATGCAAATGTTAGAGCAATTCCTAACAAAAACACGCCACCCCCATCAAAGCGGGTAAATTGATCCACAAGCACGGTTAATGCCAGCGAAGCGGTAACGCCAGCCGGGATAATTGCCCACCACAACTTATTATTCATCAGGTAAACAATCAAAAATGCAATACTGATCCCGATAAAAAATATGAAGCCACCAATTCCATCCGAAAAATTCGGAAATATGACTGACATCAGAATGATGAAGCCTAACCCAACCAGAACAACACCCGGGATAATTGCCCACCATGCATCCCGATTCTGTAGCAGATAAACAATGAAAGCCACCCCTCCCAAAACAAACAGCACGCCCCACAATAACCCACCAAAAGAAATTATATTTAATGAATCAAATAATGCAGCAATTCCAACGATCACCAATAAAACACCTAATAGAACCCGCCAATTATTTTTTAATTTCATTTAAGCTCTCACTTTCTATTAATTTATGAAAAATACAACTTTTTGCGATTATTTTGTAATATTAAATACGTTTAAACTTTGAAAAAGTAGCAAATATCTTTTGACCAAAGCCTTTTAACATACCTGAAGTTAAATACTCAAACACTTTCGACATTTTTCTTGACACCCTTTTTTATTATTATATAATATGACACAAGCAGTCTTTATTTGGAGAATGATGAGAATAAATTTGATGAGATTAAATTGTATGTGTCTGCGGCGGGACCTTCTTTAACCGTCGCCTGAAAATAAGATATTAGACAGTCATCTACTTCAGGTAGCGGCGCAAAGTCCCGCTCATTTTACTTCGTCACCTGAAAATAGGATGGCTGTATTTTTTTAAACTTAAGGAGAATTCATGAAAATTGCAAACAATATAACTGAATTGGTGGGGAATACTCCCTTAGTAAGACTTAACCGCATTACTAAAGGATTAAACGCTGAGATTCTGGCAAAGCTTGAATACTTTAATCCTGCCGGCTCAGTAAAAGATCGTATCGGTGTGTCAATGATCGAAGCTGCTGAAAAAGCTGGAATAATCAACCAGGATTCTATTATTGTCGAAGCTACCAGTGGAAATACTGGAATTGCGTTGGCCTTCGTCTGTGCAGCCCGTGGATATAAGGCGATCATCATCATGCCTGACACAATGTCATTGGAACGCAGGATGCTGCTAAGAGCTTATGGCGCAGAATTAATCCTGACCCCTGGTAGTGAGGGAATGCCTGGCGCAATTGCCAAGGCTAACGAATTGAGTGAAAATGATCCAAGAGTTTTTATTCCTCGTCAGTTTAAAAACCCTGCCAATCCTGAAATTCATCGCACAACAACGGCAGTTGAAATCATACGTGATACCGACGGTCAATTAGATTATTTTGTTGCAGGTGTGGGTACGGGTGGCACCATTACAGGTGTTGGGGAAGCCTTAAAAGAACTCAATCCTGCTATTAGAGTTGTGGCCGTGGAACCATCTGACTCACCGGTGTTATCAGGTGGAGTAAAGGGGAAGCACCCTCTGGCAGGGCTCGGCGCTGGTTTCATCCCGGATGTACTCAATACTGAGATTTATGATGAAATTATTCAAGTGAATGGACCTGATGCATTTGAAACCGCTCGTAATATGGCTACCCAGGAGGGTTTGTTGGTTGGTATTTCTTCCGGCGCTGCTACCTGGGCTGCTTTACAAATCGCCAAAAGGCCAGAAGCTTCAGGTAAGAGAATTGTGGTCATCATCCCCTCTTCTGGTGAACGTTATTTGAGTACACCCTTATTTGATAATTTGCGGAGCTAGATTAACAATGAAAAATTTTCTGAAAATTCTTAAATCCGATTTGGATTGTGTACTCAGTCGTGACCCAGCTGCACGCTCGAAGTTTGAAGTGGTTTTGTTCTATGCCGGCTTGCATGCTGCCTGGTCTCATCGCATTGCTCATTGGTTCTGGACCCATAAACTCTTTCTGATTGCACGTGGGTTATCGCAATTTTCCAGATTTTTGACAGGGATTGAGATTCATCCAGGTGCAAAAATTGGTCATGGATTCTTTATTGATCATGGCATGGGTGTCGTAATCGGTGAGACAGCAGAAGTAGGCGAAAATGTTACCTTGTATCATGGTGTTACCTTGGGCGGTGTTAGTACTGAAAAGGGCAAACGCCACCCAACCATACTGGATAATGTTGTCATTGGTGCCGGGGCGAAGATTTTAGGTAATATTGTCATTGGTAAGAGCAGCCGTGTAGGAGCCAATGCAGTAGTGGTTAAAAATGTCCCTGCAAATTCCGTGGTGGTCGGTATTCCTGGTCAGGTCGTAATAAGATCCAGCCAGGAGGTCAGTGATCTGCCTGATCTTCACCATGACTTATTGCCAGATATGATTGGGAAAACGATTCAGACACTGTTGGAACGCATGCAAAAAATGGAATCTAAAGTAGATAATTTGTCACATGAACATCGAAAATTCAAAGAATCTGGTAATGGAAATGGAAAAGAAAAAGTTAGTATACATGCACCGGTGGACGGTGTTTGGCAAGGTGAAGATTTTTCCATTTGACTATTGGAAATCTTATTTTTGAATAAAACCTCTGAATGCCACGATGATTAATCCCGCCAGGCAAATAATGGCAATTCCCCACCCAAGCGTTTTGCGCTGCTGTTTTTCCATACTGTAAATGGAAAAAGGAGGGTTAGGGGTAGCAGAAGGGGTGGGTGTAATTGTTGCAGATGGTTTTGGTGTAATCTGGGTTTGGCTGGGGGTAATTGTCCTGGTTGGTGGTAT
>JACDJB010003428.1_pt1 | contig 10452 bp, 8 predicted proteins | sample 7454121 | NCBI WGS metagenome assembly JACDJB01 (sample SAMN14253290, study PRJNA609438) | sludge metagenome | isolation source: sludge after 25d culture with pyrite | collected 2018-12-20 | reverse complement strand
CATTTTCTCCGGGTTGGCGGTGTCGCTGATTTTCGGCATCTTCGTGTCGACCGCACTCACGCTGGTCGTGATCCCGGTGCTGCAGTACGTCGTCTTTCATCGCCGCCACGCGGCGTCTCCGGACGGTGTCGAGTCCTCTTCTCCCTCTTCAGAAGGAGCCTGACCATGACGGTTGAACACATGATCCTGAAACGTCCCGGCTTTGCGGAGTCATCGGTGTGCGCACGTTGAAGGAAGAACCGGCCAGTGGACCGGAAACCGGACAAGCTGCGGACCAGCCAACGGACAAGACGGTAAGCAGACCGGCGGAGCCGCCGGCGAACGAACCGTCGACCCGGGCGGCGGGCCACGTGTTGCGGGACGAAGCCTCGCGCAAGGATCTGCTGCACCGCCTGCGCCGGGCCGAGGGCCAGTTGCGCGGCGTGCAGCGCATGATTTCCGAAGATGCGGACTGCATGCAGATTGCGCAGCAGATCGCCGCCGTGCGGCGGGCACTCGACAGTGCGTACGTGCGCATGACCGTCTGCTTCATGGAGCAGGAACTGTCCAGCCGCATCGCGCAGGCAAGCGAGGATCCCGTCGACCTGTCGGATCTTCTCGGCAACATCGAGAGCCTGCTCGCCCGGGTGCGCTGATCCTTTTTTCCGGCGTCCGGCTTCCGGGAAGCGGGCAGACAGCCGATACGGCGATCCGCCGTGGCCGCTGCGCGTCCGCGCGGGGGTGGCGCGTGCTATCGTCGCCGCGATCGTCGCGCCACCCCCGGGTTCCCGGATCCCTTCGCACCCGCTGACCGGACATGCACTGGCCCATTCCCCTGTCTCCGTTGCAGCACGGCCTGTTCGTGCTCATGGGCCTGCTGACCTATGTGGTGGTCACCCGGATCGGCGGCTACCACCGCCATCCGTCAGCGGCGATTGCGTGGGTGCTGATGATTGCGCTGCTGCCGTACCTTGGCCTGCCGCTGTTTCTGGTCTTCGGCACGCGCAAGCTCGTGCGTCCGGCGCGGCGGGTATCGGGCATGGCGGCTGCTGCGACGGCACCCGCGGGCGGGTCGCACGACCCCCGCTGGGCGCTGCAACTGCTCGCGGCACTCGATGTACCGGCACCCGTGCAGGTCGCCGCCATCGGTTTTCACGAACATGGCGGGGAATCGCTGGCAGCGCTGCTGGCCGTCATCGGGCAGGCACGCGAGCACGTCGACGTCTGTACCTATGCCCTGGGCGACGACGACGTCGGTGCGGCGGTGCTTGCCGCGCTGACCACCTGCGCGCGGCGCGGTGTGCGCGTACGCCTGCTGATCGACGCCATCGGTGGCTGGCGCAGCGTCCGCAGCACGCTGGTGCGAGTGCGCGGCAGCGGTGTGCAGTTGCGCTGGTTCATGCCGGTGTTGCGCAATCCGGTGCGTGGACGCGCCAATCTGCGCGACCATCGCAAGATCGTCGTGGTCGACGGGCGCACCTTCTGGAGTGGCGGACGCAATCTGGCCGCACCCTATTTCGATGACGGCGCGCACGGCTGGATCGATCTCGACTTCGTCGTGCATGGCCCGATCGCCCGCCAGGCGCAGGCGCTGCTCGAGCATGACTGGCGGGCGGCGCGCGGTGACGTCAGCGGTGCGTCGATTCCGCCGGTCGACGAAACCACCATCCCGGCCGGGCATGCGGGTGTACCCGCCGCCAGCGGTCCGGTGCAACTGATTCCCAGCGGCCCGGATCTGGCCGACGACACGCTGTATGCGCTGCTCATCGCCGCGGCCTGGCGGGCCGAGCGGCACATCGTCGCGGTCACGCCCTATTTCGTGCCGGAAGACGCGCTGCTCGACGCGTGGTGCGTCGCCAGTCGCCGCGGCGTGCGCATCGATCTCGTCGTGCCGCAGCGCTCCAATCACCGCATGGCCGATCTTGCGCGCGGCCGGGCGCTGCGCGCGCTGGCCGGTGCCGGTGGGCGGATCTTCCTGCACCCGCGAATGGTCCATGCAAAACTGGTGATCATCGACGATGAAATGGCGCTGTGCGGATCGGCCAATCTCGATGCGCGCAGCCTGTTGCTCAATTTCGAGCTGATGACGGCTTTCTACGGACCCCGGGAAATCGACTGGCTGGCCCGCTGGGCGCAGCAGCAACGGGAGCGATCGGTCCTCTACGAGCCGGTGCGTCCCTCCTGGGGCCGGGACGTGCTCGAGGGCTTCGTGCGAGCCGTCGGTTTCCAGTTGTAGGAGCGATCGGCGTCCCGCTGCGCAACCATGGGCATGTGTCCGGAACGTCCGACGTCCCCGGACAGGCCCGGAATAATCACTGGAGTGCGGCCGGACGACGCACGGCCAGGCGGGCGCTCAGTGCTGGATCGGACTGCCCACGCGTGCGCGCCACGCGCGATGGCGCTCGAACCAGGCGGCGCCCAGGTGCCGCCGCCAGCCGTTGCGGTCGGCCAGCACGCGCTGCGCGGCGGCGGCGATGGCGCCGGGATCGCTGGCCTGGTCCTTGCCGGTGCGCTCTGCGTCGACACGGTGTTCATCGACGCCATCGACGCCATCTGCGCCAGCCCCGGGCAGTGTGCCGGCCTCGTGTGCTTCGATCACGATTCGATCGCCGGTGTACGGACAGCTCGCAATCGGGCCATCCGGATCTTCACCGGTCGGATCGGCATCCGTCTGGACAGTGATCGAGCCGATACCGCCGATGTCTTCCAGCGCCTGCGCATACAGGCGCCGACGCTCGTCGACGTAGGCGGCTTCGTCCCAGTCTCCGTCCTGCACCGGCGGCCTTTCGTTCCCGAAGCGCGCCCGGATCGCCATCGTGCCGATGCGGATCCGCACCCGTACGAGGCGGGGCGGGGTGGCTCCGTTGCCGGCCACGTTCAGGATGCGTTCGCCGGCCGCTTCAGGATCATGTTGGTCGCGAGCATCGTCATTACCGGCTGACCGTGCTGGTTGAGCACTTCGACCCACGATTTGACGACACCGCGATCCGGTTTCGACTGCGAAGCGCGCGCTTCACGAACCGTGACGCGCACCGAGAGCACATCGCCGCCGCGTACCGGATTCGGCCAGCGCAGTTCTTCCATGCCGGGCGAGGCGATGCTCGACGGGTAGGACAGATACTGCACGGCATACAGGCGCATCATCAGTCCGGCCGTGTGCCAGCCGCTGGCGATCACGCCGCCGAAGGGGCTGCGCGCGGCCAGTTCCGGATCGGTATGCATCGGCTGGCCATCGAAGCGGCGCGCGAACTCGATGATTTCCTCTTCGTTCACGGTCACCGTGCCGAGTTCGTGCACCGAACCGGGGACGTAGTCTTCGAACCAGCGCTGCGCCATCTCGGCCTCCTTCGATTCTTCGTTCGGGCGGATGCCTTTCTTCGCATGAAAGGCGGCCAGCGCACGCTGGTATTCCGCGATGTCTTCGGGCGGCACCGGTTCGCCGCATTCGTAGCAGGCGCCGGTCATGCGGTCGAACCAGCGGCAGCCGCAATGGTTGCAGCCGAGTTCGGGGGCGCCGGCGGGGTTTTCGAAAATCATCGGCAAGCTCCGAGGAAAGCCAGTCCGAGCGCTTCGACGAAGTCTTCGTAGCCATCGTCGAGCAGCTGCTTCTTCGGGGCGATCACATACAGCAGGATGCCGCCCGAGCGCAGTTGCAGCTTCAGCGCACCAAGCGCATTGTCGTGCAGGCGCGCATGCACCGTCTCCAGCCCGTCGGGTTCCGCCACGAAGAGCAATGCGACCGGGCAATCGGCAAATCCGCCGAATGCCTGTACTTCGACCTGCATCGCCTCGGCGGCACGTCGCCAGACCAGCATCCGGCCGCCGCCCTGGTCCGCCGCGGCACGGGTGACGAAGCCGACCGAGGCGTCTTCGATCATCGGCTCGAACAGATGCCACTGGCGTTGCAGCAGCGCCTGCCAGCCGGACAGATCGGACCACGCGTCCGCGTGGCCGATGGTGGTTTCCGGCCCGGTCATCGCTGCGGGCCGGGCCAGGCCGGCTGCCGCAATGGACGCGGGGGCCGGCAGTTCATGGACAGCGGATCCTCGCGTCCCGGTACGTGGAGGACGGGCATCGTGTGCGCGCGGCGTGACACCTGGCAGGCGTGCGTCAGATGCGTGCCCCCAGGCGGAAGCCGTCGTGGATGGCCTGGGTGAGCCCGCGCGGCACGAGCGAGTCGCCGCAGCCGTGTACCTCGTCGATCATCCATTCCAGCTCGTGGAAGAGTTCCTGGTTCGGGCGCCGCTCGAGTGCGGAGATCACCGTGTCGGCCGGCAGGAACTGCTCTTCGCCCTGCGCGTCGCGGATCTTCACGCCGCCGTCGCCGATCGCCAGCACTTTCGCGCTGGTGTGGGTCGGGATGCCCAGCTCCTCGATCCAGGCCGTGTGCCGCCATTTGAACGATGGCATGACGTCGCCGGCAATGCGCTTGTTTTCCTCGACGATGACGACCTCGCGGCCGTGATTCTTCTTCAGCGATTCGGCCAGCGTGAGCCCGACCTTGCCGCCGCCGAGCACGACGACGCGCTGTCCCGTGCCCACCCGGTCCGTCGCCACATCGAGTGCGTCGACGAGCAGGCCCGGCTGCGTGCACTCGGGCAGGAAGCGCGAATCGATGCGCGCGCCGGTGGCGATGATCGCCACGTCGTACTGGTGCAGCATCGAACGCATCGCCTTGACGTCGATCGTCGTGTTCAGGCGCACTTCGATGTTCAGCGCGTCGGCCATCTTCTCGTAGTAGCGCACGACGCTGAGCAGGTCGTCGCTGTTGGCCAGGTCGTTCTTCGCGTAGCCCCCGAGCACGCCACCGATGGCCGGTGCGCGATCGAAGACGATGACCTCGTGGCCGCGCCGCTTGGCCGTGATCGCCGCTTCCATGCCCGACGGGCCGGCGCCGATCACCATGATCTTCTTCGCCATCACCGCCGGCGTGAGCTGGTAGGCCGGATCGTATTCATGCCCGAGCTGCGGATTGCGCGTGCAGGTGTAAGGCAGGTCGCGGAACAGGCGCGACAGGCAGTTCAGCGAACCGATGCAGCGCTTGACCTCGTCCATGCGACCGGCCTCGGCCTTGTGCACGAGATCGGGGTCGGCCAGCATCGGGCGGCAGACTTCCCAGAAATCGAATTCGCCGTTCTCGATGCACTGGCTCGCCATGCGCGGATCGGGCAGGCGGTTGCCAAAGGCGATCGGCGTGTCCGGCAGCATTTTCTTCGCGCGTGCCGCAAGGCGTCGCCAGTAACCGGGCGCCACGTCGCGGCCGATCGACGACTCGGGGGCCTCCTGCCAGCCGACGGTGACGCTGATCATGTCGACGCCGTGGTCGGCGGCAAGCTGCATCAGCTCGAAACATTCGTCCTCGGTGTTGCCGCCCCAGCGGTCCATCAGCTCGTTGCCGTTCAGGCGGATGACCAGCGGTGCATCGCCCTGCGCCTGCTTCATCGCGTCGATCAGCTCGCACATGAAGCGGCCGCGGTTCTTCAGCGAACCGCCGTATTCGTCGGTGCGCCGGTTGGTGAACTTCGAGTTGAAGGTCGCCAGCAGATAGCCCATGAAGCTGGTGATCTCGGTGGCGTCGAAGCCGGCCTTGAGCGAGCGTACGGCCGCCTCGGCGTGCTGCTGCACGACGGCGCTGATCTGTTCCTTCGTGATCTCGCGCGGCGGGCGGAAATGCGGCAGCGTCTGCGGCACGATCGACGGCTGCAGGCAGTAGCCCAGATCGATGCCGCCGTAGCGTCCGGCGTGCAGGATCTGCTGCACCGCGATGGCGCCGGCATCGTGGATGTAGCCGGAGATCTTCTCAAACTCGGGAATGCAGCTGTCGTCGTAGATCGCAACCTGGCGGAAATAGCCCTTGCCTTCACCCAGCGGGTCCGGATAGGCGCCCTGGTTGGTGATGATGCCGCAACCCGTCTGCGCAATGACCTGCGTGCGCGCGAGCTCACGAATCGTGTGCGTGCCGTCGCGGTTGTTGTAGTTGGATACGCAGCACGAACCGTACTTGATGCGGTTCTTGCTGTGCAGCTTGCCCCACTGGGCGGGTTCGAACAGGCGGGCAAGGGAAGTGGTCTGCGTCATCGTGGCAATCTCGGGATGTGAAATCTCGCTGGCGGCGTCCGCGGGTGGTGCGCGGGGTACGCGGTTTCACCGATGAAACCGGTTGGATGCTAACCGGATTGGGGATGGATGCAAGAGGGCGAGCCGATTGTTTTGCCGGATGTCAAGGAAAGCACCAAAAGCGCGGCACCCCTCCTTTTTGGAGGGGCAGGGCGCGAAAGGCGTGCGCTATTTTCTGGCGGCTGCAAGGTCTGGCTGTTCCCTGTTCCTTCCTTCACGCAGCCCCTCCGCGATGAAGGGGGCATTCCTGGAATGGGGCGCATATGGTTCAGTCAGGCATCCGGTGCAGTCACACAAGACGGACAAGCCGCACTTCTGGAGACGAATCATGACGACATTGGGAGTTACCCTCGCCTATCTGAGAAGCCTCGAGCACGAAGAGGAGAGCATCACTGCGGCTGCCGCGGATGGCCATGGCAAGATGACGGGACGCCGGAAATCCGGGCTCCAGTACCGTACGATGGATTCTGTTCGCCCTTCCTCCCGTTTCAGTATGGTGAGTGCAGGGAACCCGGCGCCGACCCTGGTCGCGAGTCTGCAATAGCCGGGAGCCGGTCCGGAGCCGAGGACTGACGGGGGCGAGAGATGTGGTGAGACCCGCCGGTCGCGAGGCCACCTGCTGCTGCACGAAAAATCGACTGCGGCCCGGTCGAAGACGGGCTGGATCCTTCAGTGGCTGACACGGAGAAAAGACAGGCGTCGAAGCTTCGATCCGCCGCATTGCGTGCGGCCGGGTCGCGCGCTGCACTGAAGAGGATGCCGCCGCGTTCCGGGCCCAGTTCGATTCCGCGTCCAGGTCTGCTCACCCGGTTGCTCGAGGCGTCGGAGAGGTCTCTGGTTGCACTCGTTGCCGCAGCGGGCTACGGCAAGACCTCGCTGCTGACCCAGTTGCGCCGCGAACTGCTGGCGACCGGCGGCGCCGTGGCCTGGATCAGTTCGGAACCGGAAGACGATGCCGTCATCTTCATTCCGGCACTGGTCGAATCGGTCCAGGATGCCATTGGCATGCCGGTGACCACGATGTCACTGGACCGGGTCAGTGGTGTGGCGCCGGACTTGTGGCTGGCCAGTGAACTCCTGGTCAGGATCCATGAACTGGCCACTCCCACCTGGCTGCTGATCGATGATCTGCACCATCTGGCGGATGCTGATGTCACCGAATTCGTTCATTACCTCGTCTGCAATGCACCGGAAAATTTCCACGTCGTCGTCAGCGGGCGGACCGAACCCGGTTTTGGCGTCCTCGATCTGCAGGTGCAGAATCAGTTCGCTCTTTTCGATACAGATGATCTGCGCTTCGACCTGGCCGAGACGGCGACTTTCCTCCAGGGCTGTTTCGGTGCCGACATCGACATCGATGCCTGTGCGCGACTGCATGAACGCACGGACGGCTGGCCCATGGCGCTTCAGCTTGCCGTCGCGGCGATCGGGCGCAAAGGGGATCCATCCAGGAATCTCCTGAATCTGTCGGGCACGACCGGAGACATCGCCCGTTATTTCGCGCATTTTCTCCACGAGCGGACCACGCCGGAGATCGCCGCAATGCTCATCCGGTCCTCCGTTCTTGGAGATCTCCGGCCGCCGCTTTGTGCCGCGATTGCCGATCTGGACGACTGTGTGGAAATGCTGTCAGGTCTCGAGCAGGAGACCGGACTCGTTTCGTCGATCGAAGGCGGGGATGAGCTGTATCGGCTGCATCCGCTGTTCAGCGAATATCTGCGCAGCTTGGCTGCGCGGCTTCCCCCGGAGGAGGTCGCGAACCTGCACCGGATCGCCGCGCACTGGTACGCCGGGCAGGGCATGCATGAGGAAGCGGCTGAACACGCGTTTTGCGCGGGCATGCGCGCGCAGGCCATGGAATGGATCGCGCTCGCTCTGCGCCAGTTGGGAGCGCTCGGCCGGGTCGTGGAGGTCCTGTCATGGCTCGATCGGCTGCCCGCCGAAGAACTGGAGAGACGGGAAGGAATCCAGCTCACGGCGGCCTGGGCCTGTGCGCTGTGCTATCGCCCGCTGGATGCGGAACGACTCGCGCAGGTGATCCTGCATCGGCCTGGTGTCACGGCCGAGGCAGCCCTGCAGGCAAATATCGTGCGCTCGGCAGTCGCCATTCACGGCGATGACTATGAACGGGCCATCCGTTGCATCGAAAGCCACGGGGAGCCACGCGATCCATTGCATTGCAATTCGATGTCTTTCGTCGCGATCCACTCCGGATTCCCCGAAAAGGCCCGTTATTACCATCGCCTCGCTCGCCAGCAGGGTCTCGGGAGCAGTTATTACGGATCGATGTACGGCGCATTTGCCGAGGGTCTCAGCTATCTCGTCCAGGGTCAGGCAGGCGCGGCACGCCGCGTCTATGCGCAGGCGCTGGCTACGGCCGAATCACGTACCGGTCGGCGGGCACCGGTGGCAGCACTGCAGGCCGCCGGGCTGGCGGCGGCCTGCTGGGAACTCGGTGCCGGCCAGGAAGCGCGTTCCCTGCTCGCCGGCCGGCTGGATCTGATCGAGCAGAATGCATTGCCGGACGGGGTGTTGCTGGCACATCTGGTGATCGCACGCCACGAAAGCGAAATGAATCGTGAGGACCGCGCTCTCGATGCCCTGAACAGCCTGGCCGCAATCGGCCGGGCAAGATCACAGCCGCGCCTCGTCGTTGCCAGTCTCGCCGCGCAGCTGCATCAGCATGCGGTTCAGAATCGGCTCGAGTCATGTCGGCTGCTGCTGGGCAGCATCGATGAGATCGTTGACGAGCCTGCCGATCCGGAAGGCGCACTGGCAAGGAATCTGCAGATTCCGCGTGAAATCGCCGCAGCACGGGTCGCGCTGCTCGAGTTCGACCTGGAGCGTGCGTGCATGGCGCTCGATCGCGCATCAGCGTTCGCCGCCCGCGGCGGGCGTGGACGCGATGCGATCACGATTGGAATCCTTCGTGCCTGCTGTACGGATGGCCGGAGGGACGAAGGGCTGCTGCAGCTGGCCGAAACCCTGAGCATTGCCGAGTCATTCGGCCTCGTGCGCGTCATCGCCGATGACTGGCCGGCGGCTGCGGAACTTCTGTTGACGTTGAAGGACTCGGAATATCCGCCCAGATTCGGCATTTCGCACGAATTCATGGCCCAGGTGCTTCATTGCTGCCGTTCGACTTCTTCGGTGGAGGAAGGAAGAGGAAGCGGAATTTCAGAGGGCCGGACGCTTCATGCCAGGACGACGGCGAGAGAGTTCGAGATCCTGAGTGCGCTTGCGCGGGGCCTGTCCAACAAGGAAATCGCGAACATGCTGGATATCGGGCCGAACACGGTCAAGTGGCATCTCAAGAATCTGTTCGTCAAGCTGGATGCGGCCAACCGTCGCCATGCCGTCAATCGCGCCCGACTGCTGGGGATCATCGACTGAATTTTCGGGCAATCTCATGCAGTAAACCTTCGTGATGCGGAGTAGCAGATCGCCGGCGCAGCGATGGCTCCGGATCAAGAAAGAAATAACTTCATTTTTCCGGTCCAACATACCAACGAGGAGCCCTGATGTATCCGTCCGCCCATGCCGACACGTTTGCCCGTGACCATCTGCCGCCGCCCGATCAGTGGCCGGAGTTCCTCGACTCGCCGGACACGCGCTACCCGCAGCGGCTGAACGCCACAGTCGAGCTGCTCGACCGGTGGGTTGCGAACGGCCACGGGGATGCCATCGCGCTGCGTGCACCGGGCGGCGTGCGCTGGACGTACGCGCAGCTGCTGGCGCGGGTCGATGCCATCGCCCACGTCCTGCGCACGGACCTCGGGCTCGTGCCGGGCAATCGCGTGCTGCTGCGCGGCTCCAATCATCCGATGATGGCCGCCTGCCTGCTGGCGGTGCTCAAGGCCGGACTGGTGGCCGTGCCGACCATGCCGCTGCTGCGCGCGCGTGATCTGGCGCCCGTGGTCGACAAGGCGCAGGTGACGGCCGCGTTATGCGACCGGGCGCTGCAGGACGAACTCGTGCGCCTGAACGAGCAGACCGGCGCGCTGAAGCAGATCCTGTATTTCAATGACGACAGCGGCGCCGACGATGCGCTGGAAACCCGTCTGGGCGGCGCGCCCGCGACATTCGCCGCCTGCGATACCGCGCAGGACGACGTCGCCCTGATCGCCTTCACCTCGGGCACCACCGGCACGCCCAAGGGCACGATGCATTTCCATCGCGACATCATCGCGATGTGCGATCTGTTTCCGCGCCACGTCCTCAAGCCGCAGGCCGACGACATCTTCTGCGGCACGCCGCCGCTGGCGTTCACGTTCGGGCTGGGCGGCATGCTGTGCTTTCCGCTGCGCGTGGGCGCCTCGGTGCTGCTGCTCGACCGGGGCACGCCCGAATCGCTGT
>JACDJB010003427.1_pt1 | contig 10453 bp, 8 predicted proteins | sample 7454121 | NCBI WGS metagenome assembly JACDJB01 (sample SAMN14253290, study PRJNA609438) | sludge metagenome | isolation source: sludge after 25d culture with pyrite | collected 2018-12-20 | reverse complement strand
GCTCACCCCGCTTGAGCAGGGCATTGCCGCCTAAGGCTACAACAATTCGCATGAGACGACTCCTTGGGAATTAGGGGCTACTTCCGCTGATCGGCCAGCGGCGCCTGGGCCAGCGTCTCGACCGCGGGCTGCTGGTCCGGCTCAAGACGCTGGACATTGACGCCGGCAAAGCCGTAGATGAAGCCCAGCAATGGGTTGAGGAAATTAAAGAAACAGTAGGGGAAATAGACGAAGGTCGAGACGCCCAGCGTCGCCGTCATATAAGCGCCGCAGGAATTCCAGGGGATCAGCGGCGAGGTCACGGTGCCCGAATTCTCGACCGCCGTCGCCAGGGTTTCGGGATGCAGCCCGCGCTTGCGGAAGGTGATCAGAAACATGCGCGCCGGCAGCACGATGGCGATGTACTGGTCGCCGCCCACAATGTTGAACCCAATCGACGTGAGCATCACGGTGGCAATTGTGCCGCCATCGGATTTGACCCGCTGGATGATAGGGGTAATCAGGCGCTCGTTGAAACCGCCGTAATCCATCATGGCGCCGAACGACATGGCGCTCAGGATCAGCCACACAGTGGCGAGCATGCTGCTCATACCGCCGCCCGAGAAGAGCGTATTGATCTCTGGGTAGGGACTTTCGAGACTGAAGCCATTGGCCATTGCGACCCAGATGCTCTTCAGCGCCGCGAAGGGGGCGCTCAGGCTCAGGTCATTGGCAAAAGCAATGAGCAGCGCCTGCTGCATGACGATGGCCATGGCGGCGCCTGCCAGAGTACCGAGCAGGATAGAGAGAAATGCGGGATACCTGCGCAGGCCCAGTAAGAGCAGGACGATGATGGGCAACAAGTTCCACAGGCTGATGGTGTAGACGCTTGCCAGCGCTGCCAGCGCCGCAGTGGGGTCCATAGGCGGCGGGCTGACCTGGCCGAAGCGTCCGATCATGAAGAACAACAGCAACGATATCAAATAGGCCGGTATCGTGGCCTTGGACATGCTGCGGATGTGGGCGTAGACATTGCTGCCCACGATCTGCGGCGTCAGGATGGTCGTCTCGGACAACGGCGTCATCTTGTCGCCGAAATAGGCGCCGGAGATAACTGCGCCGGCGGTGATCGCCTCGGAAGCGCCGATGGCATTGGCGATGCCCACGAACGCCACGCCGAGCGTGGCCGCCGTCGTCCACGAACTACCGGTGACGATGCCAATGATGCCGGTCAATAAGGCGGCTGCCAGGTAGAACCAGGTTGGGTCGATGTATTTGATGCCGTAGTACACGACCGTCGCAATCGTGCCCGACATGTTCCAGACGCCGATCAGCGCGCCCACCATTAGCAGGATCATGATCGCGCTCATGGCGAGCGAAATACCCTTGACGATCTCCTCGCCCAGCCTCTCCCACGAATGACCGTTTTTGTGCGCCACCACCGCCGCCACCACTGCGCTCATCAATAGGGCCACCTGCAAAGGGCCGGCAGCGGCGTCGATCCCAAACAGCACGATCGACCACGTGAGCAGCACGATCATGAAGACCAACGGGATGAGCGCATCCAGCAAGGAGGGGGGGCGTATGGTCGTTTCCTTCATGGGAGTTCTCAGAAGCTGCCGAAGCGTGCGCCGGCCTCACACATCGCTATCTAGTCCGCCGGAAGCGCCCGTAGGGGTTTGGTCTCCAAACCCGGCGCCGCCTACCTGCTCGCGGACGAGCCGTTCCATAATCCGTTCCTTGGGCGTCATCAACACGTCGGCGGCGTCAAGGCGGCCAAAGAGATCCAGCAAGCGGGCGATGGTTCCCGTCCAACCGGTCTGGTGGCTTGCCCCCAGGCCAGCGCCGTTATCGCCGTGGAAGTACTCGTAGAAGAGGATCAGGTCACGCCAGTAGGGGTCTTCCTGGAACTTCGCCGCTCCTCCATAGACGGGGCGGCGACCGCTTGCATCCTTGAGAAAGATGTTGGCCAACCGCCGCGAGATCTCCTGCGCCACGTCGAAGAGCGTCATCAGGTTGCCGGAGCCGGTGGGACATTCTACGGTGAAGTCGTCGCCGTAGAAGCTGTAGAGATTCAGAAGCCCGCGCACGATCAGCGCATTGACCGGCATCCAGACCGGCCCCCGCCAGTTCGAATTGCCGCCGAACATCCCCGTGTTCGACTCAGCCGGCAGGTAGGTGACGTTGTGCTCCTGGCCGCCGACGTGGAATACGAACGGGTGGTCCTGGTGGTAGCGTGAGAGGGAGCGGATGCCATAGGGGCTCAGGAACTCGTTGTCGTCCAGGAGGTAGCCGAGGACCCTTTTCAGTCTTCGCTGCGAGAGGGTGGACAACAGGCGCCGTTCACCGTAGCCAATGTAGCCCTCAGCCGTTGGCGCGACCTTCGCCACGACCTCAGGATGGCGCTCGCGGAACAGCGCGATCAACTCCACCAGCCGGGGATGCGTGGTAAGGGTTTCTGGCTCAAGAATCGTGCTGGCGCAGAGCGGGAGCAGCCCCACCATGGATCGGACCTTCAGGCGCTTGGCCGACCCGTCGGGCAGGCGCAGGACATCGTAGAAGAACCCGTCCTCCTCATCCCACATCTCGTCGTGGTGCTCGCCGACCCGGTCCATCGCATAGGCGATCCAAATGAAGTGCTGGAGGAAGCTGTAAGCGAACTCCTCGTACTGCGGGTCGTGATCGGCCAGAATGAGGGCCATTTCCAGCATGTTTTGGCAATAGAAGGCCATCCAGGCGGTGCCGTCGGCCTGCTCCAGGCTCCCGCCGGTGGGCAGCGGCGCGCTGCGGTCGAAGACGCCGATGTTGTCGAGACCCAGGAACCCACCGGCGAAGACGTTGCGTCCCTGCGGATCCTTGCGGTTCACCCACCAATTGAAGTTGAGCGTCAGACCATGGAAGGAGCGCGCCAGAAACTTGATGTCCTCCCTGCCCAGGTCCCGCTCCACCTTGTAGAGGTAGAGCGTGGCCCAGGCGTGGACGGGCGGATTCACGTCGCTGAAGTTCCACTCGTAGGCCGGGATCTGCCCGTTCGGATGGGAGTAAAGGCTGCGCAGCATCAGCATGAGCTGCTCCTTGGCGAAGTCGAAGTCGACGAGCGAGAGCGAAATCGTGTGGAAGGCCAGGTCCCAGGCGGCGTACCAGGGGTATTCCCACTTGTCGGGCATAGAGATGATGTCGCCGTTGAACATGTGAAACCATTCGGCGTTTCTCACGGTCCGCTTATGGGTCCCGACCAGCGGGTGCGCCTCGTGTTCCTTGAGCCACGTGTCCACGTCGAAAAAGTAGTACTGCTTCCCCCAAAGCATCCCCGCCAGCGCCTGGCGGTGGACCCTTCTCTCGTCCTCGCTCAGCGCCGGCGGTGTAATCCGGGCGTAGAACTCGTCGGCGTTGACCAGGCGCGCGGCGACCGTCGCCTCAAAAGTCTCCCCAAATGGTTCAGCCGGCGGAACTGCGGTCAGGCGCAGGCGGATCACCGCCGAGCCGCCCGCGGGTACGTCGAGGACATAGTGAGCCGCGGCCTTCGTGCCGGTCTTGGCCGGATTGACCGCCGCTTTGTTGCCAGCGAGGACATATTGGTGGAAGGCATCCTTGACCCAGGGAGAAGGGCTGCGCTCCGGCTGCCCCCAGAGCTGTTGGGAATTGCTCTCGTTCTCGGTAAAGAGGAGTTCCGGCCCGCCTTCGCAGAAGAGCGTGTAGCTGCCCAGTTCTGGGTGCGAAGCGTAGATCGCTCCTCCCTCCTCGCGCAGGGCGGGCTTGGGCGCGCCCTCCCTCCACGACCAGGTGTTGCGAAACCAGAGCGTTGGCAGCACGTGCAGCCGGGCGGTCTCAGGCCCACGGTTGTGGACGGTCACGCGAATCAGCACGTCTTCCGGGCTTTCCTTGGCGTACTCGACGAAGACATCGAAGTAGCGGTTCTCGTCGAAGACGCCGGTGTCGAGCAACTCGTACTCGAACTCCTCCCGCGACCGCCGCCGGTTCGTGTCCAGCAGCTTCCCATACGGGAACTCCCCCTGCGGGTACTTATACAGATACTTCATATACGAGTGCGTCGGCGTCGAATCAACGTAGAAATAATACTCCTTGACATCCTCGCCGTGGTTGCCTTCGCTGTTGGTAAGTCCGAAGAGTCGCTCCTTGAGGATGGGGTCGCGTTCGTTCCAAAGGGCCAGGGCAAAACACAGCCGCTGCTCGTCGTCCGAGATGCCGCCGAGGCCGTCCTCGCCCCAGCGGTAGGCGCGGGAGCGGGCCTGGTCATGGCTGAAGTAATCCCAGGCGTTGCCATCCTGGCTGTAGTCCTCGCGCACAGTGCCCCACTGCCGCTCGCTCAGATAGGGTCCCCACTTCTTCCAGGGAACGCCTTTCTCACGGGCTTCATTCAGCCGCATCTGTTCTGTGACGTCGATAAAGTGGGGGTGCAGCGATTCAGCAGCCCCGTTCTGTGAACTTACGGCAGTCGGACTGGTCATCTTGCTCTTAGTCATTGTAACTTTTCCAGTAGGGTGAGAATCCACTAAGCGTCGTCACGCTCGCCTCAGGGCGCTTCGCGGCCAATGAGTTGCGCCAACCAGCGTGTGCTTTCTTCTTTCTGGCACACCAGCATGATCATGACCATGATCGGCATCGACAAGAGTGCGCCAACCGGGCCGAGCAGCCAGGCCCAGAAGAAGAAGGCAAGAAAGACGATGGTTGGCGACAGTTCCAGTCGCCGGCCGGTGTAGCCCGGCTCGACGATGTTCTCGATGGCCAGGTTGAGGGCGGTGATGGCGATGACGACGATGAGTGCGTACAACCAGCCGCTCTCGGCCAACGCCAGCAGGGTCGGGGGGATCATGGCCGTAAACAGGCCGATGTAGGGGATGTAGCTGAGCACGAAAGCCACTACGCCCCACAACAGTGGGTAATCGACGCTGAGCAGCAGGCAAATGACGGTGACGCCCGCGCCCGTGAGCAGATTGAGCCGCGTCCGGATGCCGAAGTACTCCACGGCCGTGCGGGCCAACTTCGGCGTCTGGCCGAGGAATGGCTGTCGCTGAACGGCTTCGCTCTGCAGGATTTGCAGGAAACGGGGTGATTCGAGCAGGAAGAAAGCAACGACTACCAGACTGACCAGGGCGCTGCTGGCGACATTGACCAGAGAGTGCAGGAAAGCGCCGAGAAAAGACGAGGCAAAGGAAGCCGCCTGGCCCGAAGCGCCGTCGATTTCGACGCCTCGTTGCGCCAGCGCAGCCGCAAGATCCTCGAAGCGGGCTGCCAGTTGGTCGCTGTAGAGCGACAACCCGGTTTGCAGGCGATTGACGGCGAATAGTGCGAGCAAGATCAGAGCAACGCCGCCAAAAAGCAGAACGACGACCAAAATGAGCAGGGCCAGGCCACGCTTTACGCCGCGGCGTTGCAGCCACTTGAACAGGGGCATGGCCAGCGCCGCCAGGAAGAAGGCGAAGAGGACGGGCGTCAAGACTGGAGCGGCCAGGTGCAAAAACATCAGCACGAGACCGATCAACCCCAGTCCGGCCAGGAATCTGGCCAGGGGTGAGATGTTCCAGACGGCGTTCGGCTCAGCATCCATGTGTAAATCGAACACCTGTCAGGTCGTTTTCGCACGACCTGACAGGTGTTCATTCTCACCCTGCCTCGGCAAAGAATGCCTCGTCCTCGGCGGCCTTTTCGGCCTCGGACTGCTTGGCGGCCTCCAGCAGGTTGGCTTCCAGCAAGCCTACTGCGGCCAGAGTCTCGATGGCCTCGTCTACGGCTGCTTCTTCGATCAGCTCCGCCACGACCAGGGTGCGAACGACATCGGCGGCGATGGCAGTCTTGATCGCTTCCGCCTCTTCGAGCGTGGCGAGCGTATCGAGGATGGCTGCGCTCTTGACGATCTCGCTGACTTCGATGACGGCGGCGGCTTCAGCGATAGCGTTCAGTTCCTCGCCGACCATCACCAGGGTCTCCGGGGTCAGAAAGCCCTGCGCCAGGGGTACGCCACCCGTCCGGCGGATGGCGGCCGCCAGCGGGATAGCCCAGGTATGCTCGAACATCAGCACGGCAAAGGCTTTGCCCGGCTCCAGATTGGCAATCGTCCCTTGCAGACCCTGTGCATCCAGCCCCAGCGAAGCCGAAGCGGCGGACAGGGTGCGCTCGATGGCGCCAGCGACGACATCCCGGCCCTCGATCCCCGATACGCCCAGCATCTTGCCCAGTACGCGGCCAAACTCGGCCGACTCCTGCTCGCTGAGGTCGTTCAGCTCTGCTGCCGTGATGCTGCCGTCTGCTTCTTTGATGGCCAGGAAGAGGTCGATCAGGCGGATGACCCCGCGCCCGCGCAACCTTGCCAGTTCTTCCACCACTTCGCCGCGAAATTGATCGGTGCGATCAAAACCAAAGACGATGACTTGGATAGGTCCGACTGTCATAGCTACCTCCCGTTGCTGACCATCATGTCGATGACTACCGTGATCGCCAGGATCAGGCAGTCGTCTTCGCCAGGCATGACATCGACCACGTATTGGTCGCGGCCAATCCAGGAGAACTGCTTGGAGATCTTGGCGATTGGCTGGCCGTTGCGCAGGATGTCATACTGCGCCCAGATCACCTTGCCCATGGTCAGCAGATTCTGGCCGCCAGGGATCTCGATCGTGAAGCGCTCGCGCAGGGGGTCGAAGATGGCGTTGTGCACCTTCGCCGCCACCTGCCCATCCGCTTTCAGGATGTCGAAAGATTCACGGATGCGGATGACGCGCTCGTCCAGTTGATAGAGCAGGTTGCCCTGCATGTCGCGGAACTTGAGCGATTCCTTGATCAGCCGCACCTTGCCGTCGATCTTGAACATCGGTTGGCCGGCGGCGTTGTTGATGAAGAAGTCCTGTCCCAGGGCGAACATGCGCTGGCGCATGAGATAGCGGTTGACGCCTGACGGCGCCTGCGGCCCCGCTCCCGGTTGCGCTGCCGGCGCCGCCATGGGGCTGATCATACCGCGGGGTCTTGCCAGACCGCCGCCTCTTAGAAGTGGCATGGGGGTGTTACTCCTTGTCGTAGAGCAAAGGTTGGTTTCGGTTGATTGAGCGTGAGGAGCGAGGAGTGAAACGTGAACAAGGGTCGGCTTGTCTTCACACATCACGCTTCATCCTGCCAGCTCATAGATAGCATGGGCGTAGATCTCCATCGCCTTGTACAGGCTGGCAAGGTGGGCGCGTTCGTTCGGCTGATGCTCTGTCATCATTTCGCCGGGAAGCAGCGCGCCAAAGGCCACGCAGTTGGGGATGGCCCGCGCATAGGTGGCGCCGCCTGACGCAGCGGGCAGCGAGGCGGCGTCGCCGCTGACCTGGCGATAGACTCGCATCAGCGCCCTGATCAATTCATGGTCCAGGGGCAGATAGCTTGGCGCCAGCCAGTCGAACTCCTGGTAAGCCAGCCCGTAGCGGGTCGCGGCCGCCCTCAATCTGGTCACCACCTCGTCCTTGGACACAGTGACCGGGATGCGGCAGTCAATGGAGAGCTTCTCGTCGTCGCCGATGTCGATCTTGCCCACATTGAGCTTGAGCTTGCCGGAAGGCGCATCCGCGCAGGCGCCGAAGATGGCGGTCGCAAAGGGGTCTTCGTCAATCACCTCGGCCACAAAGCGAACTGCCTTCGACTCGACGCCGATGGCGTTCAGGGCAATGCACAGCCGGGCAATGGCATTGACGCCTTCCTCGGGCGCCATGGCGTGGGCGGCTTTGCCCTGGGCCACGATCCCGCCGGCCTGGCGTGTGTAGGCAAAGCCCAACTCAGCCAGCTTTGCCGCCAGATCGTCCTGGCGCTCGCCGTCGTAGCGGATGGCGTCTGGCACAGCGTTGAAGGCCGAGCCGCCGGTCAGGTGCAGCCCGCTCTCGTTCCTGGCCGTCAGATGCAGTTGGAGCAGCCCCTTCTCGGCAAAGATGAGCGGGAACCTGGCGTCGGGCGAGAAGCCCATCGCCGGCAGTTCCTCGTTCTGCTTGTAACGGTTGATGCAGCGCCAGAGCGTCTCTTCGTCGGTCCCGAAGATGAAACGGACCCGACGGCGAAGGACGGCGCCGGCATCCATCAACGCCCTGGCCGCGAACAGGGCGGCGAGCGTAGGCCCTTTATCGTCCTGCGTCCCGCGTCCGAACAACATGCCGCCGGTCTCGACCGGGTCGAAGGGATCATGGGTCCAGTCTGCACGATTGCCGGGCGGCACCACATCCAGGTGACCCAGGATGCCGACCATCTCCGCACCCTCGCCTAGCTCGGCAAAGCCATAATAGCCGCCGTCGCCGTAGTGGGTGCGAAAGCCCAGGTCGCCGGCGATCTGCAGAGCCTTGCACAGCGCCTGATCGACCGCGGCGCCAAACGGATACCCGCCAGCGCCCTCGTCGCAGACACTGGGAATGCGCACCAGGTCAGACAGGGCCGCCTTCAGCGGGGCATGTTGGGCTGCCAGATGGCGTGAGAGGTCTGCGATCATGGATAGGTTTCGGGTTGTGACAAGGTGAGGGGGTGAAGGGGTGACAAGGTGAAGTCGAGCTCGACTGCGTCACCCTGTCACCCTGCCAGCTTGTCACCTTGTCAGCAGCCTGCTCAATCACCCAACGTGGCCACCATCATCGCCTTGATGGTGTGCATGCGGTTCTCGGCCTGGTCGAAGACAATGGAATGCGGTGATTCGAAGACCTCTTCGGTGACTTCCAGGCTTTCCATGCCGCTTTTCTGGTAGATTTCTTCGCCCACCGTGGTCTCGCGATTGTGGAAGGCCGGCAGGCAGTGCATGAACTTCACGTTCGGGTTGCCGGTCTTCTTGACGGCCTCCATATTGACCTGGTAGGGCTTGAGCAGGGCGATGCGCTCGTCCCAGACTGCTTTCGGCTCGCCCATCGAGACCCAGACATCGGTGTGGAGGAAATCAACGCCCTTCACGCCCTCGTCCACGCTTTCGGTCAGAGTCAGGCGGGCGCCGGTCTCGGCGGCAATCTCACGGCAGGTGGCGACCAGTTCCTCGGCCGGCCACAGGCTGCGCGGGGCGCAGATGCGCACGTCCATGCCCATCTTGCAGCCCATCACCATCAGCGAGTTGCCCATATTGAAACGGGCATCGCCCAGGTAGCAGTAAGCGATCTGGCCCACCGGCTTGTCGCTGTGCTCGATCATAGTCAGGAAGTCGGCCAGCATCTGCGTGGGATGGAACTCGTCGGTCAGCCCGTTCCACACCGGCACACCTGCATACTGGGCCAGAACCTCCACCAACTCCTGGCCGAAGCCGCGGTATTCGATCCCGTCAAACATGCGTCCCAGCACACGGGCCGTGTCTTTCATCGATTCCTTGTGGCCGATCTGCGAGCCGGTAGGTCCCAGGTAAGTGACGTGCGCTCCCTGGTCGTAGGCCGCCACCTCGAAGGCGCAGCGCGTGCGCGTGGACGTCTTCTCGAAGATGAGGGCGATATTCTTGCCCTTGAGTCGCTGCTGCTCATAGCCGCCGTATTTGGCCGCCTTGAGGTCGGCTGAAAGCTTGAGCAGGAATTTCAGCTCGTCGGGGGTGAAATCAAGCTCCTTGACGAAGCTGCGATTGCGTAGATTGAATGCCATGTTTGTTTCTCCTTCGACGCGTTTGCTGGGATCACTTGTTCCTTCCAATAGCCTATGCAGCCGGCGTTTGATCGCTCTGCACGTCAACGTTTTCGGCGGCTTCTACAGCTTCCGCCGCTTCATCTTCTGCCGCTACTGCGACTACCGCCAGAGCAGCAATTTCGACGCTTTCATCATCGGCTGCCATCGCCATAACGGCGATGCCGTCTTTGGTGGCAACGAAACGGCTGCCGTACACACCGCTGTCATCGATCACAACCTGACCACCCTCGACCTCGTCTTCGCCGCCGGCGATACGCGCCGCCGCCATACCTTGCTCGGACATGATAGCCGTGTAGGCAACTTCGTGACCGGCTTCGATCTGCTGGGAAATGTCGGCGCTGATGGCTGTCGTGAGCATGTCGGCCCCGGCATTCGCCATGACCTCCTCCACCTGGCTGACCCAGATGTGCTCCACCACAGCGACGATGGCCGAAGAACCAGGCTTCAACGCTGCTCCTAACTTCTCAAGGCGAGGGTCGGCAAAGCCGCCATCACGCAGTTTGGCGGTCAGGCCGCCCACCAGAGCGCCCACAGCCATCGGCACCAGCAAGGCTGGACCGGCGATCAGGCCAATGGCTGCGCCGGTCACACCTCCCAGAGCAGCGCCTTTGCTGCCGCCCATGTCGGCGGTCTCTTTGATATGAAGTTTGCCCTTCTCGTCTTTGCGCAGCACGGCGGCATTGTCGATCTTGATCAGCTTCTCCTTTTGAGCCTGCTTCAGCGCTTTAAGGGCATTTTGGGCAGCCTTGTCGTCTTGGAAGGCGGCCACGACCAGTTGGATTGGTACATTGTTCATAGTTTGGGTCTCCGATGAATGAGAAATTTGACAGTGGTTGGTTGTTGTTAACGGTGACGG
>JACDJB010003424.1_pt1 | contig 10460 bp, 8 predicted proteins | sample 7454121 | NCBI WGS metagenome assembly JACDJB01 (sample SAMN14253290, study PRJNA609438) | sludge metagenome | isolation source: sludge after 25d culture with pyrite | collected 2018-12-20 | reverse complement strand
TTTTTGGTCTGACGCTATCCATGATTTTGTATTTCATTCATTTCAACCAACTTTAGCCTAATAACCAAACAAATTTATATTTTTGTGTACTGTAAATTGGTTTCCGGTTTTCTTTTTTCAGTTCCGAAATTAGTTAAAATAAAGGTACTGTGAACAAAGAAAAGTTATTAAACTAAAAGATATATTTTGAATAAAGTTTTAAAAAAAGCTATCCAGTTTCTGATATTTTTTGCCATCGGTGCATTTATCTTCTGGCTGGTGTATAAGGATCAGGACATTGAGCGCATCAAGTCTGTTCTCAAAAACGATGTAAACTATTTCTGGATTTTCATTTCCGTCATCATCGGGCTGCTTAGCCACATAAGCCGCACGGTTCGCTGGCGAATAATGATCCAGCCCATCGGGCACAGCCCCAGTTTCATCAACACATTTCTGGCAGTTATGATTGGCTATCTGATGAATCTCGCTTTCCCCCGAATGGGGGAAATTTCACGTTGCGGGGTGATGGCACGCTATGAAAAATTATCATTCACCAAGCTTTTGGGAACCGTTGTGTCAGAGCGGGTAGTGGATATGATTTCCCTACTTCTTCTGCTGCTCATTGTTGTTATTTCACAATTTGGAAAAATATTGGAGTTTCTGTATAAAAATCCGGAAATTGAAAATAGACTACTGGGAATTGTCTCGTCTCCTGTATTGATTACCGGAATATTATTATTCGTAATTTCTGTTTTTATTTTTAGGAAAACACTGAAGAATACAACTTTATACAAAAAGGTGGTTGCGGTTCTGATAAACCTGAAATATGGGATAATTTCCATCCGTTCGATTGAGAAAAAGGGTTGGTTTCTGTTTCATTCGGTTGCCATCTGGGTGCTCTATTACCTGATGCTGTATGTTGTGTTTTTTGCGTTTGATTTCACTCGGAATCTCCCGTTTGTTGCCGGATTAACAACGTTTGTGCTTGCCAGTTTCGGAATGGTTGCTCCGGTGCAGGGAGGAATCGGAACGTGGCACTTCATGGCTATCGAATCGCTGGCGCTCTATGGCGTTGCCAAGGTGAACGGGGTGGTTTTTGCCTTTGTTGCCCATGGCACTATGACGGCAATGATTATTATATTGGGCATAATATCACTACTGGTTTTGCCGTTTGCCAACCGCAGGAACAACGGGAAAATGGATGAAACTCTCCCTGAAACTGAATTAACCGGAGTATTAAAATGAATACGGAACTGTTTATTGCGCGCAGGCTTTTCTTCGGAGAAAGCGACAAAACCTTTCTCTCGCATAAAATTATACGCATTGCGTTAGTTGCCATAGCACTGGGACTCACGGTAATGATTATTTCCGTTGCTGTGGTAACCGGTTTTAAGAATGAAATTCGCAATAAGGTAATTGGCTTTGGCTCTCATATTCAGATTGTAAACTTTGATTCAAACAACTCTTACGAAACGCGTCCAATACCAAAAACACAGGCTTTCATTCCCAAGCTGGAAAACCTGCCGGGTGTGCAGAAACTTCAGGTTTTTGCCACCAAGCCGGGAATGATTAAAACCGACGAATATATTCAGGGCATTGTTTTCAAAGGGGTTGACACAGGCTACGACTGGAGTTTTTTTGAACAGAACCTGACAGAGGGGAAGCTGCCGGCAATTAACGATTCGGTGCGCTCCAATGAAATACTGATTTCGGAGCAGGTTTCAAAACTTCTTGAAGTCTCGGTGGGGGAACGGGTTGTGCTCTTTTTTGTGAATGAAGACGAAAATAATCCGCGCATGCTGCAGCTCACGGTTTGCGGACTCTACAAAACAAGTCTTGATGAGTTTGACAACCTGTTTGTGCTGGGCGACTTGCAGCAGGTGCAACGGCTGAACAACTGGACTGCCGGGCAGATCAGCGGTTTTGAAATTGTGATTTCCGACTTTCACCGGATTGACGAAATTGAGCAAAATGTGCGAAACATAGTCCTCGATTACCGAATCGATAAAGATGCAATTTTGCGCACTACCAATATCACACGCGAGTATCCGCAAATTTTCGACTGGCTCTCCGTTCTCGACATGAATGTGTGGATTATCCTGATACTGATGGCTGTTGTGGCAGGATTCAATATGGTTTCCGGATTGCTGGTGCTCATTCTTGAGCGCAGCAGGATGATTGGTGTGCTGAAAGCTTTGGGAAGTCCCAACTGGAGTGTGCGCAGGATTTTTCTCTACCTTGCCGTTTTTCTCACTTCTCGCGGAATGATTTGGGGAAATGCCATCGGCATTGCCTTTATCTTTTTGCAGAAATATTTCAAAATTCTCAAGCTTAATCCTGCAACCTACTATGTGGACTTTGTGCCGGTAAATTTCTCACCGGTTCACCTGCTTTTGTTGAATATTGGTGCCATCACTGCCACCACGCTGATGCTGGTTATGCCCAGCTATCTGGTAAGTAAAATTTCACCCGAAAAAACAATCCGCTTCGATTAATCCTTAAGAAATGCCAATCACTGCTGAATTGATAAAAAAAGCCCTCTCGGGTGATTTACGCGGAACGGCGTCACACCAGAAAATGATGCCGGACAACCGGAAGCTCCGTGTCACACACAGTGATAAAAAGCGGCTGAAACCCAGCAGTGTTTTGCTTTTGCTTTATGCCGAAGAAGATGAGTTGTTTACCTGCCTTATCAAAAGACCGGTAACCATGAAACACCATGCCGGGCAGGTAGCATTTCCGGGCGGAAAAATTGAGCCGGGTGAAACTCCCGTCGATACTGCCCTCAGAGAAACATGGGAAGAGATTGGGGTGCCGCCGGAAAAAATTGAAGTATTAGGCACGCTCTCCGAACTGTTTGTCGATGTAAGCGGATTTCTCATCCGCCCGATCGTCGGGTGGTTAGACGAAAAACCGGCTTTTAAAATCAACCCTGCAGAAGTGGAGAAAACAATACTTTTCCCGCTGATGAAATTCAGTAATAACCTTGATGAAACCGAGCTGGAGACCGCATCAGGCACATTGAAAGTGCCCTGCTTTCATTATGAGGGAGAAGTTGTTTGGGGAGCAACAGCCATGATTCTTGCCGAATTTTATGATGCAGTGGAGGATGCAATCACCCGGGAATAAGATTCTTATAATGACTGTAAGTGGCAATTACCTCATCGACAAAATAAAATGTGTCATCATAAACCTGGTTCGTGCGAATTACAGAATCCTCTGGAGCTGCTTCCGCAGATTTTTTTCTCAAAAAATAGCCCACATTGTTTTTCCAGATTTGTTGATTTTTTCCATTCTCCACTGCCTGCCGCTGTGCTTTCTGCACCCGTCCCAGCCCGATATTGTATGCAGCCAACACAAAATTGATTCTCTCCGCAGAATCTTTGACCGTTTCTTTGAACTGCCGGTCAAGCCAGCTTAACAACAAAGCACCTCCCTCAATATTCTGCTGAACATTATAAATATCTTCAATACCAATAAATTCAGCGGTTTCAGGCATCAGCTGCATCAATCCCACAGCTCCAAGGAATGATTCCGAATCGGGATCGAACCGGGATTCGTGATACATAATCGCCGAGATGAGCCTCCAGTCCCACCCTTGTTTTGCTGCTGCATGTTTAATCATGCTGTCGTATTGAGATATTCCGCCATCAAAAATGGTGTTAAACTCCCGCCTGAACCGGCCTGACGTATAGGGATTTTTAAAATAAACCGTGTAAATTTCTCTGTATTCTTCCGTCTGAATAAAGTTTTCAATCCAGTGATTCAGAAAGTCTGCCAATTCTTTTGAGCCGCTCCGCACAGCCCATGAAATATTTATTGGCAGGCTGATTTTTAGCGAAACATCAAGGTTAGAATAATAGGAACGGTTCAACAAAGCGATATTTTCATTACACACCGTATAATCAATTTTTCCACGTGCAACTAACGAAATCAGTTTTTCTGTACCATTCACCGAATCCTCCACAATTTCAACGGGATATCCTATGGATTGGGAAAAATCGGTTATCCGCCTGAAATAATTTGAATTTTGCTGAACGTGGATTATTTTCCCGGCTAAATCTGAAGTCTTTGAAATAAATGCTGAAGTGCCGCTTCCTGCCAAACGATCTCTTTGCACCAGAACCTGCCGGGTTTGAAAAAACGGGAAGGTAAAAACGATTTCCGGCTTCTTGTCGCGCACAACGGCAAGGTCTTTGGCAACTAAGTCAAAACGTCCGCTAATCAACCCTTCACAGGATTCGTCCATATTATTGACTGCTGAAATTTCGGGTCTCACACCCAATTCCTTACACAGAGCCAATATCAGCTCATACTGGTAGCCTTTTGGTCTTCCATGGTAAAGAAAATAATTTGTGGAATTGCAATCGGTAACTACTTTCAGGACTCCTGATTCGCGAATACGCTGGAGATCAGAGGTTTTTTCCAAATCCGACTCATCCTCTAATCTCTTGTCGCAAACACAAATCAGCAGCGAGACCAGAAAAGCTGCAAGCAGAGCAAATTTAAGAGGCACTTTATATTTTCCCAAACGAAACATCAGTCATAAAAAACCCAGTTAACACCCAATCTAAAAGTTCTCCGGTTCATCGGATAACCCGGGGCGGTATAATACTCCTGCTTAAGGAATTCGGTACCTACATTCATCATCTTAAAAAATACTTTTGTCCGTTTTAACTTCAAGTTGGCATAAACATCAATGATAGGAAAATTACCGGTTTTCTGCTCATCCTGCAGATAAAACATACCCGTTGCCGGGTGATATGCATCCGCAAAGAATGCGGTATTATACCTTGCATCAATCCCTAATTGGGTATGAAGCACCTTTGAAATCACAAACCGGTACCATGTGGAAACAAACGCAGAAAAATCAGGCAAATGGATAATATTTGTATTGGATGGTTTTTGCCACAGCAATCTTGTCCGGAAATGAAAATTTCTGTAATTGAAATCCTTGTCCGCATAAGCTGACAGAACAAGCAGCTGCCCGCCAAACTGAGAAGGCACCGCCTCCCGGTTGTTGTAGATATAATTGTTGAGAATGGCGTAATTGGCATTTAGCTCAAATCTGCGCCGGGGAAACTTGAGGCTCCCGTTAACAACCATGCGCTGTTCCATTCCCAGATTTTGCTCCCACTGAATTCGCTTTGAAGAGAACTCTTCCTGAAAAAAGTCGGGCACAAGATTTAAAATTTTCCCTTTAACAGTCAGCGCTGCCAGCGAATCGCCAAAAAACGTTAAAGGTTTGGAAATAGCCCCCGTAAGCTCAGTTTGCCCGGCATTTCTTCCTAAAAAGAAAATACGCCCGCCAAAATTCCATGTCCAGAAATTTCCGGTCTCCCTGAAAATTCCTCCGCCGGCATACACATTGGAATATTTTTTTACGCGCGGATAATAACCTACTGCCGGGTCGGGCAAAGTTGCACGAACAAATTCCTGACCGATAAATGCCCGTTTTCCAAAACTGGTTTTTCGCTCGGGATTTTCATAATGCTTCAGTTGAAACAAGTTTCTTATTTTTTTAAAACGGATGGAGTCTTTGAAATAGTCATCACCATAGTAGGTGTGCTGGAAAAAGGTGTTGGTGGAATCTTCCTCATCTATATAGCCTTTTCTATGACCCTGATACTCAAAAGAATAAATTACTCCAACGAAAGGTTTAAATATTTTTGGAGTTGGTTCTTCTTCATCATCACCCGGCTCCTCAGTTTCATCCTCTTCAATGTCACTTACGACGTATTTTCCCAAACGGTATTCTCCGGTAGCAAATATGTATGTGCTTCCAAATTCTGAGCGCACTTCACTCAGGTTCACATCCAGAAAATCGGTGTCGGGTTCGCCCAGTAAATTGGCATTGGCGGTCAATCCGCCATTTTCATTATTCTGAATGCTGTTGCTGATAAACCCGCCGTGAACACTCAGCTTGTCCTTGTTGTATGAAGAGTAGAGGGTAACAAAGTTATTTTTCGATTCCTGATTTTTATATTGCCCGGCAGAACGTGCCTGATCAAATCTGAAAGTGAAGTTGAGCCAGGGATTTACATTCTGAGAATGCAGCACATTGAACCGGGTTTCATTTTTCCTGGTGCGGTGTTCGCTTTGCGTAAAATCCATCAAAGTGTAGGGTGTGCGGGTATTAAAATATTGCACTTTTTGCGGGGTTAACAGGTAGGCTTCCCGGGTCTGAAGAAAATAAAAATCTATTCCGGGATTGCGGTTGAAAAAATTGTTGTCTAAATAGGGAGTGGCATAATTCCCAAGATGTGAGGCTGTTATTGTATTTTTATAGACCGGATGAAAGATATGTGAATAGTCTTGTAACGTATCCAGTTTTACAGAATCTTTGAAAGCTCCGTATCCGTCAAGTTTCCACAGCTTTATGCCCGGCTGAACATCCTTTTTTTCCTGATGGCTGCCAGAGGTTTGAAGTTCAGGAAGCGCATCCTGTCCTCCGGCGCCCTGCAACTGCGGTCTGCCCTGACCGTAAATCAGCCCCGGCAAAAACAACCAGAAAAGGAATAAAAAATTACGAAGCATTAATTTGTGCATACCATTGTACAAAAGCTGGACAAAACTATAAAAAGCAGACAAACAGGAAACAAAACAAGATACTTTTCGGCAAAATTAACAGGTTTGCCCGTCTTTTAGTGCCGGAAAATTAAAATAACCCCTTGAAATCTTTTCTATGCTAAAGTTTACCCATAAATTCGGGAAGCGTTACGGAGGCATCGCCCTGAATAATCCGGACTCCGCTTTTTTTCCTGTATATCGGATTATCCACTCCGGAATATCCGGGCTTCAAATCATAATTGAAAATGAGAATGTTTTTGCATTGGTCCACATTCAAAATGGGCATTCCATAAATTGGCGTCCCTTCGGCGCTTCGCGCTGCGGGATTCAAAACATCGTTTGCACCAACAACAATGGTTACATCTGCTTCTTCAAACTCTTCGTTGATATCGTCCATTTCATACACATCTTCAAATGGAACGCCGGCTTCAATCAGCAAAACATCCATGTGTCCGGGCATGCGCCCTGCAACGGGATGAACAGCATATTTAACGGTTGCGCCGCCGGATGTCAATTTTTGAGCCAGATTTTTAACCAGATGTTGTGCTTGTGCCAGCGCCATACCGTATCCCGGAACGATAATTACACTTTTGGCAGCTTTTACAACTTCCACATAATTTACAGTAGCAGATTCTTGAGTTTCATCTTTTTCAACTTCCGTTTCTTTCGCTCCATTTTCGACATGCTTCTCCTGAGTTGATGTTTTCCCCAGCAAAATATCGGCAAGACTGCGGTTCATCGCCCTGCACATGATTTGTGTCAGAAAAAGGCCCGAAGCACCAACAATTCCCCCCACGGCAACAAGCAAAATATCAGTGACGGCAAACCCTGCAATAGCAGCTGCCAGTCCGCTGAAACTGTTCAGCAGCGAGATGGTGATGGGCATGTCTGCCCCGCCGACACGAACCGAAAAAACCACGCCGAAGGCAGCGGAAAAAATAACCATGACAGCTAATAAAACCGAAACGGGAACGATTTGAAAAAATCCTCCTGAAAAGATTGAAACCAGCAATACCAGCAGCAGGCTGCCTGCCAGAAGCTGGTGTGCCGGGAGAATTAAAGGCTTCTGGGAAAAAACCTTATGAAGTTTTCCTGCTGCCACAACACTTCCAAAAAATGTGACTGTTCCAATCACAACAGCAAGAGAGGCGGTAAATTTTTCAAACATCTCAACATGATGATATAATCTTACCAATGCAAACGAAGCAACAATTGCTGAAGCTGCGCCGCCAATTCCGTTGAGAATCGCCACAAGCTGAGGCATCTGAATCATTTTCACCCGTTTTGCTACAATCAGCCCGATAATTAAACCGGCAGCTATTCCCGGATAAATCAGCCAGACAGGTAAAATATCCTTTTTTATCAGTGTGATGATAATCCCCAGCGCAATGGCAATTGCACTAATTTGATTCCCTGTTTTTGCAGTTTCAACTCTACTCATAAAATGAATTCCTGCCAAAACACCCATTACCAGAATTACACAGATGATGTAATATACCGGATCGGATAAAAGTGCCCCCGTTGAGAAGCTCAAAATTAGGTCAGTTCTCATTCTGCTCATCCTCCTTTTTACCAAACATTTTTAGCATACGGTTAGTAACTGCAAACCCGCCCGCCACATTAATCATGGCTAAAATAATTGCCAGAGTACCAAAAATGTACCCGACAACCGGATTTGAACCTGAAAGTGCTGCCGCTGTGGCAAGCAGTGCCCCGATGATGGTCACTCCCGACAGGGCATTCATTCCCGACATGAGCGGGGTGTGCAGCCGCGCCGGCACATTGTTGATAAGCAAGTAGCCAACAACCGTGGCAACAACAAAAATTACCAATAAGGCGTACTGAATAAATTCCATAGTTTTTTAAATTTAAGTAAAATTAAGCCGGTTCTATTTCAACTCCATTGCCTCCAAAGTCCCTTCATGTACAATTTTACCGTTTTGGGTTACAATGATTGACGAAACAATTTCATCCGACATATTTAAAAAGATTTTTCCCTCTTTTATGAGATAATCCAGCAGATTATAAATATTTCTTGAAAACATGATGGTTGAGCTGGTGGACAACATTCCCGGAATATTTTTAATGCCCTGAATTATCACACGATGCTTTGTTTCAACAGCTCCGGGAGTTGTAATCTCACAGTTGCCTCCCTGGTCAATGGAAATATCCACGATGACACTTCCCGGCTGCATTTGTTTTACCATATCTTCGGTAATTAAAACCGGCGCCACCCTCCCCTGCACCAGAGCAGAGCAGAAAACGATGTCCGATTTGATTATGGTCTCTTTCAGGCGTTCGCGCTCAACCTTCAGCCACTCATCAGAAAGCTGATTGGCGTGCAATCCATCGGCACTGACGGCAATATCTTCAGGAACTCCGGTATCCACAACGATAGCGCCCAACGATACGGCATTGCGGTTAGCTTCCGGGCGAATATCCGCAGAGTAAACTGTTGCTCCAAGTCCCTTGGCAGTTGCCAGGGCACGTAATCCGGCAACTCCCGTTCCGATTACAAACACGGTTGCAGGCTTCAGCCTACCCACTGCACTTGTTACGAACGGAACAAACTTGCTGATGTCGTTAATTCCCATAATCATTCCCTTATAACCGGCGCATGCACTCATGGAAGAGAGCGCATCCATGGTTTGTGCACGACTGATGCGCGGCACACCGTCGAGAGTCAGCCCAATGATTCCTCTTGCAGCCATGTGTCTGACCATTTCATGATTAGCCGGCGATGCCGGATGAAGAAATGTGATTAGATACTGCCCTTCATGCATCATATCCAGCTCGTGTCTGTTCTTTTCGGCATTGAAGAGCGGCTCCTTTACCTTTAAAATTACATTCGCACGCGCAAAAACTTCTTCCGCATCCTGAACAAGTTCGGCACCCGCCCCCTCATATGCTTCATCCATATAGTGGGAGCCCATGCCGGCGCCTTTTTCAAACAAAACGGAAAAACCTTTATCCACCATTTTTTTTACGGTCTCAGGTATTGCTGCTACCCGGTTTTCTCCCTGCATTATCTCTTTTGGCACTCCAATTATCATAATAGCTTTTTTTAAATGTGATGAACAAAAATAAACACTTTTGCCTTACAAAAAGAAGCTAAGTTAAACAAATTCAGGTTATTTGCGTTAATCTGGGGAACAGATATCAGCTGACCGGCAAACCGGAAGTTGATATAATAATTAAATATGAAATTGAAATTTTTCAATCCCTGTTTATTTCAAATTGTTACTTGTATATTTAGCCGCTAAAATTTTTTCTATTATGCCGGGAGTATCAGACAGAGGAAGGGCTATGCCCGATTCACCAATACGGAAATTGGCTCCGCTTGCCGAACAGGCTAAACAGCGGGGAGTAAAAGTTTATCATCTAAACATTGGTCAACCAGATTTGCCCACTCCTCCCGAAGCGCTGGCGGCGATTAAAAACATAGACCGAACAATCCTTGAATATTCACCCAGTGAAGGGATTTTTTCGTTTCGCCAAAAGCTGGTCAAGTATTACCACAAGTTCAACATCAATGTGGATGTTGATGATATCATCATTACCACAGGAGGAAGCGAAGCGGTAACTTTTGCTTTTATGAGCTGCCTCGATCCTGGGGATGAGATTATTGTGCCGGAGCCGGCATATGCCAACTACACCGCATTTGCCATTGTTGCAGGAGCTGTCATCAAGTCCATTCCGGCAAGCATAGATGATGGATTTGCCCTGCCGCCCGTTGAGGAGTTTGAAAAGCTCATTACTTCAAAAACAAAGGGGATAATGATCTGCAATCCCAATAATCCTACAGGCTACCTATACACCAGCGAAGAGATGAATAAAATTCGTGATCTGGTTAAAAAATATGATTTGTTTCTGTTTTCGGATGAGGTTTACCGTGAGTTTTGCTATACCGG
>JACDJB010003423.1_pt1 | contig 10462 bp, 5 predicted proteins | sample 7454121 | NCBI WGS metagenome assembly JACDJB01 (sample SAMN14253290, study PRJNA609438) | sludge metagenome | isolation source: sludge after 25d culture with pyrite | collected 2018-12-20 | reverse complement strand
TCGCGCACCTGGCCGTCGGCGAACGCCTCCAGGTCGAGGTCTTCTGACTCGGTTGGGAACTCGGCGCGCACGAAATCAGCCCACTCATCGATCAGCGTGGAGCGTGACGGCTGCAGGAAGTTTGCTTCGGCCATCGCCAGACTGTACTCCTTGTCGATGAGGAATTTGAGCAATTCCCACGCTTCTTCGGGGTGTTCCGTGCCGGCCGAAATGGCGAAGCCGTCGGTCGTCGCCAATGTGGCATGCCGCGCGGGGCCGGCCGGGAAGGGCGCCACGCCGACGCGGAAATCAGCATTGGCCAGAATGTCCTTCAAGGCCCAGGAGCCGTCCTCGACCATCGCCACGCGCCCTTCCCAGAAGGCGCGGCGCGTCTCAAGATTGCTGAGGGCCAGGCTGGTGGCCATCACACCGTCGTCCCAGATGCGCCCCCGCAGCCATTCCAGCGCGGCCACGGCTTCCGGCTCATCGAGGACGCAATCGGTGGGGTTGTCCGGGTTGACATAATGCCCGCCAAAGGAGTTGACGTGAATTTGAACCCGGTCATAGATGGGGTCGAGTGTGCTGCCCCAGACAGCGGTATCGTCATCGCCGGGCACTGTCAGAGCGTTCATGGCTGCCAGATAATCGTCGTAAGTCCAGTCGCGGGTCGGATAGGGAACGCCGGCCTGGTCAAAGAGGTCTTTATTGTAGTAGACGGCCAGCGAGCCGTGGTATTTGGGCAATGCGTATTGCACGCCGTCGGCGGTAAAGAAGGATTCGTATTGGGCGCTATCCCATTCGGCGATAACTTCCGGCGCGATGTCGCGCTCCACCAGCGGCCGCAAATCCATCAGGTAGCCGGCTTGCGCCCAGGCGGGGAAGAAATCGCAGCAGCCATTCACCACGTCGGGGGCTGTGCCGGCCTCGAAGATGCCCGGCATGTCAGCGGGAACGTCCTCGGGATCGGGGGTGTAGAAGACGCGGATGTTGGGATGCAGGGCGTGGAACTCGTTGAGCATCTCCTGGGCCATGCCGGGGAACCAGTCGGTGCGCCAATCCTGATAGACCAGTTGCACGATCTCCCCATCCTCGGCCGCGGCGCTCGTAGGCGCGCCGGCGCGCTCGGCCGCCCCCGGCGTACACGCGGCCACGACGAACACCAATAGCCCCAACATGCCGATCTGTGCAATCCGCCGAGCCATTGCGTTCAAATTCACTTCTCCTATCTACTTCACTAACGTGATTACAATTACGAGCGAATATTGTTTGTCGCCAGGCACTTCAGTGCCGTCGGCGGCTCGGGCAGTGCTGAAGAACGCATCGAAAGTTGCTTACTACGAGCCGAATTATCCGACAGCCGTTTCATCCAGTGACACCAATCCCGTGCGCACGGCATAGAGCGCGGCCTGGGTGCGGCTGGGCACGCCGAGCTTGTCCAGGATGCCGCCGACCAGCGTCTTGACTGTTTTCTCGCCAACGTGGAGTTCGTTAGCGATTTCGTTATTGGAACGGCCGCGGGCCACCAGCCGCAGCACTTCCTGCTCGTAGTCTCCCAGGCGCTGCGGGGCGTCAGGCGTCTTAACTTCGTGTAGCAAACGTTCCACTACCTGAGGCGATAGCTGTACCTGCCCGGCAGCGGCGGCCTTAATGGCCCGGCGCAGTTCGTCGGCTTCGGTGTCCTTCAGCAGATAGCCGATAGCCCCGGCGCGAATGGCGCCGATCACTTTATCGTCTTCCAGCACGCTGGTCAGGGCCACAACCTCAACCTCTGGCAGCTCACGCCGGATGACAGTGGTGGCGGTAATGCCGTCCATGACCGGCATGAGCAAATCCATCAACACCACGTCGGGCTTCAGTTTGTGCGCCATATCCACCGCCTCCGCGCCATTGAGCGCCTGGCCGACGATGGTCAGTTCAGGGTCCAGCCCCAGGAACATGCGCAGCCCATTCAGGACAACGATGTGGTCATCAACCAGTAAAACGCGGATGGGTATCATAAAACATTACAGTGGCGTATCGAGTGTGAAGGGCTCATCGTTCATTACCCGGAACGCGACGGACTGCCACAATCGTCAAATCGTCGGCTTGCGGCGTCTCGGCGGCATAGCTTTTTACGGCGGCAATAATGGCCTCGATGATAGCCTCCGCGTCGGTGCCTCCGGCGGCGATGGCCTCCTTTAGCCGGACCTTGCCGAACAGGTCGCTGGCGCGGTCCATAGCCTCGGTGATGCCGTCGGTATAGAGCACCAGTGTGTCGCCGGGAGCCAGTACGGTCGCGTCCTCATCGTATTCCATATCGTCCATAATGCCCAATACCATGCCGCGGCTCATAACCTCTTCCAATGTGCCGTCGGCGCGGCGGATCAGAGGGACGTTGTGGCCGGCGTTGGCATAGGTCAACCGGCCGGTATCCGTGTCCAGCACCGCGTAGAAGGCGCTGACGAATAGCATGGCGTGGTTGTCGCGGGTAATCTGGACGTTGGCCTGGGCCAGCGTGGCGGCCGGACTGGGCTGGGTTTGGGCCGCGCCGCGAATCATGGCCCGGCTGTGGGCCATAAACAGGGCCGCGGCCGTGCCCTTGCCCGAGACGTCGGCGATGAGCAGCCCTACCCGCGCCGGCGTGTCGGGCCAGTCGATGAAATCATAGAGGTCGCCGCCAATCTCGCGGGCCGATTCATAGGTGGCGGCGAAATCCCAGCCGGGGGCCACGGGGTAGCCGCCGGGCAGCAGGCTCATCTGGATGCGGCGCGCCTGTTGCAACTCCCGCTCCATGCGCTGCCCCTGGCTCTCGACGCGCTGCAAACGGGCCTGCTCGAAGCTGAGGGCGGCCTGGTTGGCCAGCAGCCGGGCGAAACGCAGTTCGTCATCATCCAGCAACCGCGGCTCGCAATTGCCCAACCCCAGCACGCCGATGGCCTGACCGCCGATGAGCAGAGGCACGAAGGCGTAGGCGCGCAGTTCGGGTGAGGTCCAGGGGGGAGGATCCGTGGCCAGTGGCCGGTGGTCCAAGTTCAGCGAATCAGTCTTTCCGGACTGATCCGCTGAATCAAGATCGACTGAATGCTGCCCATTACGGATATCCTCGATCTGCCATGCTTGCAGCGTGCGATAGACCGCGGCCGGGCCGTCATTGGCTTCACCGGTGACGGTGATGGTCTGGCCGACCTGCGGGCCGTCCCAGCCATTTGTGGCGCGGAAGACCAGCTGCTCCAGGCCCGGCCCCGCGCTCTCCGGGAAGAGCAGAGCGGCGGCGTCGGCCCACAGCAGGGACGGGATCTCGCGCACGAAGAATGCCATGAGGGCGGCAGGGTCCTTGTGACTCTGGGCGCGATTCGCGAAATCGAGCAATAGCGTTTGGGACTGGTTCGCGAGCCGCAACTTCTCGACGATGCCGGCCACGTGGGAGTGGACGACCGGCTCGGAAATGAGCAGTCGCAAAGCGATCTCCTGGTCGGAGAGGCCCTCGGCCGCCAGCCGCAGCACCTCATTCTCGCGGTCGGTCAGGGTGTCGGGGCTGCCGGCGCTTTGCGTCTCCACCAGCAAGCGGGCGGCGATCTGGGGCGAAAGTTGGGCGCGGCCGGCGGCGGCGGCCTTGATGGCCCGGCGCAGTTCGTCGGCCTCGGTGTCCTTGAGCAGATAGCCGATGGCCCCAGCCTTAATGACGGCGGTGACGGCCGCTTCTTCGATGACGCTGGTGACGACGATGACCTGGCTGGGCAGGCCGCGGCGGCGGATCTCGGCCGTGGCTTCCAGCCCGCTCATGACGGGCATGATGAGGTCCATCAGTACGACGTCGGGCCGCAGGGCGTCGGCCTTTTCTACTGCCTCCGCGCCGTTGACTGCTTCACCGACGACCTCCAGCTCGGGGTCGAGGCCCAGAAACATGCGCAGCCCCTGGCGCACCACGCTATGGTCGTCGGCGATAATAATTCGAATGGTCATGGGTATCCCGTTGAGGCGGGATTATACCATAGGTGCGAAAATCGACCTGATGTCGTGGCTAAGCAACGGGCAGAAGAATTGGTACGCGGATGACGAGGATTTCAACGCGGATTAACGCAGAACATCAAAATTGAAATAGCCAGAATCTGCGGACAAATTCGCGTAGGATTGCGTCTGCCTGTACCAAAAACGGCTAGGGAAGATTGCGATTGAGGGTCAAAATTGGTATAGTGTTGCAATGACGACTGTGGAAATGACGTTGCAATTGCCGGAGCGGTTAGCGCGACAGGCCGAAGATGCCGGCTTGTTATCACCTGAGCGAATTGTTGGCCTGATCGAGCGGGAGATCGAGCGCCAACAGGTGATCGACCGCTTGTTTGGGGCAATGAATATGCTGGACGCCGTTGATTTGCCGCCATTGGATGAAGTAGAGTTAGCCGAAGAAATCCAGGCCGTTCGCCGTGCGCGTCGTTCTTGATACTAACGTCCTCGTGTCCGGCTTATTGTGGAATGGGCCTCCCCGCCAGATAATTGATGCCGTTCGGTTAGGTTCCCTCGACCTCTACATTTCACCTTCCCTGTTAGATGAGCTAAGCGAAGTCTTGGTTCGCCCCAAATTTGCCATACGCTTAGCGGCTGCGAATGTAGCTGTTTTTACGTTAGTCGGAGGCGTTGCGGCATTGGCTACCATCGTGCGGCCGGTGGACATCGAAGCCACCATATCGGCCGACCCGGATGACGATGATGTACTGGCTTGCGCAGTGGCCGCTGGCGCAGTGCGAAATGTATCAGGCGATGACCATCTACTAAGCCTGGGAAGCTTTAGGGGTATTCAGATTACAACAGCGTCTCACTTGGTGGCAGAACTGAAATTGTAAAGCCGCCTGTAAATTTTTCATCAAATGCGCCTCATCTCAATCACGGCGCACAACCCTCAAACACTACATCATCCACATACATCCCCGTCACGCCGCCCGTCCCATCGTTGAACACCCCAAAATAGAGAGTGACCGCCTGGCCGCGGAAGGCGCTCAGGTCGAAGGTGTGGCGCTGCCAGGTGCTGTACCATTGCCGCTGGAAGAGGAGCACGTGCTGCCGGCCGCTGCTATCGAAGAGCAATACCAGTTGGACGTCGTCGGCCAGTTGCGCGCGGTCGAGTGGTGACGTGGGCACGATGGCGGGCGGGGTGAGATTGCCAGCCCGCGCGCCGGTGGTCGTGGCGAATAGCTGGAAGCTGAGGCGCGCCGACGCGCCGCCCGGGATGAAAAGCGTCTGCTGGGCTGAGGAGTAGCTGTAAAGGTTGTCGGGCGGATAGATAATGCCTGCCCGCAAGGCGCGCGCCCCGCTATAGACCGGGAAGGTGACGAACCCAGCCGGGTAGACAGTATTATTGATCTGCCAGCCGGTATCATTCTCGAAGCCGCCATTGATGACGAGATTGTTGCAGGCAATCGTCGTGGCCGTCGCTGTGGGCGTGGCTGTGACCAGCCGGGTGGCTGTCGCTGTCGGTGTGACCGAAGCGGTCGGTGTCCAGGTGACGGTTGGTGTATGCGTGGCCGTCGGCGTTTCGGTCGGGGTGGCCGTGGCCGTGGGGCTGGGCGAGGGGCCGAAGATAAGCGCCGGCAGGTAGTGGGGCGCGGGCGTGGTGGTGTTGGTCGGCGTAGTAGTGATGGTTGCCGTTGCTGTATGGGTTGGCGTGCTGGTGGTCGTTGGCGTTGGCGGCGTGCCCGTCACGGTGGGGCCGGTGGTCGGCGTATCCGTCGGCGTGCCTGTCACCGTGGGTGTGCCGGTCGCCGTGGCCGTGGGGCTGGGCGAAGGCGTAAAGGTGATGGTTGGAATCTGGTTAATGTTGATCGAGCCGTCGATAAACTCTCCCTCCACCACCTCGTCGTCATTGTTGGCGAAGAAAGGCGTAGGATTGGTCAGGAACACCACGTCGGTGACGAAAGGCTGGTCAATCCAGTTGATACCAAAGGTGATCTGCAATAGCTGGCCGGGTGTGATCTTGTTGACGGCCGAGTTTTGATTGTAGATGAGCACCTGGATGCGCCCCTCGTTGTTGCTGACCAGATCGCTCACCAGCGCCCGGTACCCCTCCGGCAGAGCAAAGACCATCGAGTCGGGTACGTCATCGCCGTCGCTGTCGCTGTTGTCGAAAGTCAGCAGCGTGGCATCGTAGGAAAGGACAAAGAAGATGGTGTCAATAGCATTGCCGCCGTTCTTGAACTCGAAGGGCAGCACCGCCGACCCCCCGGCCGCGGCCGAGACGAGCGATGCGGCCGTCAGGCTGGCCGGGGCGGCGGGCGCAGCCGGACCGCGATTTGGCGCGGCCTGGCCCACTGCGGCAGCCCCCAGGGCCAGCGCCGCCAATAGCAAGGTAAAAATGAGGAACAGAAAGAGTGAGAACCGACCGGCCATACTAATCGCCATTATACGCCCGGCTGAGGCCGGCTGTCTGCGAAGAAGGCGTGAAATGCTCGGCAGGCGATCAGAGCCGACAGGTGGGCGGCCACCAGTCAGCTCTCTTGCCTGCCCCAGTTAATCCACCACCAGTTCGACGGCGTCGAGAACGAAATCAAAACCGGCCGCGCCGTCATCCCAGGCCAGCGTGGCTGTATAGCTGCCGCCGCCTGATGGAGTAAGCTTCACTACATCGCCCCCGCCGCCGCTGATCCCGCTCAGATTGAAGGCATTTCCCAGCGTCACATAGACGGCATTTGAGGCCGGGTCGTCATAGAAACCGGTCACGTCTTCGGTTGCCAGACCAGCCGCGGCTGCCGAGCCGTCAAAATAAGCCCCCCAACTGCCGGCCGTGTTCTGGCCGGTCGTCACAGGCGTGAAGGCGATGACGTCCTCATCAGCAGCGCGCAGGTTACCTCCCCCGGCGCGCGGCACAGAAGCCGCTCCGGCCGTGCTGATGAGCAGCCGGTTGCCGTCCAGGCTGAGGGCATCGATCTTCTCGCCCGATTGGGTCAGACCGATGTCGGACCCGTCGACGTGCCAGGCGAACGTGCCGGCTGTGGTCGCCCCGAGCTGGGTGGGGGTGAAGCGCACCACGTCGAACGGCGTGACCGTGCCCAGGCCGGGGATGTTCTGATTACCACTGAAGACCAGGTAGTACAGGTCCGGCTGGCCAGTGCGATCTTGCCGGGCGAAGGCGGCCAGGTTCTTGGCATTGGTGACGTCGGAGGCGTCGAACTGCACCGTCCACTGACCGGTCGCGCCGTCGTAAGCAAGGATGTCGGCCGGGGTGAAGTCCACCCCGCTGATGCTACCCTCCGTCTTGGCCGATACTTCCAGGTCGAGGGCTGTGCCACCCCCGCCGCCGCTGCACCCCTCGAAGGTAAAAGCAGTGACGTTAGTAGCCCACCGGCCGTCGGCCGTGCCCGTGTTTTTGCTATATTGCCCCAGGTACCAGAAGCGCAGGCCGTCGGGGTCGATGGTCATGCCGGTGTAGTCCCCCCAGCGGTGGGGAGAGCCGTCGAAAGCCGTGTAGGTGATGGCCCCGGCGCGCACCTGCGTCTCGGCCTCCAGGGTGTGGGCCGGGTCGCCGGCCAGGCGGCCGGTGACGAAGATGCCGGGGAACAGGGCGCTGCCGGTCGTGGTGTAGCCGATGGCCATGTCGCCGCAGCGGTTAACGGCCAGATTGCCGAAGATGCGGTGCTGGCCGTTGCTGCCCAGCACGCCGGCGTCGGCGATGATGGCCGTGGCCGGGTCGATCTTTACCCAACGCAGGCAATTAACCGTGCCGCTGCCGGGGTTACAGGCAATGGTCTGCGCCGACCAGGCGAAGCCATCGCGGTACTCAAAGTCGTGGGGGCGAAAGTCGTTGGCCTGGATGCGGGCTGCGCTGCCGCTCTGCGGAGCGTCGACGGGCATGCCGGAGGTGACGTTGGTGTAGTCGTCGAGGTTGACCGTGCCCACGCGGCTGGGCGTGCCGCCGCCGAGCGGGTTATTCCAGCGCCAGACGCTGTAGGTTTCGCCGTTATATTCGGTGTCGGTGAAGAAGTAGTGCGCGGCTGAGGTCGGCCAGGTACCCTGATTCCAGCCGTGCAGGTGCAGCGGCTGGGGGGTGTCTTCGCTGATGGGCAGGGGTTTGGAGGCATAGTCGGCCGCCTGCCCGGCGTATAGGTCGGCCTTATCAATGGCCCATAGGCGCGCCCCGGAGAAGGAGGTCGTGCCGAATATGTTAGCCCCCATGAACAGGTGGTCGCGGCCGATGCCGGCGTGAGGGTAGTCGAAGAAGTCACTGCCGCCGGCAGTGGGGAAGGCGTAGATGCGCCAACTGCCCAGGGGGTCGGCCGTGGCGCTGGCGGCCAGGCAATAGTGGCTGCCGTTGGCGTCGATGCCCAGGATGAAGCGGTTGGCTGCCTCGTCGTAGAGGACATTGGGGTCGAACAGAAAGCCGGTGCACAGGATGTTGCTGCCCATCAAGGTGGCGAAATCGGTGGGGGCGCGCAACTGGGCGCCGCTTTTGCTGTAGATGGCAAAAACGGTGTTGACGGCGGCGATGAGGTGGTTGGGGCCGGCGGCCAGCTCCGGATCGGGCGGCACGAAGCCACCGCTCTGGGTGTAATCAATCGACTGGAAGTTGACGCCGATGGTTGGAGCAGCCGGGGCCAGCTCCTCGGCGGCGGGCGCCTGCACGGCGGCCGAAGCAGGCAGCCGCAACGCCGCCTCGCGTAGCGCGGCCATTTCCGCCGGAGGCAGAATGCTCTCGTCCTCGTTCAGATCGACCTCGCCGCGCAGCCAGCGTGCCCGCAGGCCGTTGTCTGTGTTGGCCCCGGCGGCCACGGCCGACAGGTCGACTGTGACGGGTGCGACTGCGCCGGCTTCGGGGGCCGGCCCGGCCATAGTGGGCCCTTGGGGGCGGGCCGGAGCCAGCCCGCGCAGAGCCGCTAACCGGGCGGAGGATTCGGCCGCGGGGGCTGTTGGCCGCGCGGCCAGCCAGACGCCGGCGGTGAGAATCGCACCCAAAACGATCAGTTTGGTAAGGGATTTGTTCACAGCGTAGCCCTCCAACCGTCCGCAACCGAGAATTTCGCCATGTCCGGGCCGCCTTACGTTCTGGCAACCGGAAATGGTTGCGGAGAAGGGGCAGAGGACACAATGCCTTGCAGGCCGGTTAAAGGGGAATTCGGTCGCGGCCCATTGCCAGGGCATGTTTACTCCCCTACCACCAGTATAAATCAACTACAGGGTGGGCACAACAGGCGACGCGATCTTGCGGAGGGCGGGGAGCTGGGAATAGGACTGGGGTTGAGAGAAGGGCAGCAATCTATTGCTCAACCCGCATCACTGAATACTGGCCGGCTGAAACCTGGCCGTTGCCTAGCCACTTGCCCGCCCGCCTGCTTTCGGCTATCTTGGGGCGGCAGACAAGGAGTACGTCCATGAAGATCGCGATCATTGGCACGGGACACGTGGCCGCGGCGTTGGGCCGGGGCTGGGCGGCACGGGGGCACATCGTCACCTTCGCCTCGCGCGACCCGGCGGCCGAGCGGGTGCAGCTGCTGCTCGCCGAGGCCGGGCCGAACGCCTCGGCAGCGCGGGTAGCTGATGCGGTGGGGCGCAGCAGCATCCTCGTCCTGGCTGTGCCGTTTACGGCCGCCCGCGAACGGCTGGAGATGGCTGGCGACGTAGGTGGCAAGGTAATCATCGACTGCACCAACCCCATTGCTCCCGGCCTGCGCTCCATGTTCGATCATTCCACCTCCGGCGCGGAGCAAATCGCCGCCTGGGCACCCCGGGCCAAGGTCGTGAAGGCCTTCAACACCACCGGGGCCGAGAACATGGCCGCGCCGCTCTACGACGGGCAGGCGGCGACGATGTTTATCTGTGGCGACGACGAGATGGCCAAGGCCGCCGCCGCCCAACTGGCCGAGGAACTGGAGTTCGAGGTTATCGACGCCGGGGGGCTGTCCGCGGCGCGTCATCTGGAGAGTCTGGCTTTGCTGTGGATTCACCTGGCCCGTGTGTCCGGCCTGGGGCGGGACATTGCCTTTCGTCTGATGAGGCGGTAAGAAATTGGCTACGGAAAAAACGGATTCATTTTAATGAGAATCCGTTATTTCCGTTTTATCCGTAGCCAACTCTTTTTACTTGTCTAACCCGATAGGCAAATACATCAGGTAATCGGGCGCGATTACTTCATCCTGCAACTCGAACGCACCGCTATCGCACATGCCGCCGGCGGGGGCCGGCCGGGGCGCGCCGCGTTGGTCGGTGGTCAGAGCTGTACCACAGCCGGCCCCGCCATCGTGTACGTTATCGACGGCCGGGCTGCCGGCGCTGAGGGCGTGGGTGGCCGTCGTGCCCGGCGCATTAAAAGCCAGTGACAGCAGCCCCACATTGACTGCGGGCTGGTCGTTGCCCTGCGTCAGGTTGCATGTGTCATCCCCATCCAGATTGTAACCGGTCGAGATGATTGCCCCACCGGAGCGCGCGCAATCGGGGCTGCCGCCTGGGCCGTTGCTGATGATCGTCGCTGACAACGTGACCGATGCATTCCCTTCGTGGATGATGCTGTGGATGCCGCCGC
>JACDJB010003422.1_pt1 | contig 10464 bp, 9 predicted proteins | sample 7454121 | NCBI WGS metagenome assembly JACDJB01 (sample SAMN14253290, study PRJNA609438) | sludge metagenome | isolation source: sludge after 25d culture with pyrite | collected 2018-12-20 | reverse complement strand
TTCATCCCGGTATCGACTGACGACGGTTCATTGCAGGAAGCAATTTCGAATGGTGCTGTCGCGGCTGTTTGGACTGATCAGGAGCCGGTGCCGGCATATGCTCCCAACCATTTCCCGATTTTTTATACAGAAGATAATTTGAAAGGCTTAGAGGAAATCATGAATTCATATTATAACTATTTATCACAACACGAAGAAACCAGGGAAAGAACGAAATTCATTTTCCCTGGCAAAGGACTTCTTAATGAAGCGGATGAAACATATGATATAGCTGTGATGGCCGAAAAGATCAATGGATACGGCAGCAATCAGAGTAAGGCAGGTGAGGAATAAAATGCTGGAGCAAGTTATCTTTTTCACAATCTTGATGGGTTTTCTAATAACGGTCCTGCTATCGCCAGTATTCATTCCTTTCCTGAGAAGGCTTAAATTCGGCCAGAGCATCAGAGAGGAAGGACCGAAATCACACCAGAAAAAGACAGGAACACCGACAATGGGCGGTGTCATGATTTTAATTTCGATTACGATCACGACACTTGTTATGACCGGGAAGTTCTCACAGCCATCTGTGGAAACCTACCTCTTGCTATTTGTCACTCTGGGATTCGGGCTCCTCGGTTTCATGGATGATTTTATCAAGGTCGTCATGAAACGTAATCTTGGTTTGACGTCCAAGCAAAAATTGCTTGGCCAAATCATTATTTCTGTCATATTTTTCTTCATATTCAACCAAAGTGATTTTTCAACAGTAGTCAGCATCCCTTTAACCGATCTTTCTTTCGATCTCGGGTGGGGATATGCACTGTTCATCATTTTTTGGATGGTAGGCTTTTCGAATGCTGTTAACCTGACGGACGGGCTTGACGGGCTGGTTTCCGGTACAGCAGCAATCGCATTTGGTGCATTTGCTGTCCTGGCCTGGAACCAATCGCAATATGAGCTGTCGATTTTTTCCGTTGCGGTTGTGGGTGCAGTTCTTGGATTCCTTGTCTTTAACGCCCATCCAGCGAAAGTATTCATGGGAGATACCGGTTCACTTGCTTTAGGCGGTGCAATTGCAACTGTTGCCATCCTGGCGAAGCTTGAAATCATCCTGATCATCATTGGCGGAATCTTTGTCATCGAAACATTATCCGTGATCCTTCAGGTTATTTCATTCAAGACTACAGGAAAAAGGATTTTCAGGATGAGTCCGCTGCATCACCACTATGAATTGATTGGGTGGTCGGAATGGCGGGTTGTCGTGACCTTCTGGACGGTGGGCCTTCTCTTTGCGATCCTAGGAATTTATATTGAGGTGTGGATCTAGATGAAACATATTAAAACCTATCAACATAAAAAAATTCTTGTACTTGGCCTTGCCAAGAGCGGAGTCAGCGCTGCTGCTTTGCTACATAAACTGGGCGCTTTCGTTACAGTCAATGACAGCAAGCCATTATCGGAAAATCCCGAAGCGCAGGGGTTGCTTGAACAGGGAATCAAGGTTGTCTGCGGGAGCCACCCAATTGAATTGATGGACGAAGGGTTCGAACTGGTCGTCAAGAATCCGGGAATCCCGTATTATAATCCAATGATCCAAAAGGCAGAAGAAAACGGGATACCAATCATAACTGAAGTTGAACTTGCTTATCAGATATCCGAGGCGCCACTTGTAGGCATCACTGGTACAAACGGTAAAACCACGACAACGACACTGATTTTTGAAATGCTTGAAGCCGGCAACAAAAAGCCGCTGATCGCAGGTAATATCGGCACGGTTGCTTCGGGTGTTGCCCAGGATGCAACTGTGGAAAATACAATCGTCATCGAACTTTCCTCTTTTCAGCTTATGGGAGTCGATCAATTCAGGCCGAAGATTGCCGTGATAACCAATTTGTACGATGCGCATCTTGATTATCATGGTACAAGGGATGAATATATTGCAGCGAAAGCGCTGATCACGAAGAACCAGACCGAGGAAGACTATTTGATTGTGAACGCAGATCAGGAAGCAGTCATGGACATTGCTCGTAATTCGAAAGCTCAGATTGTGCCTTTTTCGACGAAAAAAGTCCTGGACAGTGGAGCATATGTAAAGGATGGCTGGATTTGCTTCAATGGTGAACAAATCATGGAAACGAAGGATATTGTTTTACCGGGTAAGCATAATCTTGAAAATATCCTGTCTGCTGTAGCGGCGACATTGCTCTCTGGTGCGGATCAAGATGCAATTTATAAGGTGCTTACATCCTTTGCTGGTGTCCGCCACCGGCTTCAATATGTCGACAATATCGCCGGCCGGAAATTTTATAATGACTCAAAAGCAACGAATATCCTGGCAACTGAAAATGCCCTTGCAGCTTTTGAGGATCCAATTGTATTGCTTGCCGGCGGACTGGACAGAGGGAATTCCTTTGATGAACTGATCCCTTCTTTGAAAAATGTCAAAGCGCTGATCACTTTTGGACAGACTGCTGAAAAAGTAGGACAGGCTGGGCGTGAGGCAGGAATAAAAACAATCCTCACCGTCGATAATGTTGAAAAGGCCGTTCCCGTGGCATTTGAACATTCAGTACCTGGAGATGTCATCCTGCTCTCACCGGCATGTGCCAGCTGGGATCAATATAAAACTTTTGAAGTCAGGGGAGACATGTTTATAGAGGCCGTGCATAAGCTTAAGTAAGGGCTTGTCTTGAACAACATGACTCAGGTGCCTGGCCACATGCAGGCTGGATGGGAAGCGGCATATGAGCCCTAAATCATACAGCCGAGGTGTATTGCTTTGCCAACGAAAAAAACGACTCCAGACATATTTCTGATGATTGTTACCTTTGCGCTTTTGACTGTGGGACTGATCATGGTATACAGCGCAAGTGCTGTCTGGGCAGACTATAAGTTTAATGACTCGTTCTTTTTTGCGAAACGGCAAATGCTGTTTGCGGGAGTTGGAATCATCGCGATGTTTTTTATCATGAATATTGACTACTGGACGTGGCGGACATGGTCAAAGGTCATCCTGATTGTCTGTTTTGTCCTGTTGGTCCTTGTACTGATTCCCGGTATCGGGAATGTGCGGAATGGATCAAGGAGCTGGATTGGCGTCGGCGCCTTTTCGGTACAGCCATCAGAGTTCATGAAGATTGCGATGATCGCTTATCTCGCTAAGTTTTTGTCAGAGAACCAGAAAGCGATCACTTCGTTTAAAAAGGGGCTCGTACCATCATTAGGACTCGTCTTTTTGGCATTCGGCCTGATCATGCTGCAGCCGGACCTTGGGACGGGAACAGTCATGGTCGGCACTTCAGTTGTCATCATTTTTATCGCCGGAGCAAGGATCAGTCATTTCGTGGGTCTGGGACTCCTCGGTGTTGCAGGTTTTGTCGGCTTGATTGCGTCGGCGCCTTACAGGATCAAACGGATCACTTCCTTCCTTGACCCATGGCAGGATCCGCTTGGGAGCGGATTTCAAATGATTCAATCACTCTATGCCATAGGGCCGGGAGGATTGTTCGGGCTGGGGCTGGGCCAGAGCCGGCAAAAGTTCTTTTATCTTCCTGAGCCTCAGACAGATTTTATCTTTGCGATTCTTGCAGAAGAACTTGGATTCATTGGAGGTTCACTGATTCTTCTTTTATTCTCACTGCTGCTCTGGAGGGGAATCAGGATTGCGCTCGGGGCACCGGATTTGTTCGGTACATTTCTTGCGACTGGGATCATTGCGATGATTGCGATCCAGGTGATGATCAATATTGGTGTTGTTACGGGCCTCATGCCTGTAACGGGCATCACGCTCCCTTTCCTCAGCTACGGGGGATCTTCCCTGACATTGATGCTGATGGCGGTTGGAGTGCTGCTGAATATCAGCCGCCACTCCAGGTATTAAGATATCCACAAACAAGAGACCCTGTCTTCAGGGTCTTTTATTTGTGGTGGAGGATTGAGAGTATACAGGATTTCACCGTGATCGGTCATTACCAGATATAGTTTGCTTAATTGAGGCATAATCGATGAATATGTTAGGAATATAGCTATGTTCATGCTATATTACATTTAAATAACAATGTCTTTAAAAACTGTACTGGAGTTTAGAATATAGTAGAATAGGGTAAAACCGGGGAGTGCCTTTTAAAGGACAGTTTTTGACGATTATTTCTGCCATTGCCCATGAATGTGCAGTGTGTCAGTATGCCAAACACATGACTGGCAGGAATAAAAAAAAGAGATAAGTTGCTGAGGTGTGGAAAATGAAGATTGCAGTTAGCGGCGGCGGTACAGGAGGACACATTTATCCTGCGCTTGCACTGATCAGGGAGATTCAAAAAAAGGATGAAAAAGTCGAGTTTCTCTACATAGGAACAGAAAAGGGACTTGAAAGCAAGCTCGTGCCGAGGGAGAATATTCCTTTTAAATCAATACATATTACAGGCTTCAAACGGAAAATATCTTTTGAAAATGTAAAAACGGTACTGCGATTCCTTAAGGGCGTCAGGGATAGTAAAAAGATGCTGAAGGAATTCAATCCTGATGTTGTCATCGGGACAGGCGGATATGTGTGTGGCCCGGTTGTCTATGCTGCCGCAAAAATGAGCATACCAACCATTATCCATGAACAAAACAGCATTCCGGGATTGACTAATAAATTCCTTAGCCGCTACGTTGATAAGATCGCAATCTGCTTCGAGGAAGCTCGTCAGTTCTTCCCTGAACAAAAGGTCGAATTGACAGGCAATCCCCGGGCATCTGAAGTATTGGGACAGGACGGGATCAAGGGAAGGCTATCAGCAGGGCTTAAGCTAAAGGTTCCAACAGTGCTGATCTTCGGAGGAAGCAGAGGTGCAAGGCCGATTAATGAAGCAGTAGTTAAAAGCCTTACAGAATTAAGCAGTAAGCCATACCAAGTATTATATGTAACAGGTGATGTGCATTTCGAAGAAGTCCAGAAAGAAGTGGAATTGGTCGGGAATCCAGTAAATGTGATCATCAAGCCATTCATCCACAATATGCCCGAAGTGCTGGCCGGTGTTGATTTAACCGTAGCAAGGGCTGGAGCGACTACACTTGCTGAACTGACATCTCTGGGAATACCAAGCGTACTGATTCCAAGCCCATATGTAACAGACAACCATCAGGAAAAGAATGCGCGCGCACTGAGTGAGAATGGAGCTGCACGCCTTCTGCTTGAAAAGGACCTGACTGGGCCGAAGCTGGTAGAAAGTATTGACCAGATACTTGGCCAGGAACAGAAACTGGCAGATATGAAAAAAGCAGCAAAGAAACTTGGTATACCCGATGCAGCCCAAAGGCTCTATCGTTTGATGGAGGAACTTGCGGCAAAGTAGCCTATAGGCATGGAGCTGCATAAACTGGTTGATAAAAGGCTGTATTGTGAAAGGAAGGTAATTAATTTGAAGGATCTAGCTATCAAACTTAGAGAAATGAATGTCGGATCGGTAAAGGAAAACGAGCCGCTCGCAAACCATACATCCATGAAAATTGGCGGTCCCGCAGACTTACTTATTGAGCCTTCGTCAATTGAAAATCTGAAAAAGGCAGTGGAAGCCATCAAGGAATCAGGAGTCAAATTGACAGTGATCGGCAGAGGGTCGAATCTCCTTGTTTCAGACAAAGGAATCGAAGGAGCAGTGATTAAACTTGGCTCGGGGCTTGATGATCTGGAGATAGAAGGTACAAAAGTGACCGCTGGAGGCGGCCTTTCACTCGTGAACTTTGCGATCACCATCAGCCGTAAAGGCTTGTCCGGGCTTGAATTCGCAGGAGGAATTCCTGGATCAATCGGCGGCGCTGTATATATGAATGCAGGGGCCCACGGGTCAGATATTTCACAAATCCTCGAAAAAGCATATGTTTTATTTGAGGATGGTTCCCTGGAATGGCTTTCAAAGGAAGAAATGAGATTTTCCTACCGGACCTCAGTCCTTCAAAAGGAAAGACCTGGAATCGTGGTTGCTGCGGTATTCCAACTGAAGGAAGGAAATAAGGAGGAAATCGTGGCAGAGCTTCAGAAAAACAAGGATTATCGCAAAGAGACCCAGCCATACAATTATCCAAGCTGCGGCAGTGTTTTCAGGAATCCCCTTCCTGACCATGCAGGTAATTTAATCGAAAGATCTGGCTTGAAGGGTCATCAGATCGGCGGTGCACAAATCTCTGAACTCCATGCGAATTTCATTGTGAATAAAGGAAATGCCAAAGCTGAGGATGTACTCGGCCTGATTCAGCATGTCAAGGATACAGTCCTTGATTTACACGGTGTGAAAATGGAGACAGAGGTAGAAATTATCGGCCGGAAATAGCGGGAAAATGATTCAGGCTGTCAAATTTTGTGATATAATATTTCATTAGATTAGGATACAAAGACGGCATGAAACTACCTCGTGCCGTTGGTCTTTCTAACGATATTAATGGACAAGGCACCTTCCTGATGAAGTACGATAAATGATGGCTTTAACCTGCGAGACTGAAATCATAGATGTTATCCTTTAAGGAATGGGTTCAGCCGATAAAGAGGGGATCGAAAATGGATAAGGGGAAAATCGTCTCAATTGAAGACCGGATTCCTAAGCTGAAACATCAGAGGCGGAAGAAGGCTAATCGCAGGCTGATCATGCTGCTTGCTTTATTTTTCATTTTGATTGCTGGTATTATTTATTTCCAGTCACCACTGAGTAAGGTGAAGGAGATCACTGTTTCGGGAAATCATTCCTATACCTCAAAGCAAATCATCGGTGAAAGCGGGTTGTCACTCGATTCGAATATCTGGAAGGTCGATAGGGGAGAGATTGAAAAGAAGCTGGAGAAAATCGAGGAAGTCGAGAAAGCGACTGTCAATGTCAAATTGCCCAATAGAGTGACTATCAAGGTTAAGGAATACGACAGGCTTGCTTACATATCGGAAGGGAAAGGTTTCTACCCAGTCCTTGAAAATGGACATATACTCGGTAAAAAACAAATCGAGGAAATTCCTGTGAATGCACCAATCCTGATTGGTTTCAAAGAAGGAAAGGTATTGGATGAAATGCTTGCTTCCCTAAAAGAATTACCTGAGGTAGTCATCAATTCAATTTCTGAGATCCACTCAAACCCGGTGAAAACGGACAAATATCTGGTGAAGCTCTATATGAACGATGGCTTTGAAGTGAATGCGACACTCAGGACTTTTTCGGAAAAAATGGCACATTATCCTTCAATAGTCAGCCAGCTGGACCCTGATAAAAAGGGTGTGATCGATCTAGAAGTTGGCTCTTATTTTAAAGCATATGAAGCAGAGGAAGCTGAAGAAGTTGAAATTGAACAAGAAAATGAACAGTAACCGTGTAGTTCTTTCAATCGTTTTCCTGGTCCTGGGCTTCATGGTCGCTTTTTCATTCCGCGTCACCCAGGATGACGGGGACAATGGCAAGAGATTGACGGACAGGCAGTGGGAGCAGCACCTGGTTCTAAGGAACCAGTTGATTGAAGAAGAAGAAAAGAACCGTGAACTTCAAAAAGAATTGAACGCCAAGCAGGAAAAGGTAAGGGAAATTGAAACCAGCCTGTCAAAGGAAGCACAAGTGTTTTTCAACATGGCGGAAGACGCTGAAAAATACCGGATGTTCCTCGGCAAAGTAAAGGTCCAAGGAAAAGGTGTGAAAGTGACTCTCGCTGATGGAGAGTATGATCCAGACGAAGAGAATATCAATAATTATCTTGTCCACGAACATCATGTTTTCAAGGTGATTAATGAGCTCTATATCTCAGGAGCAGCGGCAATCTCTGTGAACGGTCAAAGAATCGCGCACAATTCTTATATTTTATGTACTGGCCCTGTGATCACGGTTGATGGCTACCAGCATCCTGCCCCTTTTGAAATCACTGCGATTGGTGACCCCGATGTCCTATCCTCCGCGCTAAATATTACCGGTGGGGTAAAAGACCAGCTGGTTAATGACCAGATTGTTTTTTCAATGGAAAAAATGACGGATATTACGATGGAACCAATACTGGGAAAATGACGCTGGCCGTCTTTTCGATCGGTGAGAAGAAGATGCCTTTTGGGGCATCTTGCTAGAAAGAAATAAGATGGCCTTATAGAAAGCAAGGTGAAATACAATGGGCCGACCTAAAAATCTCAGCTTCAGCTTGATCGCTGCTATAATCGGATTAATGGTCGCCATTCAGTTCCAAACTGTCAGGGAACCTAAAGTCAGGGATACCCGCGACACGTGGCAGCTTCGGGAAGATTTAATGAAAGAGAAGGCAATGCAGTCCAGGCTGCTCCTCGAAATCAGGTCGAACGAAGAGAAAATTGCCAAATATGAAACTGAACGGCAGCAAAGCAAAGAAGAAGTGCTGCGTGAAACACTTGCTGAATTGAAGGATGAAGCTGGTCTGGCTGAGGTTAAGGGTCCTGGACTCTCCTTGTCGATAGAACCAGCATTCAATTTGATTGTCGAGGGGGACAAAGCCCCTTCGGTTTCTCCCGACCTGCTGAAGCGGCTCTTGAATGAGTTGAATATGTATGGCGCAAAGCATGTTTCAGTCGATGGGGAGAGAGTCATAAATACTACTGTCATTCGGGATATCAACAGGGTGACGAAAATAAACAACCATCCCCTGAACCGATTTCCCATTGAAGTGAGGGTCATTGTGGAGAATGGGGATGCAGCTGAAAAATTATACAACCGGATGAAGGTTTCAACAGTGGCCGAGGATTTTTTCATTGATAATCTGGAAGTTAAAGTGAACAGGCCTGTGGGAGACCTGGTCGTCCCTGCTTTTCAGGATACGATCAGGATCAGATACATGGAATCCGCCAAAACAGATAAAGGGGGAGACAACGGATAATGTGGCTTCCAATAATGGGGTTGATCATCGGTGCCATCATAGGCTTGCTGACCGATATCCGCATCCCTGAAGAATACTCGAATTATTTATCGATTGCGATCCTTGCAGCCCTCGATACATTGTTTGGCGGGATCCGGGCCCAGCTTCAAAATATTTATGATGAAAAAGTTTTTGTATCTGGTTTCTTTTTTAATATAGTATTGGCAGCAAGTTTAGCTTTTCTAGGTGTTCATCTTGGTGTAGACTTGTATTTAGCAGCAGTTTTTGCCTTCGGGGTAAGGCTGTTCCAGAATATAGCGGTCATCAGAAGAATAATATTGACAAAATGGTCAACGACAAGTGAAAAGTAGAAAAAAAAATGATATTTTAAAAGGGAAATATTTAATTGTGACGAATAAAGTAATGTAATTAAAAAAGAGACGCAATTAGATAACAAAGTGAGAATTGTTGTTCAAACATTAGGAATTGTTGAAGGAGGTGCCACAGAATGAACAGCAATGATATATACGTCAGTCTTGACATCGGTACATCCAGTGTTAAGGTTATCATTGGGGAAATGGTCAATGACACATTGAATATAATTGGTGTTGGCAATGTGAAGTCCGAAGGGTTAAGGAAGGGCTCCATTGTTGATATAGATGAAACCGTTCATTCTATTAAAAGGGCAATTGAACAGGCTGAAAGAATGATAGGTTTGAAGATTAACCAGGTGATTGTAGGTGTCACCGGCAATCATGTTTCACTTTTGCCATGCCATGGTGTGGTTGCGGTTTCCAGCGACAATCGCGAAATTACAAATGAGGATGTTGCGAGAGTCATTGATGCTGCACAGGTGGTTTCAATCCCGCCTGAGCGAGAGATAATAGACGTGATTCCAAAGCAATTTATCGTTGACGGTCTTGATGAGATCAATGATCCAAGAGGCATGATCGGTGTCAGGCTTGAAATGGAAGGTACGATCATTACCGGATCAAAGACTATCTTACATAATACTCTTCGTTGTGTTGAGCGTGCTGGACTTGAAATTGTTGATATCGGCCTTCAGCCGCTTGCAGCAGGTGCATTCGCACTTTCAAAGGATGAAAAGAATATGGGTGTCGCGATGATTGATATCGGCGGCGGTTCTACGACAGTCGCTGTGTTCGAAAACGGGCACTTAAGAGGTACATCTGTCATACCGGTTGGAGGGGACCATATTACAAAGGACCTTTCAATTGGTTTGCGCACAACGACCGAAGAAGCAGATCAATTGAAATTAAAGCATGGACATGCTTTTTATGACCATGCTTCTGAAGAAGAGGTATTCGAAGTATCCATCATCGGCAGTGACCAGCAGCAGCAGTTCAACCAGCTGGAGGTGGCCGATATCATTGAGGCTAGGATGGAGGAAATCTTCTCCCTTGTCCAGGATGAATTGAAGCATATGAATATAAGGGACCTTCCTGGCGGATTCGTCTTGACAGGAGGTACAGCCAATATGCAGGGTGTCCTTGAGCTTGCCCAGGATATTTTCCAGAGCAGGATCAGACTCGCGATCCCGGATTATATTGGCGTAAGGGAACCGCAGTATACGACAGCAGTAGGTTTAATCCAGCTTGCTTATAAGAACGCAAAATTAAAAGGAAATAAAATGGAGGCAGC
>JACDJB010003419.1_pt1 | contig 10471 bp, 8 predicted proteins | sample 7454121 | NCBI WGS metagenome assembly JACDJB01 (sample SAMN14253290, study PRJNA609438) | sludge metagenome | isolation source: sludge after 25d culture with pyrite | collected 2018-12-20 | reverse complement strand
GACAACTCGGGCCCAGAGCAGAAGCGGCGTTCTTCCGATCTGTCGCGCAGGGCGATGTGGTGATCGAGTCGCTGACCCGGGCCGATCTGGACCGTGTCGCCGATCTCGTCGAAAAGTACGTCGACCTTCCCCTCGGCGGTACCGACGCCAGTGTCGTCACAATCGCCGAGCGGCTCGACCAAACCCGTGTGGCGACCCTCGACCGCCGCCATTTCACGGTCGTCCGCCCCGCCCACTGTGACGCTTTCGAACTCGTCCCGTAGCCGACCCGCGCCTGGGTGGCGAGAGATGTCAGCTGCCGGGCCGAGACTTGAGGCCGGTCAACGTCAGCGGTGCATCGAAGTGACTGAGTTCGGGCACCTGGTGGGGTTCGGAGTCACGCAATCCGGGGGCGTGGCGCGGTGTCCTTGGCATCGCGATAGATGTCCGGGACCGGCCCAGGTTGTCGGCCGGGTCGCGCTGTCCGGAGGGGTGGTCGGTCTGCCCATGGTTGGAACTGTCAATGAGGGGGTCAAACCCCTCGAAATCCAGAAGCTCTCCAGATTTGAAGGGATTCTGGGGTCTCAGGGCGGGTTTCTATGCGTCTCCAAAACCGAAGGTTGAGAGTTCAAATCTCTCCTGCCCTGCAAGGCAAGTCCCCTACGGGGGACTGGGAAGTAGTCGATTTGGCGACTGTTGGTTTCTGTCGCTGAACCCTATTTTGCCGTGGGTTTCGCAGAGTTCTACCATGGGCAAGGCCTGTAGCAGGAGCTGTAGGGCGCCGCTGTGGTGGCGGTTCTCGGCGCTGGATTCGGTTCTGCTGGAAGCGTTCATTTCCGGAACTGTCCGGTCGAACGTCGCAACTCATGTACTCGGTCGATTCCATCGAGAGATGGAACGCTCGCTTCCGGAATGGAGCTGTCCAGCGCTGTGCGGGCGATGATCGCTATCGACCGAGATTTTGCAATGCAGCACCTTTGGCCGAACTGTGGTGTTGGTTAAGGGTTGTAGGCGTGATGAAGCGGCGGGACGTCAATTGTTTCGACACCATGTCGGCTGTCGTCCCAGGGCCGGTGTCGGTGTGGATTCGGGGGGATTGCCCTGTTGTCGTCTTGCTACTCAGTGCGATCGCTTCGTGTCTCGATTCTCGACCCGATCGATGGCGTGGCACGCGCGGTGTGGAGGCATCAAGACTGCCGGCTGTGCCTGGTGGACCTTGGTCGGGTGATTGCGGGGTTCCAACAGGGTGCGAGGCGCTCTGAGTGTTCTGGCTGCGATGGCCGAGTACCCGAGTTCCGGAGCATCTGGTCATCGTCAACTGGTTCTTGCGTCGATCACTTTCGAGCCGAGGGTCTCCATGACCTGATCGCCTCCCCCGACGCCGGACTTTCCGATGCGGGTGATGACGAGCTTCTCTGAGGGGATGATGAGCACGGTCTGGCCACCGAGCCCGCGAGCGGCGAACGCGTCGAGCGGGAGCTCGGGCCAGAAGACGTCGTCCTGGATGCCGTCGCTGCGCGGGTGTTGCCAGCCGCCGTCGGCGTTGAGCCACCAGAGGTGGCCGTAACCAGCGTTGATCTCGATCGGCGACGTTGCCTCGGTGAGCCAGTCGCGCGACACGACCTGGGTGCCGTCCCAGTTGCCTTCGGCGAGGGCCATCAGACCGAAGCGGGCGAGGTCGAGACAACCAGCCTGAACACCCATGAACGTTGGGGGGTTCCCTGCGGCGTCGACGACGAACTCCGAGGTCATCCCGATCGGACCGAACAGATTCTCTTGCGCGAACTCTTGGACGGGCTGGCCGGTCGCCCGCTCGAGAACGGCTTCGAGGGTCTGGATGGCGGCGTTGTTGTAGATCCACTCGGTTCCGGGCTCGTCTTGTTGGCCGAGGTCGATGGCGAAAGCGGTGCGGTCCTCGACCCCGTTCAGCTCGATGTAGTCGGTGGCCATGTCGTGGTAGCGGCCGGAGTCGTTGCTGAGAAGGTTGCCGATGGTGACGTCTTCGCTGTCGGTGCCCACCCACTCGTCGAGATACGTGCTGGCGGGCTCGTCGATGGACAGGTAGCCCTGATCCTGGGCGATTCCGACCAGGGTGCTCGTCACCGACTTCGAGACGGACCAGACCTCTTGGTTGGTGTCTCGGTCGGTGTCGAGCCAATAGCCTCGTGGATGAGCTTGCCGTCGTGGACCACAGCCATGCAGGTCGATCCGACAGGCTCGATGGCATCTGCTGCCTGTTGCAGCAATGCGGCATCGAATCCGGCATCTTCGGGCGAGCCGAGCATCCAGGTCTCACCCGGGTAGGTCGACACGCGCCGACCCGACGTCGTGTCCTGCCCTGGGGTGGTCGACGTGTCGCTTTCGGTGAGCGTGGTCACGGTCATTGGAGGTCCACCGTCCGCTGTAGCGCTGCCGCTGTCCGAACACGCCGCCATGCTCAGAGAACCGGCGGCAACAACGGCGAGAACGAATCGAAGCCTCATGCGGGCTTCTCCTGGGGAACGCAACGATTCGATGCCATGCCACGGAGGGCGGGGGCGAGCGCGGCGCTTGACCGATGGCCACCGGCCAGCTCGAGACCGTTGAGAACGGTCTGGAGCCCTGCGGCGAGGGCGTCGCAACCCTCTTCGCTGGAGCCGAACAGCTCCTCGAAGGCCGCCAAGAGCGTCGTGAGGAGGTCCTCGACCAACACCTGACCCTGGGGCGCAAGGTGCACCAGGCGCCGTCGACCGTCGTTGGGGTCGCGGTGGCGGTCGATCAGCCCCTTCTGGTCCAGCCGGTTCAAGGTTGCTGCCATCCCCGGCGAGGTCTGTACCAGTGCTTCGCCCAGCCGGGTCGGCGACAAGGTTCGATCAGGAGCGTTCATCAGCATGGTGAGCACAGCGGCCTCCGACTGGTCCACCCCGAACGGGGCCGTCGCTTCTCGGAAGTACGCCTCCGTCACCCGACCGAGTCGGCTGACGGTGTGCAGGAGGACCAGTGCTGCGCTCATCCTGGGCAGGGTTCCATGTTGACCATAACCAGATCGACGTCGTGGGCGACGCCTTCGAGATCCGCGACCTGACCTCGGAAGCGGATCCCGGACTCGAGTTCGAGTTGGGCTCGCCCGTCGAGGTCGAGTGGTGTGCCGTCGCCCCGATCGTCGAGGTGGGCTCGGAAGCCGACATCGTCAAGCCCGGCGGACAGGTCGGGTTCGATCCACCCGCCGTCGAGCTCCATGCGCTCGGCACCAATGCAGTACTCGATGATCTCGAAGGAGGTGCCGTCAACGACGACCCGGCCCGACACGGCGCCGGCGACGTCGAAGTCGTCCTCAAGGTTCTCGAAGGGGCCGTCGGTCAGCTCCGGGACCGGGATGCGGACGAACTCGATCCGCTCGTACAGACCTCGATCGCCGGTCTCCACGATGACCCCCACCGCGGAATTGTCGCCGTCGGGCAGGGCGACGAGATCGGAGTAGGCCGCCGGGTTCTGGGACAGCAGGGGACCCAATTCCCAATCGTTGCCGTCCGATGAGGTCCACAAGCGAGGACCGCGCCGGTAGACCGGATCGGAGGGGGACGAGAAGATGGCCAAGCCGCTCGTCGGTTCGGTGAGCAGCGAGCCTTGGACGACCGGGACCGTGAGCTCCGAGGCGATCACCATGACCTGACCGTCTTGATCGGCGAAGGTCTCGCCGCCGTCGGTCGAACGCATCTGGATCCGTCCCGGAGTGTCCGCCGACCCGTTGCGAGCCGACAGGAGGATGGTGCCGTCAACCAATTCGGTGATCGCCGTTTCGTCGGGGTTCGGACCGGCGGCGTCATCGGATCGGTGGTGAGCACCTATGCGCCAAGACAGCCCACCGTCGTCGGACAAAATGAGTTGAGTCAGCGTTTCCCCGCCCTGGGTGATGTCGGTCGAAAACACCAGTCGGCCAGCAGCATCACCGGTCGTGAGCTCGATGCCGTGCGCCGGACCTGACCGAAGACGACCCGCCACATCATCGGTGAGGTCGCCAGTCGACTTGAAGTCCAGGTTCTCACGGTCCGACCAGCTGACACCGTCATCTGATGAACGGCTCGAGCCGAGCTGACCGCAACTACGGAACAGCACCAACACATCATCGGCCCCGTCTCCGACGGTCGGGCCGACCGGCGTAGGGTCGGTGTGATCGCATTCGGGATCGACCGACGGGTCGACGATTGGAATGATTGGCCCCCAGGTCGCGCCAGCGTCGGTAGACCGTCGAACCACGATCCGGCGAGGATCAAGATCGTGCGGCGACTCCGACCGTGCCTCGGCAAACACCAGAATCGTCCCCGCGCTCGACGTGACCGCCCCTGGAATACGGAACGTGTCAATGTCGTCGTCGCCACCATCGAAGACGACCGACCGCATCCCGGCCCCGGAGGACTCAACAGGGTCAGTCGAGTCCGGAGAATCCTTGTCGGTCCCAGAAGATGCGTCGTTGCTACTGCACGCCCCAAGCAGCGCCGTCAGCGCAGCGATGAGGCCCACGAGGGCCACAACGGGTCGAAACCCATGCAAATCAACTACATGGCGAGGTACAGCTGTTCTGGTGTCGGGAACCATCGCCCGAGGTTACTCGCCAGCTAGGTAGACGACGGACGAGAGGAGTTGCGGCTATCGGGTGAGAACGAAAGCAGCCCGGAGGCAATGTTCGATCGTGGCGGGACGTGGATCGGTGCCTTGTTGCGGACGGACCGGTTGATCGTTCAACCCGTTGCAATGTGGGTCATCGTGAGCGTAAGGCAGAACTCGCCGTAGCCGTTGTCGCCCTCATGGCCGGCCTGTTCGTGCCGAGAAGTCATCGGGTTCTTCTTCGGCGACTTGGGGCGGATTTCGGTGATGCGGTTGGTGTTGCAGGGCGCGTTGAAGCTGGCGTTTTGGGTGGCTGTTGGTTGACCAGAAAACGGCTCAGGCGGCGGTTCGGTATTCGATGATGAGCCCGGCGCAGGTGGGGCGACGTCTGATCGGCTGGCCTGTGCCGATCGGGGTGACGTCGGCCGTGTCGTTGGGGGCTCGTTGGTGGAGTCCTCGGTGCGGGCGATGGCTGTTGTAGTGCTCGACGTATTTCTCGAGCAAGTGTCTGAGTTGGTGTTCGTTCCAGATGATGGTGCGGTCGAGGAGTTCGTGACGGAGAGTGCGCACCCATCGTTCGGCGTATGCGTTGGCTTGAGGTGACCGGGGCGGTGTTCTGATTGCGGTTATGCCGGATCCGGCGAGGACTGCGTCGAAGGATCGGGTGAATTGTCCGGCACCGTCACGGATCAGGAATCTGAACGGATGGTCTGCCCCTATGCGGCTCATCAGGTTGCGGGCGGCTTGGGTGGTCCAGGAGCCGGTCGGGTTGGTGGTGATCCCGGCCAAATGCACCCGCCGAGCGGCGACCTCGATGACGAACAGAACATGGAATCTGCGAAGCAGCGCGGTGTCGACGCAGGCGAAGTCGGTCGCGAGAATGGCTTTCGGCTGTGAATGGATGAACTCTGACCACGATGGGCCGGTTCGGTCGCGTGTCGGGTCGATCCCAGCGGGTGCGGAGGATCTTCCAGATGGTCGACGCGGCGAGTTTGTGACCGAGCTGTGCGAGTTCGCCGTGGATCCGTCGGTATTCCCATCCGGGGTTCTCGTTGGCGATGCGGATGATCAGACGTCGGAGTTCGGGGTCGATCGGTGGGCGTCCGCGTTTGGGGGTGGGTGGTTGTGTCCAGTGCCGTGCGACAAGTCGACGATGCCACCGCAGCACGGTTTCGGGCCGGACGATCAGGAACGTCGTCGCCCGGCGCGTGCGATCCATGGTGTTGCTGAGGAGGGCAAGGAGCGTGCGGTCGGTTTCGTTGAATCTTGGACGGCCGGCCTGGCGTTGCAACACGAGGATCTGGTGTCGGAGCGCAAGGATCTCGGCATCTCGGGAGTCGCCGGTTGCAAAGACCCACCCGATTCGAGTGGGAATGAGGCGCGCGAGCGAGGGAAGCAGGTCCACGAGACGTCGACGATACCGACCTCGTCGATCACCTCGAATCCACAGGATCAACGGGCGGATGACTTCTCGGCACGCACAGGATGACCTCTCGGCACGCAAACCCAGGAGGGACCGTCCGGTATACTGTCTAGTATGTCTAAGCCCACTACCATCAAAGTGTCCACCCGCACTCGCGATGCGTTACGGCAGCTCGCCGATCGTGACGGCCTCACCTTGGATGCGCAGCTCAACAGGTTGATCCGGCGTGAGCGGCGCCGCTTAATGGGTGCCCAACTCGCCAGCGCTCCACCTGATTCCGACGACGTAACGGTGCTCAATGCTTCTGCGAACGACGTGGCCGATGCGAGCAGGTGACGTCCTTCGCTGTGACTTCGGGACCCCCGCTCGAGGAGAGCCGGGTTTCATCAGGCCAGCCATCGTCGTCACGTCTGACGACGTCTTGGCGTTCAGGCAACACGCGATTCTTGTCGTGCCCTGCACGACCAACCAACGAGGCTGGCTCAGCGAAGTCGAAATCGCTGAGGTCGGGGTTGCCCAAGCCCACCTCCCGACGACTATCAGCGTCGACCGAGTCGTCGAGCAGACGGCTAGGAATGTTGGGCCAGTCACCCTGCAACAGATCCGGGAATTGATAGCAGACCTCCTCGGATTCTGATTCGGCCTAATGCCCAGGCTTCCAGAGTGACTTCCTGACGCAGGCTCGTGGACTTGGGTTTGGGGATGCGTCCAAGCTGCGTCAGCAGATCCCTGACCTCAACGGGGTGAGTCCCATCACGTGGTGTGGGTCCAAAGTGCAGATCGGTGAGTTTGGCCATGGGCGCAGCTCCTTCCGTCCCGGCGATCGAGTTCGGCGTCGTACCCATGATCAGGATTCTGCTGGTTGTCAGGCGCGCTGGTCGTGGTGGCCGCTTGCCCATCATTTTGCCCATCATTGGAACTGTTTGTGGGGGTATGAATCCCCTCGAAATCCACAACCTCCCCAGATTTGAAAGTTTTTGGGGGTTCAGGGTGGGTTTCTATGCGTCTCCAAAACCGGCGGTTGGGGGTTCGACTCCCTCCTGCCCTGCAAGTCAGGGCCACGACGGGGACTGGGAAGCGGCGAGGTTGCTTGCGGCCCGGCACTGCTGTGAGGGGCGACTTTCCGACAACGTGGCGTGGCAGGTTCGTCTTGGGGTTCACGGACGCTGCGGCCTTGGTGCGGGGGCCTGAACGCGGGTGGCCCTCGGTCAGGCAGCAGGGGCGATGTTGGTAAAGGCATCTGAGCGGTCCTGTTCGGCCTGGGCGACATCACGGCGGCGACCGGCCTTGACGATGTAGTCCGCAGCGAACTCGGGCCGCACGCAGCCTTCGGTATCGATCATCCAGATCGGCGCCATGCGCTGGGGCACCGTGACCACACCGGGGTGGTCGTAGGTGCCGAGCAGGTGGTCCCACACGGGGGACGTGACACCGAAGTTCCGCATCGGCGCACCGAAGTGGTGGTGCAGATGGCTGCGGCGCATCCACCTGCCGAATTCGTTGCGCGGCGGGTGGGTGTGTGTGCGCCTGTGAGCCATCTCGTAGCCGGAATAGGTGGTGATCATGGCCGTGGTGAAGGTGGTCGCCCACCGCCGACCCATCATCGCGTTGGCAGCGGGAAAGGCCACCGCCGTGGTGGCCGCCGCAGACAGCAACTTCTTGGACGTGGGTGAAAAGTAGGTGACGTCAGCGTGATGCTTGAGGTGCTCACGGGATGCCATCCCCCTGCCTCGCATTTCGTGCATGGCGAATCGGTGCAGTCCGTATTCGGCGGCGGTCCAAGACAACGCGCCGGTCAACGCCGCCCCGACAGTCGACTGAACAAGCTTCATATCAGTAACCCTAACACTTACCGGCTCTCGTCGGTCGCCCCTCCAGGTGGAGACCTATCCGCCGGCCTTGACGTCCTCGTTGTAGGACTCCAGGGCTGCGGTGATGGTGGCGTCGGCCTCCTTGACGGCCTCGTCCACGGGCTCGCCATCGAGCAGTACCTGGTCCATGCACTTCTTGATGGCCTGACGCACCTGGTCGTAGGGCCCGATGACCGGGCCGGGGAAGTCGGTGTTGATGCCGGCCAGCACCTCGTAGGCCACCTTCTGCCAGCGGCCGCCCAGCGACGACGTCCAGGCCTCCTGCAGCCTGGGATCCTCGGCTGCGGCCTTGCTGACCGGGGCCGTCGAGCCGTCGACACCCCACTGCACCTGGGAGTCGATGGAGTTGAGGAACTTCATGAAGTCCCACGCAGCTGCCTGTTGCTCGTCGGGCACCGTGTTGGTCATGTACCAGACCTGCCCGCCCACCTGACCCCGGCCGGCCTCCTCGACACCGGGATAGGGACCTACTCCGATGTCCAGGTCGAGTTGCAGGCCGGGCGGAAGCTCAACACCGAGATCCGCTTTGAGGTCCTCGGCCGCCACCGTGCCCTCGATGACTCCGGCCACGGTCGATGCCGCCGCCGAGGAGTCGACGACGAACGACGACTGGCGGCCTGCCATGGCCAGCAGGTGATCGGCATTGGCCTCGGCGCCGGGCGTGATGTCGAGCAGGCCCTCCGTCTTCGCCTCCTGAAGCGTGGTGAGGATGTTGCGTGTGACCGGATTGTCGAACTTCGACTCGGTGGCCCAGGTGCCGCTTCGGCCGTTGTCCTCGTTCACCAGTTCCTGCCCGGCGCCGGACAGCCACCATTCCAGCAGAAACGCCTGCGCCTTGAACACCATCGGCCTGTCCACCCCGGGGACGTTGGCCGCCTTGATGGCGCGGGCCGCGGTGATCATCTCGTCGATGGTCTCCGGCGGGTCGTCGGGGTCGAGACCAGCCGCCTGGAAGTGCTCCCGGTTGAGGTAGATCAGCGCCGTGTAGGTGGTGAACGCCGCCGGCCACAGCTGATCGTCGATGGTGTAGGAAGCGGGGACGATCGGCAGGAAGTCCTCCCGGATCTTCTCCGCCGCAGGGTCGGCCTCGAAGCACGCCTCGGCCGGGAGGAAGAGGCCGCTGTCGGCGATCCAACGGGTTTTGGTGTCGTCGGGCACCACCAGGGCGGGAAGGGAACGGTCGGGGGCGGCCTGTTCGATCTTGCGGTGCAGCTCCTGGGGGCCGACACCCTGGCTTTCCACGGTGACCTTCACCTGGTCCTGGGAGGAGTTGTACTGATCGGCCAGGGATTCGAGCGTGCGCTTGGCGAGCGCGACGTAGCTGTGCCACACCGTGATCTCCACCGGGCCGTCCGCCTGCTCAAGTGCCTCGACGGGACAGGTCACCTCGCCACCATCTGCCGATGACGTCGCGTCGGATCCGCCGCACGAAGCGGCGACCATGACGGCCGTCAGCACCGCAGCGATGCCCCGGCGATACCGCCTGGTCGTTCCTGATCGTTGCACTTGGTTCCTCCTGGGTCAGCCCTTCACCGCTCCGGCGGTGAGGCCTCGGATGATCTGTCGCTGGAACACCACGAGCAGCGCCAGGATGGGAAGCGAGGCAATGATCGCCGCCGCCACCCCCACGTTGAAGCGCTCCGGTCGTTGCACGCTGATGCTTCGCAGCGTTACCTGGATGGTCTCCCAGCGTTCCTGGGTGGTTGCCGTCCTGGGCCACAGGTACTGGTTCCAGGCGGCGAGGGCCGTGATCAGCGTGAACGAGGCGATGATCGGCCGGTTCACCGGGATGGCGACGCGCCGCAGGAAAGCGAAGTGCCCGAACCCGTCGATCCGCGCCGCATCGCGGAGTTCGGACGGAACCCCGAGGAACCCCTGGCGGATCAGGAAGATGCCGAAGGCCGAGGCCAGGAACGGGGCGCTGAGACCTTGAGCCGAGTCGAGCCACCCCAGCTCACGGATGGTGCGCACGTTGGCGATCAGGGTGACCTCGACGGGCAGCAGCAGCGAGGCGAGCAACACGACGAACAGCGTGTTCTTGAAGGGGAAACGCACAAAGGCGAACGAGTAGGCGGCCAGCACGGAGGTCACCAGCTGGAACACGGTGATGATGGCGGTGACCAGGAGCGTCAAGGCCATCGACCGTCCCAGGTCGCCATCGGACCACGCGGTCGAGAAGACCCCCCAGTCGATGGAGACCGGGTAGAGCGGCTGGCCCTCCTCGATGTAGATGAAGGGCTCGGAGAGGGCGCGCACGATGGTCATCCACACGGGGAACAAGATGATGAGCGACAACCCCGTCAGCAGCAGATACCAGCCCGCCACGGACACCCGCGTGCGGCGACGGGTCGCCGAGGACTCATTCGCCATAGTGAACCCGCCGGTTGAGGATCGTGAGCTGGATCAGGGTCACGATAAACGTGAGGCCGAACAGGCCAAGCGCCATCACCGAACCCTCGCTGATGAGGCTTGGTCCCTGGCGGTTGAAGATCTTGAACACCAGCGTTTCGGTGCTGCCGGCGGGGTCCCCGTTGGTGAGGATCTCCATCGGGGCGAAGGCCTGGAAGCCGAAGATCATCAGCACCACGACCAGAAACAACAGGGTGGGTGAGAT
>JACDJB010003416.1_pt1 | contig 10478 bp, 11 predicted proteins | sample 7454121 | NCBI WGS metagenome assembly JACDJB01 (sample SAMN14253290, study PRJNA609438) | sludge metagenome | isolation source: sludge after 25d culture with pyrite | collected 2018-12-20 | reverse complement strand
GCCACGGGTCTGCGCGCCGACATCATGTGCCGGATAGGGATGTCGCGGACCTTTCAGATCAGCCAGCCTTTTCCCAAATTAACGGCGCTGGAGAATGTGATGGTGGCGGCGACCTTTGGCCACCGGCCGCCTCTGTCCCATCCGGCCACTTTCGCCCGAGAAATGCTCGATTTCGTGGAATTCCCTTTGCCACAACACACGCCCGCGCGCAGTCTGAACACTGTGCAACTCAAACGCCTCGATCTGGCCCGGGCGTTGGCCAGCAAGCCGCAGCTGCTGCTGTTGGACGAGGTGGCGGCGGGGTTGGCGACGGGAGAACTTGGCGATCTGATGGATATCATACGCAAGATCAGAGCCAGCGGCGTCACTATTGTCATCGTTGAGCACATTATGAAAGTGATCATGGGACTGTGTGATCGCCTTGCCGTCATCCACTATGGCGCCAAGATCGCCGAAGGCGCAACACTCGATGTTGCCAACGATCCACAGGTTGCCAGCGCCTATCTGGGAGACAAATATGATCTCTAGGAAAGTGCTGCCGCCCAGTCCCTTGCTTGATGGAGGAGAAGCATGCTGGAAATAGCGCAAGTAGACGCCGGCTATGGCTTCCTGCAAATCCTGCGCGAGGTCTCTCTGCACGTCGAGACTGGCGAGTTTGTCGCCCTGGTCGGTCCGAACGGCGCCGGCAAATCAACTACTCTGAAGACGATTGCCGGTCTGATTGTTCCATCGCGCGGCGAGGTTATCCTGGCCGGTAAGTCCATCGGCGGTCTGCCGGCAAACGCCGTCAGCCGGCTGGGGATCAGCTATATTTCGGAAAACTTGAACCTGTTCACCAACATGTCGATCTATGAGAATCTGCTGCTCGGCGCCTACATCGTGCCCGACAAAGCTGAACAGCAAACAACCATCGACTTTGTCTATGAGCTTTTCCCGAGACTGCGGGCGCGACACAGGCAGTTGGCAGGCACGCTCAGCGGCGGTGAGCGCAAGATGCTGGCCATTGGACGCGGCATCATGTCCAAGCCCAAGCTGATGCTGGTGGATGAGCCTTCGCTGGGATTGGCGCCAAAGCTGACGATGGATGTCTTTCGGGCGTTGGAGGCGCTGCGGAGCGGCGGCGTCACCATCCTGCTGGTCGAGCAAAATGTCAATACCACGTTACATATCACCGATCGGGCTTATGTTCTGGAACACGGCATGATCGTTCTTGAAGGCAAAAGTAAAGACCTGTTGGAAAACGAGCATGTGAAGCGCGCCTATCTGGGGATTTAGCCCGTGATCCCTGTGTTCCTTTCACCAGGTTACCTGCAAAGCACTCCTCCCGGAGTAACTCACACCATGAAGGCAACCCATGTCATCCTCTGCGATCTCCGAAACTGAAATTCGGGAACCCTGGCAAGTTTTGCTGTGGCGCTGGGTGAAGTCGCCTGCTGGCGTCACGATTCTGCTGGCGATTATTGTCGCTCTTATCGCGGCCGCAGATGCCGGGCCGTTTATCCTGATCAATGCAATTGTCACCGGCGGTATGTGGGCGCTGCTCTCGATGGGGCTGACACTGGTATTTGGGGTGATGAATATCCCCAATTTTGCCCACGGAGAGTTCTTTCTCGCCGGTTCGCTCACAGCCTATCTGGTCTATTCTCCCATCCGCGATTATCTGAAGATCCATGACCTGCCCTTGGTAGAGGCGCTTGCTCCCTTTCTTGCCATCTTCGCTGCCATCCTGGTAGGGTTGGTCCTGGGATTCATCCTGGAGAAGCTGCTCTTTTATCAGATGCGCAAGCGCAGCCGGGAGCAATGGGTGATGAATTCGTTCCTGCTTACGGTGGGCATTTCTGTGGTGTTTATCAACACCGTGCTCATGATCTGGGGCGCTGATTTCAAGGGCATCCCCAATTACTTCGCCGCTGAGCCGTTGAGCCTGTTTGGCGTCAATATTTCGGTGGATCGCGTCATGGCGTTCCTGTTGGCTGTGGTCACCATCTCCGCATTTGCGGTCTTCATGCGGCGCACACAGACAGGCCGAGCCATCCGGGCGGTGGCCCAGGACGAGACTGGCGCGCTCATGGTGGGCATCAGTCTCAACCGTATCTTGTCGCTGACAATGGCGCTCAGTGCGGCGCTGGCGGCAATGGCCGGCGCCAGCCTGCTGTTTATCTTCCCAGCCTATCCAACCGCCGGGCTGCGACCGCTGTATGTGGCCTGGTATGTCGTGATTCTGGTAGGGATGGGAAACGTGCCTGGCGCCGTGGTGGGCGGCTTCATTGTAGCGCTCTTGCAGACGCTGACTTCGTACTATATCGGCACAGGGTGGGAAGATGTCATTCCCACCGTGATCATTATCGTCATCCTTATCTTCCGACCCTCCGGCCTTTTCGGCAGCGAAGTCAGAGGCATCCAGGAACAATAGAGCCCAAGAAATGAAGGAGCACGGAGAAAGAAGCATGGAGAGCGCACTGAAGACAGAGAGTAGTCTTGGCAAACAGGCTGGCAGGGTTCAGCTGGCTATGAGTCGCTGGGGCCTATCCCCGGTGGGGTTGGCAGCGCTGGTCGTGCTACTCCTGTTGCCGTTCATACCGCCTTTCAACCAGGAGCACATCCTACGCTGGATGGTGAGCGCGGCGCTGTTGGCTGCCCAGGCAATTGCCTTCGACTTCACTGCTGGCTACATCAATGTGGTGAATTTCGGCTTCGCTGCCTTTTTCGGCCTGGGCGCCTACACATCGGGCCTGCTGGCGGTGAACTACGGCGTGTCGCCCTGGATTGGCATCTTCGTGGGTGCGATTCCAGCGGCGATTGTCGGCTTTCTTTTGGGATTGCTGACCCTGCGGTTGCGCGGCATCTACGCTGCAGTCATGTCGTGGTTCGTTGGCCTGGCGCTCTTGGGGATCACGCGCAACTTGGTTGACATCACCCGCGGCCCGTTAGGCTTGAATGTGCCCACCTTGTTGGACACTCCCTCGAATCGTCCCTATTTCTACATCATCGTCGTGATGATGTTGGTCGTCTATTTCGTCCTCAGCCGCATTATCCATTCCTACTTCGGGCTGGCCTTTCGCGCTATCGGCCAAAATATCGACGCTGCCCGATCGTCTGGCATCAATCCAACCTTCTATCGGGTCTTCAATTTTACGGTGCAGTGCATGTTTGCCGGCTGGCTAGGCGGGTTCTACGCCCACTACTTCGGCATCCTGACGCCACAGGTGATGCTGACCTCGCACACCGTTGAAGTATTGGCCGTTGCCTATATTGGCGGGCGAGGAAGCTTGTGGGGGGGCGCAGTGATTGCCTTCCCTCTGCTCTTCCTGACCGAGAACCTGCGTTCAAGTCTGTCCGATATCCCCGGTCTCTATCTCATTGGCTACGGCCTGTTGTTGATCGTGGTCATGCTCTTCTACCCTGGCGGCTTCGCTCAGGCCTACCGCGCCCTGGCAGACCGACTCGCAGCCAGGCACTCCTGAACACGAATGACAGGAAAGGACAAATGAAACGAATCCTTCTGTACATGCTCAATAAGCTAGGACGCAAGCCTACCGAAGTCTCAACCGGCTACCCTCAGGCATCGCTTCGAGCGGCGGACTTCGGAAGTCTTCCCGGATTATTGAACAAGTACTCATAATCATCCTATCGAGGCAATAAAATGACATCCAACCTCACCACAGTTCTCTCTTCTTCCACTCAAACCGTCGAAATCAACCGCTCTCTGCCTACGGTCATCATTGGCGAGCGCATCAACCCCACTGGACGCAAGCAAGTTCTGGAGGCGCTGCAAAAGGGCGACTTCGACCTGATCCGCAAGGATGCGCTCGATCAGGTGGCTGCTGGCGCCGCCGTGCTCGATGTCAACGCCGGTGTGCCGGGCGCAGATGAGCCAAAGTTGATCCAGGAACTCATTCATACCGTGATGGCTGTGACTGACGTGCCCCTGTGCATCGACACTGCCGACCCTGAGGCCCTGGCCGCCGCCCTGTCGATTTACCCTGGCAAAGCGCTCGTAAACTCGTGCAACGGCGAGGAACGATCGCTGAAGGCCGTGTTGCCGCTGGTCAGGGAACATAATGCGGCCGTGATCGCCCTGTGCATGGACGATGACGGCATCCCGGAGACGCCCAACGATCGGTTGCGTGTGGGGTCGAAGATCATCGAGCGGGCGGCGCAGCTTGGCATCCCGATCGAGAACGTGGTCGTCGATCCGTTGGCCCTGACCATGGGCGCCGACAGCAGCGCCGGGTTCGTTGCCCTGGAGACCATTGGCCTGCTGGTCAAGGAGTTTGGGGTCAATATCACGATGGGCGCCAGCAACATCTCCTTTGGCATGCCGGATCGCAAGTTCATCAACTCGACATTTATTGCCATGGCCATCCATGCCGGCATGACCTGCCCTATCACCAACCCGCTAGTGCCCGAAGTTAACATCGCCATCCTCGCCGCCGACCTGGCGATGGGGCGCGATGATTACGGCATGCGATGGATTGAAGCTTTTCGCGCCAGACAAAGATGATATTGGTAACTGGTAATCGGTTACTGGATGTTTCTGGTTCGCCAATTGCCAATGACCAATGACTACCGACCCATAACCACCTACTATCCAAGAAGGAGTAAACCATGAGTGAAGTCCTCACCCAACTCTCTGCCGTCGTGATTGGCGGCAAATTCGATGAAGCCCATGCCCTGACGGAACAAGCCCTGGCCGAGGGCGTCGATCCGCAGATCGTGCTGAACCAGGGTCTGATGCCAGGCATGGATTACGTCGGCGTCGAATTCAAGGCCGGGCGCATGTTCGTGCCTGAAGTGCTGCGCTCAGCGCGGGCCATGCAGTCGGGCATGGACGTTCTCAAACCCTTGCTCGCCGCTGCCGGCGCCAAGATGAAAGGCAAGGTGCTGCTGGGCACGGTCAAGGGCGACCTGCACGACATCGGCAAGAATCTGGTGGCAATGATGTGCGAAGGCGCCGGGTTCGAAGTCAAGGACCTGGGCAAGAATATCGAGCCGGAAGCCTTCGTTGCCGAGGTAAAGGCCTTTGGGCCTGATGTGCTGGGCATGTCGGCCCTGTTGACCACGACCATGCGCTCGATGGAACATACGATCAAGGCGCTCGAAGAGGCCGGTGTGCGAGACCGCGTCAAGGTCATGGTTGGCGGCGCCCCGGTCAACCAGGCCTTCGCTGACAAGATCGGCGCTGATGGTTACGCCTCCAATGCCGTGGCGGCAGCCGAGATGGCGAAGCGATTTGTCGAAGGGAAGTAGAGCTATTGGTTAGCAGTAAACAGAAACTGGTGGACTACCTATCACTGATTACCGATAACCAATTACCAATCACGGAGTTATCCATGCGAACGAACTACACAGTCAATTCTGGGGTACGCTTCGAAATGCTCTCGCAAGATCAGTTGCAGGAGCTTTTCGATGGCGTCCTTCATGTCCTGCAGAATACCGGTCTGGATGTCTATCACGATGAGGCGCGCGACATTCTGGCCCAAGCCGGCGCCTGGGTGGATGGCATCCGCGTGCGCATCCCAGCCTATGTGGTGAAGCGAGCGCTGAGCATGGCCCCGCGCAGCTTCACCATCTTTGCCCGCGATGGCAACCCCAAGCACGACATCCATATCGGTCCCGGCCGCGCCCATTTCGGTCCTGGCCCTACCCCACCCAACTTTCGCGACATCGAGACGTTGGAACGAAGGCCCTATCTTAAGAGCGACGCCGAGATCGTAGCCACTGTCTGCGACGCGCTCGACAACATCGACTTCTGCGAATCGCTGGGTACAGTCAGCGATGTGCACCCTGACCTGGCCGCCACCTACGAGTTTGCCGTCATGTTCCCGAACACCTCCAAGCCCATCGTGGCCTGGAGCTATGGCAAGGACGACGCCGAAGACATACACAAGATCGCCATCGCCGAGGCTGGTGGACAGGCAGCGTTTGAGAAGCGGCCCAACTACGTGCACTATTGTGAGCCGCTGTCGCCGTTGGTCAGCACCTTCGAGGCGATGGACAAGCTGATCTTCTCGGCCAGACACGGCGTGCCGGTCATCTTCACCCCCTGCCCACTCGCAGGCGGCACGGGTCCGGTTACTGCAGCCGGTATCATCATCCAGGCCGCAGCCGAATCGTGGATGGGGCTGGTGGTGGCGCAGGCCATCCGGCCAGGACTGCCGTTCTTCATGGGCGGCGTGCTCTCGGTGCTGGATATGAGCGCCATGGTGCTGGCGTACGGCGCCCCTGAGCTTTCGTTGTTCATGGCCGGCATCACCGAGTTGGCGCATTTCGCCGGGTTGCCGCTCTGGCAAACAGGCGGCTGCACCGATTCGAAGACGCTGGACGAGCAAGCCAGCCTCGAAGGATCGCTGTCGGTGTACTTCTCGACCCTGTCGGGTGGCGATCTCTGCCACGATGTGGGTTACACCGAGGGCGGACTGACCGGTTCCATCTTCCAGACGGTAATGATGGATGAGGCTATTGGTTATGCTCGCCGCATCGCCCGCGGCATCGAGGTGAACGAGGACACCCTGGCCGTAGATGTCATCCACGATGTTGGCCCGAACGGTCACTATCTCTATCACCCCCACACACACCGCCACTACAAGACCGAGTTCTTCTATCCCAAACTGCTCGACCGCCACAACTTCGAGGAATGGCAGGATTGGGGCGCCACGCGCATGCGTGACCGTGTGGTCGAGCGGACGCGTGAGTTGGCAGCCACGCATCATGCCGCGCCCGTGAAGCCCGAGACCGAGCAGGCGATCCGAAAGGTCCTTGCCGACGCCGAGGCGCGCGTACGCGAGGAATAACGGTCGATCACGAATGACACAAATAGACGAATGACACGAATGGTTTACAAATGACTTCGTGATATTCGTTCATTCGTGAAATTCGTGATCAAAGAACGGAGATCCTGTAACAACTTCTGAATTACACTAGATAGGAGTATCAGTTATGACTACAGCATATGAACAACTCTCCACCATTGTCCTCAAAGGGCAGGTGGATAAAGCAGCCCCACTCGTCCATTCTGCGCTTGACCAGGGTCTGGCCCCCAAAGACATCCTCGACAACGGCTTGATCGTCGGCATGACCGAGGTGGGGGTGCGCTTCAAGCGCGGGGATATGTTCGTGCCCGAGGTGTTGATGGCAGCTAAAACGATGCAGGCCGGGATGGAAATCCTACGCCCGCTTCTGGCGGCTGCCGGATCGAAGATGGCAGGCAAGATCGTCATGGGCACGGTCAAGGGCGATTTGCACGACATCGGCAAGAATCTGGTTTCCATGATGTGCGAAGGCGCCGGCTTCGAGGTCATCGACCTGGGTTTCAATGTACCGCCCGAAGCAATCATCGAGGCCGTCAAGAAACACAAGCCCGAAATCGTCGGCATGTCAGCCCTGCTCACCACTACGATGCGCGCCATGGGTCATACGATTAAGGCCCTGGAAGAGGCCGGCCTGCGTGATAGCGTGAAGGTCATGGTGGGGGGCGCGCCTGTGGATGCTGCCTTTGCCGAGCGCATCGGCGCCGACGGCTATGGTTCCAACGCCGTGGCCGGGGCCGAAACGGCGAAGCGCTTTATGGGTATGGCCTGATGCCATCCGCCTCCCTCCCCGTCGTCATCGTTGCCTGCCAGGTCATGCAGACCATGCTGGAGAGGCTGCTGCCCCCTGGCCTGGCGCAGCAGGTCACGTATATGGACTATGGCCTGCACCGCGTCCCTGGCAAGATGACCTGGACGCTGCAAGACGCCATCGACGCCATCGAGCAGCCGAGCCTGGTGGTGCTTGGCTATGGCCTGTGCGGCAATGGGCTGCACGGAATCCACGCCGGCAAGCATACCCTGCTCATTCCGCGCGCTGATGATTGCATCGCCATCCTGCTCGGCTCCCGCGAACGCTACTACAAGGAATTCGAGGCCGTCCCCGGCACGTATTACCTCAGCAAAGGTTGGCTGGAATCAGGCAGCCACCCGCTGAAGGAATACCATGAGTACATCGACAAGTACGGGGCGGAGGATGCCGAGTGGCTGATGGACACGCAGTATCAACACTATGAGCGCCTGGCGTTGGTGGCGCACAGCCCCGATGACCTGGATACCTATCGGCCTCAGGCCCAAGCCGTGGCCGAGTTCTGCCAGCGATGGGGCATGCGCTACGAGGAGATCCTCGGTTCGGATCGTTTCGTCCGCCGTCTGATCGAGGTGGCTGCTGCGCTCGACCAGGCCGACGCCGATTTCGTCGTCATCCCGCCAGGCGGTGAAATCCGCCAGGAAATGTTCCTTCGGAAGTAAGGAGTGACCCCCATGCAAGTAAACAAGACTAACTACCGCGTCAATGCTACGCCTCGCCTGCAAGTCCTGAGCGAGGATCAGATAGAAGCCATCTACTTCTCCGCCCTGCGTGTGCTGTACGAGACGGGCGTGCGCGTCTACGAGCCGGAAGGCGTCGAACTTGCCTATTCCGGCGGCGCCATCGTCGAAGATACGACTTCGGACAGCAGCCTGGTCAAGATCCCCCCCTGGATGGTGGACAAGGCCCGCGCCACCCTCCCGCGTAAGGTTACTGTGGTCGGCCCAGACCGTAAGTACCGGATGGAACTGTACAAGAATCAGATCTATTACGGAGCCGGCTCTGACACGCCATTCACGCTCGATCCCTACACCGGCGAGCGCCGGCGCGCTACCTATAAGGACGTGAAGAACTTCGCCCGCATTGCCCAGGCCATGCCCAACATCGACTTCCACATGTCGTTGGGTATCACTCAGGACACCGCCGTCGGTACCTATGATCGTTGGCAATACCTGGCCATGCTCGAAGGCACCAGCAAGCCCATCAACATCACCGCCGTCGACCTGGAAGGGCTGCGCGACCAGCTGGAAATGGCCTACATCCGGCTGGGCGGCAAGGCGGAATGGGACAAGGGCCCGGCCTTCTCGCTCTATATCGAGCCGGTTTCGCCTCTGAGCCACTCACAGGAAGTGGTCCAGAAGATTCTGTTCGCCACCGACCACAACATCCCCTTCGTCTACACGCCCTGTCCGCTGGCGGGAGCCACGGCGCCCACGACGCTGGCGGGGCTGCTTGTGCAGGCCCTTACCGAAAGCCTGTTCGGCATCGTCCTGAGCCAGCTACGCAAACCCGGCGCCTCACTCATCATTGGCGGCCTCATGTCCAACATGGACATGCTCACCACTGTTTACTGCTACGGCTCGCCGGAAATGGCCCTGCTAAGCGCCGGCTACACCGACATCACCAAATGGCTGGGCGTGCCCGAGTATGAGACTGCCGGCTGCTCCGACACCAAGCTGTTCGATGAACAGGCAGCCATGGAAGCGGCCATGAACATCGCCACCTCGGCGCTTGTGGGCGGCAACATGATCCATGACGTGGGCTACATCGAGCAAGGCCTGACCAGCAGCCCGGACATGATGGTGGCCTCCAATGAGATCATCGACATGGTCAAACGGATATTGCGGGGCATCCCGGTAACCGAAGAGTCAAAGGCGCTGGACGTGATGAACGATGTGGGGCCAGGCGGTCACTATCTGGAGCACGACCATACCTACAATCGCTTCAAGACCGAGATCTGGCGTCCTGACTTGATCGACCGCTCGGGATGGGAGGACTGGAACCTGATGGGGGCCAAGACCTTCGGCGATCGCGTCCACGAGCGGGTGATCGAGATCCTGGAAACGGAGACCGAGCCGCTTCTGGACGAGGCGATGTACAAGGAACTGCGGCGCATCTGCGAGCTGGCGGATTCCCGCCATCGGGATGAAGAGCTGGATGTGAAGATGTTCGTCTAGGAGGCAAGTGGCAGGAGGCAGATCGCAGGTTCTGCGCGCTGCCTCCTGGTCTTTTCTATCGGTACATCAGCCGATTTGCATCATCAGGCCGTTCAGATCGTCATATTGATAGGGCGGGCGTCTGCGCACGCCCAAAACATAGATCCGTTTCATCTCTCTATCGATGACATAAATCACACGCCAAGAACCTAGCCTAAGCCGCCTGGCTTCCCATCCCACCTTTGTGACATAGTCGAGACGCTTGCTGGACGACGGTTCTGGTTCGACCAGCAACTGGCGCACGGCACGGCGGACTTGTTGCCGAACATGGCCCGGCAAGTCATCAATTTCCTTCATCACGTGTGGCAGAAGGTAGAGACTATAGCTCTTCATCCTTGTCCCAGATAGCCTCGGCATCCCTGAGATTTATCCAACCTGCGCGTTCCGGGTCCCCTCCCGCAACTTCCAGTTCTGCCAAGGCGGCGCGTGCCAGGGGTGCGACGATCCTGCGCTGGAACCCGGTGCAGTCGATCCGACGCGAGGGGGGGCACTGGCTGGTCGAGACGAAGCAGGGCCCGATCCGCGCCTGCCACATCGTCAACGCCGCCGGAACCTGGGGTTGGGAAATCGGACGGATGATGGGGGTGAACGTGCCCTCGGTCCCGGTTCTGCACCAGTATCTGGTCACCGACACCGTGCCGGCGG
>JACDJB010003415.1_pt1 | contig 10478 bp, 10 predicted proteins | sample 7454121 | NCBI WGS metagenome assembly JACDJB01 (sample SAMN14253290, study PRJNA609438) | sludge metagenome | isolation source: sludge after 25d culture with pyrite | collected 2018-12-20 | reverse complement strand
TTGTACGTGTCTGAAAGGAAGTTGAGAGCAATATCGCGAATCCTCTTCGGATAGAGTTTTGGAGCGAACTCCTTAACTGTCAGAAAGTAGTAGCTTAGGTAGATCGCGCCCACTATCGTGAAGAAAAGAACGAACCCCGTGCTAGTTACGAAACTGGGCACCTTTTCCAGTATTCCCGGAAGGAATTTCATAAGGCTGTTCTGCACCTGAATGAGGAAATTTCTTACGCTTTCGTAAGTTGCCCTACGTCTTGCCGGATCGATGTTCTTCGGCATGAAGTATTCCACTACATCTCTCCACAGTTCCTGTGACTGAACTATCATTGCATTCTCCATTACGATGGCAGAAAGCGACTCGGCCACTTCGGGATTCAGATAGTTTGCCACGATGCCATGAATCTCGTCAAATGAAGCTTGCTTATGCTTGCTACTGCTGACAATCACAAGATAGTCACTGCGCTCTTTGAGAGTCTCCTCGAGCATAGCAAGATCCTGTTCCAACCCCTCCGGGTTTGCAGGTATGGTCCTCATTACGTCAACGAAATAGTTCTTCAGATCTTTAGACAGTAGATCGAGCGAGTCGATCTCTTCATGAGAAAGCTGTGCGAGGAGGTCTTCGTCTGAAAGAAATCTGTCGATGTTCGCATTCACTTCGAAAGAGGTAATTTCAGCCTCCTGAACGGAAGGGAAGAAATCTCTGACAATATTGTAGAATTTCGAGGCCTCCTTTGCGACAGGAGTCGTCAGGAAGACAATCAAAAGAGTTATTCCTGCGAACATAATAGTCAGTCCAATTCCCAAAGAGATTGAACGCTTGATTCTAAAATACTTCTGTGCGAACCTTGCCCAGGGTTCAAGTAAAAGAACAACTGTGAAAGTCGCAAAGAGAATAACGGCAGTTCTTAGTGAAACCGAGAATACCACAAAGCAAATTGCAAGATAGAATAATGTGAATACCGCTGCTTGAAAACGAGGTTTCTTCAGTACTTCACGTCCCACGTCATGCCCCCTTCAAAGGGAGTTTAAAGAGTCTCTCGATTTCCGCCATTTCGCTTGTGATCCCCATTATAACTATCAGTTTGATTCTTGCTTTTATTGAGGACAACTCCTGAGCAAAGATCGCGCCTAAATCGGCCAGACTCTTTCCTCCACCAACATATCCATAAACTCCAAGAACCCTTCCCTTGAAACACCTTGAAGTAATGATAACAGGAAACTCTTTCGCTCTTATTAGATATTTTACTACGTGATAGACTTCAACGGGTACGTTGCCTCTCCCAAATGTCTCAAGAACCAATCCTCTGAAGCCCAGCTCGGGCAGAATTCTGAGGATCGAGCCGTCATCGCCAGTGAAGGTCTTGACAAGGGCGACTTTCGGTTCAATCTTATCAACGTTAAAAACCGCTCTAAGCAAAGGCTTTCTGAAAAAGATAACTGAATCTTCGTCAACTATTCCAAGCGGGCCATGGCCAGGAGAGTCAAAGGTCGCAACGTTGCTGGTGTAGGTCTTTGTTACCTCTCTGGCTGCGTGGATTTCGTCGTTCAGGCAGACCATGGTTCCCATTCCAACTGCGAGCGGATTGACAGCAACTCTGACAGATGAGAGCACATTTCTTGGACCATCGGTTCCCATTTCGTCGATGTTCCTCATTGCTGCTGTGCAAATCACGGGTTTCTCGCTCCTTATTGTTAGATCGAGGAAGTAGGCCGTCTCCTCGAGAGTGTCCGTTCCGTGAGTAATGACTACTCCGCAAACTTCCTCCCTGTCTAAGAGTCCCTGCACCCTCTTAGAGAGGTTCCACATGGTCTCCGGGTTGATATAAGGGCTTGGGATGTTTGAAAACTCATGGTGCTCAACAAGAGCTACTTCTTTAAGCCCCTCGACATTGGCCACGTGTTTGTTTAACCCCTGAGCCGGAATCGAAGCCTTTGTAACAGGGTCGGTTACCATAGCGATAGTGCCGCCTGTAGTAACTAAAACGACTCTCTGCTTCATATTTGCTTTCCTCCTAGTTTTGTCCTAACCAACGATAGTGTCTTGTGCGTTTCGGGTCCCACAATCTCTACCAGTTCTTCTACCGTCTTGGGCCTCTTCATTACTAGCGATCTTGCCCTATCTTTTCCTATTCCGGGCAGATATTCGAGCTCTCTCTCACCGAGCTCATTCAGTTCAGTTCCAACGGGAAGGCCGGTTACAGATCTCATGCCGTGGTCAATAACCACAAAGTCGGTCTTCTCTTTAAAGCTTAGAGGAGTACCGACCAGAATTGGATAAGTACCCAGAGGTCTGCCAAAGTGAACCATTCCATCGCTGTATTCCGGAAGGACGCCTCGTATAACCGCTCCAACAGGGAAGACTGCCCTTAGCATCGAAGTGTCTACTGATTCTCTTATACGCCGCTTGTGATTTTCGAACAATCTATGATCGATTTTCGGCCTCTTCATCTTGGCAATCGCTGCCCCCTGAAAGACCATTACCTGCCTTATATTTATTCTTCGTACAAGTAACCCCTTGTCTCTTATGCAGACCAGGTTTTCGTAGTCCGCTTCGTAACTGTTTCTGCTATGTCCTGGAAGACCATAAAGCAAGTTGATACCCGGAAGCAGTTTCGGGACACCATCAACTCTTGTACCACCTACTTCATTGACCAGATCAATAGCGAACATTATGTCTTCAACGCTTCCTCCGAGGTTATTCCTCTCCCGAACTTCGTTGTCGAAGCTCTCCACGCCGAAAGAAATCGTGTCTCCTGCGGAATTATACCTGACTATCGATTCAAGCACGGATCTCGATTCGACGGGATGGTTGGCAATGAAAATCGGATTTCCGTTGTCAATGTGAAGCACTTCGGGTTCCAGTATGTGTCTGGCTGATCTGAAAAGTTCTTCAATTAAACGTGTATCGAGTTTGTCGCTATTCTTGTAGTAACCGTACGCGATCACGTTTGCACTCCTTCCGAACCTAATTGCCTTTACGCCGAGCCTCCTCAGCGCTTCAAATTCCGAGATAATCCCCTTTAGGTTTCTCCACTCAAAACCTCCGTAGAGAATAGATTCAGTGCAGAAAGAGCAATAGCCGTCACTTCTCTCACAGCCTGAAGATATGTCGATTTCAGCTATTACATCTGGATAAGAGGGATGAAGTACGATAATATTTGCTCCGGCCTCGTACAGCTTGTTCAGCAGCGAATAACGCGAACCGTCGTAATCTATGCCAAGCAGCTCAGCGAGCTCGAATTCGTCCCTGAAGAGATGATCTGCTCCTAGAAAGCGAGGAGCAAAGGCGGTTGTACCTCCTCTCAGAGTATAGCCAACAGACACTAAGGGACCGCTGACGATTTTCACCGGGTCCTTATTCGCTTCAAGAAGTCTCGATATTTCGGAGCTGGATATCGGGGTTCCTCCTAAGTACCTGCCTGAGGTTGTGACCCCCCCATATACTAGAAGAAAATCGTAGTCGTTTGGTCGGTTCCAATGGTTGCCACTTCTTACCTGATCTATAGTAAGGTAGTCTGTCTCAAATCTCTTAAGCAGAAAGGCGCCGGCCAAAGCCCTGATTCTTGGCGATATGTACGGCGGTACTCCGAAGGCCGCCGGTTCATCGGTGTATCCGTCTATAATGAGAGCCTTCATCAATTACCTCCATGTGCGTGCTATGTGCGTGCTATCCTATTACAGTGTATAATAAAAGCACCGATTAATGGGAGGGAAAGTTTTGCCGTTTGAGAGATATTGTTCGTTCTGTGGAAGATCAGAACCGCAGGTAAAAAAGTTAATATCGGGAACGGAAGGGTACATATGCAATGAATGTGTCGAACTATTTCACGACATAATTCAGCAGGATCAGAAAGCAAGAAAGGCGCCCGGTAAGAAGCTCCCAACTCCTGCAGATATCAAGAAGGAGTTGGATCGCTATGTGATAGGCCAGGAGAACGCGAAGAAGACAATCTCAGTCTCCGTTTACAACCATTACAAGAGAGTCTTCAATGATGTAGATGATGTCGAGATTGAGAAGTCGAACATTATGCTAGTTGGCCCGACTGGCTCGGGGAAAACCCTCATAGCAAGGATCCTTGCACGTATTCTCGATGTGCCGTTTGCGATTGCAGATGCGACACCTCTTACCGAAGCTGGATACGTTGGAGAAGATGTTGAAAACATAGTCCTAAGGCTGCTCCAGTCTTCGAGCTATGATGTGGAGAAGGCACAACTCGGGATAATATACATAGACGAGATCGACAAGATAGCAAGAAAATCTCCCAATCCATCGATAACTAGAGATGTTTCTGGTGAGGGAGTACAGCAGGCTCTATTGAAAATCGTCGAAGGGACCGTTGCGAATGTGCCGCCGCAAGGCGGAAGAAAGCATCCTTACCAGGAATTCATAAAAGTAGATACGAGCAACATTCTGTTTATTGTAGGTGGTGCTTTCGACGGTCTAGACAGCATAATTAAGCAAAGGGTTCTAGACTCCTCCATGGGGTTCGGGGCAAAAGTCAAGGGGAAGAATCAACTTAGGCTTGGTGAGGTTCTCCAGCAGGTCGTTCCCGATGACTTGATTCAATACGGCTTGATTCCTGAGTTTGTGGGTAGGTTCCCCGTATTGGCCGCTTTGAATGATCTCGATGTTGAGGATCTGAAGAGGATAATGAGCGAGCCGAGAAACGCTATCATTAAGCAATACCAGAAACTGCTGGGGCTTGATGGTGTCGAGCTGGAATTCTCCGAAGATGCACTGACTGCGATCGCTGAAAGAGCTATGAAGAGAGGAACTGGCGCCAGAGCTCTTAAGAGCGTGATGGAGCAGGTAATGCTTGATATAATGTATGATATTCCAACAATGAACAACGTGGAGAAGGTTGTCATTAATGAAGACGTCATAGTCCATAACTCTTCTCCGGAGATAATCTCTAGAGAATCTGCCTGATGAAGGTTCTTGCTCTTGAAAGTTCGTGTGATGAAACAGCGGTGGCCATCATTGAAGATGGCCATCTTCTCTCTTCTGTAGTCTCTTCTCAGATAGATGTTCACAGGAAATTCGGCGGGGTTGTGCCGGAAATCGCAGCAAGAAAGCATCTAGAAATAGTTGACAAGATTGTCTCCGCTTCACTCGATGAGGCGAATTTGAGTTTGGAAGAAATAGATGTCTTCGCCTCGACCATGGGTCCCGGGCTTGTGGGATCTCTGCTGGTCGGGTTGTCTTTTGCAAAAGGGATGGCCCTTGCAATGAACAAAAAGTTCATCGGTGTGAATCACTTGTTTGGTCATGTCTATGCGAATTTCCTGGAGTACCCTCAACTGAGACCGCCCTTCATGGTGCTTTTGGTATCGGGAGGCCACACCGAAATTCTTGTGCTTGAAGACTGGAATAGAATTGAGCTTGTAGGAAGGACAAGAGACGATGCCGCAGGTGAGGCCCTTGATAAGATTGCGCGGCTGCTTGGGCTGGGTTATCCGGGCGGTCCTGCAATACAGGAGGCAGCACAGAAAGGAGAAGTCAAATATCACTTTCCAAGGCCGCTTCAAGAGAAGGGTAATTTCGACTTTTCATTCAGTGGCATCAAAACTTCAGTCCTGTACTTCTTGAAGAAGAACCCGTCGGCCTCGGCTTATGATGTCGCGGCATCTGCTCAGGAAGCTATAGTCGATTCGTTGGTTACGAAGACATTCGACGCAGCCGAGAGTAAGGGTCTGAAAGAAGTCGCCTTTGCCGGTGGGGTTGCATCGAATTCTCGCTTGAGAGAGAGAGCGAATGATCTGTCGGAAGAGTCGAAGATAAGAGCTTTCTTCCCACCTGTTAATCTATGCACGGATAACGCGGCAATGATCGCGATGGTTGCATATGAAAAAGCTAAGAGGGGATTGTTCTCCCCTCTTTCAACAAACGCAGTGCCTTACCTAAGCTTAGATGTCTTTTAATTATTCTGATTTGCTAGTAGAAGTTGAAGGCTTCTTGCTGCTATCAACAGTCGGAGACTTCTTTGAATCTGTGCTGTAGTAGCCTCCACCCTTAAAAACAACTCCCACGCTGTTCACCAGTTTCTTCAGATTGCCCCCGCATGCTGGGCAAACCGTAAGGGGTTCATCGGACATTTTCTGGAAGGCTTCGGTTTCTTCTCCACAGTCTTCACACTTATATCTGTAAAACGGCATGTCAGTCCCTCCTTCGAATCAAATTCTATTTATCAACTGTATCTATTCTATTCCTCATCTGCCGAAGATGGAATCACACAGATGAATTCGAGATCTCCCTTTCCTGTGTTCTTGAACTGATGCTTCACTCCTGAAGGAACGAAGACGTAGCTCCCGGCAGATGCCTGGACCTCGCCCTGATTCGTAACAACTGTCGCTTCACCCGAGACAATGAAGACTTCATGTTCCCACAAATGACTGTGATGAGGACTATGACCTCCTTCTCCAACGGTGAACAACCTCATGACGAAGTTTTCGGCGCCTTTAGCCTTTCCTATCAATACTCTCTTGGAGACCTTCCTTGCACTTTCATTGTCGAACAGCTGTGGTTCAACTTCATGCGCTTTGCCTATCAGAATTCGGTCTGACACTTTCGTAGCGCCTCCTCTTTGGATCAGATTTTCTATCGTAAGAGTGTTTTCTCTCGCTGTATTCGACAACAACTTTCCTGTATGGCTCGAATCCTACGGAATAACTCTTGAGCTCTTCATACTGCGAGATAACTTCGTGAACGAGTCTGCGCTCAAAGGCTAACATTGGCTCCATTATGATCTTGCTTCTCTTGGAAAGAGCCGACTTTGCTGTCCTGTGAGCGATTTCTTCAACCAGTCTCTTCCTTTCAAGTCTGTAGTCCCCTATGTCGACAGTTACATTAACTTTGGTAGGAGCCATCCTGTTTGCATAGATATTCATAATATGCTGCAATGCGGCCACTGTCTTTCCGTGTTTTCCAATGAGCCTTGCCACTTCTTCGCCTTCTATTCGAACTCTGTAAGTTCTTCCGACGAGCTTCACTTCGGAAAAAGTCTCTTCGTCAAAGCTTTTGAGTATTCCCTTAAGGAAGTCGTGAAGTTTCCTTTCCCAGTGTTTGTCAAGAAGAGAGACTTCTATTACCGATTCCTTTGATCCGAAAATTCCTAGAAAACCCTTTGAGCCTTTCTCCTTGATAGTAACTTCCATTTCGTCTTCGTAGGCACCGAGATCAGCCTGAGACAGTCTTATCGCCTCTTCAACGGTCTCGGCTCTGTATTCAATTGGTTTCATCTCGAACTAACACCTCCTGAGCTCATCTCTGTCTACTTCGCAGGTTTTTCTGGCAGACTGAGCATCTGCCTCAAAGTCAGCCCCTTTATTCCGTGACGTCTGTATACAACCCAGCTAATCATTAGCTGTAGCACACTCTGGGTTGTCCAGTACAGCAACAACCCTGATGGGAACGTTGCAAATAGAATCGGGAAAATGATCTGCATAATTACTCCGGATCTTGCAGATCGCGCATCTTGAGCGGTCAGCAACGAACTATATATTCCCACAACGACCGTGATGATTATGAAGGGAATGTTCATGACAAAGTTGCCAACGGATAGATCCTTCCAGATCAAGAAACCCGGAGAATATGCCATCGCTTCACTGAAATACCGAATCGCGTTGTAGAGAAGAATCAGCACGGGTAACTGAAGAAGTATCGGGAGACAGCCGGAAGCGGGATTGTATCCCTTTTCCTTGTAGAGTGCCATCATTGCTTCCTGCTGCTTTCTCGGGTCCTTGTACTTCTTTTTTATTCTATCAACATCCGGTTGCAGCATCCTCATCATCAGCATTGACTTCGTCTGAATATGATAAAGGGGATAGAGGATGAATCGCGTTACTATAGTGAAGATAATCAGCGCCCATCCGAAGTTCCCAGACCACTGGTAAAGCCAGAAGAGGAAGTAGACTATCCCATGGTAGATCCATGAGAAAATGGTTACCCCGCCAAAGTCTTGGAGATCTTTGACTATTGCTTCGTAGTGTTCTGGAAGGGCCTGCTTAATATGTATTAATCTCATTGGGCCTGCAAAAGATTCCAGAACCCCTCTTCCACTTTCAAGCTCGTATCTCTGGAACTTAAATGTCCCCTGGTTCGACGCTACTGCAAACAGCGTCTTCTGGCCGCTGAACTTGTCATATGTCATATAGTAAGAGGAATCGGGTCCCAACGTTTGATTTTGGTAAGATATGAACGGCAAAGCGACCTCTACTCTCTGGTTGAAATCGAACTGAACTTTGAAATCATAGTAAGGACTGTTGAGAATAATGAAAGACTTACTGCCCTGCTCGTAATTAAATGTCACAACTATGTTTCCGTCGATATCCTCCCTGTATGAAAATGAAGTTGGAAGAAGCTCGTTTCCTTCAGCATCGAATACGTTAAAGCCGTCTTTGCCAAGACTTTCGTTGTAGACATAGAACTCGACTGTTTTGTTATCGGCATAACTCGTAACTCCAAGAGTCACCCCTCTCACTGTGTCAAGGGTAACCTTGAGCGTTTTGCCTGAGACTATGAGTGTACTGGTTCCTTCCTGAGTAACGAGTTCTTTGCTCGATACAGAGAGCGTGCAAAGTGTCATGAAGATCAAAGTAAGAAGTATCGCTCTTCTCATTTTCCGTGCCTCCTCAGTAGCGTGAAGTGATCTGGTACTTCATCGAAGCCCCCTGGATTGAAGGGATTGCATCGGAGTATTCTCCATGTTCCGAGAACGAGCCCCTTGAAAGCTCCAAATCTCTCTATAGCTTCATATGTGTATGTTGAACACGTGGGACAAAACCTGCATCTTGGGCGGGTTCTAGGTGAGATCTTTCTTCTGTAGAAATCTATTAGAAACAGTAGTATCTTTTTCATCGGACGTTTCTCCAATTTTCTCAGCGATTCGTTTGATAACGAGCATAATGCCAAAGTACCCAACTTCTCTCTCTTTAAACAGGTCAGATAAATCCTTTCTAGCAATGAAAAGTATATCATACCCCGCGGGGAAGACTGATTTATTAGTCCTGTAAACCTCTTTCACCAATCTTCTGAGTCGGTTTCTCACGTGCGCCTTGCCGAATTTGCGTTTTATCGATACTCCAATACGAGAAAAAGGCAGACTATTCTTAACATACAATACAACAAAAAAAGAGTCAACAATTGACTTTCCCTTTTTGAAGACTCTGTCGAAGTCTGCCTTTCTTCTTAGTCTTTCTGTTTTACTAAGGGACTGATCTTTCAGATTCACACAGAAAGTCTCTTTCTTCCCTTTCTTCGTCTACTTGCCAGCACTTTTCGGCCGCCAACCGTTCGGGATCTAACAAGAAAACCATGTGTTCTGTTCCTCTTAACTCTTGATGGTTGATATGTTCTTTTCATTATAAACAACCTCCAGTGAATTCGTCACAGTGAACATTATACGGAGTGTGGCAGGGACTGTCAAGGCGCCGATATGCCGGTGTCTTGCCGGACCGAAAGCAGAGTCACTGAAGGTACTGTTGATCGATAGTATAATAGATTGATGTATGAGTTCCACTTGGACTATACACTAAGTTGGAGGAAAATATGCTGCTATCGCTGGCAGGAAGGGATTTTCTTACATTCAGGGAGTTCTACGTTGAATTCTCTGAAGGAATGAACGCAATAACCGGTGAATCCGGAGCAGGGAAGACTATCTTTCTTAAGGCGCTCTTGACAGTGTTAGGATTCCCTCCCCAATGGGATAACGTTAATGCCGGAAGTATTGAAGGAAACTTTGTGGTCGACGATTCTTTGAGCTCGAAACTGAGAGAAACGGGAATCGAGATTCAAGAAGATCACCTCCTTGTAACGGTAAGTTTCACTGGGCAACGGACGATTTACAGGATAAACGGGAGGATGGTGCCAAGGCAGATTGTTCAGACTGCCTTCAGCGACAGGGTAGAGGTTCACTCTCAGCACAGCAGTGTTAGTCTTCTAGACGAGTCTAAGCACCACGAAATTTTGGATCATGCGCTGAAAGGCGAAGAGAGCCTTACAAATTACAGAGAGCTATATGGAGAGTTTTTGAAGGTCAAGCGCGAGTTCGAATCGTTCAGTGTAGACCCTGCTCACATAGAGAGAGAGAAGGACTTCTTGAGTTTCCAGATTAGCGAGATAGAAGAGGCGGGACTGCAGCCGGGCGAGGATGAAATCGTAGAGATGAAGTATACAAGATATAGAAACGCTCAAGCCCTCTTAGATACGTTTCATGAGCTGCGAGAGCTTCTTAAGGACGGCGATTTGTCTGTTTATAACTCGCTTAACGATGCAGTTACTATAGTCGAGAGAATTGAAAGCTTTGGATATGGTGAGTGGCGAGAAAATCTCCAAGTTGCACTAGAAGAGCTCGACTCCCTGTACTCGAAGGTCGAAGAGGAGAGAGGTTCCCTTGACATCGACGATGAAGAGTTTACATCGATTGAGAACAGAATGACCTTAATCCAGGGGCTGAAGAGAAAATACGGTGATTCTGCAGATGC
>JACDJB010003414.1_pt1 | contig 10480 bp, 9 predicted proteins | sample 7454121 | NCBI WGS metagenome assembly JACDJB01 (sample SAMN14253290, study PRJNA609438) | sludge metagenome | isolation source: sludge after 25d culture with pyrite | collected 2018-12-20 | reverse complement strand
GGCGCCTTCGTAGAACGGGGCGGTCGGGCCGACCCTGCTGCTGCGATGCCAGGAAATGATGGTCGGATCGCCCATCCGGTTCTGCTTCGCAACGTCTTTGGCGAGATGGCTGGCAGCCTCGAAACCGTGATCGGGACTGCGGTAGTCGATGTGTAGGTTTTGCATGTTCAGGTCCTCCTGTGTGACGGGCCAGCCGCATTCGGCCGGCGAGAAATGTGTACTCCCTTTTTAGACCAATTGTTGACAAAAACAATCAACTATTTTGCGCCGCGCCGCGCCGAGACCGTCCGGACGCCAGAACGGCGCGTCACGGTCGCCGTGAAACGACCGTTTGAAGCCTCCGATGGAACCGTTTAAGCGGGAGCGTCGCGCCTGGAATCGCGGGCAGACGATCAATCAATTCGCATTGAGCGATTCAGGAAAACCAGCGCAGGAAAGCGGCCGCCGTCAGCGCCACGGCGCCCAGCACGGCCAGGCCCTGGAAGGTGCGTTGCACGCCAGCGGGGCGCCAATTTAGGCCACGCAGGAGAAAGAACGCGGACAGCAGTGCACCCGAGAACGCCGCGGCGATCTTGATCAGCAGGGCGGCCATGGCGACGCTGCTCAGATCCGGTGTTTCACCATAAAAATAGTAGCTGGTGAGGCCGAAGGCGCCGCCACTGAGCAGTTGTGCGCTCCAGGCAAACAGGATCAGCCAGGCGAATGTGCGTGCGAATTCCAGTCGGGGCGCGGGCCAAAGCGCGGATACGGCGCCCCCCAGCACGGCGACGGCACCGAAGTTATGCACCACCTGGGTCAGGGCATAGGCGAGATTCTCCGGTGCCACGGCTTATTTCACCGTGACCTTGATGCAATGTTCTATGCCGATCGGCACATGCGCTTTGTTCACCACTTTGATGCATAGGCTGCGCGTGCCGGACGACAGCGTTTCCAGCAGATAGCTGCCCTTGGACTTGCGCAATATCGCCACTTCCTTGTTGTCGATATAGAGATGGGCGTGATCGCCGCGTGGGCCCTTCACCACCTCGTAGGCGATCCGGTTTTCGTCCATGCTGTCCAGAGTGGCGCCATCTGCGGGTGATGTGATTACCACCGTGCCTTGTGCAAGAGCGACCGACGGAACCGCCACAAAGAACGCGAGGCCCAAGCTGGCGATGAAATGTTGTGCGCTCACGTTGAACTCCTTCTGCCTAATCAAGAACACGCGCTTTTAACCAGTATAGGCGCTGATAATGATAGAGGAAGCCATGGCCTTGCATGACCGAACCCCATGGGATCTGCGCGGTTTCGCGCTGGTTTTGGCGAACGGTTCGTTGTACCTGAAAGCAGGAAATGGTGCCTCGCCCATGCCGCTTGGTAGCAAGCCGACTTATGCTGCTTTCGGCGCTGAAGGGCGCGGTGCCCACGGGTGCAGCTTGCAGCGAGGCCGTGACGCTGCTGGCGGTGCCGGACGCGAGTGGATCATGCCGACCCGGCCATAGGGGCGCAGCAGGAAGCGGTCTGCGGGGGCTCGCGTCTGAATACCACGCTCGCCGCAGGTTCACGAGAGTGTCGCTACCCCTCTCGGTACGGATGTTCGCGCCCCCCGCGCCCCGTTCGTCGAACGCGCCGTGGCAGGAAAATGCTCAAATACCTTTTTGCTCTGACGCAGCCATGTACCGGGCCAAATCGGCCGGGCGCAACCGGCTGTATTTCCACACCGATCCGCCAGGTGCGGACGCCCCGCATCGGCTGACTCCTGACGATTTCCACATCCGGGCTGTTGTGCAATCAGCCAGTTTCCGCCGCAGAGATCGCGAGCGATCAGATCCAGTGCGAGCCATATAGCCGCAGGTTCGCCCTGAAACCCTTTTCATTCGTCAACGGAATCGCCACATACGGCTGACCCTGTTCGTCCGTCTTGCCGTTCGCCGGGGTCATTTTCTCGCTCGACCACCCGCTGTCGGCCAGGACGAAACCGACCTGCCAGGATGCCGCCGGGTCCGCCGGCGGAATGGCGCTGATCACGATGGTGTCGCGGAACAGATATTCGCCGGGAACATAGTGGTCGTCGCGCGCGGCATCCTCGCCGGTATAGGTAATCATCGATACCGCAAGCTGGATCGTGAACATCATTTCCTTGCGGTCCGGCGGCCGCTTCGACAAATCGAGAAAGGTGGAAAACAGGTGGGGGTGACGTGCATTCGCCTTCAGTGTTCCATCGTCCTCGAAGAGTTCGGCGCGCGAACGCAACATGGCACTGTTGTTGGCGACGGTGCGCCGGGTGAGATCGAAATCGAGCGCGCCACGGGTGGCCACCGCCACCTCGAAGTAGTAGCCGACTTTCTTTCCCAGCAGTTTCTGTAATCGGGATACGGGCGGAAGCGGCAGGCTCCCGATTTCCAGCACGCCGTTGACGCTGACGTCGCCGAACAGGAAGCGGCTGAGGTTCTGGAAGCCTTCTTCCGAATTCACGATGCCGTACGCGCCGCTATGACTGCGATGAACATGGGCACGCGGTGCGCCCGCCACATAGGCGTTCTCGATGCGCACCAGCCCGTCGCTCAGTTCGCCGGCCAGCAGTCGCGAGGCGCCGCGCGCCACGTCGTAGTCCTTGCTGTCCGTGCCGACCAGGCAAAAGAAGCGTTGCGGATCGAATTTCCCGTCGAGTGAGTTGACCCCGGTATTCTTGTCCTTGATGTCGAGATACTTGCGCATGGTGTCGCGGCTGAAATTGTTCATGTCCCACAGACCGAAGAAGTCCGGGACATTGATCCCGGCCATCTCGATGCCATTGTGCGGCGTGGCGAACGTGAAGACCTTGTCGACCAGCCTGCGCGCCGCGTCGCTTCCGGCCGCGCTGTTCTGCAGAAAGCAGCGGCAGACCAGCCCGCCCATCGAATGCGCCACCAGATAGACCCTGAAATCCTCGGGTTTCACCTGTCCGTCGAGGCAGACCTGATCGCGCACGCGCAATATCAGGTCGCTCAGGCCCTTGGCGGCATCCATGACCGTAGGCACCTTGCCGGACCCGAAATCTGGATCGGCCACGTCGTAGTAGCGATGAATGATGATGCTCTGCAGCGGGATCGGGCCGGTTTCGATCTGCAGGCCGTCCCGGTAGATATCGCTGTAACCCTGTTTCAGCAAGCGCACCAGGGGCGATTCGAAGAAGACCTTGCGCACGGCGCCATTCCAGGCCTGGCGCGTCTTGGTCGAGCCAAGCTCGAGCCCCATGTAGGGTGTCGAGGTGGTTTCGGTGATTTCCGATTGCGTCATCGCGTAGCCGCGGACGTAGATGATGGGGTAACGCGGGTTCTCGGTCATGCCGTCCACTCCTGATGCGATCGATACAGTTGCGCGCGCTTGAGGAGCTGGGCGTTGATCGCCACGACCACGGTGCTTGCCGACATCAGCACCGCGCCCACGGCAGGCGTGAGCATGATGCCCTGACCATGAAGCACGCCTGCGGCCAGGGGAAGGGCGAAGACGTTGTACCCCGCAGCCCACCACAGGTTCTGCCGCATTTTCCGGTAGGTCACACGCGACAGTTCGATGATTTTCGGGATGTCGCGCGGGTCGGAGCGCACCAGCACGATGTGTCCGGCTTCCACCGCGACGTCGGTCCCCGCGCCGATGGCGATCCCCACATCGGCGGTGGCGAGGGCGGGGGCATCGTTCACGCCGTCGCCCACCATCGCGACTTTCTTGCCCTGGGCTTGTAACTCGCGCACCTTCGATGCCTTGTCCTCGGGCAGGACCTGGGCGAACACCCGGTCGATCCCCAGCTCTGCAGCGACGCTGTCCGCCACCGCCTGCGCATCGCCGGTGAGCATCGCCACTTCGATGCCCCGCTCGTGCAGTGTGCGTATCGCCTCGCGACTCTCCTCGCGGACGGCGTCGGCCACCGCGAAAACCGCCAGCGCCTGGCCGCTCCGCAGCAGATAGATGGCGGCCTGCCCACGATGGGCAGCCGCTTCGGCCGCGGTGCGAAGCGTTTCTGGCACCTGCGCGTGCTCTGCCTCCAGCAGCGCGGGGCCGCCCATGTGATATTCGACCCCCGCGATCGAGGCGGCGACCCCTTTCCCCGTCAGCGCCCGGAAGCCATCCGCCGGGGGCAGGTCGAGCTTTTGTTCCTCCGCCGTCGTGACGATCCCCCGGGCGATGGGATGCTCGGATTCGGACTCCACCCCGGCCGCGATCCGGAGCGCGTCCTGCCTCGACAGGCTTTCGTCCACCTCCATTTCGACGACGCGGAATTCGCCCAGCGTGAGCGTGCCGGTCTTGTCGAAAATCACGGTGTTCAGGCTGCGAGCTTCTTCCAGCCCGCGCCGGTCCCGCACCAGCAGGCCGTTGCGTGCGCCCAGGGTCGTCGAAATGGCCACGACCAGCGGCACGGCCAGGCCGAGCGCATGCGGACAGGCAATCACCAGGACGGTCACCACCCGGATGATCGAGAAATTGAGCGACGCCCCCAGCGCCTGCCAGACAACCAGCGTGAGCACCCCGGCGGCGATGGCCACCCCGGTCAGGAGTCGGGCCGCGCGATCGGCCAGATGCTGTGCCCTGGATTTTGACGTTTGCGCTTCGGCCACGAGCCGCATGATTCCAGAGAGCTTGGTCTTCTCGCCCGTTCCGGTGACCTCGACGCGCAGCGAACCCTCGCCGTTGATCGTCGCCGCGATAACCTCATCGCCTTCCTGCTTCTTCACCGGCCGGGATTCACCGGTGATCATGGCCTCGTTGAGGTCGCTCGTGCCTTTCCGGATCACGCCGTCGGCGGGCACGCTCTCGCCGGGGCGGACCAGCACGATGTCGCCCTCGCGCAGCGCGCCCACCAGAACCCGCTCTTCGCCCTGATCGGTGACCCGGGTCGCAGTGTCCGGAAGCAGCTTCGCCAGTTCCTGCAGCGCACCCTGGGCCCGCGAAATCGAGCGCATCTCGATCCAGTGGCCCAGCAGCATGATGGTGACCAGGGTGGCCAGCTCCCACCAGATGGGGTCCGCCTCGATCAGACCGAGCTGCACGATCCACGAGTACACCAGCGCCACCGTGATCGCCAGGGATATCAGGGTCATCATCCCCGGCAGGCGCGCCTTCAGTTCGTACCACGCGCCTTTCAGAAATACCAGGCCGCCGTGGAGAAAGACGATGGTGGCGAGCACCGGGGATATCCAGGCCGATCCGGGAAACACGGGGGCGACGTAGCCAAAAAGCGTCTGCATGTGCTCGGCCCAGATGACGACCGGAATGGTGAGGATCAGGGAGAGCCAGAATTTGTCGCGGAACATCTCCGGGGTGTGGCCGGCGTGCCGGTCGTGGCCCGCATGACTGGCGGCCGCGTGGTCGTTCCCGTTTCCCTGATGCTGATGCGCCTCGTGGCCAGCGGGTAACACGGTACCGTGGTCATGAGCATGGTGCGTTGTCTTGTTCAAAATTCCGAACCCTCCATCGAGATGGCGTCATGCCTGCCGATGACTCTTCATCCCGGCGCCTCACCGTCTGGAATGCCGTGAGGAACCCCAAGCTTGTCGAACCACCGAAGCGACTTGTCCGGTATTTCCAGAATACGTAGCTTAGGCGACATTGCGAGCGATGGAATGGCAACCGGCAGCGCAGTGGCCGTCGCGATGGCTTATCGGCGCGGGCGCCCGCTCCTTGGCGGGGGGTGCGCGTCCGCCGCTCCGTCGCTTCGACACGGCCGGGGCCAGCGAAGACGTGCAGATCATGCCGCGCTATCCCGCGAACGTGACTCAGCCCGATATCCGCACCACCCTGCTCGGCTCGCAGGCGGCGATGCCGATTTTCGTGCCGCCGATGGCAGCCCACGGCCTTGCCCACCCGAGCGCGCAAAGGCCGCCGGCTGCACCGCCATCGTGTTCACGGTGGACCTGGAATGGGCGGGCAACCGCGACGCGACCTGCGTACCGGCTTTACCTTTCCCGCCTCGCTGGCTTTTCCGAACCTGCCGAGTGCGAAATCCGGCGTGACGCTGGCCGAGTTGTTCAAGGGGTTCAAGCGCAATCTGGATTTCAGCGACATCGAGTTCATCCGCAAGGAATCCGGCCTGCCGGTCGTCGTCAAGGGCATTCTGTCGCCGGAGAATGCGAAGGAGTGCGTCGCGCACGGCGCGTCTGCGATTAAAGTCTCCAATCACGGCGGCCGGCAACTGGATGGCGTGCCCGCTTCGTCCGCGGCGTTGCCGGACATCGTCGAAGTGTGGCCTTCCTGCACGCGCACAGGGAGGCGGGCGGCTTGCGCCGGAGTCGCAACAGAGGTCCCCCCATGCTACCCTCCGTCCCGCCATGCGACTTCTCCAACTCCGTCACCGCCTTCTCGACCTCGGCGCCGGGCCTTGCCACGAGGGACGTGTGCTGCGTGCGTGGGCGCAGGGGCGCTCGCTCGACAACGCGCGGCAGCGCGCCAAGGACTTTTTCCCGCTGACATTGCGCGATGCGCTGCCTGCGCTATTGGACGAATTGAACCTGCTGGCACGGGTGCATTCCGAGCATCCCGGCGCGGACGGTTCGGCGCGCATGCTGGTGGCGCTCGCCGATGGACAGACGGTGGAGAGCGTGCTGTTACCGCGTGACGGCGTGTGTGTCTCGACCCAGGTCGGCTGCGCGGTGGGCTGCGTGTTCTGCATGACGGGTCGTGCGGGCCTCCTGCGCCAGCTTTCCAGCGGGGAAATCGTCGCCCAGGTGGTGCTGGCACGCGCCCGCCGGCCGGTGAAGAAGGTGGTGTTCATGGGCATGGGCGAGCCGGCGCACAACCTGGACAACGTGCTGGAAGCGATCGATCTTCTGGGCAGCGAGGGCGGCATCGGCCACAAGAACCTGGTGTTCTCGACCGTGGGCGACCGGCGTGTGTTCGAGCGGCTGCCGCAGGGCCGCGTGAAACCGGCGCTGGCACTCTCGCTGCACACAACGGATCATGAATTGCGCCGCCACCTGCTGCCCAAGGCGCCGGACATCGCACCGGGCGAACTGGTCGAGCTGGGCGAGGCCTACGCGCGCCGTACCGGCTACCCGATCCAGTATCAATGGACGCTGCTCGCCGGCATCAACGACACCGAGGCCGAGCTCGATGGCATTGCACGACTATTGGCCGGCAAGTACGCGGTGATGAACCTGATCCCCTACAACAGCGTTGAGGGGGATGACGGTGCGGGCAAGGGCTTCCGCCGTCCGGGCTGGGAGCAGGCCGCGGAGATGGCGCGTGCGCTCCACGCGCGCGGCGTGCTCACCAAGCTGCGCCGCTCCGCCGGGCAGGACGTGGAGGGCGGCTGCGGGCAGTTGCGGGCACGGGCGCTGCAACTGCAACAGACGTCGTGCGGGGTGACATGAGTGCCAACAGCGTTCGCGCGCACGTGAGTTTTTCCTTCCAGGGCGAAACGCATCACCTCGACTCCGTCATCGATCTCGATGGTTTTCTCGCGGAACCGGATGCCATGCCGGATTTCCATCGGCTGCTCGCACAGTCGGCCGGGATCGATCCCTACTCGTACCTGTATGAAGTGCTGGAGTCGCACGAGATCGAATTCTCGGATGCGACGGGCGTGGCGGCGCGATGCTGCGACGGCGGCAAGTTCGACTGGGCGCGCTTTGCGCGCGATGCGGGCGAGGAACGGGACTGGCCCGTGGTGAGGGCGGTCTACGAATCCCTCATCGGGGCGTGCGACTGGGATACGGAGCCTGAACTGAAGGCGGTGTTGCTGGCCGCGTACCGGGCCGGCCGGACCGCCGCTTCGTAAGCGGTACCCGTCCTGCCTGCGTGCGGGACATCCGATCAGTGCCGGCGGCGCGGCTGTGCGGGCGCGGCGCTGCGACCTTCGATGTGGCGGAAGGTGATGCGACCCTTGGAGAGATCGTAGGGCGACATCTCGAGCGAAACCTTGTCGCCGGCGATGATGCGGATGTGGTGCTTGCGCATCTTGCCGGCCGTGTAGGCGACAAGGTCGTGGCCGTTTTCGAGGGTGACGCGAAAGCGCGAATCGGGCAGCACCTCGGTGATCACGCCGCGCATTTCCAGAAGTTCTTCTTTGGCCATGATGGACCTCCATGGAGAAAATGAGAAAAAGAAAAAGCCCGGCAGGTGCCGGGCTTTCCGGATCGTGCGGTCGGCAGGTTCAAGACCACGCCGGCCCGGTCGCTCAATCGGCCGCGCGAATGTTCGATGCCTGCTGGCCCTTGGGGCCGACGGTGGTGTCGAAGCTGACGCGCTGGCCTTCGCTCAGGGTCTTGAAACCCTGGCTCTGGATCGCGGAGAAATGGGCGAAGAGATCATCGCCGCCGCCATCCGGGGTGATGAAGCCGAAGCCCTTGGAATCGTTGAACCACTTCACAATGCCTGTTGCCATGTCTTGTATATCCTGAAAAAAATGAAATAACGGGGCGAGCCCCATTCGGGACGACGCTCAAGACGGCAGGGTGATGATGGAAGCCCGCAGGACGCAGGCCGTGAACCAGACAACAACAGGACTACTTGAAAATCGCTGCGCATATTATGCATTGATTCCCGCGCGGAGGCAAGGCAAATCTCCGCGCGGGACGGAATGCGCGCCCACCGCAGTTCAAAGGCGGGCGGCGCTTCGGAACGTCCGGCTCAGGGCTTCAGCTTCGCGAACGCCGCCGCCATGGCGCCGCTCAACGCCGGTTGCGCCGGTGCCCGGCCCGGCTGGGTCGGAGATGATCTGTCCGCGCTGCGCGGAGCGCGCGGCGGCTTTGCGACAGACGCCGCCGCATCGGTCAGCCGCATCGTCAGCGCGATGCGGCGGCGCTTCGCGTCGACTTCCAGCACCTTCACCTTCACGACCTGTCCGGCCCTGACCACGCTGCGGGGATCCTTGACGTAGCGGTCGGACAGCGCGGAGATATGCACCAGCCCGTCCTGGTGCACGCCGATGTCGACGAAGGCGCCGAACGCCGCAACATTGGTGACGACGCCTTCGAGGACCATGTCGGGCCTGAGATCGGCCAGGGTTTCCACGCCATCCCTGAAGCTTGCGGTGCTGAACTCGGGACGTGGATCGCGACCGGGTTTCTCCAGCTCGCGGAGGATGTCGCTGACGGTGGGAACGCCGAATGTGTCGTCGGCGTATCGGGCCGGACTCAGCGACTTCAAGAGCGCGCCGTTGCCGATCACGGTGCCGATTTCCTGCCTGAGGTCGGCAAGAATGCGCTGCACCAGCGGGTACGACTCCGGGTGGACCGCGGAGGCGTCGAGCGGGTCGTCGCCGTCGATGATGCGCAGGAAGCCCGCCGCCTGTTCGAAAGTCTTCTCACCCAGGCGCGGCACGTCGCGCAGCGCTGCACGGCGGGTGAATCGGCCCCTGGCGTCGCGGTGTGCGACGATTGCGTGCGCGACGCTGGGAGAGAGCCCCGAGACGCGCGCCAGCAAGGGCGCCGATGCGGTGTTGACGTCGACCCCCACCGCGTTGACGCAGTCCTCCACTACGGCGTCGAGCGCACGCGCCAACTGGTGCTGGCTGACGTCGTGCTGGTACTGGCCGACGCCGATCGACTTCGGCTCGATCTTCACCAGTTCGGCGAGCGGGTCCTGCAGGCGTCGCCCGATGGAGACCGCGCCTCTGAGCGCGACATCGAGCTCGGGCAGTTCCTGCGAGGCGTATTCCGACGCGGAATACACCGACGCGCCGGCTTCCGACACGACGATACTGGAGAGCCGCAATTCGGCATGCCGCTTGACGAGTTCGCGCGCGAGCCTGTCGGTTTCGCGCGAGGCGGTGCCGTTGCCGATCGCGATCAGCGTGACGGCGTGCTTCTGCAGCAGTTGTCCGAGGGTGTGGAGCGCTCCATCCAGGTCGTTTTTCGGCGGGTGCGGGTAGATGGTGGCGGTATCGAGCACCTTGCCCGTGGCGTCGACCACGGCGACCTTGACACCCGTGCGGATGCCGGGGTCCAGTCCCATGGTCACGCGCGGTCCCGCCGGCGCCGCCAGCAGCAGATCCTTGAGATTCTGCGCGAAAACCTGGATCGCGTCAGCCTCGGCGCGTTCGCGCAGTGCGCCCATCAGTTCACTTTCCAGGTGCATGCCGAGCTTCACGCGCCAGGCGAAGCGCACCGTATCCGCCAGCCAGCGGTCGGCGGGCCGGCCTGTGTCGTGGATGCCGAAGCGGGCGGCGATGCGCGCCTCGCACGGATTGTGCGGTGCGTTCCAGGCCGGCGCTGCCTCCTCGATGTCGAGGCGCAGGCGCACGTCGAGCATGTCCTCGCGGCGGCCGCGGAACACGGCGAGTGCGCGGTGCGAGGGCATGGCAGCGAGGGGCTCCGAGAAATCGAAATAGTCGGCGTATTTCTCCGCCGCCGCCTGTTTGCCCTCGATCACCTTTGATTGGACCACGCCATGCGCCTGCATGTATTCGCGCAAGGTGTGCAGCAGGCCGGCATCCTCGGCGAAACGCTCCATCAGGATGTGGCGCGCGCCTTCGAGGGCAGCCTTCGCGTCCGGCACGCCGGGGTTGTCACCCTGTTCCGTGGTG
>JACDJB010003413.1_pt1 | contig 10480 bp, 7 predicted proteins | sample 7454121 | NCBI WGS metagenome assembly JACDJB01 (sample SAMN14253290, study PRJNA609438) | sludge metagenome | isolation source: sludge after 25d culture with pyrite | collected 2018-12-20 | reverse complement strand
AGCAACGTGCTCGTCCGCCAGGCGGTAGTACACGTGGCGACCACGCTTCGTGTGGCACACGAGCCTGGCGGACCGCAACGTACGCAGTTGGTGGCTGACGGCAGACTGCTCGAGCGCGAGCGCGTCGACGATCTGGTGAACGCACACCTCACCCAGGCGCAGCAAGCCCATGATCCGCACCCGCGTCGGGTCCGCGAAGCCCTTCGTGAGGCGCACCGCCTCGTCGACGATCGCTGCGGGAAGCACCGCCCCTGCCAGCGCCTCTACGCTCAAGTGGCAGTGCTGGTCGTTTGGGAGGGAGTCGGGCATCAGCTAGCGCCGTCGAGCCATGCCCGCAGCACTACCTCGTCTTCCGGACCGAGGTAATGACCGCCCGGCACCGTCGTGACTTGCAGGCCTGCCCCGGCAGCCGTCAGGTAATCGGCGAGGAGGGTGTCTGCGTGGTCGCGCAGGAGGTGGTCGCCAACACCCTGCAGCATGAGCACGCGCTTGCCAGCGAGGTCGACGGCGGCAGGCAACGCGAACGGCGCCACCGTGCGTAGTAGCGCCGCGGCCGCGAAGGTAGTCGGGTTGCGGGCCAATGCCGCCGCGCCGATGTGCGCCCCGTTGCTGTAGCCAAGGATGACGACGCGCTGCGGGTCGAAGTCGTACCAGTCAGCTGACTCCGTCACGAACCGCGCCAGCGCGTCGGCCTCGTAGTCGAGTTCCGCCTGGTCGAAGCTACCGTCCGGTCGCCGCGCGAAGAAGCGCAGCGCCTCCTCACCCGTCGACCGGCCTCGCGGCGCCAGCAAGTTGGCGCCGCCGCCAACGCGCCTAGCCAGCGGCAGGAGTTGCGTCTCGCTGCCCCCGCTCCCGTGCAGCACGAGCAACGTCGCGCCGCTAGTGCCGGGCACGTAACGGTGAGTCCAACCCAGATCGCGCTCTGGCCTCCGCGCGGCGCCAGGCGGCGCGAAGTGCGGCATGACGACCTCGACGTCTGCTCGCGTGGCCTCGAGGTCGGGTGGCAACGCGAGGCGCGTGCCTAGTTCGTCAAGCGACTCGTCCAGGGTCATTCCGGGGCCTTCGGTCGCCAGCTCGATGAGGCCGCCGCCAGGCTCGCGGAAGTAGATGCTCTGGAAGTAGCCGTGCTCTCTCACGTTTGAGATCTCGAGGCCGCGCTCTAGCACGGCGTCGTACGCCCGCCCTAGCGCGGTTACGTCAGGCACGCCAAAGGCTACGTGCTGGATGCTACCGGCGCCGTCGGCGCTCGACCAGAAGCCATGTACGTCACGCACCAAGACCTCGCCCCAGCCCTCGACCGCGGGCGGTAAGCCGTAAGTGGTCGTCGCGCCGGCGGAGCTGGCGCGTTCAAAGCCAAGCAACTCAAGCACCGCGCCTGTGGCAGCGACGTGCTCCGTCCACAGCGTCACGGAAGCTATGCCCCTCACTTGCGCGGCGGCTGGCACGGGAGAGCCGGACCATGGGATGCCAGCCTGCCCTCCCTTGGAGCCGATCAATACGACGGGCAGGCCGTCAGGGTCGCTGAACCCGAGGCGCGTTTCGCTTCCAGCCACCGTCGGACCCGAGAACTTCACGCCGTGCTCGATGAGCCGCGCCGTCCAGTAACCGATGGCGTCCAGCGGCACCGCCAGTCCGACCTCCACCGCCTGACCATGGCCGCGCCTGCCGCCTGCCCCATCCGGCCACGCGAAGAACGTGAGCAGACTACCTGGGCTACCTGCGCCATCGCCGTAGAACAAGTGAAGCACGTCCCCGTCGTTGTGACTGACGGTCTGCTTCACGAGCCTGAGACCTAGCAAACCGGTATAGAAGTCGACGTTCGCCTGAACCCTGCCCGTGATGCCGGTCACATGATGAATCCCTGGCATGCGCAGAGCTTACCCGCGTCGAGCCCTCAGCGCCGTACGGAGGGGTCGAGGACGTCTCTGAGACCGTCACCCAACAAGTTGAAGCCGAGCACGGCGAGGGTGATGGTTACGCCGGGGGAGAAGGCCATCAGAGGTTGCACGGCCAGCCATAACTGGGCGTCAGAGAGCATGCCTCCCCACTCAGGCGCGGGCGCCTGCACGCCGAGCCCGAGGAACGAGAGGCCGGAGGCCACTAGCAAGGTGGAGCCGCTGCGGAGAGTGGCGTAAACCAAGATGGGCGCGATGACCTGCGGAACGACGTGCCTGCCCATTACCCGCAGCCGCTGCATGCCAAGCGCGTTGGCAGCCTCGATGAAGGCGCGGCTCTTCACCTCAAGAGTCGAGCCGCGTGCGAGGCGCGCGAACACCGGAATGCCGAAGACCGCGGACGCGAACACGACCGGCCCAACTCCTGGCCCCGTCAGTGTAACGAGCCCGATGGCGATGAGGATGCCTGGGAACGCCAAGAGCACGTCGACCAGGCGCATCGAGAGGTTGTCGAACCAGCCGCCGAGAAAGCCAGCGAGGACCCCCCAGCTGCCCCCGACGAGCGCGCCGATGAGGGTAGCGGCGAGGCCGATGGTCACGGAGTAGCGTGCGCCAGCCAAGATGCGGCTCAAAGTGTCGCGCCCGAACGCGTCCGTGCCCAACCAGTGCTCTGCGCTGCTGCCGGCAGCCAGATGCGCGTAGTTCGGCGCAGAGGGCGAATAGGGCGCTATCCAAGGCCCAACCACCGCGAGGGTGACGAACATGCCCGTAAGGACGAGGCCAACGGAGCCGCTGCGGTGGTGCAACAGCTTGCCAAACGTGCTCCGTGAGAAGGCGGACTTCGCCCGCTTGGCGGGCGCTACGCTCTCAGTCATAAGTGATCCGTGGGTCTATCAGCCCGTAGAGGACATCCACTATCAGGTTGATGGCGATGAACTGCAGGGCGAACACGAGCATGAGGCCTTGCACGGCGGGGTAATCGCGCGCCTCGACCGACTGGATGAGCAACCAGCCCAATCCGTGGTAATTGAAGACGGTCTCTACTATGACCGTGCCGGAGAGGAGGAAGCCGAACTGCAGGCCCACGATGGTAATCACGGGGATGAGGGAGTTGCGCAGGGCGTGTTTGTTAACAACGCGCGCCCGCGAGAGGCCCTTGGCCGTGGCCGTGCGAACGTAGTCGTTGCCGATCGTCTCAAGCAAGCTCGAGCGTGCGAAGCGCGCGATGGTACCTAGGCTAGCGACGGCCAGCGTAGCGGTAGGTAGCACGAGCCCCTTAACGCTGACGCTGCCGGCTACCGGCAGCACCCGCAACTTCACGGCGAAGAGATAGATGAGCAAGATACCGAGGAAGAACGCTGGCGTGCTGATGCCTAGCACAGACACGGAAGTGATTCCGAGGTCGACGATGGAGTTGCGCTTGCGGGCCGCCATTATGCCTAGCAGCACGCCGAGTAGGGTTGCAACGGTGATGGCTAAGCTGGCCAGCACGAGCGTTGCTCGAAAGTGTTGTGTGAGGAGCGTGCTAACCGGCATCCTGGCGCGAAACGACATGCCGAGGTCGCCTCGCGCCAGGCCGGAGACGAAGTATCCGAACTGCTCAGGAAGGGAGCGGTCGAGGCCCATCTGTACCCTGACCGCCTGTACCGTTGCGGCGTCGGCGTCCACCCCCGCGTAAAGGCGTGCCGGGTCGCCGGGCAGCGCCCTCACGAAGAAGAAGATGAGGATGATGACGCCGATGAGGGTCGGGACGGCCTGCATCAGGCGCCTCAGAGTGTATTGCGGCACGCGAGTCCGTCCCGGCCCTTTGGGCTCAGCTGGTCATCACTTGAGTTCGGCGCGGCGGGCGTCGACAGTGTTGTCCGGCGCGTAGGCCACACCAGAGAGCGTCGCGGCGCGGCCTGCGACGGAGTCAGGACTGTAGAGGAAGACCCAAGGGGCATCCTGCCAGATGATGCCAAGCGCCTCTGCGTACAGTGCGGCGCGCGTTTCTTGGTCGCCGGTCGCGCGGGCGTCGCTCACGAGCGTTTCGACCTCGTCGTTCTCGTAGAAGCTCCAGTTGTTGGAGGCAGGCGGGAACGAGGCCTTGGTAAAGGAGGTGGTGATAGCCAAATCGGCGTCACCAGTCGAGGAGCTGGCTCCAACGAGCGCGGCCTCCGTTGGGTTCTCGTCGACAGGCTTGAAGAGCTGATCGACAAGCGCTCCTCGCTCCTGCTGATCGAGGGTCATGCGCACGCCAACTAGGGAGAACATCTGCTGCAGCACTTGGCCCACGGTGCGGTACTCATCGCCAGTGAAGGTAAGGACCTTCATCTCGAAGCCGTTCGGGTAGCCAGCCTCTGCGAGCAGCGAACGGGCCTTCTCTGGGTCGTAGGTGTAAGCAGGTTGCTCTGCGTAGCCGAAAGTGGCGGCTGGGATGGGCGCTGTCATGACGGTGGCAAGCCCGGCAACGGCCACGTTCACGAGTTGTTCCTTGTCGATGGCGTAGTTGAGGGCGTGACGCACGCGCACGTCGTTGAACGGCGCCTTGGTGGTGTTCAGTTGCAGGATGCGGAGGAAGTTCGTCTTAGTGCTCACTACGTCAAGGCCCTGAGCTGCCTGGATGACGGGCACGAGCTGCGGCGGGAGCGCCTCGATGAACTGCACTTCACCTGATTGCAGCATCGCCACGCGCGTCGCGGCGTTGGTAACGACGATGAACTCAAGGCCGTCGACCTTGGCGGTCTCGCCCCAGTAGTCGGCGTTGCGCTCGACGACCACGCTTTGACCTTCTGCCCAGCTGACGAACTTGAATGGGCCGGTACCAACTGGATGACGTGCGAGGTCGTCAGGGTACTGGGTGAGGGACGCCGGGCTAGCGATCCGCGCGTTGCTAGTGCCAAGCAGGTAGATGAAGGCCCCGTTCGGCTGCTTGAGGTTGATGCGCACCTCGAGGTCGCCGAGTACGTCGATGGTAGCGATGTCCTTCAGTTGGCTGCGGCCGCGCGCGCCGCTGTTGTCCGGGTCGAGCACCCACTCGTAGTAGGTCTTGACCGCGTCAGCGTTGAACGGCGTGCCGTCGTGGAAGGTGACGCCCGGGCGCAGGGTGAAGGTGTATGCGGTCGCGTCGTCGTTCGAGCTCCACGACTCGGCGAGCTCGGTTACGAGTTCACCGTCGAGGAAGCCGACGAGGCCCTCGAACATGGTGCGAATGACGGCCGCGTCTGGCAAGCCTGTCGCTTCGGCGGGTTGCAGACTGTTAGGCGCTAGGGAGGTAGCCAGGCGCACGTTGCCAGCTGCGAACACGGTCCCGCCGAGCAGTAGCGCTGCGGCGGTTGCGGCTGCGAGGAACTTTCGGGGGAAGTAGAACGACATTCGTGGCCTCCTCAGGCTTGGCGCACGGCGTAGGCCGCTGGCCGGAGATGCTGCAGGCTGGGCAGTGACGCGCGGACCGCGTCAACCCGGTCAAGATCGAGCGTTGCGAGGGTGACGCCCTCTTGGTCAGGGGCGCAGGCGATGACCGTGCCCCAAGGGTCGACGATCAGCGAGCGTCCGTAAGCGTTGAAGTCGGTTCCGCCGTTGCCGACAGTGGCAGGGGCGATGACGTAAGCACCGTTCTCGATGGCGCGCGCCCGCAGGAGAACTTCCCAGTGATCGCGACCAGTTCGCTCCGCGAAGTTGGATGGGACGACGAGCAAACGCGCGCCTGCAATTGCCAGCGTGCGGTAGAGCTCCGGGAAGCGAACGTCGTAGCAAACGGTCATCCCGACGGCGCCAAAGGGTGTTTCCGCGATGACGGCCTGATCGCCTGGCTGGTTGCGCGCCGACTCGCGTGCGACCAGCTTCTCGCCCAAGACGACGTCGAACAGGTGGATCTTGCGGTACTTGCCGAGCAGGCCACCGTCTGGTCCGAACAGGAGGCTGGTGTTATGCGTGCGTTGGTCCGCCTCGGCCGCGTCCGGGAGTTCGTTGTAGCTGCCGCCAAGCAGGTAGATGCCGTGCCGGGCGGCTAGGTCGCCGAGCGCCTGAGAGAGGGGGCCCGGAATCACCTCTGCGCTCGCGCGGCGCTGATCAGCGGGGCCGCGGAAGTGAAAGGTCTCGGGCAACGTCACGAACTGCGCGCCCATGCCAGCGGCCCGCTCCACGAGCTCGAAGGCGCGCGCTACGTTGGCCGCCTTGTCGCTACCTGGGTCGGTTTGTACCACCGCCACGGTCACTTCGCGTGCCTTGCCAGTCGACTTGTTGCTACTCATCTACGCTCCTAATCGGTTCGCGCGCACTTTACGCCCACCCATATGTGCACTGGCGTGCTCCGGCATGCGCAACTGCCAGGACCGTGTTCGTTAGGAGCGCAGCATAGCAGCCGGGGTGCAGCGGAATGAACGGCCGTGGAGCACTGCGCTGTCAGTGCAGACTTGGCGTTAACGTGAGCCTTGTCGCGACGGTTCTGAAGTTGCTCACGGGGTTCCGAAGCGCCCACATGGAGGAAGAGATGGCTGATGCAGCACCTAACATCGACTGGCTTGACCGCTACTTGGGGGTCTCCACCGGCACCATTGGGCATTTGACGACGGAAGGCTTCCTCGACTGGGACATCGTCCCGTTGTTCCGTCCCCTGCGTTTTGTCGGGCGCGCCATGCCGGTCTCGTGCCAGCCGACGGATAACGCCCCGTTGGGCGAGGCCGTTGCAGCAGCCACGCCCGGCACCGTATTGGTCGTCGCGCGCCACGGTGACAGGCGGCATGCGCCTTTCGGTGGGCTCATGGCGCGCATGGCGGTAGGGAAAGGCGTGGCTGGCGTCGTGATCGATGGGGCGGCCACAGACTTGCGTGAGATCGTCGAGCTTGGGTTGCCAGTCTTCGCGCGTAACCTCTCCGCGCTTACCACTCGCCGGCAGAACCTTCCAGGCACGGTTGGCGAGCCAGTGGTGTGCGGCGGAGTGCTTGTTAGGAAAGGCGACATCGTGCTTGGTGACGACGACGGCGTCGTCGTGGTACCGGCCGAAGCTGCTGAAGAGTTGTTGCGCCGCGCCTACCGTTTCGAGGAGTGGGAGCACGAGATGCGCTCCGGGTTGATGGCCGGGATGTCGCCAGCGGACGCCCGCGCGCGAGCGGACGCGGCGGTAGACAGGAGCGTCTACTGAGCGCGTGGGCTGGTGCCGAAGTGGCGCGCCATTGGCGGGTAAAACGCGTGCGGGAGCGGCTCACCGTTGCCGCTCCCGCACGCAGTTTGGATAGACCGACTGGTCTGGCTACGCGTTACTACCGCGGTGTTCTCTCAGGCGAGTACGTTGAGCGCACGGTCGAGGCCATCGAGGCCAACCTGCAGGTCCTCGCGTTTGATGTTCAGCGGCGGCGTGACGAGCAGCACGTTGTAGCGCCCGAACGCGTAGACGCCCTCGTTGCGCAGGGCCCCGACCAGCTTCGCGACGGGCGCGTTGTCGCCCCCGTACCAGGGCACGAGCGGCTCCTTGGTGGTGCGGTCCTTGACGAGCTCGATGGTGTAGAAGGCGCCGATGCCGCGCACGTCGCCGATGACCGCGTGCTTGTCCTTGAGGGCGGTTAGGCCCTCCTTCAGCCATGGGTCTATCTCGCGAGCGCGCTCGAAGAGGCCCTCCTTCTTCAGCGTGGTGACGGTGGCGAGGCCCGCGGCCATGGCCATCGGGTGCCCTGCGTAGGTGTGGCCGCACATTAGGGCGTGGTCGTCGAAGTACTTAGCGAGGCTCTCGCGGACCATGACGCCGCCAAGCGGGATGTACGCCGAGGACGAGCCCTTGGCGAACGTGATCATGTCGGGCGTGACGCCGAAGCGCGAGGCCGCGAAACGGTCGCCGACGCGGCCGAATCCGGTCATGACCTCGTCGAAAATGAGCACGATGCCGTGCTTGGTCGTGATGCTGCGCATGCCAGCCAAGTAGCCTTCCGGGTAGACGATCACGCCGTTGGAGCCGACCACCGGCTCGATGACGAGGGCGGCGATGTTCTTGGCGCCCTCGAAGGTGATGACCTGCTCGAGGTGCTCGAGCGCGCGCTCGACTTCGACCTTCGCGTCATCGGTGAAGAACGGGCTGCGGTACGGGTACGGCGCGAAGAAGTGAACGATACCTGGGATGCCGGGCTCGTTCGCCCAACGGCGGTCCTCACCCGTAAGGCTGCCTGCGCCTGGCGCCGAGCCGTGGAACGAGCGGTACGCGGCGAGCACCTTGTGCCTACCCGTGACGGTGCGCGCCATCTTGATGGCGTCCTCGTTCGCTTCACCGCCACCGGTGGTGAAGAAGGTGCGGGCGCCCTCGCTCCAGGGACTGACATCGGAGAGCAGCTCTGCGAACTCGGAGCGCACGTCGTGGATGAGTGACGGGGGTAGGTAGCAGATCTTGGCCGCCTGCTCCTGGATGGCCTTGACGACCGCGGGGTGGCCGTGCCCGAGGTTGGTGGAGACGAGGCCAGCCGAGAGGTCCAGGTAGCGCTTGCCCTCGTCATCGAAGAGGTAAGAACCCTCACCTCTGACGAAAGTCGGACCTCCGACAGCGGACTGCTTGCTCCACGGCGTGAGCACGTGTTTATGAGAGCGGGTGGTGGCTGCGAGAGACATCTGCTGACCTCCTCGAATTGCTCCGCGCTAGGTAGCGCGCGAGCCTCCAAGCCGCTACGGCCAGGAGCCGCCGGAAACCGGTGTTGACCCGAAGATTACCGTAAATGCGGGCTGCCTGGCGGCCCATGGCGGGCCGGCAAGCGGCGCGACCACGACATGCATGCCAACTTCGGGGAACTATCATCCGGCATGCGCAAGCTGTACCTTGCCGTTGCCGTGCTCGCTGTAATACTCGTGGTCGTCATGACCCAGCGCTCCACCGGCCAGTCGTACGTTGGCAGCGCCCCGGCGCACGAGTTCCCAACGGGCCTCGACTGGATCAACACAGACAAGCCCCTCCCCCTCAGCTCCCTGAGCGGGAAGATAGTCCTGCTCGACTTCTGGACCTACGGCTGCATCAACTGCATCCACGTCATCCCTGACCTCAAAGCGCTCGAGGAGAAGTACCCCAACGAGCTCGTCGTCATCGGCGTTCACTCCGCCAAGTTCCTCAACGAGGCGCGCACCGAGAACATTCGGCTCGTTGCCGAGCGTTACGGCCGCACGGAGCCGATCGTCAACGATGCCGAGTTCAAGATCTGGCAGGATTACAACATCTCGGCGTGGCCAAGCTTGGTACTTATCGACCCGGAGGGCCACATCCTTGGCCGTCACGCTGGCGAAGGCGTTTACCGCGTGTTCGACGACGTGATCGCTGGCATGATCGACACCTTCGCGGCGCGCGGCACGCTCGACCGCACCCCCCTAACGCTCAACGCCACCGGCGTCGTCACCCCAAGGACGGCGCTCAGCTTCCCCGGCAAGGTCCTGGCAGACGAGGCAGGCGCCCGTCTCTTCGTGGCCGATAGCAGCAACGACCGCATCGTCATCACGGACCTCGCTGGCGTGGTGCTCGACGTCGTCGGCTCGGGCGCCCAAGAGTTGAAGGACGGCGACTTCGAGAGCGCCGGCTTCAACGGCCCGCAAGGCATGGCGCTTGCGGGTCCAGACACGCTCTATGTGGCCGATACGGGCAACCACAGCATCAGGCTCGTTGACCTCGCCAAGCGCACGGTGACCACGGTAGCTGGCAACGGCAAGCAGGAGTACCTGTTCGGGCGCAACGAGGTGGAGGCGGGTGGGGGACTCAACTCGCCTTGGGACGTCCTCTGGCTTGATGACCAGCTGATCATCGCCATGGCGGGGCAGCACCAACTCTGGAGCTTTGAGCCGAGCAGCGGTTCCGTGCGACTCCTCGCAGGCAGCGGCCGCGAAGAGCTGAAGGACGGCGCCCTCTTGAGCGCGGGCCTGAACCAACCGAGCGGCTTAACCACCGACGGCGGTGTGCTCTTCGTCGCCGACAGCGAGGCGAGCGCAATAAGGCGAGTGGACCAGGGCACTAACGGTCGAGTCGAGACGCTAGTTGGCACTGGCCTCTTCGACTTCGGCGACGTCGACGGCGTCGGTAAGGCGGTGCGCTTGCAGCACCCTCTCGGCCTGGCCTACGTCGACGGCGCCGTGTACGTCGCCGACACCTACAACAACAAGATCAAGCGGCTAGATCCCACCACCCACGAGGTCACGACCGTGTTCGGCACTGGCACCCCCGGGTTGCGAGACGGGGACAGCGCGGAGTTCTACGAACCTGGCGGGCTGAGTTACGCGGCGGGCAAGCTGTACGTGGCAGACACCAATAACGGCGCCATCCGCGTTGCCGATCTGGCGTCCCGACAGGTGACGACCCTCGCCCTCAGCGACCCTAACGGCCTGCTCGTAGGGGCGCCGAACAGCCAAGTGCGTTACGACGAGGTAATAGAGCTGCCAGCCAAGACGCTCGCGCCAGGCGCGGGTGGCGTGCGTCTGACCCTCAGCCTGCCTGCCGGTTACAAGGCGAACGACCTCGCGCCCCTGCAGGTCAAATGGAGCAGTTCCGGCGCAGTTGCGCAGTTCGCCGAGCCGACCGCCGCCGAGGTGACCAGCCCCGACTACCCGCTCGTGCTCGACTTCCCCGCGAACTTCGCTGTTGGTGAGGGCGT
>JACDJB010003410.1_pt1 | contig 10488 bp, 9 predicted proteins | sample 7454121 | NCBI WGS metagenome assembly JACDJB01 (sample SAMN14253290, study PRJNA609438) | sludge metagenome | isolation source: sludge after 25d culture with pyrite | collected 2018-12-20 | reverse complement strand
TCTTCACTAAAATAACGTCGACTCTTGAGCTGAAATTGTGACCGCTTCTTTTTCATAATAATGTTTTTTTGAAAAATTACTAAATGGTCAACCTATTTCAGGACAAGACAAAGCTCAAAGATGAAAGCTGAAAGGAAAAAAGAGAAAAGTGTCTGGTAAGAGGCAAAGTGTAAAAACATCAATTTTTTTCATTTCAATCTCTCATCAATCTCTTCCCTTCAATCTCTCATCAATCTCTTCCCTTCAATCTTTTTCTCTTCAATTTTCTGTCTCCCGTCTTCGGTCTCTCATCAATCTTTTTCCTTCAATCACCTCAATCTCTTTCAATCCCCTGTCTCCCGTCTTCGGGCTTCTGTCTTCTGTCTTCTGTCTTCTGTCTTCGTGCTCCCAACTCCCAGCTCCCAGCTCCCATCTTCTCCGCATCTTCTTCGTCGTAATGCATCGTTATTTTAGTGCCGTATGATTTATCCTCCAGTTTTTTCGATTCGGTAATGATGCTTTTTTTGCCACCCCTCTCAATAAAACCAAGGGCTGCCCTCATTTTAGGAGCCATACTGCCTTCCCAAAAAATATCGGCTTCAAGATAGCTCATTGCGTCTTTATAATCTAAAAATTCAAGCGGTTTTTGCATTGGTGTTCCATAACCGGCATAGACAAAGGGCACATCGGTGAGAATATAAAACTCATCGGCTTTTATCTGGCTGGCCAAAAGAGCAGAGGCCAGGTCTTTGTCAATCACTGCTTCCGAGGGCCTAATATCCCCTTTCTCATCGATGTACACCGGCACTCCTCCCCCGCCCACTGCAATAACAATGGTTCCCTCGCGGGCATTTTTGCTCACTACTTCCCCGTTCATAATATGCCTGGGTTGCGGCGATGGCACCACACGCCGAAAGCCTTGCCGTCCACTTTTTTCCTCTTTAAAAGTCCACCCCTTGTTAGCGTTTAATCGTTCTGCCTCCTGCCGAGTCATGGCTTTGCCTATTCGTTTGGTGGGGTTGTTGAACGCGGTATCGGCCGGGTCCACTTCAACCAGGGTCATAAGAGTAAGCACATTACGCTTTAAGCCGTGCCGGTGAAGCACATTGCGCAGGCAGCGTTCAATCATGTATCCTATGCCGCCCTGACTGTCGGCCACGCATATATCCACAGGCATTTGAGGTATCTTATACAGCTGCTCGCCGGCATCGTTGCGCATCAAGATGTTACCTACCTGGGGGCCATTGCCGTGGGTAAACACCAAATTATATCCCTCCCTGACCAAAAAGATAAGATTTTCCAACGTTTCGGTGGTATTGGCTTCCTGCTCTTCGATGGTACCCGATTGATTTTGCCGCAACAGAGCGTTACCTCCTAATGCTACAACAGCAAGTTTTTTCATTCGTTTTATTTTCAATTACGATTTTACGCAAAGGCCCGAGATATAAAAATGATGAATGTCATGGCAGTAATTACGGGAAAAACTCAAAGAAACTCATTTTTTTTTGACTGAAGGCCCCCAACTAAAGACGAGCAATTCACTTTTTCCTCTTTTTTACGCTATTTTTGATGCCGAAAATAATTATCACTAATAATGGCTTATCATTTCCCACGTACTCTTTATCTGCTTCCCTGCCTCCTTATCACCGGTTTACTGTTCTTTGCAAGTTGTAAAGAGCAAAAACCGCCTAAAGAAGTCATCTCAGAGGGTATTATTCACTATAAAATATCCTATCCTCCCGAAATAAACCGTATGTCCATTTCATTTTTATTGCCCGATAAGATGGATTTTTATTTCCAGCCCAATAAAGTGCGGGCATCCTTCAGGGGCAGCCTGGGTTTATATGCGCTCGACTTCATCTCCAACCATGTGAGCGACAGCAGCATCACTCTTCTTAAAATTCTTGATAAAAAGATGTATGTTCCTGGTTCGGAGAGCGATCGGCTTTTCATTTTCAATAATTTAAAGTCGGCCAATGTAACTCTGCGCAAGGATACAACCCGAAAAATTGCTGGTTTTACGGCTCACATGGCTACCGTTAGCACGGCATCGAAAGCCCACTCTTCGGTGGTTGTATGGTACACCCCCGAAATGAAAACCAAAACAACCAACAAGAATACCCCTTTCTCAAAAATACCCGGGGTGATGTTAGAGTTTGATCTTCATTATAACAACATACTGTTTAAACTAAAAACGGAGTCGGTGGAACCCAATCCGCTCCCACCCTCCACCTTTATGGTGCCCTCCAACTATAAAGCCACCAGTATGGAAGAGATAGAGGCTATTATTTCGGGTTTATTGAAGTAAAACCGTTCTAATCTACTCCTTTAACATTCATTTTCAAGGTGTAAACCGACGTTCGCGCAGTAATAAAAAGCACGTTTCGTTTTTTACCCCCAAAACAAACGTTTGAAGGGCTTTCGGGCACTTCTATCTCCCCGATTAATTGTCCGGCGGGGGAATAGACCCACACCTTACCCATGGTGAGATAGATATTGCCTTTGTGATCAATAGTCATCCCGTCTGAACCATTGGGGGCAAAAAAGGTTTTATCGGCGAGTGTTCCATCGGGCCGGATGGCGTATTTCCATATTTTCCGGTCTTCGATGTCGGCCACGTAAAGGGTTTTCCCATCGGGGGTGCCAATTAATCCATTGGGTTGTTTGTAATCGTCAATCACCCTTACCACCTCCCCTGCAGGGCTGCGGTAATAAACACCCCTCACATCCTGTAACTCCTTGTGGCCCTCTTCCCAATATTTGCGATGGTAATAAGGATCGGTAAAGTAAATGCCACCTTTAGGACTGATCCAAAGGTCGTTGGGCCCGTTTAAGTGCTTCCCGTTGTAGTTTTGATGAATCACATGCATCTTTTTTTCGGCATCGAACCGCACCAGTTGATTGTGCAAATCGGCGCAAGCCAATAAATGTCCCTGCGCATCGAAATAGGTGCCGTTCGATCGCCCGGTTCCTTCCAGGTAGAGCGATATACCGTTTTTTTCGTCCCAAAGATGTATCTTGTCGTTGGGCTGATCGGTAAAACAAACCCTGCCGTCGGGCATCACCGCCGGGCCTTCGGTAAAAGCAAATCCGCTGCCCGCCTTTTGCACTGTTGCATTTTTGGCCACCACTTCACTTTTTTGAGCGGTTAAAAACAAACCGGGGGTGATTAATGTTACTGTAAGGAGTAGGAGAATCTTTTTCATGAGGATAGGTTTTGGGTTCGGGGTTAGAGACGCACAAATTGTGCGTCTGTACAGGGTTGTTGAAAATAATTCAGCGTCCCATCTGTTTTTTCAAATATACTACTTAAATTTACGATGAAGGTACACCATTTATCATATCAAAAAAAAATATTGTGATGGAAAAGCTAAAATTAAATCGCCGCAAATTTTTAGGGGCCCTCTCGCTGGGCACGGCTCATCTGCTTTTCTCCAATTCTCTTCCCCCCTCAGCGGGCACATTGGCGATCACCAATCCTCTGCAAAGAGTGAAATTGGGCAATTCAGGCATTGAAACCACCCTGTTGGGTTTTGGTACCGGTGTTCATGCCGGAAACCGGGTATCGGCGCTCACCCGGCAGGGCCGGCAAAGCAGTGTAGCTCTGCTGCGCCATGCCTACGACAAAGGCATCCGGTTGTTCGATTGTGCCGACTCGTATGGCACCCATGGCTTCGTGGCCGAAGCCTTTAAAAACATAGAACGCCAGGACATCACCCTCACCTCAAAAATATGGGTGCGCAGTGGTGGAATTCCCGAACCTGAAAGACTCGATGCAGATATTTTAGTGGACCGGTTTCGAAAGGAGCTAAATACCGATTACATCGACATAGTTCAGATACATTGCATGGTAGACGAGAACTGGACCGAGACGCTAAAACCCCAGATGGATATTTTGGAAACTCTGAAATCTAAAGGGATCATACGTGCACATGGTGTGTCTGTACATTCACTGCCGGCTATGAAGGCTGCCCTTGCCAGTCCCTGGGTGGATGTGATTCATGTTCGTATCAATCCTTATGGTATTGCCATGGATAAGCCCGAACCCGAAGAGGTGGTGCAGGTAATTCATCAACTGCATGCTGCTGGCAAAGGGGTGATTGGCATGAAACTGATTGGAAACGGCAAATTGCGCAACGACAGTGAAAAAATCAACAATGCCCTGCGGTTTGTGCTTGGCCTGAAAAGTGTAGATACCATGATTGTTGGCTTTGAAGAGCCTGCACAAGTTGACAACTACATAGCACGTATGGAAACGGCGCTTAGTGACATTCAAATATCGTAGTATAAAATAGTTCATGTCAAGTAAGAACTGTCCAATCCTGCGCTCACCCCTCCAACTCCTTCCGACAAATCAGAACCGGCTCTAAAAGGGAGAACCCCGCCCGCGTGCAGAAACACCAAGCGGCCATTTTTGCACAGATACCTCAATCTTGAGTTTATATCGCAGGGTCCCAAAAAGAAGACCCCGCTAGGTCTCAAGCCATTCACGTGCCCAGGGTAACATGCCGGGAACCCTCTTCAGTCCCCGGAACCAACCGGGGGCGAACCATTAGTATCGTAGTGTACTTAAACCTATTTCGTAATATAAAACCATTACAGAGTCTACTCCACCATTAGCAGAGGATCATACATCATAATCGCCTTATTATAAGATGTTAAGCTGTATTCCCTAAAATCTTTCGACACATAGTACCCTAAATGGAGTGGCATTTACTATTTTTGTGGGAGGAAAACCCAAAGAATAATGGCCACAAAAAAATACAACAAAAGCAAAGCAGGTACGAAGGGACGAAAAACCTCATCCTTGAAGAGCGGCATAAAAACGTTTAAAGTACAATTTATCTCCGGTCTACTACTGGTGGGCATCTCCATTTTTCTGGCCCTTGCTTTCTTCTCCTTCTTCTTCACCGGCTTTGCCGATAGAAGCAAGTTCGACCTCAAATTTTGGGATTTGGTAAAAGACTCCAACATCCGCGTAGAAAACTGGACCGGGAAGTTGGGAGCCTACCTGGCCGACACTATGATCAACGATTGGTTTGGTATTGCCTCCTTCTCCATTCTGGTAATTCTGTTTATGACCGGGTTAAAGCTGCTGGGTGCTAAAATCATGAAACTCTCAACGGCCTTGTTCCATGCGGCACTCATAACTATTTGGGTATCACTCACCCTCGGTTTTTTCTTTATTCAATCGGCCACCGACCAATATCTGCTGCTGGGCGGAGCCCATGGTTTCTATCTGAGCCAATGGCTGCAGTCGTCCATCGGATGGGCCGGTACACTCATCCTCATTGTACTCACCTTAGCGGCCTATCTCAGCTTTCAGTGCGATTGGTTCATTCCGCTGGTCAGCAAACCTTTTTCGGCCAGGGGGCCGATAAAAAAGCAACAGGATAAAGACCCATTTTTGGACAAGCCAACTACCTCATTTACCGATGAACGGGAAGATGAAGCTGACGAACTGCACCGGCGGGCCCCCCAAACGGCTGCTGATAAAAGGGCTGCGGTGCCGGTACCCGACCAGGTTGTAGAGATGAAATTTGAACCCAAAAACACCGACGACTCACTGCAACACGACCCCGATCAACATCTGGAGTTGAAGATTGAAAAAGCGGCCATCGAAGAGATGATGGACTTTGACCACAATCGTCCGCAAGGCGATTACGATCCCACCCTCGATCTCTCTTCCTACCAGTTGCCCTCCATTGACCTGCTCAACGAGCACAAATCGGAGAGCGGAGATGTGACCGAGGAGGAGCTTATCTCGAATAAAAACCGGATTGTTAAAACGCTTGAAGATTATAAGATTCAGATAAAGAGCATCAAAGCCACTGTAGGGCCAACCGTAACGCTCTACGAAATTGTACCTGCCCCCGGTGTGCGTATCTCAAAAATTAAAAATCTGGAGGACGACATTGCCCTGTCACTTTCGGCACTGGGCATCCGCATTATTGCCCCCATCCCCGGAAGGGGAACCATTGGCATTGAAGTACCCAACTCCGAGCCGCAGGTGGTCTCCATGCGCACCATCATCACCTCACGCAAGTTCCAGAGCAGCAAATTTGAGCTGCCCATCGCTTTTGGAAAAACCATCAGCAACGAAACCTTCGTCATCGACCTCACCAAAGCGCCTCACATGCTGGTAGCCGGTGCCACGGGACAGGGAAAATCGGTGGGACTGAATGCCATCATTACTTCGCTGCTTTACAAAAAGCATCCCTCCCAAATCAAATTTGTATTGGTTGACCCCAAAAAGGTAGAACTTAACATCTACAGCAAAATTGAGCGCCATTTTCTGGCCAAGCTGCCCGACGAAGAAGACCCCATAATTACTGATGTTCAGCGTGTTGTAAACACCCTGCATTCGCTCACCATCGAGATGGACGACCGCTACGATTTGCTGAAAAAGGCACATACCCGCAACATAAAAGAGTATAACCACAAGTTTGTGAAGCGCCAGCTCAATCCCGAAAAGGGGCACCGTTTCCTGCCCTATATTGTGCTGATAATAGATGAGTTTGCCGATCTTATTATGACGGCCGGCAAGGAGATAGAACTGCCCATTGCACGTATCGCGCAGTTGGCCAGAGCCGTGGGCATTCACATGATTATTGCCACCCAGCGTCCTTCAACCAACATCATTACGGGGGTTATAAAAGCCAACTTCCCCACGCGCGTGGCTTTTAAGGTACCCTCGATGATCGACAGCCGCACCATTTTAGATTCACCCGGCGCCAACCAATTGATTGGCCGGGGTGATATGCTCATCAGCCAGGGCAACGATTTGATCCGGGTTCAATGTGCCTTTGTAGACACACCGGAAGTGGAGCAGGTGACCGAGTTTATTGGTGCCCAGCAGGGTTATCCCTCGGCGTTGCTGTTACCCGAGTATGTGGGCAGCGACGGCGAAGGCAGCGAAGCAGGTGAAGTGGACCTCTCGAAACGCGACCCCATGTTCGAGGAGGCAGCCCGGATAGTTGTGGCCAACCAGTCGGGTTCCACCTCCCTGATTCAACGCCGCTTCTCCATTGGCTACAACCGTGCGGGCCGCATCATTGACCAATTGGAAGCCGCCGGTGTGGTGGGACGTTTTGAAGGCAGCAAAGCCCGCCAGGTACTGATACCGGACGAATATGAGCTGGAAAAAATATTTAATACCATGAGGTAGACTTTGGAACAGAAATTGCAAACTCATTAGGACACACTGAAAAACTTTGAAATGAACAAAATTTTCACTCTTTTCTGCTTTATGATCATTGTCCCGGTGATGTTGTCTAAAGCCCAAACCCCGGAAGGGTTAAAGGCAAAACAGATATTGGATGAAGTATCAAAAATCACCCGGTCGTACTCGTCGATAAGCGCCGATTTTGTCTTTACCCTGGAAAATGCTCAGGAAAATTTGAACGACACACACAGTGGCTCTGTTATTATAGCCGGAGACAAATACAAGGTAACTCTGATGAACGTGGACACCTATTTTGATGGCACCACCATATGGACGTATCTGAAAGAGGTGGACGAGGTGAACATCTCAGAACCCGACCCTATGGACGACGAGACCTTGAATCCGGCCAATATTTTCAGCATTTACCAAAACGACTTCAGATGTCTGTTCGCAGGAGAATCGACCATTGACGGGAAAAGAGTGGAAATGGTGGACCTCTTTCCCGAGAACCGCGACAAGCCTTATTCGCGAATTAAACTGCTGGTGGGAAAAGAGGACCGGCACATAGTCAAAATCACTCAGGTGGGAAAGGATGGCAATAACTACATCATCCACATTAAAAACATGAAAACCAATGTGCCCTTTGATGACTCCATGTTTATATTTAATCCCGAGGACCATCCGGGTGTGGATGTGATCGATCTGCGATAAAGTGCCGCATCGAACCCGAACCAGAATATTATAATTCTACATCAAAAAGCTAAGCATTATACCCGCGGCTACTGCCGAGCCGATAACCCCTGAAACGTTGGGTGCCATGGCATGCATCAGCAGATGATTTGTCGGGTCACTTTTCAATCCTACCTGTTGTACCAGCCGGGCACTATCGGGCACAGCCGACACACCGGCAGCGCCGATAAGGGGATTGATCTTGTTCTCTTTCTTAAGAAAAAGATTCATGGCTTTTGCAAACAGAAGACCTCCTGCGGTAGCTAAGATAAACGAAGCAGCGCCCAGCACAAATATCTTAATGGAACCTGCCGTGAGAAATACGCTTGCCTGGGTGGATGCACCCACCGTAAGACCCAACAAAATGGTTACTATGTCGATCAATTTGGTGCGGGCCGTTTCGGCCAGCCGTTCTGTTACGCCGCACTCTTTTAAAAGATTACCAAAGAACAACATGCCCAGCAGGGGCAAGGAGGTTGGAGAAAGATAGGTGGTAAGCAACAAACCGATGATGGGAAACAAAATCTTCTCGATTTTAGAAACAGCGCGCGGGGGTTTCATACGAATGAGACGTTCTTTCTTGGTAATTAAGAGTCGCATCACAGGTGGCTGAATCACGGGAACCAGAGCCATGTATGAATAAGCGGCAATAGCGATGCTTCCAATCAAGTGAGGTGCTAATTTCGCGGATGAAAAAATAGCTGTAGGACCGTCGGCCCCTCCGATGATGGAGATGGCACCCGCTTCGTGAATCTCAAATCCCAGAGCCATGGCACCGATAAAAGTACCAAAAATACCTATCTGGGCGGCTCCGCCCAGGAGCATCAGGCGCGGATTGGAGATGAGAGATGAAAAGTCGGTCATGGCACCAATCCCTAAAAAGATGAGTGGCGGATAAACCCCCTGGGTCACTCCAAAATAGAGGTAGTTAAGCACCGAGCCCGACTCGTATATACCAATTCCCAGACCTTCCTGAAAAGGGACGTTTCCCAGGAGAATTCCTGTACCGATAGGAACCAGCAACAACGGTTCATAATCGTATTTGATGGCCAGAAAAATAAAAAACAAGCCCACCAGGATCATGAACACATTCCCTACGGAGGCATTGGCGAAGCCGGTAAATCCCCAGAATTGCTTAAGACCGAACAGAAGACCGCTCTCACTCTCCGAAATGCCGGGCAACACGCTTTGGGCAACGGTATCACCACCCGATAGTATTGAAGCCATTATCAACAGTACAAGTACTGTAAAGACTGTTACAAATTTTCTCACGTTTTTTAGAATTTACTAAAGCTGAAGTACGCTTCAACTTTGTTTGAAACACGCTTATTCAATTACAAGAAGTACATCGTTCTGAAGTACGGTATCGCCCACCTTCACTTTTAAACCGCTGATGGTGCCACTTTTTTCGGCCAGCACATTATTCTCCATTTTCATGGCCTCCATGATTAAAAGCACATCGCCTTTGGCCACGGTATCGCCCTCTTTCACCAGCATCTTAAAAATACTCCCTGGCAAGGGTGCCAAAACGGGGTAACCTGCTACGCTCTCCTTTTTCACGATACGTCCTTCACCGGGTTTTCGGGCCACCTCCTGACGAACCAGTTTTGGCGTTTTGACCACTTTTTTCACTTCACGATGAATCTCCACTTCATAGGAGGTGCCATTCACTTCAATAACAGCAACTTCGTCCTCAAGCTCCTTTATATGAACTGCGTATTTATTGCCATTTATAGAAAAATCAAACTTTTTCATTGGTTATTATCTTTACGATAGTTGATTGTTAATTCCGTATATCTTCGAGCTCCATGGCGAATAGGTACGGGCCACCCGCTTTATGGTAATGATACCACTCTCCTGGTCGTGCTGTTCGCTAAAATATAAAGTGAGTGCCATCGCCACAGCAGCGTTCACTTCTCCTGCAATGTATTGCTTTTCAGATGCTTTTGAATTCTCCTCTGAACTCCTGCTTTTGCGCCTCCGGTTACCCATGTAATCCAGCACATTGGGCAGATACTTAAACACATAAATAAGCCCTACCAACGTCACAAAAACCACCGAATAACCCACCCCGGTGATGACCCATATCTCGGACCAGTTTACAGCTAAAATGTTAATCATAAATTCAGTTATTACAAAGGAATATTACTATGTTTTTTAGGCGGATTGGTCAGCTTCTTGGTTTGAAGACTCTGGAAGCCACGGATAATTCTAAATCTTGTATTACGCGGCTCAATCACATCGTCGATGTATCCATAAGCCGCAGCCTCGTATGGGTTGGCAAATTTATCCTTATATTCTTGCTCCTTTTTTGCTTTGTATTGAGCCTGCTCTTCGGGGTCTTTTATTTTACTCAAAGCCCTTCCCTCCAACACTTCAATGGCACCCGAGGCGCCCATTACTGCAATTTCGGCAGTGGGCCATGCATAGTTAAGGTCGCCGCGTAACTGCTTACAGCTCATCACATCGTGTGCACCACCATAGGATTTGCGCAGCGTAACAGTAACCTTGGGGACGGTGGCTTCGCCAAAGGCAAACATGAGCTTGGCACCATGCACAATAATACCGGCATATTCCTGTCCGCTTCCGGGCAAGAAACCCGGTACATCTACCAG
>JACDJB010003409.1_pt1 | contig 10490 bp, 6 predicted proteins | sample 7454121 | NCBI WGS metagenome assembly JACDJB01 (sample SAMN14253290, study PRJNA609438) | sludge metagenome | isolation source: sludge after 25d culture with pyrite | collected 2018-12-20 | reverse complement strand
GCCTTCGATTGAATTTCTGGGGATGGTGGCAACCGGTATTGTTTTATGGTTTGGGGGCCGCTTTGTAATTGCAGAAGAAGTGACCCTGGGCGTGATGGTGGCATTTTTATCCTACGTCACGCGCTTCTTTAATCCTATCCAGGAATTGAGCCGCATGTACACTACTTTGCAATCAGCCATGGCAGGCGGTGAGCAGGTACTAAAATTATTGGATACACCGATTGAAGTTGCCGACACCCCGGATGCGATCGAATTGGAAGATGTGGCCGGCAAAATTGAGTTTGAGCATGTGACCTTCCGATATCGGAAAGATACCCCGCTTGTCCTGGATGATATCAGCCTGATGATTCCGGCACGCAAAATGGTCGCCATAGTCGGGCCGACCGGTGCTGGCAAAACGACTATCGCGAACCTGGTCGCCCGTTTTTATGATGTCACCCAGGGCTCAGTGCTGTTGGATGGCATCGATTTGCGCCGCATCAAACAAAGCTCATTGCGCAAATTCGTACGAATTGTCTCGCAGGATCCTTTCCTGTTCTCGCGCAGCATTGAAGAAAATATCCGCTATGGAAAACCGGATGCCAGTCAAGAAGAAGTCATCCAGGCGGCCAAAATGGCGAATGCGCATGAGTTTATCAGCCGGCTGCCAGATGGATACCAGACCAAAATTCAGGAGGGAGGTGTCAATATATCCGTTGGCCAGCGCCAGTTGTTAACCCTGGCCCGCGCGATTCTGACCGATCCGAAAGTGTTGATTCTGGATGAAGCCACAGCCAATATTGACACCGTCACAGAGGTGCTGATCCAGCAAGCCCTGGAAAGATTATTGTTTGAGCGGACTGCCATTGTAATCGCTCACCGATTGAGCACCGTACGCAAAGCAGACTGGATTTATGTCATTGACCAGGGCAGAATCCGCGAACAAGGCAGCCATACCGATTTACTGGCACACAAGGGAATGTACTTCGATCTGTATGAATGCCAGTTTATGGGAGAGTAGGCAGTGGTTCCTGCTTAGCGGCCGGTGATCCAATTCTGCAGAAAGGGTTGGTACATCACTGGGTCAAATTCCACAAACCTGTAGGTGGCAGCCTGATGCACATGATAGGGATCATTAAAGAAGAAGGACTGGATATCCTGCATGGATGGCGCTTGAGCAATCACAACGCCTCCGGTTTTTGGATTCATAGGCCCGGACATTAATAACCATCCCTGATCATAGCCAGTCTGTAGGAATTTTCGATGGTCAGCGACGATCACATCAAGGACTTCAAGTGGGGCTGTATAAGTGATTTCAATCAGAAAATGTTTCATAATTCACCTCGACCGCTTTTATTCTATTATAGACAGCAAAAAAATAATGTAAAATCTGATTTCGGTTCAAATCAATCATTTGTAGTACACGACAATTTCTTTGGATTGGGATGTTCTAATTTTCCTTTTAAAAAGATTATATAATCTATTTGATGTTTAAGGTTTTTCTTATACAATTATTGTGAATAAAGGAACAAAACAATCCCTTTGTTCGTCTGGAATGCTAGCCTGTGTTGGCTCAAACCCATTGCCGCATTGAATCAATCGATGCGGCAAGAAGTTTTAAGCGGATGCCGTTAATCACAAAATAGTTCAGCCAGATATCGATTGCCGGATTTAACCGCAGGATCAGAGGATTTCATATTGGAGAAATTCTGGCAGGCTTGATAACGATAAAAAGGCGTTTCATTGATGATGGGCACCCATTGATTGACTTCGTCTTGCAATCCAGCGTAGGCATAAGCCTGTATAAATGGAAACCATTCGATCGTATCGTATGGCTTGAGACCATTTTGCCTGGCAAGGGCGTGTAAATCAATAATCTCTTGCCAATCCCCAAATTGGCGCGCCAGAGATGCTTTTTCATAGATGTAGCACCAGTTCGTTTCGCTTTGTTCAAAAGGACCAAAAACTTTCAAAAACATTTCATCATTCAGCGTACTTTTGCTCGTAATTTTCTCGATATTGGAATAAGGTGCAGCCAATGAAATTAATGGGTCGTCGTAGATTGACAACTCGATTCGATTTTTGTCAATAAACCGGATACATGAATTGACCTTTGGTTTAGAAAAAATAAGTGTATCTGCAAAACTGAAATTGAAATAAAAAGAACGAAAACTTTTTTCAAGTGAATTGTGCATTTGGATCTCTTTTATTGTGTCATTATTGAGAACTTCCGCTCCTATTCGGATATCTGGAGATTTATATGCATACAAAAGATTTGCTGGTGCCCAAATAAAATACCCTTCTTGAATTGTTTCAGGATAATAACCAGAAAGCATTGTTCCTTTTTCCATGCCCGGAACTCGGAAAGCAAACTGTTGCCAAAAATTCTGGGTCTCTTTCCATCTGTTTGCGTAATATGTATTGTTACTGAAATGAGAAACAACCGCTGAGAAAATCAAAAGTATTAAGGCAAAAGTCTGCCACTTTTGTTTTAAGAAGTAAGTTAAGAATCCAATGACTGAAATCGATACACCTATTGAAGGAGTAAAGGAAAACCGATTGAAAATTGGAAAAGATACATCTCTACCCGCTAAATTTATTGGAATCAAACAAATGACTGCGCCGATAAAGCCTACAATCATAGCTTCATTATGCCAGTTTAAATTATTCAAAGTCGTCTTTGTTTCACCTTCCATATTAGCATAATTCTGTTCTGAAACTATTTTTAGGTAAATTAGAAAAATAGCTACTGCTAACAATCCGATGAGTAATGCAAAAAAGAAATCGGTGGTGTTTAAATCTTCAAAATTTTTATATCCTTTTTTAACCCAAACTGTGAAATACACATCACGAATATCGCCTAGCCATCTTCTAAAAATATTAATGATGGAAATAAATGGAGATTGAATAAAATCATAACCTATTCGAGATATATCAGTTGTATACCTTGTGCTTTTGAAGAAAAAAACTCTCCAAATCATAAAAATTAGCATAGCAAATGAGTAAGGGATTGTTTTCAAAAAATATTGAAAAACAATTTTTAAATTAAGATCACTTACGTCTCGAAAGAAAATACATCCAATAAATAACCATCTATAGATCTCCAATCCTACATAATATTCCATAAAGAAAAAAGTAATTAATGAAAAAATAGAAGAAATTAATAAGTAATAAATTCTTTGGAAACTGGATTTAGCTTTTATGGATTGGATGCTTAATCCAATAGAAAAAATAAAGAGAGTCAATGCAACTTGCTGGATTTGGTAGTCAAACCCGTTCGGTTGTTCAAGAAACCCTGGATATAAGAGAAATAATAAGCTGATTAAGAAAATTTCATGGATGCGTCTTTTCCAGACCATATTTAAGGTGTAAAAGAGTCCTATAGCACCTAACAACCTAATTCCAACTGCTAAAATTTGATAAGGAAAAATTTTTACTCCAAATAATAAAAATAATAATGCATGCCAAAAAGCTCTTGCGGGTCTGTCCGATGTATACATTTCAGGGAATCGTATTGCGCCAAAATTTTCCGCACCGAAAATTTGCCACCAATCATCATTGTAATAACCGAAATTTTGTATTTTTGGAATAAAAGCAATTAATCCAAAAAATATTAAAAATATTATCGGTACTATATATTTTCTATTATTTTTAAGCATTGGAATTCGCAACCTTATTTTGTGTTTGTTATTATTATAAGCTTGTATCAAAATGAAATGATTATTATACGGAAACCCGCTTAAATGGTAACCAGATTTAATGATCTTATCAAGCTTTCGCTCTGTGTTAGAATCACTGAATGATGAAGAAACTCTGGGTTTTAGCTTCGATTTCTCCACGCAGAAAAGAATTGCTTGGTTTGTTTCAGCATCCATTTCAGGTCTTTCCAGCGGATATTGACGAGAATGAGATGCCCACAGAAAGCCCGGGCGATTATGTCAGTCGTCTGGCCAAAACCAAGGCCGAAGCAGTGACACAACGCCTGCAAGAGGCTGACTTGATTATTGCAGCGGACACAACCGTCGCCGACGGGAATGAAATTCTCGGAAAACCGCTAGACCGGGATGATGCCCACCGCATGCTGAAGCAGTTGCGGGGTCGTTCACACCAGGTTTACACAGCCATCAGCATCAGGGTTCCAAAAAAAGGGTTAGTGTCCCAGGAGTTATGCCTGACCCAGGTGCCCATGCGCAACTACTCGGATTTGGAAATAGAAGCCTACGTGCGCACAGACGATCCCCTCGATAAAGCCGGCGCGTATGCAATACAACATAAAGGATTTCACCCGGTGGAAAATTTCAAAGGCTGTTTTGCCAGTGTGATGGGCTTTCCAGCCTGTCATTTAGCCCGCAGCTTAAAGAAAATCGGTAGGATGACCAGCGTAGAAATTGATGCAACCTGTCAACAATTTTTGGATTATGATTGTCCCATAGCCCAACGGGTTTTGGCTGGTGAGAATATTGGATGAGAAGAACAAACTGGCGTAATTACGCCGGGAGGAATGCATGAAAAGGTTGATAAGCCTTATCTTATTTCTGGTGGTGCTGGTCAGTGCCTGTACACCCACACCCACAGAACAACCCACTGCGACTGTTGTACGTTCGACAGCAACCTTACCTGAACCTCAAATCAACACGACACGTCCTCCAGACGTGAAGCAAGTTGCCCAAACTTATTTAAATCTATGGGCTGAGGAAAATTATGAGGCCATGTATGCCATGCTCAGCCACTTAAGCCAGGATGCTTTCCCCAAGGAAAGTTTTATCAAGCGCTATCAGGACACAACCAATGCCTTAACGCTGATCGAATTAACCAGTGAGGTTACTTCTGCGCTGACCAACCCACGCGATTCGCAGGTGGGATACACTGTAAATTTTGAGACTGCCCTGGTTGGAACCCTCAGTAGAAATATGGTCATGAACCTGACCCTCGAAGATAACACCTGGAAGGTGCAATGGGAAGAAGGTATGATCATGCCGGAACTCAAAGGTGGAAATTACCTTTCGATGGATATCAGTGCACCGGCCCGTGGAAATATTTATGATCGTGATGGGGATGCGTTGGTTGCCCAATCGGAGGTTGTGGCCTTGGGCATCACCCCTGGAGGGGTTGTTGATGAACAGGAAGGTGCTCTGGTCAGTTATTTATCCGAATTAACTGGACTGAACCCAGATTATATACGTTCGTTATACCAATATGCGGGGGATGATTGGTATATTCCGATCGGGGAAACAGCCCGTTCAAATGTGGATCGTTATTACAATACCTTATCCACCCTTGGTGGATTAGACATGAATTATTACACCTCACGCTATTATTTTGAAGGCGGTGTAGCAGCCCATATTACTGGATATGTGCAATCTATTTTTCCTGAAGAATTGGCTGAATACAAACGAATGGGTTACCGTGGTGATGAAAAAGTTGGCCGAACGGGGCTGGAAGCCTGGGGGGAAGAAGTATTAACTGGTAAAAAAGGTGCTTCCTTGTATGTAATTCGACCCGATGGCACTGTGGACACCCGAATTGGATATTCCGATTCGAAGTTATCACAGTCGATTTACACAACCATTGACGATAATTTTCAGGCTGAAGTGGAATTAGCCATAAACGGATTTCGAGGAGCGATTGTTGTTTTGGAACGCGATACTGGACGGGTCCTGGCGATGGCCTCCTCTCCGACCTTCGATCCTAATCTGTTTGACCCCAACAACTATAACAGCGGCTGGAGATTATCAGATATGTTAGATCCAACTGAGAACAGGCTGCTCAATCGGGCTGCTCAGAGCGCTTACCCTTTGGGCTCGGTTTTCAAGATTATTACGATGGCGGCTGCCTTGGAAACTGATACATTTAAAGCAGATGACCATTATTTTTGTGGCAGCACTTATACTGATTTGCCAGGTATCACTCTCTACGATTGGACCTATGAAAAAGACTTGCCGCCCAGCGGCGACTTAACCCTTTCTGAAGGATTAATGCGTTCTTGTAATCCCTGGTTTTATCACATAGGAATGACGATGTATCAACGCGGATTGACCAACAGCCTGGCTGAGATGGCGCGTGAATTTGGCTTGGGTTCTGCTACCGGCATTGGTCAAATTCAGGAAGTAGCCGGTAGTATTCCCAATACCCTCTCTGAAGGAGATTCTGTGCAACTGGCAATCGGTCAGGGGGGTATGCTGGCCACACCGCTGCAAGTAGCCGTTTTTGTTGCTGCGGTTGGAAATGGCGGCACTTTGTACCGACCCCAATTGGTGGAGAAAATCGCCCCAGCTGACGGAGATCCAACGTTTGAATTTGAACCGATCGTGAATGGCAGCTTGCCGGTTTCAGAAGAAAATCTGCTGATTATCCAGAATGCAATGCGAAGCGTTGTGGCAAACCCCAAAGGGACTGCCCGTAATCCGATGCTGGGCTTACAAATCCCGATTTATGGAAAGACCGGCACAGCGCAAATCCCACCTTTAAAACCGCATGCCTGGTTTGCCGGATATACCAATCTGGAAAATCCGGACCGCCCTGATATTGCGGTGGTGGTTTTGGCAGAAAATGCCGGGGAAGGATCGGAGATTGCCGCACCCATCTTCCGGCGGGTAATTGAATTGTATTACTATGGAAGACCATCCCGGATTTACCCCTGGGAATCATCCTTATATGTAACCCGAACACCAACATCTCAGTTTCCGGATACTCCCGTTCCGGAACAGCCGCAAGAAGAAACACCGGAGCCATAATTGGGAAACAATAACCTCATTCAGGGGCGTGTGATGAGCCTGCAATCAGGTTTCTATCATGTTTTTCTGGAAGACGGGCGCGAAGTTGTCTGCCATCCAAGGGGCAGGTTGAAGCGCCGCCGGCGGGATGAGGTACGTGGAGATATCATCGCAATGGGGGATCAGGTGCTGGTTGCTATGCAACCAGATGGCAAAGGTACCATTGAAGAAGTACTGCCACGGAAACGGGCATTAGTCCGATCTGCACCCAGTGCACGCGGAGAATACCGCCAGGTTTTGCTGGCCAATCCAGACCAGATTGTGCTGGTATTTTCGTGTGCTCAACCGGAACCGCGCCTGCGAATGGTGGACCGCTTTCTGGTAATTTGCGAGCAGCAAGGCATAGACGTTTTGATTGCCGCCAATAAGGTGGATCTGGTGGGTGAACAAGCTGCTCGTGATCTGTTTGGTATGTATGAACAAATTGGATATAAGGTTGTTTACACCTCAACTGTTACCCGGCTGGGGTTGGATACCTTGCACGCACACCTGCAGGGTCGCTTATCCGGTCTGGTGGGGCCATCGGGTGTCGGCAAATCAAGCCTGTTAAATGCCATCCAACCCGCATTAGGGTTGGCAATCAGCCGAGTTAGTGAGGCTACTTTGAAAGGCATGCACACCACGGTGGTACGGCGCTTATTCCCTTTGGATAGCGGTGGTTTTGTGGCTGATCTGCCAGGCATTCGAATGCTTTCTCTGTGGGATATTGAACCTGAAGAACTGGATGGCTATTTTCCAGAAATAAGTATGCGGGTGGCTGATTGTCAATTTAGTGATTGTTCACATGTTAACGAACCAGGCTGTGCGATTAAAGCGGCTGTAGCCAAAGGGGAAATACATTATGAACGCTATGAATCTTATCTGCGGATGCGTTATGGCGATGTGGATGAGTGGATTGAAGAAATCGATATGGAATAATGCTCTCGTTTGCTTGGAGACCTGGCAATGATTATAATGAAGGCAATCAAGGAAGCAGTGATCCTGAGGAGGATAATTTGAACAGTACCCGTCTGAAACGGTTTTCTTTTTTAATCATCATATTTATGTTTGTGTTAAGTGCCTGCCAACCGCAGGTTGAACCGACAGCGGTTGTTCAACCCGAAACAGAAACTCCAGAGGTGGTGCTGCCAACCGCTGTACCCACTCCTGAGCCGCCTAAAAGCCTAGTGATTTGTATTGGTGAAGAACCGCAGACCTTATATGCCTATGGTGGTAACAGTAAAGGCATGTGGTCTATCCTGGAAGCAATATATGATGGCCCCATTGATACTGTCAAATTTATGCCCGAACCCGTCATTCTGGAAAAAATACCTGATTATGCCAGCGGGGATGCAATCATCGAATCAAAACCTGTTTCAGCCGGTGAACCGATTGTGGATGCGAATGGTACCGTCGCTGTGTTACTGAAAGATGTTACCTATCTGCCAGCTGGCTGTAATGATAAAAGCTGCGCAATCAAATGGGATGGCGCAGGCGATGTCTTGATGGATCAACAAACCCTGCGATACCAATTGAAACCAGGTCTGTTGTGGTCGGATGGGCAAGCTTTAACGGCCAATGATTCTTTGTATTCCTTCCAGATTGCATCGGACCCAGCATCACCGGTCAATACCTATTATGTGGATCGAACTGCCAGCTATGTTGCTCTGGATGAATTACAGACCGAATGGAAGGGGTTACCAGGATTTTCAACCCCACATCTGGGTGATCTCTTCTGGATTCCGATGCCGAAGCACGTATGGGGAGAAAAGAGCGCAGAGGAATTATTAAGCGCGGTTGAATCGACCCAAAAACCGTTGGGTTGGGGGCCGTATCAAATTGATAACTGGGTCAGTGGCGACCATATTGAATTGAGCAGAAACGAGAATTATTTTCGGGCAGCCGAAGGATTACCAAAATTTGAGAAACTCGTATTCCGTTTTCTGGGTCCGAATGCCGATAGCAATCTGAAGGCACTTGAAATTAAAGAATGTGATTTTGTGGATGCCACCGTGGAATTAGACCAACAACTGATCGATGTGGTGGAACGCAGCAATCTTGGCGAGATCAATGCTTATTTTGGCCAGGGACCTGAATGGGAACATCTTGATTTTGGCATTGTGCCAGCCAGTTATGATGATGGCTACCAAATTGACTCTGACCGCCCGGACTGGTTTGGAGATGTGCGTATGCGTACCGCAATCGCTTACTGCACCGATCGCGCCGGCATTGCCAACCGCTATTTCGTCAATCGTGCATCGGTACCCACCAGTTTTTATCCGCCTTCACACCCGGCTTATAACCCGGACCTCAATAGCATTCCATATGATGTCGAAATGGGGAAGATGCTTTTAGATCAGATTGGCTGGCGTGATGATGATAATAATCCCGCCACAGCCCGTATTTCACAAGGGGTGACAAATGTCCCCGAAGGAACACCGCTGGTTTTGGATTATATGACTTCCCAATCAGAATTGAGACAACAGGTTTCAGCCGAGATCGCCGGTTCCTTAATGAAGTGTGGAATTGAAGTTGTGGTCCAAAATGTATATCCGACGGAACTGTATGCACAGGGCCCGGACGGCGTCTTATTTGGGCGTAATTTTGATTTAGCGCAATTCACCTGGCAAGCTGGACGCACCAATCCGTGCTTTCTATACAGTAGCAATCAAATTCCAAACGCTCAAAATTTATGGGTTGGTGCCAATATCACAGGGTATGCCGATCCTCAATATGACCTTGCCTGTCAGCAGGCACAAAATGCTGCATTGAATGATGCTGAAGCACAGGCGGAGGTCCAACGCTTATTTAATGAGGCTTTACCGGCTTTGCCATTGTATTATCAGCTCAAAACTGCAGCCAGCCGCACGGATTTTTGCGGTTTTGATACTTTGGATGTCAGTAGTCGCAGTATTTTATATAACATAGAGTTTTTTGGTTATGGAGAATACTGTTTGAACGAATAAAGAATTCCGTTTTTCAAAGCCATTTGCCTTTATTACAATATGTATGATTTTCTTCTTAAAATGTCATAAATAAACAATGTAATCTGTTGACTATAAGGTCACGTTATGCTATATTTATTGCAGAAGTTTGTGGTAATGCAAGTGAAAGTCGAGAGAGACGCCAGATGAACCAATAAAAGCGGTTATTGGTAATTTATGGTACTGCATTAACACAAGAATCATCTCGTTCAATCCAAATTTATTAGGAGGAGAATAGAATGAAACGAAATACCCTTATGTTGTTAGTAGGTATGGTTATCATTGCCAGTATGGTATTGGCAGCGTGCCAGCCTACCCCGGCTCCTGCGACAGAAGCACCTGTTGTTGAAGAGCCTGTTGTTGAAGAACCAACCATGGCTCCGGAAGAACCGGAAGCGCCAGTTGAACCAACCGAAGAAGCCTTTGCACCAGAACTCCGTGCAGTTGAAAGAGTTCCAGGTAAAGGTGGATATCTGGATCATATCGTGATCCAGGTTGTTGATAATGACTCAGCGATAACCCAGATTAAAGCGGGTGCAATTGATATCTACGCCGCTGGTATGTCATCGGATGCATTACCTGAAATTGAAGCCGCTGGCTTGCAATATGCTGAGAGCAATGGTCTCTATTATGAATTAACCTTCAATACCTATGGACCAATCTTTGATCAATCCACTGGTAAAGTAAACCCATTTTCAGAAGCCAAAGCCCGCGAATCTTTGAACTGGTTAATCAACCGTGATTATATCAATCGTGAGGTCTACAATGGTGGTGC
>JACDJB010003402.1_pt1 | contig 10500 bp, 11 predicted proteins | sample 7454121 | NCBI WGS metagenome assembly JACDJB01 (sample SAMN14253290, study PRJNA609438) | sludge metagenome | isolation source: sludge after 25d culture with pyrite | collected 2018-12-20 | reverse complement strand
GGACGCTGAGACCTTCATGCGGCCTTCGGTGCATATGGGGCAAGATTCTCCCGACGTCAGCGCCGATATTCTCTCCTCGAGAGATTTAATCCTGATGTCTTTTTCGTGCATCGTCTCACGAGCATCCGACAGCGCAATCCTGACGTCTGCCAAAGTACCATAGAGGTCCGCCATTCTCGCTTTGAGGTCACCAACACTTAGCGCGGTGTCGATTTCTCGAAGCGTCTTCACGACGCCCAGCGCCTGCGCCGCGGCGGCCAATGCTGCTGCTATATCCATCGAGCCCCTCCATTCGGTATTTTTTCAAAAAACCATACATGGCCGCGCAGACGCGCAAAAGCGCCCCCGAAGGGGATAGATTTTTAAGCAAATCAGGTGCAGCATGTCCGTGGGCGTCGAAACCCGGACCAGTGATAAGCCGCGCCATTCTTGGTCAGAATGCCCATTCGATTGGCGTCGAAGGGGAGCGGCTGAATCAATCGGTGCAACTTGCACCGATTGTAACGGACGAGCTTGGCGGCTCGGCTCCGAACCCTGCCATATTGGCCGGGGGTGAGCGCGCTGTCCAGAGGGGCAACCCTTAAAAACGCTCTGCCTGTCTCACTGGCAGGTTTCGACCCCCCGGCTGCTTGGGCTGTCCCCAAGCGCGGCTGTCGAAAGCCGATACCAGTGAGCAAACCCCATGAACATCCTCAACGCGATTCCCGCCGTCAGTCCGTCGACGCGGCGTTCGTTCCTCCAGAAAGCCGCTTCGCTGGCCGCCGCAGGGGCGGCTAGTGGCGCTGCCGTTACGGCGGCTCTCCCGCCGGCGCCGGCCGAGGCCGCGCCTATCGGCGGCCTCGAGTACTTCATCGCATCCGCCTTCCGGGAGATCGGGGACGAGATCGACGATGCCCTTGAGGCCTGGCGGGTGGCTGATGAGGACTGCCGAATGCGGGACCGGGCGATGGGGCTTTGGGAAAAGCGCTACCCGATGCCTCCGTACCTCCTCCCGGATGACGAGGACTATAACCCGACGTCTCGGTCAGACTGGCTTGAGCGTAAGCAGAACGTCATGCGCCGCCTGCAACTCGGCCCGCGCAAGGAAAACCGCAACGGCCTATCCGATCGTTACCACGACGCCGTGTGCAGGTTCGCTCTCATAGAGGCACACACTACAAGCGAACTCTTTTTCAAGGCCGGTTTTGGCCTCTGTGTCGACAGCCGCGAGGGGACGATAGCGAGATCGGTCCTTCGGGATCTCTACAACTTCCGGACCAGGTTGATCCCGGCACCGGCGCGCGCATGAAAATCGCCGGGGCGAGTGAGAAGCCTCGCCCCGGCGGTTCTTCACCTTGCAGCTAATTCGGAAGACTCGGGAAAACCCGAGTAAACTAGGAATTCGAAAATATGCCTTGCGTAGTTAGTCCAATTAATAGTATTTCTAGTTTTTACGCTCTTTCAGGACCGCTGCGCATGGCGACGAACCCGCAACTTCAAAAGGTGATAGTTGATAGCTTGGGCACTGTGCCGGCGGCATCGGTCTTCCATCACGATCGCAATCTCGCTGACGCTGGTCTTCGCACGGTTGGAGGGCGTGGCCGCGGCGGTGCGCAGATGACGGCCGCTGATGCGGCTGCAGAACTTCTGGTCTGTGTGGCGAGTCCGTCCGTGAAGGACACCGTCAAGGTATACAATCGATATAAATCTCTCCTGCCGCACGATCCATTGAGGGCGGACGAACTTTACGCGACGTTGCCGGAAGTTTCAGCCGTGCTGATGCGCAAGCATACCTTCATCGACCTTCTCACAGCTTTCGTTGAATCGGCAATTAGCGGAACATTGCGGGAGCATCTGACGAACCGAACCCCCAGCCCGGTAGAAATCGTTCATGCGAAGGCGTTGAAGTTTCAGTTCATCGGCCCGCACCCCATGGTGGACGTCAAAATTCCACTCATCCCGCAGCAGTCGGGAATCTCCGGTCGTTATGCGGATGCAGGCCCCGCAAATTACGATCCCGCGACGATTGAGGCGTGGTCAAGAAAGCTTGCAAAGAAGAATGGTCCCATCGGGGATCTCGACGAGATCAGGATTTTCAGCGGCGTGACACTCCTCGCTGTTGGCGATGTGTTGCGTAAAAAGTAAGGCGCGGACCGGCCCCGCAGTGTGCGGGTGAAAGGACTGACAATGATCGATGGAAGCAAACCCGCGTTTGCGGGAACGGCGGAGCTTTGCCTTCCGCCTCATTTGAACCGACCACGACTTCGGCGAGATAAGGCCGTTCAATACCTCAAGGCCGTCTACGATATTGACCTCAAACTCAGCACGCTTGCCAAGATGGCGACGGTTGGAGGCGGGCCTGGCTTTCAGAAAGACGGCCGTTGGCCTCTTTACCCCCGTGAAGAATTGGACGCGTGGGCGCTAAGGCGCCTTGGTCCAATCCGACGAAACACATCGGCGGCGTGATGAATATTCTCGCCCCCTCCGCGCTTCGACAGGTGATGCCGGTGGCCGCCTATATCGGCGGCAACGGCGATATCGTTCTCTGTCAAGAATGGACGTGCGAGAAAGAGGAGCGCTATCTCAGAATCGTTGTGCCGTTGGACGATGCCATGTCGCACGCAACCGAGATCATGCGATTAGCGAGGTGTCGCTAATGGCGGTTGTCGACCTCAACGATGTTCGGCGGGAACGGGAGCGAGGCACCAGTTTCACCGCGCGGAAGTTCGCGGCCGTTCAAAGGGCCATGCGCGACACGGCGATCAGCCATCTCGACTTCAGAGTATACTACTATCTGGTGGATGCCGTCGACGCCGAGACCGGACTGGCGAAGCGCAAGCAGCGTGTGATCGCTGCGGACCTCTGCTTAGGCCGTCGCACGGTGCAGGAAAGCCTCGTTCGTCTCCGGGAACATGGCGTCATCGAGTTCGAAATTCCCGTCGGGAAGTCCTACACCAACTCTTATCGCGTTGTCGTCGAAAAGGCGCGGGATGCCGCGCCTTCCTCAGATGGAAAGGCGCGGCCCGGTGCGCCTTTTGAAAATGAAAGGCGCGGCGCTGGAACAAAAAAGGCGCGGGACCGCGACAAAAAAGGCGCGGGGACACGCGCACATGATCTTCCCTTTAATTCCCTTGATATCCCTTCGCGCGAGCGCGGGCCAAGCAGCACTGACGTGCTTGGCCCGGCTGCTGCGCTGGAGAGGCGGTTGGGATCTGACAAATTCGCGTCGTGGTTCAGCGGCGTGTCGATCGTCGAAGAAATGGACGACACGGTCACCCTGAAAGCCCCTACGAAGTTCAAAGCGAATTACCTCATGCAGCATTTCGAGTCGGACATTCTCGCGGCTTGGCAGATGAGCAACCCCAAGGTTATCCACATCCGCATCCAACATGGGTAATTTTGAGAAAACGAGCGCGCACTAGAGAAGATTAGCGCGCAAAAATCTCACATCAATTTTCCGATTTAGCTTTTTCAAATCGACACATTCTCCCATTCTGCCCGCACGCGCGGAACGGGACCATGCTTGAACGAATCAAATCCATCTTCGGATTGGAAGCCAAGAACGCAACGGCGACGCTCAAGGACTATGAGCAGCTTGCGGCGATTTTCGGCATCACCAGCACCATCAGCGGTGCGGCAGTTACACCGACGACTGCAATGCGCTGTCAGCCCTTCGGCTCCGGCGCGCGTCTTATCGCGGAAAGTATCGCCAGCCTTCCGGTCCACGTCTACGACAAGCTTGCTGACGGCAGCAAGCAGCGGGACGCTGACAACATCATCCATGAATTGCTAGACGACACTCCGTCTGAGATCGAGAGCGCGTTTTCGTTCAAGTCCGAAATGCAGCTCGATTGCATACTTCACAACGATGCGTTCGCCTACATCAACCGGGTGAACGAAAAAGTTCGCGAACTGGTCCGCCTGCCATCAGCGGCAGTGACGGTCGATATCAACCCGATCACGATGGTCCCGGTTTACACCTACACCCGCGCCACGGGCGAGCAGGTGAAATACTCGGCGAACGAGATTTTCCATCTCAAAGGGCTGGGCAGTCACTCGCCGGTTTATCTGGCGCGTGAGGCAATCGGCCTGGCCCTGACCCTCGAAAAGCATGCGGCCCGTTTGTTCGGTTCCGGTGCTCGGCCGTCCGGCATCCTGAAAACAACTCAGGTGCTTGGTCCCGGCACCATCGAACGCCTGAGAAATTCCTTCGAAGCTCAGCACGGCAACGGCCAAAGCGGCAAAACCCTGATCCTTGAGCAGGGATTTGAGTTTGAGCCAACGCAGTTCAATTCCGTGGATGCGCAGTTCCTCGAAATGCGGAAGCACCAGATCGAGGAAATCGCCCGTGCGCTCCGCATTCCGCCGCACATGATCTACGAAATGGGTCGCGCCACATGGTCGAACAGCGAACAACAGGGCGAGGATTTCAAGACCTACTCGCTGATGGGCTGGATCAAGCGATGGGAAGGTGAAATTCGCCTGAAGTTGCTCACAGCGGAAGAGCGCAAGACCAAGACCATTGAATTCAACGTGGACGCATTCGTGCGTGCCGATCTTGCTGCGCGCTTCGAGGCGTTCGCAAAGGCTTGCGGTGGGCCATGGATGGCCCCCGATGAAGTTAGAGCGCTCGACAACCGCGCGCCGATCGAGGGTGGTGAAACCTTGCGTCCGGCAGCCAACGCCACGGGCGTCACAGATCCGGCAAAAGTCGAACCGAAACCTAAGCCCAAAGTTGTGCCGGTGGCTGCATGAACGCGCATTTCGAAATCAAGGCCGATCTGAAGGTGGACGATGCCGGCACCATCACTGGCATGGCGTGGCCGTTCGGCCAGCCCGATCGCGTCGGCGATGAGATTTTACCCGGAGCATTCAAGGGAGTGAAAGCGCCGTTGCCGATCCTGATGGGACACGATTCCATGCAGCCGCTCGGAGCGTGGGGCGAAATCCGCGAAACTACCAAAGGCCTCGAGGTTAAGGGGCAGCTTCTGGTGAACGATGTTGTCCGGGCCAAAGAAGTATCCGCTCTGGTGAAGGCCGGAGCGCTCGGCGGCCTGAGCATCGGATTTGTCACGAAAAGCGCGGTTGCGCGCAAGGGTGGCGGCCGAACGATCAAAGCGCTTGAGCTTGTCGAGTGCAGCATTGTGGCAATCCCGATGCACCCAGGCGCTCGCATCACATCGTCGAAATCCGCTCAGGCTGCAATTGCGCTGGCCGAAGCGATTAATCGGGCCAGCGCAGCCCTCAAACTGAAAGGCTAGCATCAAATGAGCATGCACAGGCACAAGCAGGCGTTTCTTTCCGGAGCCATCGAACTCAAGGACGGCGAGGATGATCCGGCTGCGATCGTCCAGAAGGCGTTGGATGATCTGCAGAAGAGCGTCGACGAACGGTTGAAGGCCGTTGAGGGCAAAGGAATCGATCCGAAGTTGCAAGAGCAGATCGATGCGCTTGCTGCGAAGATCAACCGACCCGGAGCCGGCGCTGAAGATGAGAAGAAGGCCAACGCCGCAGCGGAGGCAAAGGCATTCGACACGTTCATTCGCCGCGGCAAAGAAGCGCTGAACGCCGACGATATGAAATCCTTGCGCGTGTCCGACGATACGGCCGGCGGATTCATTGCGCCGGACACGTTCCAGGCCGAGTTGGATCGCAACGTGGTGCTGTTCTCGCCCGTCCGCGCGATCGCTCGCGTGATGCCGACAGGTGGGCCAGCCGTGCTTTGGCCGAAGCGAACTGGCGGTATGACCGGCGCGTGGGTCGGTGAAACCCAAGCCCGGCCGGAAACGACCGTGACGTTCGGCCAGAACCGTTACGGCGTCTGCGAGCTTGCCGCCTATGTGGACGTGAGCAACGCGATGCTGGAAGACAGCGCCTTCGACGTTGGTCAGCTTCTGGCCTTCGAATTTGCCGAAGAGTTCGGCCACCTCGAGGGCGTTGCGTTCGTGAATGGCGCGAGTCAGCTTTCGCCGTCCGGCTTCATGGCAGATGCGAACGTGGCCTATACGCCGGGCACCGATGCCAGCTTGATCAAGGGCGACGGCCTGATTGACCTCTATCATTCGGTCAAGCCGGTCTACCGTGCAAACGGAACGTGGGGCATGAACAGCACCACGCTCGGCGCTATCCGCAAGCTCAAGGACACCAACGGCAACTACATGGTCGCCATGGCGGGCCTGAACAACGCGCCAGTGACCACGCTGCTTGGTCGCCCGATCGTGGAAATGCCGGATATGCCGAACATCGGCAGTGGCAATTTCCCGGTGGTGTTCGGTGACTTCACTCAGGGTTATCGGATCTTCGATCGCCTGAGCCTGAGCATCCTTCGCGATCCCTACTCGCAGGCAACCAACGGCATGACCCGCTTCCATGGTCGCCGTCGTGTCGCAGGTGGCGTCGGCAAAGCCGAAGCGATCCGGAAGCTGAAGATCGCCACTTCCTGATCATCGTCTGGAAACGGTGCCGCATTGGCACCGTCTCCGCACCAATTCAAACGAAGGAACATCACATGCGAGACCTCGCAAGCAACATCAACGTCAAATCGGCCATCGTACCGGTTGCTGCGCGTACCGATAACACCGCCATCGTTTCCACTATTCTCGACACCTTCGGTTATGGCTCGGCAGTGCTGGCTCTCACCATCGGTACAAACACCGATACCAACGCGACATTCCCAGTTCTGCTCGAAGAGAGCGACGACAGCGGCATGAGTGGCGCGACTGCGGTGGCTGACAAAGATATGGTCGGCACCGAAGCAGAGGCAGGCTTTACCGCCGCGGACGATGACACCAAGTCGCGCAAGCTCGGCTACATCGGCAACAAGCGATACATCCGCGCGACGATCACGCCGTCTGGCAATGACAGCGGCAACATCTTCCTGGCGGGCGTGTGGGTGCAGGGCCATCCGGCCAGCGCACCGGTAGCTAATCCGCCAGCGTAACCTAGGGGCACCGGCTTCATGAGGATGCCGCGGCCCGTCCGATAACGGGAAGAGTTCTGCCTGGTGCCCCCGTCCGGTCCGCGCCGAACGACATGGTAGAGGCTCAAGAACTCAAGGCCGCTCTTATTCCGGTTGATGGGAAGACAAATGCCAGTTAAGGCGCCAAGGATTTGCAAATGCGGGATGATGGTCGCGGCGGGCAATGAATGCCCGTCATGCAGCCGTGTCCGCAAGCAACGATCTGATGCGCGCCGTCCATCTGCCACCGCTCGCGGATACGATTCCCGGTGGGATAAGGCGAGGGCAACATATCTGCTTTCGCATCCCTATTGCGTGATGCAGGTAGCGCCTGGCCGGAGGTGTGGAAAGCCTGCCAACATCGTAGATCATATTGTCCCTCACCGAGGCGATCAGCTTCTATTTTGGGATAAGAACAACTGGCAGTCCCTATGCATCAAATGCCACTGCTCACATAAGCAGAGCCATGAAAAGCGCACCTCTGGGCTTATACGGGCCAACCCATTCGTAAGGCCGTCTGCCATCCCCGTCACCATCGTGTGCGGGCCAGCAGGGGCAGGGAAGTCTACCTATGTACGTGAGCGTGCTGGCCCTAACGATCTGGTTATAGACTTAGACGTGATACGCGCCCAGCTATCCGGCGGCAGGCTACATGCTGCCAACAGCGAGTGGACCACGCCTGCTCTCAATGAGCGCAACCGTATCCTACAGTCCCTTGCCCATGACAGACAGCATGAGCGTGCGTGGTTCGTTGTGTCAGCACCACATGCCGAGGACCGTGCGTTGTGGAAGCGCAAGCTCGGCAATGCCACCGTCGTGCTGCTGGATACGCCGCTCGATGAATGCATCAGACGCATCAAGGCAGACCCGACTCGCGAGGGCGAGCATCGGCGCATGGAAAAGCTCGCTCGTGACTGGTGGTCGAAGCAGCCTGCACCGGGGGATAACGTCAACTTTGGGAATTCATTCCGACCGACGGCCCCCAAAGCAAAAGAATTTTCTCGAAATCAGCGGTTTTTTTCTGGACATTCAAAATGCTCACCCTGATCGCAGCACCAGACACATCGCCGGTTTCGCTGGAAGAGCAAAAAGACCACATGAACGTGTCGTTCGATGATCAGGACGACATGATTGAAGCGTTTGTTACAGCAGGAACGCAGAAGCTTGACGGTGCAGCAGGTATACTCGGACGCTGCCTCATAACCCAAACTTGGCGATTAACTCTCGACAGATTTCCCTTCAAGATCGTCATTCCACTGCTTCCGGTGCAAAGGGTTTCGTCGATAAAGTATATCGACGCGAACGGAGACGAACAAACTCATTCCGACTGGACTTTGTTTGGCGTCGGCTCTGATGAAGCCTACTTGCTTCCACGCTTCGGTACATCTTGGCCCACACCACGCACAATTCCTGAAAGTGTAATGGTCGAGTTTGTTGCGGGCTATGGTGACGATCCAGAGGATGTGCCCGAGCCACTCCGCGAAGCCATTCGTCTTTGGGCGGCCCATCTCTATGACAACCGCCCATCAACTGAAGAAGGCACACCGAGCTTTGTGCGGCCACTCGATCTTGGATTCTATCAGCACATCGCGGATTATAGGCGGTTTGCATTCTGATGCGTGGACGGAAACCAGAACTGAAAGTTATCGAAGGCGGCATGGCAAAGCGGCCGGGTGTACCGGATTGGATGGCAAAGGAAGCGAAAGCAGAATGGCGTCGTGTTACGCCGAAGCTGATAGCGCGAAAAGTTCTCACGCAATCCGATCTTGGGTCGCTGGAGAATTATTGCGTGGCGATCGGTCAGGTTCGCGAGTGTCAATCGACGCTGAATAAGGATGGACTTTATGTCCAATCCGAGAAGGGCGCTCCGCGTCCACATCCTGCAGTTCGCATCATGCATCAGGCGATGACGCAAGCCCGTCAGCTTGCCGCGGAGCTTGGCTTAACGCCGGCATCGCGCGGAAAAACACAAGAGAACGATCCGAAAGAAAACGAAGATGAGTGGGCCAAAATGGATCTCTAGCAGGGCAAAGCTGAGAGACCCACACGGCCGCGGAAAGCGAGCCGTCGAGTTTCTTCATTTGCTGAAGCATCCGAAGAGTTCGCTGCCTAAACAGCAGTTCGAATTGTCACCTTTCATGGAGCGCATTGTCCGGCGTGTTTATGGCGACACTGACGCGAATGGCAAGCGCATCATCCGCACGGTATTCCTTCTGCTGCCGCGCGGTAATCGGAAGACCACACTCGGCGCCGGCCTCAGCCTCTTGCACACCATCGGACCGGAGCGGGTGCCGGGCGGACAGGTGATCACGGCCGCAGTCGATAGAAATCAGGCCCGTATTGCATTTGAAGAGGCGCTGGCATCGGTCAATATGGACCCTCGAGTGCGGGCTGCGATGAAGCTGAACGACGCTCGTAACCGCATTCAGCACGTCAAATCCGGTGCGGTGTATGCCGCAATTTCCGCTGAAGCAGGCACGTCACACGGTCGCACACCATCGTTTGTTTTGGCGGATGAGCTTCACGCATGGAAGGGAAGCGCCTTATGGGATGTGCTTCGAACCGGCCTAGCGAAGGTTCCTGAAACTCTGATGTTCGTGATCACGACGGCCGGTGCCGGTCAAACCAGCCTTGCTTTCGAGATGTATGATTATGCGAAGAAGGTCGAGCGCGGCGACATTGTCGATCCGAGCTTCCTTCCGATCTTGTTCGAATCCGATAAAGATGTTGACTGGCGCGATGAAGAGAATTGGTACGCGGTCAACCCTGGACTGAAGCACGGATTTCCCGATCTCGACGGACTGCGCCAGATGGCACGGGAAGCTGAGAACCGGCCCGGACAGCTCGAAGCGTTCAAGCAACTTCATCTGAATGTATGGCTCGATGGCACCGCGGCGCCGTGGCTGGACATGGCTGTCTACGATCAGGGGTCGGCCGCGCTCGACATAAATGAGTTCGAAGGTGAGCGGTGTTGGATCGGCATCGACCTTTCAAGCACCGAGGATCTGACTGCCGTGGTCGCAGCCTTCATGCGCGACAACGGTGAGGTGTGCTTATTTCCATTCTTTTTCGTGCCGGAAGACACCCTCCGAAAGCGCCAGGAGCGCGATGGCGTACCCTACGTTCTCTGGGCCGATCAGAAGCACATCATTCCGACGCGCGGTACGGTGGTCGATTACTCGATTGTCGAAGGAAAGGTGATCGAACTGGCCGAGCGATTCCGCGTCATGGAAATCGCGATCGACAGGTGGAACGCCACCGGTACCATCAACCGTCTGACCGAGGCAGGTCTTACGATCGCGCAGTTCGGACAGGGCACCTCGAGCATGTCACCGGCGGTTAAAGAAACAGATCGCCTTATCCATGGCGGCAAGCTGCAGCATGGCGGGCATCCAGTCCTTCGGTGGAATTTTAATAACGTCGTCTTGGCCGAGCCGAACGACGCCGGCGATACGAAATTCAGCAAGCGTAAGAGTGCCGACAAGATCGACGGTGCCGTTGCGGCTGCCATGGCCATCGCGAGAGTGATGGCTTCAGGTCGCGGGCCTTCGGTCTACGAAAGC
>JACDJB010003398.1_pt1 | contig 10518 bp, 12 predicted proteins | sample 7454121 | NCBI WGS metagenome assembly JACDJB01 (sample SAMN14253290, study PRJNA609438) | sludge metagenome | isolation source: sludge after 25d culture with pyrite | collected 2018-12-20 | reverse complement strand
CTGCCTGAGAGGTCGTGAAATCAACCAGTTCAGCATTATTAATTTCACCTACCTTTTCTTTAAGAATTTGATTAATATTGCGGTAATCCGTAGCTTGTTTGACGAAATCAATACTGAAATAAGTGAGTGGAATTAATAAAACCACAATCAACAATATCGAAAATTGTAAACTCGGGGGAAGTTTGCGGGTGCTCTCTAATGGGTAAGGATTGAAACCCCTTATAAAAAATACAAAGGCCGCAGCAACTGCAATCGTAACCGCGTTGGTGACAAACAGAAGCAAAGCTCCTCCGGCCACATCCCAACGTTGTATGGCAATCCCAATACCCACCGTGCAAATCGGAGGCATGATCGCCGTAGCTATGGCCACACCTGGTAAAGCCGCTGATAAACGTTCCTCTGTTAAAGAATAAGCTGCTGCAATTCCACCAGCCAGTGCAATCATCAAATCAATCGGACTGGGATGCGTCCTCGAAATAATTTCCAGAGGTAATTCATGTAAGGAGACAAAAGGCAAATATGAATTAATATAGGTCAATACGGTCGATAACCCCACTGCCATTAATGCTCCACGCAACAATGCTGATACGGATGATTTTAAGAGGGTTCTACGACCAATCATCGAAGCCAGACCAATCCCAATGATGGGTGACATCAACGGAGCGACCAACATAGCACCAATAATCACAGCCGGTGAATCGGTAATCAATCCCAAAGTTGCAATACTGGTTGATAGGATCACCAACAGAAAATAATCGAATTTTGGTGAAGATGATTCGGTAATATCCGCAATAATTTCTCGACGCTGTTCAAATGGAATTTTACGAACAGGTGATTTCATATTCGAAAATAAATCGGAAATTTTACCCATTAAATTTGTTTTCCAGATCCACAGATCACTTTGGATTCCAGGCTCGTACCAGGTTGCGACCGAATTGTTTGGCCTCGTACAAAGCTTTGTCACTTTCATCAATCAGGTGATCTAACGATTGAGTCGTAAAGCGGAAACATGAAACGCCCAAACTGATGGTTATAAATATTTGAGCGGTTACCAATAGAAATGGGTAATGGGCAGTGACTTCACGCAATCGCTCAGCCACATAAGTTGCTTCTTCCAAGTTTGTTTCAGGCAATAATATAATAAATTCTTCACCCCCAAAGCGTGCCAGAACATCCGAGCTACGCAATTCATCCTGAATTCTTTGCACAAATTGCATTAAAACGTGGTCTCCAGCCAGGTGGCCATTTTGATCATTAACATTTTTAAAATGATCGATGTCAATCAAAATGATTGACATGGGGTTTTGATAGCGTTTGCTGCGAGCAAATTCCTTTTGTGCAAGTTCATAAAAATATCTGCGATTGTAGGTGCCTGTTAATGCATCTGTGAGTGCCATTTGTTGCGTTTGATCAAACAATCGTGCATTTTCGATCACGATGGCGGCACTATTTGCAAAACTGGATGCCAGGCTGGCATCTTCTTGGGTATAGGCGCCCGGATTGTAATTATCAATCGTCATAAGACCGATGAACTCATCATGCCGAATAAGGGGTATCCCCATCCACCCTCTAATCTGGTCTGACCCTTCCCAATTTTCAAAACGCGGATCATTTTGTACATCATCCAAGATGATAGGTGCTTTCACCATTTGTATTTCTCGCAACAATAAATCGTTGGCTGGAAATGTCCGATCGATTAATCGTGTGGTATTTTGAAATCCACGTGCAGCAACAATTTTAAATTTTTCATTTTCGCGTAAGAATAAGGTTGCACTGTCAAAATTAAGTACTGTTTTTAGAGAAACCAAAATCCTGCGCAAAACCTGTGAAAGGTCCAGCTGGGAAGATAGTTCATCAAGTGTTTGCTTTAACGCTCGAGCACGGTTCATTGCTTTTTCTGTTGCTTGTTCAGCGTGAATCCGTTCGGTGATATCCGAGATGAAACCTTCCAGGGCGATCAATTCACCGCTTTCGTTATAAACTCCCTGTCCTTTTTCCCAAACCCATTTCTCCTCTGCATTGTAAGCTTGAATTCGGTATGTAATCTCAAAATTCTGTTTTTTTGCCAGCGCATGCTGAATAATATCCCAAACCATTTGTCTGTCCGCAGGATGAATAAGATTAGCAAATGACACTTTTCGGTTACCGATCAAATCATGATCTTTCAATCCAACCAGATCTTCGACTCCTGCACTGACGAATTCCATCGTCCATTCGGGATCGTTTTTACAGCGGTAAGCCATACCTGGCAGACTTTTCAATAAGGTCGATAGTAAGCGCTGATTTTCCTGGTGAGATAATTCTATTTTTTTCCGATCAGTAATATCCTGGATGATATTCAATAGAAATATATCAGAGATTTTTATGGTCTCTGCAAGCAGCCATTTATCTTTTTCGGTTGTTTTTATGCCTTTTTGTGTTTCAATACGCTGGCTGATGCCGGTCTTATAACAATTCTCAAAACTTTTAATAATCTCAGGATCTCCATCAAAGAATTCTTCGATCGTCGAACCCACCAGATTCGTTATTTCACTATTGATATGAGCTTCAGCTGCGGGATTAAAATACGCCAGAATAATCTTCTCTTCTGGATCCTTTTTCCATAATAAAGCAGGGTCATGAATATTATAGAATGCAGAAAAGAATAAATCTGCATCTTTTTCCATTAAATATTTTGGATTATTCTTTGGCAACTTTTCCTCCCCTAGAATGAGGACACCCACAATTTCCTCATGGAGATCACGGATTGGTTTAATTTTATATTCTAATGTTAACTGCTTTTCATTGTTTTTTGTATGGTTTAATGTAAATAACGAACTTTTACCGGAGAATCCAGTTTTAATATGCGATAAAAAAATATTCGCCTGATCTGGCTCAATGACCAATTCCAATAATGAATCACCGACTTTCAAAGGCTCATGGTTAAGGCGTAAGAATAGCATATTCGCTGCATGATTAAAAGCGCTGATTCTATAATCGGGATCAATAAAAAAAAGTGGGTTATCCAGGTGTTGTAGGATCAACTCAGAGATATTTTTGGTATTTTTACCCGGTTCCCAAGGATCGTTAAACACCAGCAGCCATTTTTTCTCCCAACCGGTTGCATAATTTAAACGCAGGCTATGTTGGCTATTTTTATTAGGAATACTAATATGAACAATTTGTGTATTGAAACCTTTGTTCAACAAGGTTTTTTTTAACGCTGACCATTCTGGAAACCAATCCTGGCTGTCTAGACCAACCAATCTGTTTTGATCCTGACCCAGGAATTGGGAGAATGCAAGATTGCCAAATTGAATACTGCCCTCCCCATCCAAAATGACAAGTTTATCCGAAATAATGTCAAAGAATGGTTGGAGTGACTCTAACTTTTCTCCCAGAGACATCGAGTTATTCTCATCCATTTAAAATCATTATATATGATAATCAAATCAAAATGTTTACAGTTTGCTTTCTAATTATCGAAGGTTTTTATCCGTCATTACCCATCTCCAAAAAAATTTCCGGTAAAATAGAATAATGTCTGAACAAATAGCCCGAAGAACCAAATCACTTCCTCAAATTCTAGGCTGGAATCGTACCAGTTATTTTTTGATGAGTTCATTTGTTTTGTTATTGTTTATTATTGGGTACGTTTGGTGGCCATTAATAGAAGACTATTTCTCTACATACAATCCAAATTTTCCATTTTGGGTTCAACTCGACTGGCTCCTGTTTTCTATTTTTTTGGCCATGTCGCTTTTACTGATGGCAAAAGCAGATATCAAAAAAGATTTACCAATCATTCTTGTCGGTCTTCTGGGTGGATTAGTCATCGAAAGCTGGGGAACACAAACGGAATTGTGGTCTTATTACACCTTTGAAAGACCACCCTTATGGATTATTCCAGCCTGGCCAATTGCTAGTCTTGCAATCGATCGACTATTTCGACTTTTAAACAGCATATCCAAAAAGATTTCAAATAAGATTATGATGATTGCTTACTGGCTGGTCTTCATTGGATTCTATATTTATATGCTCTATTTTGTATGGCCAACCCTGAACAAATCATTAACTGGCATGGCATTATTTTTATGTGCGTTTTTAATTCTGACACCTGTGAACCAGCGTGCTATGCTACTAACCTTCATCGCCGGAAGCGCTTTAGGTTATTTTTTGGAATTGTGGGGAACCACGCGTTATTGCTGGACTTATTACACATTTCAGACACCTCCTTTTTTTGCTGTGATGGCGCATGGTATGGCTGCGGTGGCCTTCTGGAGAGTTGTTCAACTTTATTGGATATTCGAGCCAAAAGCCAGAAGCATCCTGTTTAAGAACCTTGGTGGTCTGAAAAATAAAAAAAGCACAACCTAAAGAAGCTGTGCTTAGAATTTGGTAGATAAAGATTTAATTTTTATTGATCTTTAAATTCTCCCTCAATGTAAGGTGGTTGAATCGGCATCAATATCCAGAGGATTACATAAATCAAAATACCATTCCCACCCAAAAAGAATAGCAGGACAAATATTAAACGTACAACAGTCAGATCCAACCCCAGATAATCAGCCAGACCAGCGCAGACTCCAGCAATCATTTGTTCATTCGGTTTTCGATATAATTTTTTAGTAGCCATTTTATTTTCTCCTTCATCTTCATATACGGAAGATAACAAGAAAAGTGTCATTTACGATGATTTGTTTGGGATTAACTGCATTCTTTACCGGTTCACTAGGGATTAAAACCACATCTATTCTCAAGGATCTATCGAATTTTAAGTAGCCCACTACTGCCCAAATACTTTGAGAAGTCCGGCTTCAATAGCGGTTTCTGTTGTTTGAGAGATTTGATTTTATAAAACAAGTTTGAGGTCATTTGCCAAACGATCCAACTCGGAACGATCAGGCAGGTTATTGTAATTGGGACCAAACATCAGCCGAAAACCATCTCCCTTATAGCGCGGGATGACATGCAAATGTACATGAAAGACGGTCTGAAAGGCTACAGCCCCATCTGCTAGAAAAAAATTTATACCTTCACAACGGATTTGGCTTTTTCTTAATCCAGCAGCAATTTTTTGTCCTACCTGAAAAAGATGCCCGCCAATATCTGGCGATAAATCCGCTAATCCTGCCACGTGTTCGCGGGGAATCACCAATACATGACCGGGTGTTACCGGTTTTACATCCATAAAAGCCAGACAAATTTCATCCTGGTAGACAATACTAGCTGGCATTTTTTTATCGATTATTTTACAAAAGATACAATTATTCATGTCATCACCTGAGTTTCCAATCTAATTTAAATTTTCTATGCTCTATGTTTCTGAATGAACCAATCTGGCTATATACGCCATCGCCTGATTTAAAGAAACTTGCGGTGTGTAGGTGCCTGTTTGATAATCTACTTTTCCACCCGCAAATATTTCCAGCATGGTTAATCCACTGCCATCCAAAAGAAGTGTCAAATCAGCTGGTGAATAACAACGTAAACGCTGAGTTTTCTTCACAACAGGATTATCTTTCAACCACCAGGTATCGGTCATGACAGATTCCTCCGCATCAAATCCGTATTGCCTGGTAGCGTCTCCGATATCAATTTGAACACCTTCAGCTAAGTTTGCCCAATACCAGGGAGTAAAGATCTCCAGGAAAACAGATCCACCGGGGGCCAACCAACCTGTCATTCTTTCCAATAATCGCCGTTGATCTGCATCACTTCCTATTCCAAACCCATCCCAATAACAGATCAAATCAAACACATCCTCCAGAGCCACTGAATAAAAATCAGTGTTCATAATCCTCAGATTTTTACAACCACCAGATTGGGAAAGCTTCTGTATGTGTTCAACAAATTCAGGTTCAATTTCAATAGCTGTCACCTGGTGACCATGTTGACATGCTGCCACTGCAAATTGTCCGCCCCCTGCACCAATTTCCAGAATTCGCTTACTGCTCATACCAGAAATTTGGTTAAGCCATAACACCCTCTCCAGATCTGACTGACTGATATTACGGAAATAAATTTTCGACCATCGATTTTGATATCGATAGAAATCCTGATCTGTCATGCTATAGATTTTACACGAAGTTTAATTTATCACCGGTAGGCATCAGCCACTTGATTGCGGATTTTCAGGAACCAATAATGCCATTGGAGTCAGGCTCTGATAAGAAAATTTTTGAAATAATTCAAATTCTTTCGTCATCTTCGAAGGAACTAAAATGGACATGCTTTTCCCTGCATTTAATCCAATTTGGTGCATTTCCTGCAATAAATTTGTGCTGATGCCCCGTCTGCGAAAATCAGGATGCGTAAAAAGATCTGCTATATAAGCAAATTTTCCAGGCAAGGTAATCACTTGAGCTTTTGCACATACTTGGCCTTTATAGAAGGCCATTAAATTGTGAATAGCAGGGTCATCCAAGCCATTGGTACTGCAAGGGTTATCTGGTTCTGTGGTATTTACCAGGGCAACATCAGCGGTGGTTTTGATAAACTTAATTTCAATTTCAGGTGACGAGGACTTTTTTTCATGCACCGATATTTTCCTGACCATAAGAATGTTTGACCAGGCATGCAAATAACCCAAATCACGGTAAGCAGGTATTAATTGGTGCAATTTCTCCGAGAATACATCGACGATGTGTTCTTCGGGATTGTTTTTTAAAAATTTCTGAATTTGGTTCTTGACATGAGCAGGTGGGTTATCACCAGTAAAAAATTCAAGTTGATAGTTAAATGATCTTGGCCAGGGATGGGTCAGCCACTGAGGATATTGAATACCCAAAACCTGGTCCAAATTAATAATTTCTGCATGATTCTCAACTTTGTTTTTATAACTAATTGCTTCAAAATATGCCTCGACCCCAGGGTGTATATTCATAGATCGTTTTTCCTAATCCGGATATTTTATCTTCTTCAAGGTTCTCCAACCCCAAAAATGGCGACGAATTATTTCTTGAGTACCTTGATTTGATTTTTCATCTGTCCAAAAATCATTACTGGGTAAATCTTTTACGATTACTTCTACTCGATAGACTACATATTTGGTTCTTAATCCCGGGTAAGATCTTGAATTTCTATAGCGATAAACTGGTTTACACTGCTCTGTTAATAAAATTATCTTGTCAGGTTGAATTTGTAATTCCTCTACCAGGCACCTGCGGGCAGCAATCAGACAATCTTCTCCCGGTTTCAATTTTTCACTGGGGGGTATCTTTCTCTTACGCAGCCGTTTATCATCTAATTCCTGCCCCAATTCTAATAAAAACTTATCAGCATTCCTGACCAATACCTGGACTACTTTGACCACTCTCAGAGGTGGCTGAAGTTGAATGCTGCTTTCTCCTGTTACGATTTCATTAAAAAGGTTTTTGACCGATTTTGCCTGTCCACTACTCCAGCGATCCAAATCAATATTGATCGTTAATAACCATTGATGTAAACTTTCGAGTGTTGTAAAATTTCCAAATTCTTTTTTCATCTATTTTTATCTAATCATAGTGTGAGAAGTTTTAGGAGAAAGGATCGAACAAACCTTATAAAGCTTATCATTAATTTTTATCAGGTTGAAGGTTTATAAAATCATTTTACAGGATTTTTAAAATTTGATTTACAAACTAATTCATCTGATTTTGATTTATTATTGATATTTTCGTTATAATCTACATAAAGCAATTGATAAATGGAGACCCATGTCGGCATCTAACATTCTCCCTGGAGAAAATCGCAACACTATTCGCCTTACCTGGAGAAGGCCAGTATATATCCTGACGCCCATTCGACGATTAGCACAATCCGTCAATGTCAGTTCTTCTGGAATTCTGATTACCACTTTATATGATGATCATTTTCGGGTAGGAGAAAGTATTTCCATATCGATTCCGCACGCCATCACCAAAATAACCACGACGGTTACGGGTAAAATAATCAGAATTACGAACCATGATGGGTGGATCCAGTTGGCAGTTGATTTGACTGCAGGAGAAGAATAAAAGATTTAACCTTCCTGTATTGTCTCCCAGGGGTAAATCTCAGTTCCTTTTGCAGCTGCACGGATAGCGGGATCAATTGAATAATAACCATGTTTTTCGGGCGGCAATAGACTGGAAATGTGAGTCATGATGTCATGACCAATTTCATCTAATTTTTTTCGGTCTGTTCGGCTTTTAACATCTATCTGATAGGGACCAAATGGTTTCCCAATTCTTGCTGTTACTTTTGGCCGTTTAAATTGTTTTATCTTTGTAAAAAAGGTATCAAAACCATCCAACCCAATCGGTAAAATAGCGGCACCTGTTTTTGCTGCCAGAAAAGCTACACCAGGGCGGGCGGGCCGTAAAACGTTTGCCCAGCTGCCACCCTCCGGGAAAATTCCTAAAATGCCATTTTGAGCCAGAACCGACTCAGATATAACGAATGTATCCCTGGATACAGAACCACGAAATACCGGGATGATCCCCCATAGATGCCGCAACCATTCGACAGTCCCAGGGGCATTAGGTGTGCGGGTTCCGCCTAAAAATTCCAGACGCCAGGATAGTAATTTAATCACAGCCAGGGGATCTAAAAAGCTGAAGTGATTACTGACAACCAATAATGGTCCGGTGCGGGGTAAATTTTCTTTGCCAACAATCTCAAAATCACCCAGAACCGTAAAGGCCATATCGATCAGATTTCTCAGCACGGTTCTAATCACACGTCTTCTGGGATATGGATATTTTTTCACATCAATTTTCATATCATTTCCTCAAATAAGATAGAAAGGAAGAATTATTTATTAAATTTTTATCGCATCTTTTCAGAAATTAGGAACAGAAAGTTTTTATTGAAAAGATACCTTTTATCTTTACAAATTATAGCGTAAGTTTGCATGAAAATAGAACCTTAAATCAACAAAATAGGCAGGTATGGGTTGCTTTAAAGGACAGAATGTCTTATATAATACTTAACAAGAACGAGTCTCTTGTTGAAAACACCCCCGTTACACTTCAATCAGCTCAATGTAGCATTTGAATGTTTAGAAAGATTTCTGTAAAGGAGGTTGGCATGTTACAAATAACATTATCCGAAGAAGAAAAATTAACACTGCGTGATTTACTGCAATGCTGTCTGGCAGAATTGAGGGTGGAAATTCTCCACACCGATGATATGGACTTCAAGGATATGCTGAAAGATCGCAGAAAGGTGCTGGAAAAAATTCTCGCAGAATTGTCCACCAATGACGAGCCTTCAAAACTTATTTGTAATTAAATTCTGGTTCTTCCATAATTACAATCATAGAATTCGATTTCGGCATTAAAAAGCATCTGGAAAGGCAGAGAAATAATGATTCGTTGCCCGTGGGCGAACAGTGAAATTTCAAGCAACTACCATGATCAGGAATGGGGAGTTCCCGTACATGATGACCGGAAATTATTCGAGTTCCTAATCCTGGAAGGAGCACAGGCTGGTTTGAATTGGGAAACGATTCTGAAAAAAAGGGAAGCTTACCGGGAGGCATTTGCAGAATTTGAGCCCGCACAAGTCGCTCAGTTTGAAGCATTGCAGGTAGAAAAATTGCTTCAAAATCCGGGCATTATTCGTAACCGCAGAAAAATTAAATCTGCTATTCAAAACGCAGCAGTGTTTATAAAAATTCAGAATGAATTTAATAGTTTTGATCAATATATCTGGGGCTTTGTGGGAGGAAAACCAATCCAAAATCATTTTCATAGTTTATCTGAAATCCCCTCTGAAACTGACCTTTCAAGACAAATCAGTAAAGACCTGAAACAACGCGGTATGAGCTTTGTTGGCCCCACCATCATGTATGCTTTTATGCAGGCGACAGGCATGCTGAATGATCACCTGAAAGACTGTTACCGTTTCAATGAAATCCGTCAGATGGAGTGAAAAAATGCAGAAAATAAATGGAAAAGTAGAAGCTTTGTTTGTGACACCGAAAGGAGAAAATATTTCCCGTCAAATTGAAGGTGGCATTTTTACTCATGAAGGCTTAATCGGTGACCGGCATTTTGGCATCACGATGTTATCAAATTCGCGCACACCCGAATTTCCGCGGGGCACCGTAATTCGAAATCGGCGGCAGGTATCCCTGGTCTCTCAGGAAGACCTTGATACCATCGCCATAGAAATGGATGTTGAAGAAATCAGACCAGAGTGGTTAGCTGCCAACATACTTATTTCAGGAATTCCGCACTTCAGTCAATTGCCACCTGGGGCAAGGTTATTCTTTGCAGGTGGATTGGTGCTTTTTAATAACGGAAAGAATTTACCCTGCAAAATTCCTGCAAAAATTATCCAAAATCAATATGAGCAGACTGAAGGACTTCAACAAAAATTCATTCCAGCCGCCACAAAACATCGTGGATTGGTAGCCTGGGTCGAACACCCTTCTCAATTAACCGCCGGCGCGACTTGTACCGTTGAATTACCGTCACCTTGGGAGAATGTATGGGTTTAATCCATAGGAAAAAATTTTCATTGCCTGATCTAATTCCAACGCAAATGGAAGCTGAGGGTTTCTGGTTTGAG
>JACDJB010003397.1_pt1 | contig 10521 bp, 7 predicted proteins | sample 7454121 | NCBI WGS metagenome assembly JACDJB01 (sample SAMN14253290, study PRJNA609438) | sludge metagenome | isolation source: sludge after 25d culture with pyrite | collected 2018-12-20 | reverse complement strand
TGCCGCATCGATCTGGCGAACCTGAACGGCATTCGCAGCGTAGCTACCTGCGTCAAGCACGAAACTCGTACCCTCACCGTCAGTCCACGTCTCACCGCTATCCGTGCTGTACTGCCAGCGCGCGCCGCCTTCCAGATCCGTCACGTTCACCGTGCCGTCGCTCGTAATACCATCGCCCGGCGTGCCCGTATCCTCGGCAAGCGCAATGCTCGGCGCTTCAGGCGCCGTCGCATCCACCGTGATCGCTCCCGTATTGCTGCCAACAGCACTGGTGTTGCCCGCAACATCCGTCTGGCGAACCTGAATATGGCCTGCCTCGTACTCACCTTCAGGCAGCACGAAACTCGTACCCTCACCAACAGTCCAGCCACTACCGCCATCCGTGCTGTATTCCCAATGACCGCCTTGTTCGGCCAACGTGACATTGACCGTTCCATTATTTGTAATACCGTCGCCGCTATCAAAACCGGTATCCGATGCCAGCGTCAGGCTGGGCGCGGCGGGTGGGAGATTATCCACAGTGCTGCTGGCAATGGCATTGTTGGATGCATTGTCGGCATTGCGCAGTGCACCTTGGGAGATCTGAACGCCCAGTGCATTGCCCTGCACAGGATTGGCAAAATTGATGACAAGATTTCCACTCGAGACAACGGCCGCGTCCGCCGCTCCCAGCGATTGGAAGTTCACGCCATCAGTGGTGTAGCTGATGGCGGTCTTGAGATTGGCACCTAGATTATTGAAAACAAATTGAGCAAAATCGACGATGACCTGCTGGTTGTCTGCGCTGACACTGATTGTGTGCGTGGCATCAAACTCAGCACCCGGCGCTGGCGCGCCACCATCCCCCGGAGACCCATCCCCGTCATCCTCACCGCCATCGCCCTCACCATCTGGGTCCCCATCATCGGGTTCTCCCGGTGCATCCGGCTCTTCAGGCTCTTCCGGCGTGCCGGGCTCCTCACCGCCCTTTTCCGGCACGACCAGCTCCACGCCGTCAGGCGGGGTGTAGTCGGCCGGGGGTGTCGCGCCTTCGGGCAAGGTCCAGCCCTCGGGCGCGTCGAAATCTTCAAAGAAAGGGGCGACGGCATCGACACGCGCCAGAAGGCCGGCGGTATCGCCGCGCGCCAGGGCAGCCTGGAAGACGGGGTCGTCCGCGAACCATGCGGTGTTCACACCGTTGCCCAGGTCGCGCCCTTCGCCCAGGCCGTATTGCAGCAAGTGCGCCATCACGTCCAACCCATTGCTGGCGGCGGCGGCCACGTCGGGGTTGGCATCCAGGTAGGCGCCCAGGTCGATGGTGGGCGAGATCTGGCGTGGTTCGTTTTGCCCGTAGCGCAGGAAGTGCTCGACCGCGCTGATTTGCCCCGCCTGCACGGCGGCGGCCACGTCGGGATTCTGTTGCAGGTAAAAATCGGGATCGAACCAGCTGGCGGGCGAGCGCCCTTCGGCGGCGCCGTAATTCAGAAAGTGGTCGTAGGCCGTGGTTTCGCCGCGATCCACCGCCGCCTTGACGTCGGGATTGGCCAGCAGGTAGGCGGCCGGATCGAACAGGGGCGAGGGCGAGCGCCCTTCATACTTGCCGTAGAGTTCGAAATGCTGCTGGGCGCCGATCTGGCCGGCCTCCACTGCGGCACGCACATCCGGGTACTGGGAAAGATACCAGGCTTCGTTGAATTCGATCATTGCGCTCATGAGTTCACCCCTCTGTTTAAGCCTTGCTTGGCAACGCGATAGGCCGCCGATTGCGGCACGGCCACGTTTGCGATGCGACGCCAGAAATCACGCTCCTGGCGAAAATTTTGAATAATCCTAACGTAAAACTAACACAAAATTCTCTGTTTCAAATCAAGGAAAAACAACGTAGCATAAATACCACGTCGCGAGCAGGGAAATTTGACACCGCCCCGGCCCGCCGCCGCACGCCACCCCTTGCAGCATGACGGCAGTAATCCTGTATTCTTTACCTGTCACCCATCGCCGGATCAGCCCATGCCCGCCGCTCCCCTTCCTGCACCCGCCCGCCGGAACATCCTTGTCAATGGGCGCGACTATCGCTGGCCGCGCCGCCCCACTATCATCATCTGCCTGGACGGCTCCGAACCCGGCTACATCGAAGCCGCGGTGGATGCCCCACCTGACGCGCCTGGGCGACCTGGTGGTGCTGGTGCTCAACCACGCCGCCGCCTGAGCCGCGCCGCGCCCCTTTTTCATTCACGACCGCCGGGATTCCACCATGGCACACATCGACGTTCTCAACCCTTACACCGGCGCGTGCGTGGGCCGCGTTCCCGCCATGACGCGGGCCGACGTGCGCGCAGCCTTTGCCCGGGCAGCCGCGACGCGGGCGCGGCTGAGCCGCTACGAACGCCAGCGCATCCTGCAGGCCACCGCCGGGCGGCTGCACGCGCGCCGCGAGGAGTTTGCCCGCCGCATCACGGCGGAATCCGGCCTGTGCTGGAAGGATGCGCTGTACGAGGCCGGCCGGGCGCACGATGTCTGGGCGTTCGCAGCCCAGCGCGTGCTGCACGATGATGGCCAGGCCTACGCCTGCGACATCAGCGCGCACGGCCAGCAGCGCCGCATCTTCACCGAGCGCCGGCCGCTGCTGGGCGTGATCGGCGCCATCACACCGTTCAACCACCCGCTGAACATGGTGAGCCACAAGCTGGCGCCGGCGATTGCCACCAACAACCGCTGCGTGCTCAAGCCCACGGAGCAGACCCCGCTCACCGCGCTGGCCCTGGCCGAGGTGCTGCGCGAGGCCGGCCTGCCGCCCGGCATGCTGGAAGTGGTCACCGGCGCGCCTGACGAGGTGGGCGAGGCCCTCGTGTGCGATCCCGATTGCGAGCTGGTCACGTTCACCGGCTCGGTGGCCGTGGGCCACCACATCGCCCGGCTGGCGGGCGCGCGGCGCTGCGTGCTGGAGCTTGGCGGCAACGATCCGCTGATCGTGCTTGCCGACGCCGACCCGGTGCGCGCCGCCACGCTGGCCGTGCAGGGCGCGACGCGCAATTCCGGCCAGCGCTGCACCGCCGTGAAGCGCATTCTGGTTGTGGACAGCGTGGCCGACGCCTTCGTCGCGCAAGTGGTGGCGCAGGCGCGCCGTCTGCGCTGCGGCGACCCCATGGATCCCGCGACCGACGTGGGCACCATCATCAGCGCGCGCGCCGCCGAAACCATAGAACGCCGCGTCGAAGACGCCGTCGCCGCCGGGGCGCAGCGACTGCTGGGCGGGGCGCGTCACGGCGCTCTGTTCCCGCCCTGCGTCCTGGATCACGTGCCCCCTGATTGCACGCTGGTGCGCGAAGAGACCTTCGGCCCCGTCATCCCCATCATCCGCGTGCCGGACGACCTGGACGCCATCATCGCCGTGGCCAACGGCACGGCCTTCGGCCTGTCTTCCGGCGTGTGTACCCAGCGCATGGACCACATCGTGCGCCTGGTGGACGCCCTGGACGTGGGCACGGTGAACGTCTGGGAAGTGCCCGGCTACCGCACGGAAATGTCGCCGTTTGGCGGCATCAAGGATTCTGGCAACGGCATCAAGGAAGGCATCGTGGAGGCCATGAACGCCTACACCACGGTACGCACCTGGTCATTGCCCTGGGGTGGCCAGGCCTAGTGCGCGACCGGCCTTGCTACAATTCCACCATTGTGTTTTTGTGCGGGATATGCCGTGTCCATCGCCCATTTCGATGACTTGATCGCCGAAGCACGGCGCCAGCCCGATCCGCAGCGCCTGCTGTTCGTGTTCACGCGCGTCAGCGCACCGGACGACCCCACGCCCGCGCAGCGCGCCGCCTTCGAGGCCGGCCAGGGCGGCGCGCTGGAACCGCTCGCCTATGTGGACAAGACGCTGGACGAAATCGACGGTTTCGCCGCCCTGAGCGCCGAAGCCGAGCAGGTCGTGCCCGGCTGGGCCGTAGTGTTCGTGGGCGCACTGGCGGGGCGCCACCCCATGGCCCCCACCTCGGAGCAGGCCGAAGGCCCGCTGAACCAGATGGTGGAAATGATCAAGGCCGGCACCGTGGGTGCGCTGGCGGCCTTCGACACGCACGGGCAAGCCATGCAGCTGCACGGCGAGCTGGGCAATTTCGATCCGGAAATCGCGCGGGACTGAGCCCCGCGCCCGGCAGCACCCGATGGCTCAGAGCACGAAGCCGCTGAAAGGATCCGTCGGCAGGCCGCCTACGATGTCACCAAACACGTCGCCCGCGCCGCCAGCGACGCCTTCCATGTCGATGAAATCCTGGATATTGAGCTCGTTCATCATCAGTTCCGCCAACTGGGTGCTGTAAGGCTCCATCAGGCCCGAGCCATCCGCCGCGTACCAGTCGGGATTGTCGAAACCGTTCTCGGTGATCAGCTGCTGCACGTGCGCCGTCAACCCGTCGATATCGATGAAACCCATCAAGTCTTCATGGAATTCGGTCAGGCTGGCAATGACCTCATCACGATAATCGTTGAGCCAGTCAGGCATGGCATCCGGATCCCAGCCACCGCCGGTGCCGTCGTCGCCGGCACCACCCCCATCATCCCCCGCAGCACCGCCGTCGTCCCCGCCGCCTTCCGGCTCCTGCGGTGCGACGCCGCCCGCGGCCCACTCTTCCACGCTGGCGGCCAAGGCCATCATGACGTCGAACGGCAGCATGTCGCCGCTGCGGAAATCTTCCATGAGATCAGGATTGACGGTGAGCATGGCCCCGAAATCCGGCATCTGGCCGCTGTCGCGCCACAGCGTCATGTCAATGGCGGGGTTGAAGTCGCGCAGCTCCTGGGCACCGAACTGGGCGAAGTGCTGCGCCGCCGTCGTGTACCCGGCCAGCACGGCGAGCGCGACGTCGGGATTGGCTTCAAGGTAGTAGCCCGCATCAAACCCGGGGAACGGCGCGCGCCCTTCGGCCATGCCGTACTGGGCGAAATGATCGTAGGCGTTGGTGAGGCCTTTTGCGACCGCCTCGGCCACGTCTGGATATTGCGCCAGATAGCCGGCAGGGTCGAACCACAGGCTGGCGATGCGGCCTTCCGCCTTGCCGTAGTTTTCAAAATGCTGCTCCGCCGTCATCTCGCCGCGGGCCACCGCGGCCGCCACATCGGGATTGAGCAACAGATAAAGATCGGGATTGAATAGCGCGGCCAGGGACATATTGTTCTCCTTTTCGAAGCCGTTGAAGGGAAGCACAAGCTTGCCGCCCAGAATAGCCAAAAGAAGCGCGCTTTGGGGCAAGCCTGGCCTAGGGTAAACCCGGGAAACTTTGCAATGCGCCAAAAACAGCCATCAAACAGACTGCCGTGGCCGCGTCGTTTTCCCCTATACTGTCAACAACATTTTGCAATAAACAAGGAGACGTCCATGCTGGGTCGAATCGCCATTCACCTCAATGATGACAAGGCCTGCGAGCGCCGCGTCGATGCCGCCCTGGCGCTGGCCAAGGCGCACGGCGCCCAGGTCATGGGGGTGTACCCGGTGGGCAATGCGGCCTACCAAAGCTACTACCAGAACATCATTCCGGAAGACCTGCAGGAAAGCCTGCGCGAGCGCCATGCGCAGGAACGCGAGGTCACGCGCAAGCGCTTCCTGGAAAAGGCGCAAGCGGCGGGCGTACAGGCGGACTGGCGCGCGCCCCAGGGCGCGCTGGAAGAGGTACTGGCCCTGCATGCGCGCTACAGTGATTTGATGGTGCTCAGCAAGGCCGATGCCATCGATGGCGTCACCGGCCTGATTCCCTACCTGCCCGAATCGGTCGTGATGGCGGCGGGCCGGCCCGTGCTCATGATCCCCAACGTAGGCACGCTGGATACCATTGGCACCAACATCCTTTACTGCTGGGATCAGAAGCGCGAGGCGGCGCGCGCCTTCAGCGATGCCGCGCCGCTGCTGCGCCAGTGCAAGGCGCTCACGGTACTAGAGGTGGATCGTGACGATGAAATGCTGGGCACGGCGGACATCCACGACGATGATTTCCCGCGCTACTGCACCAGTCTGGGCTACCCGCAGCCGCAGGTGCTGTTTCGCCGCAGCCACGACATCGGCGTGGGTAACGTCATCCTGAATACCGCCACCGACACGGGCAGTGATCTGATCGTCATGGGCGCCTACGGCCACAGCCGCATGCGCCAGTGGGTCATGGGCGGCGCCTCGCGCACCCTGCTCTCCACCATGACCGTACCCGTTCTGCTGTCCCACTAAGGAGATTTGCGTCATGCTGGGTCGTATCGCCATCCATCTGAGCAGTGACCGGCACTGCCCGCGCCGCGTCGAGGCCGGCCTCAAACTCGCACAGCTGCACCAGGCCGAAGCCATCGGTATTTATCCCACGGATGATCTGGTCGGGCACTTTTATGATGAAAGCTTCATCCCGCACGATGCGCGCGAAGCGCTGCACCTGCGCCAGGAAACGCAGCGCCAGGCCAGTTGCGAGCAGTTCATCGCCGCCGCCCGCGCCGCGGGCGTGGAAGCGCAATGGCGCCTGCCGCGCGGCGATGCCGACAGTGCGCTGGCGTTGCACGCGCATTACGCCGGCCTGCTCGTCATGAGCAAGGCCGATGCGGTGGACAACCCGTCGGGTCTGATTCCCAACCGCGTCGAATCGGTCATCATGGCTGCGGGCCGGCCGGTGCTGATGGTGCCCCCGGCCGGGGCCCTGGACACGCTGGGCGAGCGCATCCTCGTGTGCTGGGATCAAAAGCGCGAAGCCGCGCGCGCTTTCAGCGATGCCGCGCCGCTGTTGCGCAAATGCAAAGAGCTCGTCATTCTGGAAGTCGATCCGGATGAAGACAGCATGGCCACGCGCGACGTGCGCGAATCCGATCTGGCGGACTACTGCACCGCGCTGGGCTACCCGATGCCCACGCGGCTGGTGCGCCACAGCAGCGATATCGGCGTGGGCAACGTCATCCTCAATACGGCCACCGACGCGGGCAGTGATCTCATCGTCATGGGCGCCTACGGTCACAACCGCATGCGCCAGTGGGTCATGGGCGGGGCTTCGCGCACCCTGCTCTCATCCATGACGGTGCCCGTACTGCTCTCGCACTGACGCGACGCTGTACGCGTTTTTGCGCGCAGGCATGAAAAACCGGGGCTTCAGGCCCCGGTGTTTCATTCAGGCAGCGGCGCTGCGCCATGGCCGCGCACCTTTGGGCCCTCAGCTGCCCCGTTTCACGTCGCGCAAACGCACCATGCCGTCCGGGTAGGCGACAAAGCCCTGCACCTGCTTGCTCAGCGCCCAGGGCCAGGGTTGGTAGTACAGGAACACCTTGGCGGCATCTCCCTGCAGGAGATCTTGCGCCTGCGCATAGAGTGCCTTGCGCTTCTCCGTATCGGCCACCGTCCGTGCTTCATTCAGCAGGCGGTCGACTTCCGGATTGCAGTACCGCCCATCGTTCAACGTACCCTTGCACGTCATGAACTGGTGGATGTTGCCGTCAGGATCCACACGACCGGACCATGCGCGCAAATCCAGCTGAAAATTACCTGCCGCCTCCTCCGCCAGCATGGCAGCATATTCGGTCGGGCGCAGGCTCAGCTGGATGCCGGCCTGAGCCGCCATTGCCTGAATCATTTCCGCGACTGACGCGTTGATCGTGTTATTTCCGAACGCAAATGTCGCTTTGACCTCAGCAAAACCCGCATCCTTCAGCAAGGCCTTGGCTTTCTCAATATCTGGCGTGCTGGGCGGATACTTGGGATTGTGATAAGGACTCGCCGGTGGGAACGCCTGCTGCGCAGGCTCGTAGATGCCATTGCCCACCACTTGGTTGATCGCGTCGCGATCGATGGTGTATTGCAAGGCCATGCGGACCCGAGCATCAGCGAAGGGATTGGTTTTTGCCCCCTCTCCATTGTTAATGTTGAATAAAATATTCTGGAAACCCAGACCCGTGACCGGATTGAAGACGAGCTTGTCGTCATTCTTCACCTCCTGGATGTCGGACGGATTCAGGCGCTCGAGGATGTCGATGCCGCCCGAACGCAGGTTCTGCAGGCGCACGGTGGTATCGGGAATGGGCAAAAAGACCACGGTATCGAAGTGGAAACGATCGGCATCATAGTATTTGTCGAACTTCTTCAGCTCGATGCGATCGTTCTGCACCCGCTTCACGAACTGGTAGGGGCCCGAGCACACGGGGTCGCGGCCGGCCTTGGCCGAGCCCTCTGCCGTGGCGAAGCTGGCCGGCGAGAGCATCATGCCGGCGCGATCCGAGAGCTGCGCCAGCAGGGTGGCATCGGGCTTCTTGACGTGGATGACCAAGGTCGTGGCATCGGGCGCTTCGACCGTGTCCACCGAGCCCAGCTCGCTGCGCCGCTGGCTGCCTTCCAGCGTGATGCCGCGCTCGATGTTGGCCTTGGCCGCTGCGGCGTCGAAGGCCGTGCCGTCGTGGAACACGACGCCATCGCGCAGCGTGAAGGTGAGCGTCATGCCGTCGTCGCTCCAGGACCAGTCGCGCGCCAGCGCCGGCACGAACTCGAGATTTTCGTTCACGTCCACCAGCTTGTCGCACAGCGAGGTGAAGACGATGCGCGAAACATAAGTGCGGGCGCGCGCCGGATCCAGCGTATCGGGATCATCCTGCAGGCCGATGCGCAGGGTCTGCGCCTGCGCGCTGCCCATGGCGGCGAAGCCCAGCGCCAGGCTGGCCGCCAACAATCTTGTTTTCAGCATTCGGGTGTCTCCTTGGGTTGGCACAGCTTCAAAACCCGACCGCCTGGCCATCGCGCCGGCTGTCGCTGGCCGCCACATAGCCGTGATCGGGATCGTCCGACAGGCGCCAGATAAACTGGCCGGCGCCGAAATCCATGTAGGGATCGTTTTCCGCGTGGAAGACGTGGCCCAGGGCGCGCAGCCCTTCGACCGTATCGCGATTCATGCCTTTTTCGATATCGAGCGTGAAATCACGATTGATCTTCCAGCGTGGTGCGCAGCACGCGGCCTGCGGCTGCTGGCGGTAGTCCAGCATGCGGATCAGCGTCTGCAGATGGCCCTGGGGCTGGATGTCGCCCCCCATGACGCCAAAGCTCATGACCGGACGCCCGTCGTCGCGCGTCAGAAAGCCCGGAATGATGGTGTGGAAGGGCCGCTTGTGCCCCGCCACCACGTTGGCCGAGGCGGGATCCATGGAAAAACCGCGACCGCGGTTCTGCAGGCTGATGCCGGTGCCGGGCACGACCACGCCCGAGCCAAAGCCCATGTAGTTGGACTGGATGAAAGAGATCATCATGCCGCTTTCGTCGGCGGCGCTCAGGTAGATGGTGCCGCCGCCGTAGGGACGTCCGGCCGCGAAGGGCGTGGCCTTGTCGCGGCGGATCAGCTTGGCGCGCTCGCGCAGGTAGGCGTCGTCCAGCATTTGCGCCGGCGTGACCGCCATGCTGCGCGGATCGGCCACGTAGCGGTAGAGATCGGCAAAGGCGAGCTTGATGGCCTCGATCTGCAGGTGCTGGGATTCGGTCGAATCCACGGCCAGCGAGGGCAGGTCGAACTGTTCCAGGATGCCCAGCGCCATGAGGGCGGCGATGCCCTGGCCGTTGGGCGGCAGCTCGTGCAGGGTATAGCCGTGGTAGTCGCGCGACAGTGGCGTGACCCAGTCGGGCTGGTAGGCGCGCAAGTCTTCCAGCGTCATGGCGCCACCGGTTTCGCGCGCATAGGCGACGATGCGCTCGGCCAGTTCCCCTTCGTAGAAATCGCGGCCCTTGCTGGCGGCGATGCGACGCAGCGTGTTCGCCACGCCCGGCACGCGGAACTGCTCGCCGATTTCCGGGGCGCGCCCGTGCGGCATGAACGCCTCGGCAAAGCCGGGCTGGCTGTGCAGCTCTTCGGCCGCCTTGCCCCACTTGTAGGCCACCATGGGGGGTACGGCATAGCCGCGCTCGGCCACTTCCAGCGCGGGCTCGAACAAGTCTTCGAACGGGAGTTTGCCGAACTTTTCATGCAGGGCGGCCCAGCCGGCCACCACGCCGGGCACGGTGACGGTATCCCAGCCGCGCATAGGCTGGCGCGCGATGCCGTTGCCGTCCTCGCCGTATTTCTTGCGGAAGTAATCCGGATTCCAGGCTGCGGGGGCAAAGCCCGAGGCATTCAGGCCATGCAGGCCCTGGCCGTCCCAGAGGATGGCAAAGCAATCACCCCCCAGGCCGCAGGACACGGGCTCGACCTGCACAATGGTGGCCGCAGCGGCGATTGCCGCATCCACGGCGTTGCCGCCCTTGAGCAGCATGCGCAGGCCCGCTTGCGCGGCCAGCGGGTGCGATGTAGATACAACGTTACGCGCAAAAATGGGCGTACGGGGCGTGGGATAGGGATTGACCCAGTCGAAGGCTTGCATGAAACACCTGCTGAATTAGGAAAATCAAAAAATCACGCCCCGTATGGTAGCACTCTTGCCTGCACTCAGCTTCCCGGCGTGTCCTCGATGACGGGCCGCGGATTGCCCCTGAGGCGCTTGTAGGCCACGGCCAGCACCATCAGGATGCAGATGGCCATGCACACGCCGCTGATCGGCCGCGTGAAGAACACTGATATA
>JACDJB010003395.1_pt1 | contig 10526 bp, 11 predicted proteins | sample 7454121 | NCBI WGS metagenome assembly JACDJB01 (sample SAMN14253290, study PRJNA609438) | sludge metagenome | isolation source: sludge after 25d culture with pyrite | collected 2018-12-20 | reverse complement strand
GCAATTGATACCATTCAAGTAGGAAGTACTGTAAAGGGAACGGTTCGCCGTTTAGCTTCCTTTGGTGCCTTTGTAGAAATTCAAGCAGGTGTAGAGGGGTTAGTACACATTTCGCAAATTTCTAACCGTCGAGTAAGTTCACCAAATGAGGTGCTTCAAGTAGGTCAAGAGATCGAAGCAAAGGTGTTAGATGTCAATATCAATGAAAAAAGAATTTCATTAAGCATTAAGGAATTAGAAGAAAATCCCAAACTTGATGAGACCATACAAGCAAAACTCGAAGAAATAAAAAGCTTAGGTGTTTCGATCGGTGATCGTATTGGTGAAGAGCTACGCAAAAAATTAAAATAGGTGATTGCATTGAGTCGCGAATCGCGTAAAATGGAGCATGTTTCGTTAGCTTTGCAGCAAGGCAAAGAGCGCAATACTGCTTTTGATGATATTGTGTTGCTGCATAATCCAATACCAGAGCTTAATTATGATGAATTATTATTAAATTCTATGATTGGCGGACTTTTAACGAGTTCGCCAATATTTATTAATGCGATGACAGGCGGAGCACATGATACGTTAACAATTAATCAGCAGCTTGCAATCGTTGCTAGAGAATTACGTATTCCAATGGCAGTAGGATCGCAGATGGCGGCCATCAAAAACCGTGATCTAGCTACTACGTATTCGATCGTTAGGAAAGAAAATCCGAATGGTGTTATTTTTGCTAATCTTGGACAAGAGGCGACTCTTGACCAAGCACAGATGGCAATTGAAATGATTGAAGCAGATGCGATTCAAATCCATTTGAATGTCATGCAGGAATTGATTATGCCCGAAGGAGATAGAGACTTTACTGGTGTTTTACAACGTATTGCTTCTATAGTAGATGGAGTTGAGATACCGGTAATTGTCAAAGAGGTTGGATTTGGTATTTCTGTTGAAGCAGTTCGCCAATTAAAAAATATCGGTGTACGAATCATTGACGTAGGTGGTAAGGGTGGTACAAATTTTGCTACTATTGAAAACCGACGTAGAGAACATGCCTATCCGATATTCAATAACTGGGGAATCCCCACACCCATATCTTTATTAGAGGCTAACCAAATTGATGGCATTCAGCTAATAGGTTCTGGAGGCATACAGCATGGCCTAGATGTTGTTAAAAGTATTGCCTTAGGCGCTTCACTTGTAGGTATGGCAGGATCGTTCCTACGTGTTTTACAGAAAGAAGGAATTAGTGGACTAAAGAAATACATAGATGATCTCCATACACAAATTAAGATCGCGATGATGGGAATAGGGGCGAAGGATATCACATCAATTCGGAGTAAACCGATACTTATTTCCGGAAATACAAGAGAATGGTGTCAGGCACGTGGAATGCGCATAGAGGATTTAGCTTGTCGAGGTATGTGATCATAGTAGTCTAGCCATAATAGATGGAGTTAGAATATTACCATTTATTATGGAGACTATTGATGAACGATGGGTTGCTTAGCTTTCTTCTGTATATCATTTTTATATTTATTTTTATCGGTTCATGGATTAGTGAGGAGCTATACGAAGCAAAGTGGAAAGTCCGTACAATTCTTATTATTTTGTTGTTCATGATACTTACCCCATATATAACGATATCGATGTTTCAATTAACATTTGGAGCATTGGTTGTGCTATTGCCAATAATACTTATTGCCTTGCTTCTAAAAATGAATGATAAAGAGAAAGCACAAGTACTTATTGGTGGGTTATTGTTTGCAGTGGTGTATAATATCCTTCTAGAAATGCTTGCAGTAGATCCAGTCTTGCTGATCATGGATGATCGACTTTTAATTGGTATATTACTTGGCACTATTGTAGGGATGTTTCGAATTTCTCTAAACATAAAATGGGTACTAGCCACTCTTGGAATATGGCTAGGAGGTCTCTATTTTATATTCAAGCATAGTGAGCTACTACATAAAATACAGCTTTTTTCCTACTATGAAATTGACTTGTTATATACTTTATATCTAGGTATCACATTGATTCATTTATTCAGTGTTACCATCACCAAGTGGGTATTCAAAAGTAATCAAAAACGTACATAATATTCATTGGTACATACATGATAGTGCTTAGTGAAATAACTTTCTAATGTTGGAAAAGTTTGATATTCTTTTGATATTCTAATGAAAGCTTGTATTCAAATGTACGTATGTGGAAGGAGTTTTCTCATTGGCTAAACCTATTGTTGCCATTGTTGGCAGGCCGAATGTAGGCAAATCAACGATTTTTAATCGTTTGGTTGGAGAAAGAATTGCAATTGTAGAGGATCGCCCAGGAGTAACTCGAGACCGAATATATTCATCAGCAGATTGGTTAGAGCATCACTTTATTCTTATCGATACTGGAGGCATTGAGGTAGGAACAGAGGATGAGATCTTGCTACGTGTTCGTACACAGGCAGAATTGGCAATTGATGAAGCAGACGTCATTGTATTAGTTGTGGATGGAAAAAGTGGGTTATCCGCAACCGATCAAGAGGTAGCTTCATTTTTATTCAAGTCAAAAAAACCTGTAGTTTTAGCCGTAAATAAAGTCGATCATCCAAATCAGATTGATAATATTTATGAATTTTATCAATTGGGCTTTGGGGATCCATATGCTGTGTCTGGAGCACATGGGACTGGCTTTGGGGATCTCTTGGATGCTGTTGTAGCACATTTTAATGCAGTGCATGAAGATGAATACGACCATGACACGATAAAAGTTGCACTGATCGGCAGACCGAATGTGGGCAAATCGTCGTTAGTCAATGCCGTGCTCGGTGAAGAGAGAGTCATTGTCAGTGATGTTGCGGGTACTACTCGTGATGCAATAGATACATCTTTTATTCAAGATAATCAAAAGTTTGTGCTCATTGATACTGCTGGTATGCGTAAACGTGGTAAGGTGTATGAGGCAACGGAGAAGTATAGTGTTATTCGAGCGTTATCTGCGATCGAGCGTGCGGATGTCGTTTTAGTAATCATTGATGGTCATCAAGGAATTATCGAACAGGATAAGAAAATTGCTGGTTATGCCCATGAGGCAGGACGTGGTGTAATCATCGTGGTAAACAAATGGGATATTGTCGATAAAGATGACAAAACGATGCAAGAGATGACCAAAAATATTCGTGCTCATTTTCAATTTTTGGATTATGCGCCGTTGCTATTCGTATCTGCAAAAAGCAAGCAACGAGTGAACCGCATATTGCCAAAAGCTAAAGAAGTAGCAGAAAATCATGCTATGCGTATTCCAACCTCCATTCTAAATGATATTGTTGCCGATGCTGTTGCAATAACACCTCCTCCTTCACACAAAGGAAAACGACTAAAGGTAAAATATGCAACACAGGTATCTGTAAAACCACCGACATTTGTTGTATTTGTCAATGATATTGAACTTATGCATTTTTCTTATGAACGCTATTTGGAGAACTCTATTCGTAAAGCATTTCCATTGGAAGGTACACCAATTCGAATACTGACAAGAAGTAAAAAAGACGATGATGAGAGGTAAGGGAGGGGTATTTGGCTTTGAAAGAAAAAATAGCGGTACTTGGGTTAGGTAGTTGGGGAACTGCACTAGCGATCGTATTGGCGAATAATGGTTATCAAGTGAGTATATGGGGACGCAATGAGCAGCAATGCATGGAAATAAACCAAACACATCAAAATCGAAAGTATCTCCCAAATGTGACCCTACCAACCAATATTTATGCAACAAGTAATTTAGAAGAAGCACTTAATTCTACGATTGCTAATGTATATGTAGTACCGTCACATGCGATGCGTGAGACCGTACGAGCAACTCTGCCATATTTAAAAGACGACTCTATACTTATTCATGCCACGAAAGGACTAGAGCTCGGTACTTTAAAACGGATGTCAGACGTTATTCGTGAAGAAATACCAGTACAATTACGTAATCGAGTAGCCGTTCTTTCAGGACCAAGTCATGCAGAAGAGGTCTCAATTATGTCTCCAACAACAATCGTAGCTTCTTCAGAGGATCCTACGATTGCTGAATTTGTTCAGGATATTTTTATTAATGCTCGCTTCCGTGTATATACGAATCCAGATATTATTGGCGTCGAAATTGGTGGTGCACTAAAAAATATTATAGCACTAGCAGCGGGATTATCGGATGGGCTTGGTTTTGGTGATAATGCAAAAGCAGCATTACTCACTCGTGGTATTGCTGAGATCGCTCGTCTTGGGGTAAAGCTAGGAGCACAACCACTTACATTTACCGGTTTAACAGGGATTGGTGATTTAATAGCGACCGGTACTAGTCGCCACAGTCGTAACTGGAGAGCTGGAAAAATGATTGGAGCAGGCAAGAAGGCAAGTGAGGTTCAGGCGGAAATAGGTATGGTGGTTGAGGGAATAAAAACAACTAAGGCTGCCTTTGATCTCAGTCAACGTCTAGATGTGACAATGCCTATCACAAATGAATTATACCAAGTATTATTTAATGATAAAGATCCAAAAATTGCGGTCCAAGACTTGATGGGTAGGGAAAAAACTCATGAAGTAGAAGAGCTTGTTCGATTTAAATAAGTTCACCACCGTCCTCCTCCTGACATACAATAGTTTGAGACTATGGTTAAGGAGGAGAAATAATGGCAAATAATAATCCCAAAAATTTATGGGATATTTTATCCAATAATTCAAAAAAACCAGTGGATAAAGATGCAGTACAAAAAATTGCAAAAGGGGTAAATGCAAACGTACAAGAAGATGAGGAAAAAATGAAGCAACTTGTTCGATCCTTAACTTCTGTAGTTGGAATAAAGCTTACTCCAGAAAAAGAAGCGGATATATTGAAATACCTCAAAGAAAATAAATTTACTGGACTCGATTCAATCAATAAGCTGTTAAAAAAGTAGGGGAGGTCACAGCAGTGACTTCCTCTACTTTTTTGTTAAATGTTACTTTTTTGGACGATTGTCGTTAACCAAATCTTGGACAATGGTTGATTCTAAAAAATGATTAATTTGATTAAAGTCTACTTTTTGTAGCATGCCAATAAAGGATTGTAAGTGGCCATATACATTACTTAGATCTGTGGTTTGTCTACTAGCTGCTCTGGTTGAAGTAGTTGGAGATACAATTTGAGACAATCGTTTAAAACCGCCGAGTTTGTCAATCGTTTGATAAAGCTGTGTGAGTGATTCCATTGTTTGCTCAAATTGTTGGATAGAACTAGAGATTCCCTTTACTCCGTCTTGGAAGTTACTGATTAGCGGTAAAATATCTAGATTGCTGGTGTTCGATGCTTTTTCGGTAGTAGAAGTTGCCCTAGCTTGACTTGTATTAGGCTCTGCTTGGTGATGATCTCTGCCTTTTCTTTTTGCGTTATATGGATTTTTCCAGTGGGGATGAATTTTTGAAACCATAGCATTCTCCTCCATTACTTGATATAATCGTAAAAGTTTGCCTAACACACTTTTATTCGTGGGCAGTTCGATGTGTTAATCATTTCAACTAAAAAACATTTGTGTGATATAATAATGGCAGAAAATAAAGGAGGATTCCCATGCTTGAAGCGATTATAGCTATTTTTTTGATGTTAATCTGTAATTTAATCGTTACGTATGCTAGGACCAGACTAACTGGATTTAAGCGTAAGATCACTACATCTTTTGCCTTTTTGCTCTTATTGCCAACAGTCCTCTTTGCATTGAAAGCTTTAATATAAAAAATAAGTACTTGATTCTCTATAATGAGGTTGATCTTAATTGAGAAAAATTTTACTTGTAGTCTCTAGTTTATTATTAATCATTGTTTTATCGGGCTGTATGTACCCTGAAGCTGAAAGACAAAAAAATATTGGACCAATAGATGTTCATGTTGCAAGTGTTCAGGATGCAATCGGCCGTTTTCATCAAGTTACCGGAGTATATCCAATTCAAAATAGTACAATGAATACACCAATTTATGAGAAATACATGATCGATATGGCTAAATTGTATCCACAGCATATGGGCTATTTACCTGAAAATGCATTTGAAAAAGGTGGCCCACATCTGTATGTTCTAGTCGATATTGACCATTCTCCGCAAGTGAAATTAATTGATTTAACAACGAGTAGTAGAGTAGAAAGCATGCAACGTTTGATAAATGACTTCAAGCTAAAAAATGGAGAGGCTCCTACAGGAGAAACCCTATCAAAAACAATGTATAGGATTGATTACGAACGACTTAAAACGTCGCCATCGGATGTAATTAGTCCATTTACAGGTAAGTCACTTCCACTTATTATTTCTCAAAGCGGTGAGGTATTTGTTGATTATTCATTAGATATTGGGATCTATTTCAATCAAGGAAAGACGTTTAATGGGGAAGACGCACGAGAGTTATTGGTGCAAAATTCATTTTTCGTACCTGTAAAATCTGTTTCTTATGAATTTGTAAATGGAGAACTTAAACTTGTAAAATAAATGAAAAAAAATAATAGAATTCTAGCATATTGACGCTCGATTGCCATATTAATTTATTATTATGGCAATCTTTTTTTCTCCTGAAGCAACTATACGCTTAGGCAAAGCTATGAAAATTTGGGCATACATGGTTTGTTCGTACATATAATGATAGTGTCCAAGTTTGGCTGTGGGAGACTCTAGTAAGATCAAGATAAGGAGGGAAAGATGTGGAGCGCTTTGACATCTTTAACGACATTGCAGAACGAACAGGTGGAGATATTTATGTTGGTGTAGTTGGGCCTGTAAGAACCGGAAAGTCTACATTTATTAAGCGGTTTATGGAACTCGTTGTTTTGCCTAATATCACTAATGAGGCAGATCGTGTGCGCGCCATGGATGAAATGCCTCAGAGTGCGGCAGGGAAAACAATTATGACAACAGAACCCAAATTTATCCCTAACCGTGCAGTTAGTATTAAAGTGTCTGAGGGATTAGATGTTAATGTTCGCCTGGTGGACTGTGTAGGATATGCAGTAGATCAGGCAAAGGGCTATGAGGATGAAAATGGGCCAAGAATGATCAATACACCGTGGTATGAGGAGCCTATTCCATTTCATGAAGCTGCAGAAATTGGAACTCGCAAAGTAATACAAGATCACTCTACACTCGGTATTGTTATAACGACGGATGGATCAATAGGAGAAATTCCGAGAGAACAATACGTTGATGCTGAAGAAAGAGTTATCCAAGAATTAAAAGAGCTTGGCAAGCCGTTTGTTATGGTATTGAACTCTACTCAGCCATACGAACCAAGTACAGAAGCACTCAGAACAGAACTAACGGATAAATATGACATTCCGGTTATTGCTGCAAGTGTTAGTACGATGGATGAATATGATGTTGTACATGTTCTGAAAGAGGCATTATTTGAATTCCCAGTACACGAGGTGAAGGTTAACCTACCAAGTTGGGTTATGGTATTAAAAGATAGGCACTGGCTTCGAGAAAGCTTTGAAAGCGCAGTAGAAAACACTGTAAAGGACATTCGTCGCTTGCGGGATGTTGATCGTGTTGTAGAATACTTTACGGAGTATGATTTTATTCAACAGGCAAGCTTAGCGGAAATGCACATGGGTCAAGGAATTGCAGAAATTGATCTGTTAGCACCAGACGAATTGTATGATCAAATACTGATGGAAGTGGTCGGCACTGAAATCCGAGGGAAGGACCACCTATTACAATTAATGATTGAATACACGTATGCAAAACAGGAATTTGATCACTTTGCAAGTGCATTAGAAATGGTTAGAGGTACAGGGTATGGAATTGCTGCCCCACGGCTAGATGAAATGACTCTCGATGAACCAGAAATTATTCGCCAAGGGTCTAGATTTGGTGTTCGACTTAGAGCCTCTGCTCCATCTATACACATGATCCGAGTCGATGTTGAGTCTGAATTTGCACCGATTATTGGTACTGAGAAGCAAAGTGAAGAGCTAGTCCGATTTTTAATGCAGGACTTTGAAGAGGATCCCAACTCAATTTGGAATACAGAAATATTTGGTCGTTCATTAAATGCGATTGTACGTGAAGGAATTCAAGCAAAATTATCGATGATGCCAGAAAACGCAAGATATAAACTTCAAGAAACACTTGGTCGAATTATTAATGAAGGATCTGGTGGGTTAATTGCCATTTTGCTGTAAAATATAGCACATATCACTTAATTTAGTCCCATAAGGCTAACATTCCATATAGGAATGTTAGCCTATTTTTTTGCCTAAAAATAAGATTTCCTTGAATTTATTGTATTCCTGTATTAAGATAAGCATGTAATTCGCGATTATTGTAATTCTATGTATTTTTTTAACTCCAAGTAAATTTTATATTGAGAGGGGGTGAAATTGTGAATAAAACCGATCTTATTGCAAAGGTAGCAGAATTGACCGAGTTTACTAAGAAAGACTCTGCAAAAGCAGTAGATGCAGTATTTGAAGCTATTTCTGGAGCATTAAAGGCTGGTGAGGGTGTACAACTCATCGGATTTGGTAGTTTCGAAGTACGTAAACGTGCTGCTCGTAAAGGACGTAATCCTCAAACTGGTGCTGAAATTAAAATCGCAGCAAGTAATGTACCAGCATTTAAAGCAGGAAAAGCATTAAAAGACGCTGTTAAATAATCTGGTTTTACATAATGTATGACCGCGAGCCCATTGGGCTCTTTTTTTTGTATATCGATTCTGTTACATTAGATTGTAAGCGTTATTTTTGACTTGCATTTAAAGTAAATAGGAGGCAAGATTAACCCATGAATATAGATCATCAAAAAATTGAAACAGCAGTTCGGATGATGTTAGAAGCGATTGGTGAAAACCCGGATCGAGAAGGACTGATTGATACACCCAAGCGTGTAGCACGGATGTATGAAGAACTTTTTGTAGGTTTACATATGGAACCGAAGGATTTCTTTTCAACGATATTTAGCGAGGAACATGAAGAGCTAGTTCTTGTAAAGGATATTCCGTTTTATTCTATCTGCGAGCACCATCTTGTTCCCTTTTATGGAAAAGCCCATGTAGGCTATATTCCACAAGGCGGTAGAGTCGTTGGATTGAGCAAACTCGCACGTGCAGTTGAAGCTGCTGCTCGAAGACCACAGCTCCAGGAGCGTTTAACCAGTCAAGTAGTCGATGCCATCATGGAAAAGCTGGATCCACAAGGGGCGATTGTTGTAATTGAAGCGGAACATATGTGTATGACAATTCGTGGTGTTAAAAAGGCTGGAGCGAAGACGATTACTTCTGCTGTTAGAGGAATTTTCGCTAATGATGCAAGTGCTCGAGCAGAAGCAATGAGCCTTATTCGAATCTAATTAGGTACATATATACATAAACCTTATTGAACTACTTCTATCTGTCCTTCTCTATTAATATTTATAAATAGAGGAGGTGGTAGTATTGGTTTTAGCGCGTTCCCTTTTTTTTATGAGCAGTGTATTTGTATTTATTCTTTTGTTGCTTTCTTTTTTACCAAATACCTCTTGGCAAATGACAGATAATGCTCAAACGGTATATTACTCTAACGAGGAATTTAGTGATCAATTAGTTAACTTTTTAGTGAATGAAGCTCTAACACTTAAAATTAAGAGAGTAGAGGCGAATACAGATTCTCTAATCGTTGATTTTATAGTTTCCAAATCTCACCCAGATGAAGAAACAATATATACCGATTTTAAAAAGCTAATATTTGAAGGTTTTAATCAATTTTCCTCCTTAGTAGATATTCGTGCCAGAATAATCGTGAATACTGGAAATCAAGAAAAATTGTTAATTGGTGTATTAGCCCGTAGAGACCAATATGAACCACACGAAGTAAAAAGCAATGGGAGCATCGATAAAGTTATTCATTATATAAATAATCATTTTCGAGTTACTTATGGTTCAGCATGGTATGAATAACACCATTTTTTCCTTTAGGGAAAAAAGTGCGAATCCTTTCCAATAATTTTAAAAACTATGGTATACTATCCTATAGTTTTTATATGAGTGAATGAATTATTAAATAGATATCAAATCGAATATTCGCTGCATAGATATGGGGGATAATTCATGCATGCTTCCGTTTTTGAATTAGAAATGAAAAGCATTATAGAACAAATAAAGGATCGTTCGAATCACCAGTACCTTAATTTTCAAATTTCCAAGCCCGAACCATCGTATCAAAAAATTGGCTTGCTCTTCTTATACCTTACTTCAAAATCCTATGATCCTGTTGAAATTCGAACAGTTTGTATTGCTACAGGGTTAATTCAAATGGGATTAGATATTCATGAGTGGGTTATGAATGACAAGATTCACACTTCTACGGAGGTTGAGATCCGCCAGCTCCAAGTATTGGCGGGTGATTATTTTAGTAGTCAATATTACCAATTGTTATCCACCGTGGAAGATATAACCTCGATTCAGATGATCGCCCAATCGGTACGGAAAATTAACGAGCAAAAAGTAATCTATTATCAACATCAACAAAACCTCCAAAATGATTTTGAGCAATGGATCACTCATAAAATCGCGATTGAAGCT
>JACDJB010003394.1_pt1 | contig 10528 bp, 10 predicted proteins | sample 7454121 | NCBI WGS metagenome assembly JACDJB01 (sample SAMN14253290, study PRJNA609438) | sludge metagenome | isolation source: sludge after 25d culture with pyrite | collected 2018-12-20 | reverse complement strand
TTGCCCTGCAAAAGCGGCAAAATCTGCCCTCGCCCAGCTTGATTTTCGCTACGATTCCTAATGTCCGACAGGCTGCTAGGCACAGATGAGCCACAATCTCCATCTTGCCACCGGTTTCAAGCAAGCCAGCGGGAATCCAGAAATAGGGCATGTCCCGGAGCGGGTTGGGTACCGGAGCGCCGCAGCTGGAACAAAAATCGGAGCGAAATCCGGTTTCGCTTTTCCACGAGGAAATTAATTCAGTACCGCGTAGCCAGCAAAACTGATCGTTGGCTACGATGCTTGCCGCATTGGACATCACCCCACTCTGCCTGCGGCAAAGTGAGCAATGACATTGATATGGCTTGACGTGACTCCCGTCAATTTCAAACCTTACTTGTCCGCAAAGGCAGTGTCCGTTCATAGGTTCTTGAATGTCTAACCTCAAGGTTTGGCATCGTGGCTAATAATGTAGCGAAGTGCAGCCGCGTTATTGTGGTTTTCGTCTTTGGCCGCATAGACCAAGGTCAGCTTGCCCTTGTGTGACAGCTTGTATAGCTCTGCTAATGCAGCATTATCCTTTAGCTCAGCACGATATTTTTCCTTGAACTCTGACCATTTTTCCGGGTCATGCCCAAACCACTTGCGCAGTTCAGTGGATGGTGCCACCTCCTTCAACCACAAATCGATTTTGGCTTTTTCTTTCGTTATTCCGCGAGGCCAGAGACGATCGACGAGAACACGCGTACCGTCCGTAGATTCCGGCATTTCGTAAATCCGCTTAATGGATATGCTCATAACATCCCTCCGCACTTAACGAGGCTGTCGAAAAACCCCTTAATATAGGCAAATAGTCCTTATAAATGAGTCTCTTGACCCTATCCGGCAAGGAATTGGTCGATTAAAGAGCGTTTCGGAAAGTCGGTTTTTGCTCAGGGTTTTAGATTTAATTGCCAAGGGGGGGGGCTAATGCCTCAACGTCGGAGTTAAGCGGGTGGCAAAAAACGAAGCTTTTTGACGATCGGCTAGAACGACTTGTTATGTTCATTTTTCATTGAATCTTCGCACTCTTGCTTAGATTGTGACGAGCACAAAGTAACTGGATATTCTCGGCTTTCAACGATGTGCCACCCTTTGAAAAGGGAAGGATGTGATCGAAGTGTAGTTCGTCGGTCGCACCACAAGTCACGCACTTGCCGCCGTCGCGGGCCCACACCTCAAGCTTTACACTGGTTGGGATAATGCGACTACGCGCGATAAGGCGATTGGCATTTTCTTCCGGGGCTGATTCGTCTGACACACTTTCTACAGCCACGAGTTTGAATTTGAAAACATTCCTGATGCCATCGTTCTCGACCCAAGAATCCACAAGATGAAAAACCCCGTTATCAGTCCAAATGCCCGCTTTTATTTTTTCATACACCTGAACAATGTCAGGGCCCTTTTTGCCCGCTTTGAAATGTTGTGCTGCCTGATGGAATTTGCCGTTCTCGGTAAGAGTTCCACCAGGTTGCCGCTCTGGTTGATCGAGAGATTTGGGATCGGAAACGCCTTTTCGTTTCGGCTCATCATGCCCTTCGTAAATGAGCACCGCCCCGTCATCCTGCACCTCGTCTCGATAAGGTGAATTGGGACGGACAGACATGAGAATGACTGAGTGATGTCCCTTCAAACGGAAATTCATCCCCCGCTGCAGGCTCGTGCCCTCTTTTTGGCACATCTCAATATAGGAGATGACATTACCTCTCACTCTTCAACTCCTGACAGAACATAACGTGATTTACGCTACAAGATAACTGAAAGACTATACCAACCAAAATTTAACCTTGGCATCCGCCTGCCATGGTTTTTCAAGGCGGCCCTGACCAGAGTACACTTGCCCGATAATTCGCCAAACCCACTGACAGGAAACTGACCATGACAGAACGCCAAATCGTACTGGATACCGAAACCACGGGGATGCCTGCTGCCGATGGGCATCGGTTGGTGGAGATTGGTGCGGTGGAGATGATCGAGCGCCGTGTGACGGGTAGGACATTCCATTGTTACCTCAATCCCGAGCGGCCGGTGGATGAGGGCGCGTTCAATGTGCACGGTTTGAGCGATGCGTTTTTGGCGGATAAGCCGAAATTCGCCGATGTGGTGGATGAGTTTCTGGCGTTTATCGAGGGCGCGGAACTGATTATTCACAATGCCGAGTTTGACGTGGGGTTTATCGATGCGGAGCTTGCCCGGTTGGCGAATGGCGGTCGGTTGGCTGATGTCGCAGGTTCCGTGACCGATTCATTGGCCATTGCGCGCAAAAAACATCCCGGCCAACGCAATAGTCTCGATGCCTTGTGCCGTCGGTACAACATTGATAACAGTGCGCGCACGCTGCACGGCGCGTTGCTGGATTCTGAAATCCTGGCCGATGTATATCTGGCGCTCACCGGCGGGCAAAAAACGCTGGGTTTTGAAAGCGAACAGGGGCAGGGTGATGAGCACAAACAGGCTGCGTCGATCATCCGTTTGCCCGCCGATCGTCCAGCGTTGCGCGTTATTACGGCCAATGATGAAGAGCGTTCTGCCCATGCGGCATGGTTGATGACCTTGGGCAAGGAGGGTGAGCCTGCGTCTTGGCCTTCGTGAGTGGCCCAGCCGAGTCAGGAACGGTGGCATGGGTCGATCCTGGGTTTTAGCTTCTCGGCACTGACAGTAGGGTACCTCGAAAAACCTTTCGACGTGCCCGATTCTGGTTTTTGCCTTGTTCTGGACGCCGTCATAACGCCGTTTCAAAGCCCGTGGCCTTTAAAAAAACCAGGTTTGGATTCAGGGTGCCGCCCTGGCTAAACCCGAGCGGCTTTGCTGTCAACCCAATTCTAAAATGTCCCCTTTTTTCCAAAGCTGAAATGTCCCCTTCTGAGTTGTCCTAGCGCGGGGTGGGTGGCGTGGCGTGCGCAGCCTTGCCGATGGGGGAATGACGCCAGATGTGGTCGGGAGCCGGCTTGAAAGAGGGCGTTACCTGCTGCCTGACTTGGGCTGCATCCACCGTCTGGTGCAGACTTTTTTCATCGTCCAGAGGCACTGGCGGCTCGCCCTCCCGGAGGATCTGATAGGCCAGCCTCCGGCCCTGGTGCAGTAAGGTTACTGTGCCATCGAAGGCCGCACAGACGGTGATCCGGGCTCCCCGCAGGCGGTATCCCCGGCCTTGGCCGGTGATCTGGTATTCGCGGCTGTGGAACTGGATGGTCAGGTTTTTCGAGAGGGTGCGGGTATGGTGCAGGCAGAGGATGAGGTTGAGCTCCTCCTGGCTATGCAACACCTGTCGATGGGCGTCGGTCGGGTTTTGGGCGGGGACGGCGAAGCGGGCGTTGTAATCGGCAATAAAGCGGGGCAGGAAGGCATTGGCCGCTTCGATGTCCGAGATGCCGGTCAGGCGTAGTTCCTTGACCAAGCGGTCCTGGAGCGTCTGATTGGCGCGTTCAACCCGTCCCTTGGCCTGGGGCGTGTTGGCGTGGATGGGCTCGATGTCGAGGGTCTTGAGAGCGCGGGTGAACTGCGTCAGCTCGCCTTCGCGCTCCGGATGGTTGACACGGAAGATGCTGTGCTTGTCCGAATAGAGGGCGACTGGTCGGCCATGCCGTTGCAGATAACCCGCCAGGGTCTCCATGTAGGCCTGGGTCGTTTCGGCGGGCACAAAGCGCAGGGCCATCAGTGCGCCGGTGGCATCATCGATGAAGACGATCAGGGTGCAGCGTGGACCGCGCCCCTCGAACCAGTCATGCGGTGAGCCGTCGATCTGGACCAACTCCCCCCGGCAGGGACGGCGCGGTCGGCGCTGATGAATATGAGCCTCGCGGCGCCGCTTCGCTTGCCATAGCCCCTCATTGATCATCCACTGGCGTAGGGTCTCGACACTGACCGTGTAGCCATGCCGTTCGGTCAGCTTCTCACAGGCGAGCGTGGGGCCGAAATCGGCATACGCACTGCGGACGACCCCGAGGATCTCCTGCCGGACGGCATCGGCGATGGCGTTCCCCGGACGCTTCCCCCGATGGCGCGAAACCAGGCCTGCCGCTCCTTCAGCCCGATAACGGGCCACCAGGCGTTTGACCTGACGCACACTCACCCCCAACTGCAGGGCCGCATCCCCCTGGCGCAGCCGCTTGCCCACCACCTGCTGGATTACCCCCAGCCGGTCGACCTCTTGGTAACTCATCGTAATATACTCCTCTGCCATCACCCCTCCCGAAACCAAAAGGGGACATTTTAGAATTGGACAAAGGGGACATTACGGCTTTGGGCTAACAGCTACCACCAAACAGGTTGAAATGGTTGAGGATGTGATACAGGTTATACAGGTTTCTTCGCTGCGCGTAACCTGCATCCAGCGGCCAGACCGATTCGTAGGCTTGGCGTGCCCGGTGCGAGAAACCACCGAACAGTTCCGTCATGGCAATTTCGGCTTCGCGATCGGCGTAATACACCGCGTGATCAAACAATACCGGGGTGCCATCGCGAAGAAACCCGTGATTCCCGCCCCATAAGTCACCGTGGATGAGCGAAGGGGTGGGATGGTAATCGGTGAAAAACAGGTTTATTTCGTCCACCAATCGGTAACCCGCCTCGCGTGTTGCAGCCGGGAGACCTCGAGATTCAGCCCAGTCCAGTTGCGGTTTGAGTCTGTGGTTTGCAAAGAAATCCGGCCAATTCCTTTCCCAGACGTTGCGCTGCGGCGAGGCGCCGATGAAGTTGTCCTGATTGAGGCCAAAGGCATGTGCGCCTTGTCTGTGTAGTGTGGCGATCTGCTCACCCAAGGCTTCTTCTGCTCGGTTGCCGCTTGAATTGGAGGATATATCCAGCCATTCCATGAGCAAGAATGCCTGTTGTTCGATTACGCCAGTTAATGCGTCATTCGGGACGCGAATATGCGGTGCCAGCAAGTTGAGTCCATCTACTTCGGCTGAGAAATTGGCGGCGGAATCGATAGTATTGATCTTGAGGAATAAACGCCCCTTATCTGTTTGCAGGCATACAGCGTGATGAATACAGCCACCAGCTACTGTGTGCATCGAGATCAGTTGCCGACCGGCGTAGGGATGTGAGACCGGGATTTGCTCAAGTAGATGTTGGATGGTGCCGTCAGACATTTTCAATTGCTGCCTGCCCCCGTTCATACCAATTTCAGAACGCCTCGTTCGACCATCAATATATGCTCAAACAATTCCAGCCGTATTTCTCTTCGCAGGAACAATTTGAGCGCACACCGGAGATTACCACAGCAGATTTATCCAGAGAGCACCCCGAAAAACCTTCCGAGGTGCCCTCAGATCAATGACTTCGGCCACCCATGCCGCCACGACTCATACTGCCACTTCCATAACGATACTGTTGCTGGTGCTGGATTCCAGTGCCCTTGCCTTGGGACTGTCTGTTCATGCTTCTGGATTCGTGTTCATTCCGGTTGTTCAGACGCTCGAAATCGGCAGCAGTCGGCGCCTGACGTTGCTGAGATTGAATCTGCTCCTGATTCATGGATTGTACGGTGTACTGGGGGGCAGGCAGGGCATCGGCCCATGCTTGGGATGATAGGGCGGCAATGCCGATCAGAATACTGCCGATTAATGTTGTTTTGGTGGCGCGCATCATGTTTCTCCTCGGTTGATGAATAGCGCCAGTGTGCCGCCAAGTCATTGCGAGGCTATTGCCGAACTGTTACCAACTGTTACCACAGGATTAGGTTTTATACGTCGGATATCCCTTTACGTTTCAAATGGGTATGCCACCTTTGCCAATCCGGCATGAATTGGTCCATGAAAGCATAAAACCGGGCGTTATGGTGCCGTTCGTGGAGATGAACGAGTTCGTGCACAAGGACCATATCGATGCAGCCTGCCGGCATATGTATGAGTTCGAGATTCAGCCAGATTCGCCTGTCGCGAATATTGCAGCTGCCCCAGCGCGTCTTCATTCGTTTGATCCCGATGAAGTTGATCCCGACACCGATTTTTTCGCACCAATGCGGCAAACGAGTCGCGAGATAGTCCTGAAGTGCGACCCTCAACTGTTGCGTGATCGCCTCGTGCAGTTGGGTTTGACTCAAGGCATTTGCACGCGTGAAGACCTGTACCGTTCCATTTTCGATCAGCGTCTGATTCCGTTTGGAATTGGTATGAACACAGATGAGGTGATCCTGATCGAACAGGCGAATGGTTGAACCGTCAGAGATCGCATCAGAACGGTTTTGAGGGGTTCTTTGCGATTTGATCTGGGTTTGTTTTTGGAGAATCCAGTCCTGCTTTTCCAGCAGAATCCGGTGGATCAGAGGTAAGGCGATATGGTGGGGCGCGCTAACCTGTAGTTGTGCATCCGCGCGCCCGATGCGCAGATACACGCCCTTGATCGCCTTGCGGGTAAGCTTGAACGCCATGCCAGTCTCTGGCAGAAGTTCGTCGGTGATTACCACCTTGGGCCGCGTCTGCACGTTCGGCGGACGCCTCCGATCCAGACCGAACATGCTTGATTCCTGACGCCTTTAATTACTTGATTTGGCTCTGGGCGTTGGCTCTGGCTCGCTTGAGCAGGAATTCGCTAAGCAGCGCGACCGGCCTGCCGGTGGCGCCCTTGTTATCGCCTGTTACCCAGGCCGTACCGGCGATGTCGAGGTGTGCCCAACGGTAGTCCTTGGTGAAGCGGGAGAGGAAGGTGGCCGCAGTGAGTGCACCGCCTTCGCGACCGCCGATATTTGCCATATCGGCAAAGTTGCTCTTGAGCTGCGGCTGGTAGTCATCCCATAAAGGTAGTTCCCACACCCGGTCTTGACTGATTTCACCGGCCTTGATGATTTCCTGGGCAAGAGCGCGGGTATTGCTGAACAATCCGCTCGGTACGCGGCCCAGCGCGATGACACAGGCGCCGGTCAGTGTCGCCATGTCGATGACAACATCGGGTTTGAAGCGTTTGGCATAGGTGAGTGCGTCGCAAAGAATCAGCCGGCCTTCGGCATCGGTATTCAATACTTCGATCGTCTGACCGGACATGCTCTTGATGATGTCGCCCGGTTTCAATGCATTGCCGTCGGGCATGTTTTCCACCGTGGGCACCAAACCCACGACATTGATCGGCAGCTTCAATTCCGCCACGATCGAGATCAGGCCGATGACAGCCGCTGCACCGGCCATGTCGTATTTCATCTGATCCATGTCGAGACCGGGCTTGAGCGAGATGCCGCCGGTGTCGAACGTTACCCCTTTGCCGACCAGCACGATGGGTTCTTCGTCATCACGACCGCCCATGTGTTCCATGATGATGAATTTGGGTGCTTCCGTACTACCCTTGGCGACTGCAAGCAGGGCATTCATTCCCAACGCTTCCATGCGGGACTGATCCAGCACTTCAACGGCAAGGTGGGGATGGGTTTCCATCAACTTGCGGGCCTGATCGGCCAGCGCCGTTGGTGTGCAGAGGTTCGGCGGGAGGTTGGCCAGATTCTTGGTGAGATGAATCCCCGAGCTGATGGCCATGGCTTCGCGCACGTGGTTTTCTGCTTCAAGCAGGCCGCGCCGACTGGGTGTGATGAAGGTGACCTTGCGCAGCGGGCGGCGTGGTCCCGGTTCCGGTGTCGATTTGAACTGGTCGAAGCGGTAAACGGCGGCATCGATGGCCAGTACGCTTTGGCGGAGAATCTGTTCGAAGTCGACCCCTTTGATGTCGATTTCGGTCAGGTGGCTGACGCACTCGGTCGTGCCGCGGTAGTGCAGTGCCTTGACGGCCGCGGTGGTGGCCTTGTTCAGGGCATTGAGGTCAAATTCACGCTCTTTGCCCAGCCCGACCAGCAAAACCCGTTCGGCCTGAATGTTCGGCACCCCATGGATCAGCAGCGTGTCGCCCAGTTCACCTTCCATGTCCCCACGACGGGTAATGGCACTGAGGTGGCCATCGCTGGCCTTGTCGATGGTCTCTGCCGCATCTGATAATTTTCTGGCTTCAAAAACACCGACAATCAGGCAGGAAGATCGCTGTTTTTCCGGTGCGCCACTTTTGACTGAAAATTCCAACACGGCAAAGCTCCTGTAGACTGAGGGTGGAAGCTGTGATTCTATCAGATCGGGCCGCTCTATCGTGGTATCTTGAACGAAACCGGCGGTAGAACTGTCACAGACATAACCCTTTTTGATTTTGAGCAGGAAAACGGTCATGAATCCACAACAAGACGATTCCAGGGAAGAATTCGAGCCTGGGGTAGAAAACCCGCATCGCTTTGAGCCTAAATATGCCAAATCGGGTATCGGCCAGTTTTCGAAGGTGTTGATCGTGGTGGGTGCGATCATGACCACAATCGGTGTGATTGGCGGCTTCAGTGCCATGTTCCTGATGAAGGACGGCAGCCACTCGGTGTTTCTCGATCTCTTGATGCTGGCACCGCTCGGTTTTCTGATGGCGTTTACCGGCATTACCGGTTGGGTCATCAGCGGCGGGAAGTAAGTTTGCAGGTATCAAGGCGTCAACAGAGTACCCGCAAGACAGCGAAACAATCGAGTGCCCGGTTCTATTGAGCGTTCAACGCATTTAGATCGGCAGTATCGAATTTTCGCGCACCCGGAACGCGCCCGGCTCCGGCAAAATGCTTACGCCAGTAGGCGTTGTTCAGGTGGGCGAATGTAACGTGCTCGCCCTTTCTGGGCGCGTGGATGAAGCGGTTGTCACCAACATAAATCCCGACATGATCGATCTTGCGACTGCGGATCTTGAAGAACAGCAGGTCACCAGGCTTTAGCTGCGAGCGTGCAATGCGTTCAGTAAAGGCGTATTGGTCACGTGCGGTGCGTGGCAGTTCGATGTCGGCCTTCTTGTATACGTAACTGGTCAGTCCGCTACAGTCGAATCCTTTTTTATTCGATGTGCCGCCCCATTGATAGGCGGTGCCAAGCTGGCTGATCGCCTGCAGGATGGCCTCGGTTGCAGCAGTCCGCACCCCATTCGGGTCATCGATGGCCTTGATCGGTGTCGAGGGAAGCTTCGGGTTTAATGTGCCGTTCCTGAAGGAGTAATTTTCGTCCCCGCTTCGGGTCGAGGCATTAAGCCAACCTAAGCCATTGCTTGCCTGATTACTATCTTCATTCGGGAGTGTGGCGCAACCACCAAGGCCGAATGCAGCGCAAACAATCACCCCCAATGCGGGCAGTAGATGTTTCCTTACGCCCGCATCAATTGTCGCGTTATGCGTCGTCGCGATGCCGGATTTCGAACACACTGCGTCGATTTGGCGTGCGGGCAAAGTCACCTGGCAATGTTTTTCTTGATAAGTCATTGATATTGAATTCATCCAGCAATTTGGGTGACAATGTAAAGCCTTTTAGGTTGTTTGAAAAGATTAAAGTGCCATCGTCACTCAACAGGTGCATGCAGCTGTGCACGATGAATTCATGGTCTCGTTGAATATCCAGGGTGTCCTGCATGGCTTTTGAGTTGGAGAATGTCGGCGGGTCACAGAAAATGACATCGAATCGTTCGGGTTGATAGATGGTATTGCTGCGCTGTTCGAGCCAGTCGAGCACATCGGCGCGAATCAGGCTGTGTTCCGTGCCCACCTTGAGATTGTTCAATGCAAAATTTCGCTCGGCCCAGTCGAGATAGGTGTTCGATAAATCAATCGAAACGGTACGACTGGCGCCCTGATGTGCGGCGCGAACCGATGCGGTAGCGGTATAGCAGAACAGATTGAGCAGTTTTTTCCCGCGCGACAGCTCCGCGACGTGGTTGCGTACCATGCGGTGATCCAGAAACAGTCCGGTATCCAGATAGTCGGTGAGGTTCACCCAGAGGCGGGTGCCGCCTTCGTGAACCACGCGTTCCAGACGCTCCTGTGTGATCTTCTGATATTGCTCTGTGCCGGTCTGGCGCTTGCGTTGCCGCACCACACTATGGTTTTCTGCCAGACCGAGATTCTCGATGACCTGTTCGACAATAATCGATAAGCGTGCACGGGCGAGTTGCGGATCGATTTTGTTCGGAGCCCGGTATTCTTGTATGTCTGCCCAGGTTTCACCGGCCTCATCACGATACAGATCAATGGCACAGTTGAAGTCCGGCAGATCGGCGTCATAGACGCGAAAACAGCACCAGTCCTCACGTTCCGCCAGTTTCTTCAGATGGCGGTAATTTTTTTGCAGGCGATTGGCAAAAGGTGCGGCATCGACCAGTGCTCTTGCCTGTTCGGCTGCGGCACATAACCGATTGGCCAGCCCGATCGGGCCGGGTGCTTCTCGTCTGGCCTTGCCATCGAAACTGCCGCGAATCATATTGATGGCAATACCACTTTGATCCATGGGGAATACGCGCTCGTAGCGCAGCGGCCAGTTTTGCCCTTCACCCTCCGGAAGCAAGAAGGCCCAATACCAGCCATTGAAGCAGCGCTGCCATTGATCGGTCAGTGCCGTCCAGTTGGGTTCGCTACCGAGATCATTCATGTGATCACCGGCGACGTCCAGCCGGTGACCATAGGGCAGGTTGCTCACCACCAGTCCGCGTGTTTTGCCTTCAAACTCGGGGGGGCAGGGGGCTTTCC
>JACDJB010003393.1_pt1 | contig 10528 bp, 7 predicted proteins | sample 7454121 | NCBI WGS metagenome assembly JACDJB01 (sample SAMN14253290, study PRJNA609438) | sludge metagenome | isolation source: sludge after 25d culture with pyrite | collected 2018-12-20 | reverse complement strand
TATCGCCAGATGTGTTCCCCTTCTATGAGGTCGTCGCACACATCGGGGCCCCAGGAACCTGCCGGGTAGCCATGTACTGCTGTTCCTGGTTGTTCTTTCCAGGCCTTGAGTATGGGATCAACGAAGCTCCAGGCTGCCTCTACCGCGTCGCCTCGTGAATAGAGGGTGGGATCGCCCAGCATACAATCCAGCAGGAGGCGTTCGTAGGCGCTGGGGAGATAGGAGCCTTCCAGGTCGGAGTAGTGAAAGTCCATGTTCACATCCTGCACCCTGAACCCCGCACCGGGTACCTTCATGCCAAATTTAAGCAGGATTCCTTCGTCGGGTTGTATCCTTATTACCAGCTGGTTGAATTGTCGTGAAATGGCTTTGTCGTGTGCGAACAGGTGATGAGGGGTCGGCCTGAAGTGGATCACAATCTCGGTAACGCGGGTAGGCAGCATCTTGCCCGTGCGGATGTAGAAGGGCACGCCAGCCCAGCGCCAGTTGTCGATATAAAATTTAACGGCGGCAAAGGTTTCGGTGCGGGACTTGGGGTCCACGCCCTTTTCCTGCCGGTATCCCTTTACCTTTTCACCCCGTATGGTCGATTCGATATATTGACCTCTCATCACAAACTCCTCCACCTTCTCTTTAGGGATGGGACGAAGCGAGTGCAACACCTTTACTATTTCATTCCGGATGTTTTCGGCATCTATGAGTGCCGGCGGCTCCATAGCCACCAGACTGGTAAGCAGCAGCAGGTGGTTTTGCACCATGTCGCGCATGGCACCCGACTCTTCGTAATAACTTCCCCGTGTGCCCACACCAAAATTTTCGCTGGAAGTGATCTCCACGTGATGAATGTAATTCCGGTTCCAGAGAGGTTCGAAAATCCCGTTGGAAAAGCGGGTCACCAGGAGGTTTTGTACCGTTTCTTTGCCCAAATAGTGGTCGATGCGGTAAATTTGCTCCTCATCAAAATGTTTAAGCAGTTGCCGGTTGAGTTTTTGCGCACTTTCCAGGTCGTGTCCGAAAGGCTTTTCCACAATCAGGCGGCTGAACCCTTCTGTTTCGTTATTCAGCCCTTGTTGTGCCAGCGATTTTGCAGCCGTGGCGTACAGGCTGGGTGGCGTGGCCAGGTAAAAGATGAAGTTATGGCCGGTTTCAAGTGCCTTGTCCAGCTCTTCCAGCTTCGTTTTCAACCCTTTATACTCTTCCGGTTCTGTGGTGTCGAAATCGTAATAGTACAGTTGCGATGCAAAGGCTTTGATGTTGTTGTCCTTTTTTGAGGCAAACTCACGAATGCCATCGCCCATCTTTTTCCGGAACTCCTCATCCGAGAGCGGGGTACGGCCAACACCAAGAACGGCAAATTTTTCGGGCAGCAGGTCCTGTTCCTGCAGGTCGGCCAATGCCGGTATGAGTTTACGATAGGCCAAATCGCCTGAAGCCCCGAATATTACGAGGATATGATTTTGTGGTTTCTTCATATAATCAAAGTATGGTTCAGTTCGCCCCCTGCCCGGTAGGCAGGAATCTTATATCTAATCCCGATAGCTATCGGGACTAACATCTAACATCTCACATCCTTAACGTTTTATTCGCTTATAATAGTGGGGTGAGTCGCCCCATTGGTTGCTCCCCAATTTTCGCCCGGCAAGGGACAGACGCAGGGAGAGGCAATCGGAGCAATCATCGGCCCCTTCCTCGATGCATGGTTTGTTGTTATACAACAGATAGCTCTTGCGAAAGTTCGATGGGGTGATGTTGGGCATAATGATGTTGGCCCCGGCCCTCAACGCTTTTTCACGGCCTACCGGGTCGATGGTTTGCATGGCGGTGGTGGCTGCAATGTTGATGTCGGGCATCATCAGCCGCAGCAAGGCGATCATGTTAAGGGCGGTCAAAAAACGTTCGCGTATTGGCCAAAGTTCCTCTTTGCGCGGGTAAAGTGGTGTCTCTTCGTGTTCGATGTAAGGGCCCATTCCCACCATGTCGATGTCGAACTGTTTCATAAACAACAGGTCGTCGGCTAAATGCTGCGCACTTTGTCCCGGCAGACCAATCATCACGCCCGTGCCCGTTTGATAACCAATGCTTTGCAGGTCTTTTAGGCAATGGAGCCGTTTTTCGAAGCTGTGTTTGTCGTCCCGTGGGTGTAATTGCCGGTACAATTCCCTGTTGGTGGTTTCAATGCGCAGAAGATAGCGGTGAGCACCGCTGTTGAACCACCGCCGGTAGGTTTCAAGGCTCTGCTCGCCCAGGGAGAGGGTGATACCCAGTTCACCTTTAGTTACCTGTCTGATGTCGCGCAGGAGATGGTCTATCTTTTCGGCGAAAGCAGGGTTGCAGCGTTCGCCCGACTGAAGAACCAGCGAACCATAGTTGTGTTCCCAGGCATAGCGTGCCGACTCAACAATTTGATCGTGGGGCAGTTCGTAGCGCTCCACGTTTTTGTTGCTCTTGCGGATGCCGCAATAGAGACAATCCTTGGTGCAGATATTGGAAAACTCCACCAGTCCACGGTAAAAGACGTTGTCTCCGCGGTGGGCAAGCAGACACTCTTCAGCCCGGGCCAGCAGCGCTTTTTGCCCGCTTCCGCGCAACATCAGCAGCATGGCCAGCTCATCGCTTGTCCACGTGGGTTTGTTTATCAATTGTTGGATATCTTTCGTCACAATTTGCGTTCCTTTGAGGAGGTAAAAATAGCAAAAAAGAGGGAAAACGAAGCATCTCGAAGCTCGAAGCTCGAAGCACGATTCCGATAGCTATCGGAACGGAAGAGGGAAGTCGGAAGATTGAAGAAGAAAAACAGAAGACGGATTCCGATAGCTATCGGAGACCGAAGACAGAAGAGAAAAAGGATAGATGTTTTCTCCGTTTACTTTTCAACCTCACCTTTTACCGTTCACTGTTCACCGTTCACCCTTTTCCCGCCGGGTTAGGGAACGGTTCTGATTTAATAAACCGTTATACAGAACCGTTCCGTACCTGCCTCGGTCTTCCAGTCCTTTCACCTTTCAGCTCCTTCATCCCTAACCTGGATAAACCAGAAATAACAAATGACAAAAAACAAATCACAAATAATGCTCAAATCCCAACAAATCAATCCCGATGGCTCGGGATCAAACGGCTTAAGACAGTTTTGTCCAGATTCCTCGGGATCGTCTTTGTCCAATCGGGATTTATTTGTTTTTTGCGATTTGTTTTTTGATTTTTGCCAAAAAATGCAATACCTGCCCCATTCTACGGGGAATACAACTGATAAGCATACTAATCCTTTTCAGCTTCGTGCTTCGTGCTTCCCTGCCTACTGACAGGCAGGCATCCTCGGTCTCCCGTCTTCGGTCTTCGGTCTCCCGTCTTCGGTCTTCGGTCTTCGGTCCTCGGTCTCCCGTCTTCGGTCTTCCGTCTCCCGTCACCCCCTCTCACAAATCCATGACAAAACTCAAACAATCATTCCCAAACAAATCCTATATTTGGGGAGAAATCCAAACAGGTTCAATAATCCTTTAATCCATAATCTTTAATCCTTAATCCTTAATCTTTAATCTCATCCTTTTTTTCAAGAGAATGCTCAACCAGTCATTGATTTCGCCCAAGAGTATCGTCGTGGTAGGTGGTTCGGAAAACACGGCCAAGCCAGGCGGTAAACTGCTGGAAAACATTATTCAGGGCGGCTTTGGCGGCGACTTGTTTGTTTTGAATCCCGGACGGGAACGGGTTCAGGGTATTACATCTTATGCTTCGGTGGCGGATTTGCCCGGGCATGTTGACCTGGCCATCCTGGCCATTGCCGCCCCTCAATGTACTCAGGTGGTATCCCAATTGGCTGAACAAAAAGGAACCCGTGCCTTTATCGTGATATCTGCCGGATTTAGTGAAGAGGGAGAGGAGGGCGCACGGCTTGAAAAGTCGCTGGTTCAGACCGTGGAAAAGGTGGGCGGCACTTTGATCGGGCCCAACTGTATTGGCATGATAACGCCATCCTACAATGGTGTTTTTACGGCTCCGGTGCCTAAGCTTAATCCTGCCGGCTGCGATTTTGTATCGGGTTCGGGTGCCACCGCGGTATTCATCCTGGAGTCGGCGTTGCCCAAGGGGTTGACTTTCTCGTCGTTGATAACGGTGGGCAACAGCGCGCAGATAGGCATTGAGGAGGTACTGGAGCACTGGGATTTGACTTATGAAGCAGGCAACAGTTCGCGCATTAAGCTCATCTATGTAGAGAACATAAAAAACCCGGACAAGCTTTTGATGCATGCCGCCTCACTCATCCGCAAGGGATGCCGTATTGCTGCCATAAAATCGGGGGTGACCGATGCCGGCAAACGCGCCACCTCGTCGCATACCGGTGCCCTGGCCAGTTCCGATTCAGCGGTAGAGGCTCTGTTCCGAAAAGCAGGCATTGTACGATGTTTCGGACGTGAAGAGCTTACTACGGTGGCTTCGGTGTTTATGTACAAACAATTGACCGGTAAAAATCTGGCCATCATCACCCAGGCCGGTGGACCCGGCGTGATGCTTACCGATGCCCTGTCGGTTGGGGGGCTTAATATCCCCAACATAGAAGGAAAGGCCCGTGAGGATTTGTTGGCGATGCTGAACCCGGGCGCTTCAGCCTCTAATCCCATTGACATTCTGGCCACCGGCACCGCCGATCAACTGGGGCGGGTGATCGAGTATTGTGATACACAGATGGAGGATATTCACGGGATTATCGTTATTTTTGGCAGCACCGGACTCACCCGGTTATTCGATGCCTATGAAACCATTCATGAGAAGATGATCCGATGCAACAAGCCGGTTTTCCCCATACTTCCCTCTACCAGCACGGCCCATCAGGAGGTGGATTTTTTTCTTTCCAAGGGACACATTAATTTTCCCGACGAAGTGGTTCTGGGGCGGGCGCTCACCAGCGTTTATCATACGCCCGCACCGGCAGACGACAGCCTGTTTACCGAAGGCGTAGATATTCCCGGCATGAGAAAAATTATTGAAGATTGCACCGATGGGTTTCAGGAGCCCTCAGTGATCAATCAGTTGCTTAGAAGTGCCGGTATTCCTGTCATTGAGGAGGCAACTGCCTCTTCGCGCGAGCAGCTCCTGGAAGCTGCCCGTTCTTTAGGTTATCCGGTAGCGGTGAAGGTCATCGGGCCGGTTCATAAGTCGGATGTGGGGGGCGTGACTCTCAATATCAAATCGGATGCGCATTTGGTGGCAGAGTTTAAGAGGATGCGTAAGATAAAGGACGTTGATTCGGTGTTGGTGCAGAAGATGCAGCATGGCACCGAGTTGTTTATCGGCGCCAAATACGAGCCCCGGTTTGGACATGTGATACTCTGCGGGCTGGGCGGTATTTTTGTGGAGGCGTTGGGCGATGTGTCAAGCGGTCTGGCCCCTCTCACCATTGCCGAAGCCCGTTCCATGATACGCAGTCTCAGGAGTTACCCGGTAATCAGGGGAATGCGCGGGCAGGAGGGTGTTCATGAGGAGCTGTTTGCCGAAATCATCGTGCGTCTTTCCACCCTGTTGCGGTATGCCACCGAGATAAAGGAACTTGATTTAAATCCCCTCATTGGAAATAAAGAGGCGATACGGGTGGTGGATGCACGGATACTTATCCAAAGAGATTAACTTTTAAGAAGTAATGATATGATAATAAAACAGTTGTCGGTGTTCCTGGAAAATAAATCGGGTCGGTTGCACGAAGTGTTCGAGGTGCTTGGTGCCTCCAATATCAATGTTTCAGCCTGCAGTGTGGCCGATACGTCCGAGTTTGGCATTCTCCGGATGATTGTTTCGGAGCCCGATAAGGCGCATCAAATTCTCAAGGAAAAGCTTTTTTCGGTAAATGTGAGTGAGGTTATTTCGTTTGCCACACCCAATACACCCGGCGCGCTTTCGCGGGCTCTGAAAATCCTTTCCGAAGCAGGCATCGGTATCGAATATCTGTACGGATACTCCATTGGAGAAAAGTCTTTTATAGCACTCAGGTGCGATGATTCGGGAAAGGCCGTCATGGAGTTTCAGCGGCATAAATTGGAATTGATTACCGGCAGCGATCTTTATAAGTTTTGAATTTATAGGTTTACCGATTGAGCTCAATCCGAAATGGTTATAAAAGAAAATATGCCACGAAGTCACAAAGACACCAGGAATTACAAAAAAAGCAAATCAGCCATCTATGGCTCCTAAAATCTTTGTGTCTTAGAGCCTTGGTGGCAAGAATATTTTTTTCGGAGTGCACTCTCTCCTTAATCCTTTCACCTTTCACCTTTGAGCTTTTACCTCCTTAATCCATAATCCTTAATCCTTTTCTTTATCCTTAATCCTTTCAGCTCTTTAATCCCTAATCCCACAGTCAACATGACCCACTCCATATGGAACCCGCATTTTGAAACGATGCCACGTGATAAGATAAGAGAACTACAAAGCGAACGATTGCGCGATGTGGTGGAACGCATCTACTATAACGTGCCCTATTATCGCGAACGGATGCAGTCATTGGGGCTGGGGCCGGAACACATACGCTCTGTAGATGATTTGAGCAAACTGCCCTATACCACCAAACAGGAGCTGCGCGACAACTACCCTTTTGGTCTTTTCGCCGTTCCCATGAGCGAGATCATCCGGGTGCATGCTTCCTCAGGTACTACCGGAAAACCCACCGTGGTAGGCTACACCCGCCGCGATATCGGCACCTGGTCGGAAGTGATGGCCCGAACTCTTACCGCTGCCGGGGCTGGTAAAAGCGATTTTATCCAGATTGCTTATGGCTACGGGCTCTTCACCGGTGGTTTGGGAATTCATTATGGCGGAGAAAAGATTGGTGCCTCGGTAATTCCCATCTCGGGAGGGAACACCAGGCGGCAACTCCAGCTGATGCAGGATTTTGGCAGTACCGTACTGGCCTGTACGCCCTCCTATGCCGCTTATCTGGCCGAAGCCATTGAGGAGAGCGGCATCAATCGGGAGGAGCTGAAGTTGAGAGTGGGCGTGTTCGGCGCCGAACCCTGGACCGGGAATATGCGCCGAGAGATTGAAAAACGTCTGAAAATAAAAGCCATTGATATTTACGGGTTGAGTGAAATTATTGGACCGGGTGTCTCATTTGAATGCCTGCATCAGAACGGATTGCACATCAATGAAGACCATTTTATCCCCGAAATTATTGATCCCGATACCCTCGAAGTGCTGCCCGAGGGCGAGCTGGGCGAGCTGGTATTCACAACCATTACAAAAGAGGGCCTTCCGCTTATTCGCTACCGCACACGCGATTTAACCCGCTTAAATTTTGAAACCTGCGCCTGTGGTCGCACCCTGGTGCGGATGAACAAGTGTACCGGTCGCAGCGACGACATGCTCATTATCAGGGGTGTGAATCTGTTCCCGTCGCAGATTGAGAGTGTGTTGTTAGAGATGGATGAAACCTCACCACACTATCTTCTGGTGGTCGACCGCGTAAATAACCTCGACCGGCTGGAGCTGCAGGTAGAGGTGGAGGACCGTTTCTACCAGGATAAGATCAGTGAGCTGCAGGCATTGCGGCTGAAAATTCAAAATCAGGTGGAGAGCGCCACCGGCCTGTCGGTAGCCGTGAAACTGGTAGAGCCCAAAACCATCCAGCGAAGTGAAGGTAAGGCCACACGGGTAATCGACAGGCGAAAGGTGGTGTAAGGTTAGTTTTATTGCTTGCCCCGTATTTTATTGGGAAAGATAGTGTCTGGTCAAGCAAGAACTGTCCAATCCTGCGCTCACCCCTCCGGCTCTCCGGCAGCTGCCGGAAGAAACCCTGCCCGCGTGCAGATACATTAAGCAACAAATTATACTTAACTTGACACCAGCCTATTGAATATTTAGTCAAAAAACACTCGGTTCTTTGTGAAATGCTAACAGATATTAATTGAACCTTGTAGAGGCGCTCAACTGCGCGTTTCTACCTCATAAAAACAGAAATGAAAAAAACAGCAATTTTTTACGGCCCTCCCGGGGGCAGCGTGGCCAAAGTAGCTGCGATCATCGCCGAAGCCTTCGCACCGGAGAAGGTGGACAGGATAGAGGTGAAGAGCGCCGGTCCCCGGGACGTGGAGAATTACGACAACATCGTGTTTGGACTCTCAACCATTGGCAAAGCCAACTGGGACTCGGAGCACCACGACGATGACTGGGACCAGTTTTTGACCCAAATAGAAAAGATCGACTGGAGCCACAAAAGGGTGGCCATCTTCAGTCTGGGCGACCAGGTGCTTTATGCCCGTCATTTTGTAGATGCCCTGGGATGGCTTTACGACCGGTTGGCACCCACCAAAGCCCGGGTGGTGGGATTTTGTAAACCCGAAGGGTATCGGTTCACCGAATCGGAAGGGTTTCGAGACGGTCATTTCCTGGGATTGCCCTTAGACGAGGATAATGAACCCGAAAAGACCCCGCAACGGGTAAAGGAGTGGGTGAGTAGATTGAAGGAAGAATTCACAACACCATGACAACCAAACCGTCTTCAACCCCCGTGCCCGCCGCACACATCACCGGCGCCCTTGAAAAACTGGGTATCGAAAATCCCGGCAAGGCCACCATTCGTGAAATAGTTACCCTGGTAAATCTTATCGAACAGGAGAGCGGGGTGCAGTACATCCGCATGGAGATGGGAGTGCCGGGTCTTCCGCCTTCCACGTTGGCAACTCAGGCCGAAATTGAGGCACTCAACAAAGGGGTGGCTTCCAAATACCCTATGCTTGATGGGTTGAGGGAGTTGAAAACAGCAGCCTCCGATTTTGTAAAGGCTTTTGTCGACCTGGACATCTCGCCCCGCTCATGCGTGCCCACGGTAGGAGCTATGCAGGGTAGCTTTATTAACTTTTTGGTGTGTGGAAAGCTCTTTCCCGAAAAAGACACCATCCTGTTTATCGATCCCGGCTTTCCGGTACAGAAACAGCAGATAAAGGTGTTGGGCTACAAGTTCGAATCATTTGATGTGTATCACTACCGGGGCGAACAGTTGCGCCAAAAGATGACCTCTGTTCTTGAGCAGGGCAACATTGCCGCCATCATCTACTCCAACCCCAACAATCCTGCCTGGATATGCCTTCAGGAAAATGAGCTGCAGATAATTGGCGAACTGGCCACCCAATTCGATGCGGTGGTCATCGAAGACCTGGCCTATTTTGGGATGGATTTCAGGCGCGACATCTCCCGCCCCTGGCAGCCTCCTTATCAGGCCAGTGTGGGCAGATACACCCATAATTATGTGTTGCTCATCTCCAGCAGTAAAGCGTTCAGCTATGCCGGACAAAGGGTGGCTGTAATGTGTATCTCCGATAAGCTTTTCGACCGGTATTATCCTTATCTTGAGGAACAGTTGGGCACAGGGAAGTATGGTCAGGCGCTGGTTGGGCGGGTGCTCTATTCGGTGTCGTCGGGCGCCGGTCACTCGGCCCAGTATGCCCTGGCGGCGGTATTCACAGCGGCCACAGAGGGGCGGTATAATTTTCTGGAGGAGGTGAAGGAGTATGCCCGCCGGGCAAAAGTAATGAAACGCCTCTTTACCGAAAATAACTTCCGCCTGGTGTACGATTCCGATATGGACCAGCCGCTTGCCGACGGATTCTACTTTACTTTGTCGTATCCGGGCATGAACGGGGCTCAACTGCTTGATGAACTGCTTTATTATGGAGTGAGTGCCATAACACTCTCAAATACAGGGAGCAGCATGGAGGGTATCCGTGCCTGCGTGTCGCAAACCGGCATGGAGCGAATGGACGAACTGGAGGCACGGTTAAAACTTTTTTCGGAGCACCACCGAATATAGAATGTATATAAATAAGCATCCTAACCCTCTGAATGCCTATTCCCTTGTGATTTGATTGTGCATGGATGGCTTTGCATCCGGCAATTTATGACAACCATCATAAGATGAAGTTGTATTTTTTCTGTAATTTCGTAAATGTGTTTTAATGTAAATATTTGATGATATGGCAAGAGTTAAAGGTGCAATAGTGGTGGATATAGATACCTGTAAAGGGTGTTCTCTTTGCGTGGTGGCTTGTCCCACCGATGTAATTGAGCTGGCCGATCAGGTAAATGGTAAAGGTTACCACTATGCTTATATGGAGCATCCCGACGCCTGTACCGGGTGTATGAATTGCGGTCTGGTGTGTCCCGACAGTTGTATTACCGTTTACCGGGTAAAAAAAGTAAAAACGGTTGAACCGCTCGAAGAGGTTCAGCTTTAAAAATGTATAGATGTAATGAGTGAACTCAGGTTAATGAAAGGCAATGAAGCCATTGCCGAAGCAGCCATCCGATGCGGAACCGACGGATACTTTGGGTATCCCATAACCCCTCAATCGGAAGTTATGGAGACGCTGATGATGCTTCGCCCCTGGGAGACTACCGGTATGGTGGTGCTTCAGGCCGAAAGCGAAATAGCTTCCATCAATATGGTGTATGGCGGGGCAGGAAGCGGCAAGCGTGTCATGACCTCCTCATCGAGTCCGGGCATCAGCCTGATGCAGGAGGGACTTACCTATCTGGCAGGTGCCGAACT
>JACDJB010003392.1_pt1 | contig 10529 bp, 3 predicted proteins | sample 7454121 | NCBI WGS metagenome assembly JACDJB01 (sample SAMN14253290, study PRJNA609438) | sludge metagenome | isolation source: sludge after 25d culture with pyrite | collected 2018-12-20 | reverse complement strand
TTGATCGTCAGGTTGCTGTTGAGCGAGCAGTAATCGACCATATATCGCTTGATCACCTCGCCCTTGTAGCCCAACGCGATCACGAAATCCTTATACCCGTAGCAGGAATAGTGCATCATGATATGCCACAGGATGGGACGACCGCCAATCTCAACCATAGGTTTGGGCTTGATCTCGGTCTCCTCAGCCAGCCTGGTGCCATGACCACCGGCCAGAATGCCTACTTTCATATTTTATCAACTCCTTGGACAGAAACCGGTGTCGTTGGTATAGAGGGGAACCGGCGGGCCGTCCGGCCGTCTTCCCCACGTGGTTTCGTTCCGTATCTTATCTATCCTGCAAACAACCGGCGAATGATCGGTCGATTGTCCTCGCCGACCGGAGAGCCACGGCACGGGCACGGATGAGGCGAGGCAAGAAGCCCCGCCTCATCCCTTGCCTGTTGCGGCTCACATTCCGATTATCGGTTTATGATCATCGGCAACACGAGCGCCGTTCCCCGGACTGTGATGGTAACCGTCTCGCTACCCTGGCCGACGCCGTCGGTCGCGATGAAGGTGATTGTAAACGCGCCTGTCTGGGTGACCGACGGTCGCCAGGAGAACGTTCCCGTGCCGTCGCCGTTGTCCACGAAGCTCGCGCCGGGGGGCAGCCCCTCGGCCGAGAGCGTGATCGGCTCGCCGGCGCTGTCCGTCGCGTTCACCTCGAACGACACCGGCTCGCCGATCAGGATGGTTTTGTCAGCGATGGGATCGACGACAGGCGGCGGGTTGCTGGTGAAGGTCGCGGTGACGATCGTGTGCTTTTCGATTGTGAACGTCAGCGGGTTCTGCGCACCGGTCAGGTCGCCGCTCCACCCGGCAAAGTAGTTGTTCGGGTTGGGGGTGGCCTGCAGGGTGACGGCCGAACCGCAAGTGTATTGCGTCTGGTTGGGTGTGATGGTCACATTGCCGGGACCGACCTTGTTCACCGTCAGCGTGTACTGATTTTCGGCGAAGGTGGCCGTGATGTTGAGGTCGTCGGTGATGGTAACGATCTCGGTCGGATTGATGCCCGACAACGCGCCGGACCAGCCGGTGAAGCTCCAGCACGCGCCGCCGTCCACAGTCAGGGTGACCACGTCCCCGTAGAGATAGAAGTCCTTCTGCGGGTTCAGGGTGACATCACCGCCGCCGACGATGTTGACGGCCAGTTCATAGTGAATCTGATCAAACGTAGCGGTGACGGCCGTGTCGCCGGTGATGGTCAACTGCGTTTCCATTTCCGACGGGGTACTGCCGCCACTCCAGCCGCCGAACGTCCAGCCAGGGTTGAGCGTCGCCGACAGCGTGACGATATCGCCATAGACGTAGGTCGTCTTCAGCGGCGAGACCGTGACCGACCCGCCCTCGCCGACGCCGTTGTGGAGGAGGTTCACGTCCAGTTCGTACTGCTCCTGCTCGAAATGGGCGGTAACGTTCTCGTGCTGGCGCATGGTGATCGAGACGGTCGGGTTGGTTCCCGTGACACTGCCAGTCCATTCGACAAACTTCCAGCCCGGTTGAGCCACGGCCGTCAACTGGACCACCTCGTCATAGAGATAGGTGGGCTGGTCGGGCGACTTTGTGACAGCGTTGCCCTCGCCGCCGACGCCATCATTCTCGATATTGACGTTCAGCAGGTACTGATCCTGGGTGAAAGTGGCCGTGACGTACTGCGGCGCGTCGATGGTGACGGCCACCGTCGGCGCGATGCCGGTCGCGTCGCCACTCCATCCTCCAAACGACCAGCCGGGGATCGTCGTCGCGCTGAGGATTACCTCGTCGCCACAGACGTACTGGGGCTTGTCGGGTTGCTTTGTGACGGTTCCGGTGCCGATCTGTTCGACGTTCATGGTCATCGGCGCGCCGTCTTCGGGCACGATGGGCAGGTCGGAATTGAAGAAGTAATCGACGACCGACTTGAAGGCGGGTTGCGTGCCTGCCGCGCCGGAATTCCCGGCAAAGAAACCGATATTGAGCGGCACGATGGCCGCCGCATAAGGCGCGCCCGGCGGCTTCTTCCAGACACCGTTGTCCAGATAGAACCAGTTGTAGCTGCCGCCCGTACGGGTGATCTTCATCGCCATCGGCAACGGCTTATCGGTCGGCAGTGTGTAGGAGAAGTTTTTCAGATTAACGCCGTCCTTCATGAAGCGGGCGTATATGATGGGGGTAGCGCCGGCGGTTGTCGGGAGTTCATAGCTGATCCGGGCATAGGTGTCGGCGTCTTCCTCGATCAGCACGCCGTGGAACTGGCCCGGCAACCCGACCTGGGTTTCGAACTTGATCTCGATCGAGAAGTCCGTATCGGCCGCGGTCTGCATAATCCGCGGCGGACCGCCCGTCGTCCAGTCATGGGAACTGCCGCCGGGGATGGTCAACTCGATGTGCTCGCCGTTCATGAAGTAGGTCAGATCGCTCTTCGGATCGATCACCTGCCACAAGGACGTATCGAGGAAACAGGCGTTGAAGTCGTCGGACAGCAACTCGCCGAACTCCAGCGTATGGAAGCTCTGGTTCGGGCTTTGGCCGGTATTGCCCTGTTCATCCGTCGCCTTGATGCGCAGATTGTAGGTCGTATCCGGCTGGAGGCCGCGAATTTCCAGGTAGTGACTGGTCTTCAACGTGCCGTCACTCTCAACAAAACCCAGTTCATAGTTCGTGGTCTTGCCGTAATCGATCCGGCCGGTGGCCGGTTCATTGGTCGTCCACGAGATGTTGGCGCCGTTCGGAAGCGCGGTGATGACGATGTCGCTAATGGCCGGCGGCGTCGAGTCCGGCGCGGCGGTGTTGAACTTGTAGGTCGCCGACGGCATACAATTGCCGACAAGGTCGCAGGCATCGATCTTGACGTTGTACTCGGTGCTGAATTCGAGCTTGCCGCCCGTGGGGCGATAGACCAGACGATAGTCGCCCATCACACCCTCGAGGCGGGCCTTGTTGGTCACATCCTCGCCGTTGACGGTCATCACCACGGTAGTCCAGTCGACGCCGAACAGCGTATCCCCCACGTGAGCAATGATGGACGATTTCACATCCACATTGGTCGCGTTCGGGGCCGGGTTTTGCTTGCTGACGGCCGGCGGGGTGTTGTCCGTCGCGGCATTGCTGCGGCGCAGGACGAACATGGGACCGGGTTCCTCAATGAAATGGCCCGCGCCGGTGGTGTACAGGAAGGTAATCTTGTTCTTGCCCGCCACCAGGTAGTTCTTGTTAAAGGCCTTGATACCCAGCGCCCAATCCGGCGAGCCGACAGTAGACGGGCTGTTGTTGTTGATCTGGAAATTGGGGTTTTTCCAGTATGCCCCTACCAGGTAAGCAGTGGTGAACTGCGTCGTAACGGTATCGGGCATGTAGAAATCGTAGTTAACGAGATCGGGCCGGCTACCGTTCATGTGCAGGCCGTAGTCGAGGAAGTCATGGATCAGGAAGGCGTTCACCGGGGCGGAGCGCATCATCTTGAAGTTGGCCGATGGGCCGCCCGCGGCCTCCCGGACGTTGCCGGCCGCGTCAACAACGCGGATCTTGAACTTGATGCGAGCCTGGTTGGTGATATGGGCGATACTCCACGTGTAGGTGGCTGTTGTTGCGTTCGCCTTGGGCTTCACCGTGCCGATGTGATTGATCACCCCGCCGGTGGGGATTTCTTCCTTGCCGCCGGGCCACCAGTTGTTGCGGCCCGAGTTGTGCCAGTCGCGGAAGATACCATCGTTGTCCTCGTCGTAACCCTCATACCAGGCGTGGAATTCGACGTAGGCGGTACCGGGAGAGATGTCGGCCGTCAGCTTCAGCTGGTCATTGTTGACCGTCAGCGTGCCGCCGGCATTGGGGTTGACCGGGCCGTTGTCGTCCTCAATGGAGGTGAGCTGGCCGTTGGGTGGCTCGACATCGCTGCCGGGGCCGGGCAACAACGGGGCATCGTTGTTGTAGTAGATGCGAATGCCGATATCGTGGATGTGATACTTCTTCTCCCCCCAGAACGTCATCGTGTTGGCGCCGACATTGAATTCGGATTTGTCGATCTCCACGATATACGGGGTCCGGCTCCAGTCGTTGCCAACAGGCGGGTGATAGATGATATCATCGTTGTTGACATAGAAGTTGGCGGCCTGGATCGTGTAATTGCGCCACAGGTCAAGGTAAACCTCGATCCTGGCTGCGTTGGTGAAGTCGTCCGGCAACGTAAAATTGAAGGTTTTCGGGCACTTGTCCCGTGTATGCGGCTCCGAGTACCAGGAACCGCCGGGCGAGGTGGGGGTGCCGTCATCGTTGCAACCGCCGGTGAACTCGCTGTGCGATACCCAGTATTCCTTGTACGTCACCTGGTTGTCGGCATTGAAAATGCCCGCCCGGGTGGTTTTTGGCGCCATCAGCATCAGGCTGCCAAGAATCACAAACGCCAATAACAACAGTGATATTCGCTTTATGTTTTTCATCTTTACTCCCTGGTTCCGAATGTTTGGAACTGCTCAATCAGACTTATGGAGAAGAGACTTCAATTCGCCGCGGCCGGCAGCGGCCGCGCCGGGCGCGCCAACATTTCCCAAGCGGCGCTCGTATCGGGTAGAGGTGAATCAACCGAGTAGATAGCGTCCAGACCAAATTGATGCAACATGCGACGGGCCAGCTCGCGCTGTTCGTCGGTGATGTGCTTCATCCAGCTATCGACACGGTTCTTGCCCGTGACGATAGCGCTGTCGGGCTTGCTCGAGTTCGACGGCTTGCGCATGGCCTCATAGACCGAGGCATCCCATTGCTTGCCGTAGGAATTAAACAGACGCTTGATCTCCTGCTCCGGCTCTTCGCAGAAGGACTCATAGAATGCCAGATGCACGTCGCCGGTTTCCAGATGGGACAGGGCCACATAATTCTCGACGCACCACATCCACAGGCGCTTCTCGAACAGCGTATCGGCCGCGGCGATCTGCTCGCGGAACGGCTCCAGGAAATCTTCCATGAGTTGGGGCTGGACGAGCAGGATATCGTGCAGGTCTATCTCCCAATCGAGTCGGGACTGGGAGAGGCAAACGGCGCAAGGATGGCGCATCAGAAAGGCCACTTTCAGGCCGGGGAAGTGGTTGACCATCCACTTGAGATACAGGTTGGCGCGGATGAATTTGACCAGTCGCTTGTTGGATACGATGCGCGTGTTGAAGCGGTCGGACCAGTCGTTGCGCAACTGCCCGGAGAGCGACAGCCCAACCGGCTCGAGCCAGGCGGGATCATCGTTATCGGGGCGAATGTACTGGATCGCGTTGAAGTGGGCGAATGCTTCGATTCGCCCGTTGCGATCCGGCTCGTCCATCAATCGATACTCGTTGCGGTAGTTGATGACCTCGGAAATCCAGGTGGTGCCGCTGCGGCCCGTTCCGGCGAGTACCAGTGAATCCCGGTAATCCGATGACAGATCCAGGTAATAACGGCGACGCATCACGTTTCTGATGTGCTCGGGATGGAATTTTCCCTTGCGTTCCCTGGTCATGTGCAACATTTTCATACGAAAACACTCCTGCGTGAATCATCATGGCGCGCCCGGGCGAACCAAGTTAAATGTCAATACGGCTGGGGCCGCTCCCGTCATCAAAAGGAAAGGGATCGGATCGACTGATCGGAATGTCATGCTAACGGCCGGCGATCATGGTGTTCAGAGGTCGCCAACCGGTTCTCATCGACAACCCGGATCCGTTTGTGGGTTTGTTACAACTATCACAAGGTTATCCGGGTTCGCTTACGATGGCTCTTAAGTGAAAAGGTGGGGTGCGCTGCCGGCCGGATAACGGCCGCTCCCTGTCGGAGCGGCCGTCATCCGGCGATGACTTACGGGTTGCCCCGAATCGCGGCGGGCAGGAATACCTGGAAACCCTCCAGGCGAATGAATGTGGCTGTGACGTTATGCTTGCCGGTGACGGTCATAATTTGCGTCGGGTTGGTGCCATTCAGACCGCCGCTCCAGTTCAGGAATTTCCAGCCGACGGCCGGCGATGCCTTAAGCTCGACTTGCTGACCGCAGGCGTAGGTCTGGCTATTGGGCGAGCGGGTGACTGTTCCCTCGCCCATCTTCGTGACGACGATGGATGGCGCATTCGCGTCCTCGCCGGGAATCGGCGCGCCGGCATTGAAGAAATAGTCAAACAAGGCGGTGTGGCCGGGGGCCGTGGCTCCGGTGTTGGCCGGATGGCTGGCGGCGAAAACGCCAACCCGCTCCACGGTCATCGGGAACTTGAAGCTGTTGCCGCTGAAGCCAATCCACGGGTCGCTGTCATTGAGGCGATACATCACCCGCCACGTGTTGCCCAGGCGCTGGACCCGCAGGCTGATTCCAGGAGACGCAGGCGTATCGACTGACTGATTGAAGCCCTTCTTCGTCGAACCATTGTCAATCCCCGCAGCGTAAAGGCGCATGCCCGCCCCGTCGTGATGGAAATCGATCCGGACAAACGTATCATCATCCGTCTCGATCAACACCCCCTGTACCTGGGTTCCTTCCGTCACTGCGGAATCGAGGCGAACGTGCAGCTCGAAGTCGGTATTGGCTACCTCCTGCATAACACGCGCGCTGGAGTTCCCGTCGCGCCAGGCTTCGTAATTGACGCCGGGCGGGATGACGATCTTGAGTTGCGAACCGGTCATCTCGTAGTCGGCCTGGCCGAGCGGATCGACCCACGTCCATATCGGGTTCAACGTGCCGCAACCGGCAAAGTCGTCGGAAACCACCTCGTCGGCCACATCGAAGTTGGCGACAAGATTCTTGTCGCTGTCCATCAGCAACGAGTATGGGTTATCGCTGTTGACGACGTCGCCGCTCCAGCCGGTAAACACATAGCCGATCTCGGCCGTGGCGGTCAGAACAACTGTCGTGCCGGCCGTAAACTCGGTGCCGGACGGGTCGGTCGCCACGGTCCCCGGGCCGTTTACCGTCACGTTGAGATTGTAGAGCGGCGCCGTCTCGAAGGCGGCGGAAATCGTCTTGTTGCCGTCCATGGTCAGGACAAGCGGGTTCGTGGTGCTGCCCGCTCCGTCGTTGCCCCAGCCGGACAGGATGAACCCCAAATCGGGCACGGCCGTCAGCGTCACTTGCTCGCCCGGCGTATACAGATCGCGCACGGGAGACACCTCGATTGACCCGTTGGTCGGAGGCAGGATCGTCAGGCTATAGATACCCTCGACGCCGAAATTGGCCGTGATGTTCATGTCCTTGGTAACGGTGATCGTGCCCGGATTGTCGCTGCCGGTCAGGTCGCCGCTCCAGTTGACGAATTCAAAGCCCACGCCGGGGAGGGCCGTCAGCGTCACTTGTTCGCCGTAGGCATACTCCGTTTTCGACGGGCTGCGGAGGACTGTGCCGTCGCCGCCGGAGATGAAGACATTGACCGTGAAAGTGTCGCTGGAGATGAATGTGGCCGTGACGACCGAGTTTTTGGTCATCGTGAGTTGGCCGGGATTGGCGCTGCCGGTCAGGTCGCCGCTCCATCCGGCAAACGTGTAGCCCACGGCCGGGACGGGCGTCAGCGTGACAACCTCGTTGTTATAGTAGGCGGTCTTCATCGGCGCGACCGTGACCGTTCCCCCGCCGGTCGGGGTTGTGTTGACCGTCAGGGTGTGGATGTTGTCGGCGAAGTTGGCCGTGACGGCCTTGTCGGCATCCATCGTGATCACAATCGGATTGGTCGTGCCGGTGATCGCCCCGCTCCAGTTGAGGAAGGTGGCGTTCGCCGCCGGCACCGCCGTCAGCGTCACCTGCTGGCCGTGGAGATAAGTCGGTCCCGGGGGGGCAACCGTGATCGTGCCGTTGCCGACAGGTGTCACAGTCAGCGTCCGCTGCGGGGCGGCGGTGAAGTTGCCGGTGATGTTCACGTTGCTGTTGACGGTAATGACCAGCGGGTTGGTTGATCCGCCGGCATCGCCGCTCCAGTTGGCAAAGACATTACCCAGATTCGGCGCGGCCGTCAGTGTGACCTGCTCGCCGGCGCTGTAAGCCGCCTTGTCGGGCGATTTGGTCACCGTGCCCGCGCCCACGGCGGCGGTCGTGACGGTGTACTGCACGTCGGTCACGAAGTTGGCGACGACGTTCTTGGTGGCGTTCATAGTCAGCTGGGCCGGATTGGCGCTGCCGGTCAGGTCGCCGCTCCAGGAGCCGAACTTGAAGCCGGTGCCGGGCAGAGGCGTCAGGGTGACGACTTCGTCACAGGCATAGTTTTCCTTGGCCGGGCTGCGATCCACAGTGCCCGTGCCCACGGTGGTGATGTTGAGCTTGCGAAGGTTATCTTCGGGCGAGATAGGGCTGGCCGTGTTGAAGAAGTAATCGATCTTGCTGGTGAAGGCCGGGTTCGGGCCGGAGTTGCCGGCAAACGCGCCATAGCCGGAGACGAGCAGCTCGTACTGGAAGCCGGCGGCAAAACTCCATGTCGTGCCGTTGCCGGAGTAGTAGAGGTTCCAGACGTTACCGAGGCGCTTGACGCGCAGATACATGGGCGACGCGATGGTAACATTGAGAGCGGCGCGCTCCGTCGGCGTGCCGTTCTGGAAGGTGAAAGCCTGTAGCTTATAGTTCGCGCCGTCGTGGAGGAAGTTGTAGCGCAGATAGTTGTTGTCGTCTCCCTCGATCAATACGCCCTGCAGCTGATTCTTGGCGCTCATGGACGAGTCGAACTTGACGTCGAACTCAAAGTTGCCGTTCGCGGCAAACTGCATGATCCGCGGCGAGTTGCGGCCGGTCGTCCACATGTCGTGGGACGCGCCGGCGGGCACGCTGATCTCGGCCTGCGCGCCGTTCATCATCAGCGTGGCGTCGCCCAGCGGATCGACGAACGTCCATAACTGGTCATTCAGAGCGCAGCCGTTGAAGTCGTCGGAGACGGGCGTCTGGGCGTTGGGGTTCGTGAACAACGCCTTGGCGGAACGGTCGCCGAACATCTCAATCGTCGTGGGATTGGTCGTGCCCGTTGCGTCGCCCTGCCAGCCGGTAAAGGTGGAGCCGCCCGCGGGAGCGGCCGTCAGCGCCACATCCTCGCCGAAGCGATAGGTGGCCGCCTGCGGATTGGCCGAAACCGTGCCGCTGCCGGTGCCCATCATGCCCAGTGTCAGTTTCGGCTTCGGCGCGACGCTATTCAGCGCAACGGTCACGTTGCCGATGCTGACGTCGGCGTGGTGAGCGACGAGCAGGATCGAACCGTTGCGCGGCTCGCCGTTGGCGCCCTCGCTAACGATGTCCCAGGCGGCCGGCTCGGACTGCGTTGCGTCCCACATCTTGAAGCTGTAAGTGGCGGGCTTCGATGGGTCGGCGGCCGACGTGACGTTGACCTTGAACAGATAAGTCGTACCGACATTCAGCACAAACGGCTTGCTGCCCAGATCGCGGCCGCCGTTCCCCAGCAGCTGCAAGCCCTCGGTGGGCGGGGTACCCTTTTCGTAGCGATACCAGGCCAGCGCGCCCAGTCGTCGCCACCCGGCCACCGGCTGGAGGCCGTTGCCGGAGTCATAGTGCCCTTGCCAGCGCACCATCAAGCCGACTCCAGGGTTTTTGCCCAGCACGAGACTGTTGACCGTGATGGGAACAGTGACGGTGTAGTCGCGCCAGGAGAGGTCGCCGACCGCAATGAGGCGGTCGAAGCCCATGACGGTGTTGCGCGCCTTGCCGGCCTCCAGCACCCACTGGCCGTCCACGACCTGGGCGACGTCGTTGACCTTCGTCGCGCCGGTCCAGTTGACGGTGTAGGTCTGCGGCGTCCAGCTGCCCGCGGCAGCCTGATAATTGACGTTGACCACGGCCTGGGTGATCCCTGCGGCGTTATCGGTGGCGGTGATCGTGACGGTGTTATTGCCGGGCAACAGATCGGTGTAGTCCAGTTCGATGTTGAAATCGCCCGTCTCGACAAGACGGCTGTTGTTGGGGCCGATGGACAGCGATTTTGCTGGGCCGCCGTTCAGGGTGTAACTCAGGCTGACCAGCGTCGCGGCGCTGGTGACCTTGCCGGGGATGTTGACCCACTTCTGCGGGTCGCCGTTCGGCCCGAAGGTCTGATTCAAACCATACCAGACGTTGATGACAGGAGCATTGGTCGCCGACGTGGATTCGGTTCCTTCCAGCACTGGCGGCGGCGCGCCGGTCGTCGTCTTTGGCCCGGCGGGCGCGCCGGACAATAGCGGCGGGATAGATGTGTCGTTGAGTTCGGCGGCAGTCACAGGGCCGGACGGTGTGACGGCCTGGGCGGCCGTCGTCCCCGCGCGGGTCAGCGTTGTCAGACCCAGCAGCAGGAGTAATATCATAATGCCTGGCTTGAACGGAGATGATCTTTTCATTTTACTCACGCTTTCCCCTCCGCTCAGGAAGCCGCAAACCGGCCTGACCGGCAGCAACGCCGGGCCGGGAGGGAACTAAACAGAGCCGATGGAAACGGGTTGAAGTCGCTGCGATGATCGGGCCGGCTCACTGGCGGAGTGGTCCGGTTACGGGAACAACCCACGGGCGAAGCCGGGTCGGGAGCGAGACGCATCCCGGCCCGACTTCGC
>JACDJB010003391.1_pt1 | contig 10529 bp, 9 predicted proteins | sample 7454121 | NCBI WGS metagenome assembly JACDJB01 (sample SAMN14253290, study PRJNA609438) | sludge metagenome | isolation source: sludge after 25d culture with pyrite | collected 2018-12-20 | reverse complement strand
ATGCGTTATCGCAGGCAATTGAATCATTTTGGGCAATTAACGCTAATGAGGAAAGTCGATTATATGCTGCTGAAAGTATAAAGCTCAATCTCAGCGTTTTTGATAGGGTTGTGACCAAACCTGATGCCTCTTCCCGGGAAATAATGATGAGAGCTGCTTTTTTAGCCGGTAAAGCTATTAATATTTCAAAAACAACTGCTGCTCACGCTTATTCTTACTATCTGACCAAAAAATTCGGGATCCCTCATGGGCAGGCGGTAGGGCTTCTATTGCCCGTTATAATACTTTATAATTCAGAGGTTGAAAAAATAAATATAGACAAGACAATACACAAAAAAAGGTTAGAAGGGCTAAAGAGTTTATTTGGTGTAAAAGATATGAGAGAGGCTGCGGAGATGATATATAATTTACTAAATAACCACTCTTTACTTTTACGTTTTCATGATTTGGGGTATGTGAAAAAAACTGATTTTGCTCATTGGTTAGAGAATGTTAATCCTCAGAGATTAAGTAATAATCCCGTGGAAGTTCACGAGGAGTTATTGCTGAAGTATCTGCTAACTATTAACAATATCTTCAATTAGGGGTAATCTCAAGGTTATGAGAAGAGTATTCAACCGGGCTCGGAAATACAAAAGTCTAATTGTAAACTTTAATTTTCTTGCGATTCTTCAACTTTCCACCCTATTAATCCCCTTGTTAATTTATCCTTATCTAATCAGGGTTTTGGGCAAGGAATTATATGGTGTTATTGCATATTCTCATGCGTTAATAGCGTATTTTTTAGTGTTTATTAATTTTGGATTTAATATCTCTGAAATACGAGAATTATCTATTTGTCGAAGTGAGAAAGACAAAGTATCTGGAATTGTGTCTTCCGTCTTAACCATTAAGTCAACACTTCTCCTTATTTCCTTTCTGGTGCTTGCGGTGCTAATTTTCTTTATCCCAGGTATAAAAAAGCATCAGTTTTTGTATTTTGCTTATTTTGGCATTTTAATAGATGGGGCAATTGGTTTAAGCTTTTATTTTCAGGCAATTGAGAAAATGAAATATATCACCTATTTTTCACTGGCCTCTAAACTGATTTCCGTCTCTTTTATAATAGTTCTTGTTAATGATCCTGAAGACTACATCCTAGTACCTTTGTTAAATAGTATTGGCGCTTTAACCAGCTGTTCGTTTGGTTTGTATGTTGTGTTTAGCAAACATAGAATCAAGTTTTTCATTCCCTCCTTTTCCGTACTGAGACATCATTTTATTCAAAGTATTCCTTTTTTCACTTCCAGATTTTCTGTATTAGTTAACAGCAAGACCAATGCACTACTCATTGGTTCATTTATTGGATATACCGAAGTTGCCTATTACGATTTAGCCGAGAAAGTTGTTGAAGCCTTAAAGGTCCCTTACAAGATAATTAACCAGGTAGTATTTCCTAATGTAGCTAAAACCAAAGATATTCTTTTCGTAAAGAGATTACTGCGAATAATGATCTTAATATACCTGATAGGTTATTTCTTTTTATTCTTAGGGGCTGAAAAAATTGTTCTTCTACTAGGGGGTAAAGATATGCTGCCAGCGGTAAGTGTTCTGCTATTTTATGGTTCTATTCTAATAATTGACCTTATAGTAGTGTTCCTTGGTGCCCCAATTCTCTTAATCATGGGGCATTCTAAAGTTTACAATTATAGTATAGTATTGGGCAGTATCAGCTATTTTCTTATGGTATTGATATTATTTGCTTTTGATTCAATTGGGATATATCAACTAATAGGTGTCACTATTTTATCCAATATAGTCATCCTCATATTTCGTTTATTCCATTGCCTCAAATATAATTTATTGTCATTCAAAATTAAATAAGCAAGGACTATTCCTGTAAAACATTAACTCTGTTCAATGAGCTTCTCAAATAAAGATGATTTCTCGTATTTATTAAAACATACCAAGGATATAACAAAGCGGGATGTGTATTCAATCTCCTTTACATATTTGCCGGCTGTTTTTCTATCTTGGCTATTGTTGAAAAATCAAAAGGTTTCTGCAAATCATATTACACTTTTGGGTGCACTAATAGGCACAGGCGGATTTATTTCGGGCTATTTTTTCCATAATTATCAATTAAGCATCTTGTTGTTTTTCGTTTTTAACATATTCGATTGGGTAGACGGAATAATTGCATCAAATCGTGGAGGTTCTTATTTCGGGATTAAATTTGATACCATCGTGGATAGATTAATATTTTCTCTTTATTTGATTATGCTGATTCTCTATCAAGTCCAAATCCAAGACCTTGAAAACCTCCCTCTTTTATTACTTATATTTTTCGGCTACTATATGTTAGATGTAATAGGATATGCATCGGCGAATGCAAGTCTGGCAAAAATTAAAAACACGAAAAACATACCCAGCCAATCTGATCGAAAAGTAAATAATACCATTAAATCAATATATTTCAGAGGAATCAACTGGATACCAAATCGCTTAAGTCTCCCTTTCTTCATGTTATTTGCTTTTTTCATTGGAGGTATTTCTCTCTCATATTTAATAGGTTGCACTGTAATAGGAACAAACTTCTTAAAAGTTGGCTTAGAATCTTATACTAAGAGAAAAAGTAATTAATTGTTCTATTCGAAATGATTTTTTCCATTCGGAATTCACTTATACTCTTTTCTGTTATATCCGTTTTCCTCTTCGGATTCATTCTTCCAGTTCCAGGGTTTGATTTCTATTTGGTATATTTATTATTCCCCGTAGCAGTTGGCGCTTATGTTCTTTTAAGTGGATCTTTTAGGATTCCGAAATCTTTTTTCATCTTTTTCATGCTTACAACTATTATTTCCTTGATAGTAATAGTTTGGACAAAATCTCCCATTTCATATCCCTTAAAACAGTTAGTGGGTCTTTTGTTTTCTGGCCTGGGCTATTATTCCGTTTTTCTGTTAGCGAAGTTTGATATTCGGAAATTGCATAGATTATATCTGCATTTAGCTGTCATAATATCTTTAATTGCGCTTCTTCAGCAAATCTTTTATCAGGTGGGTATTCCTTTCTTGTACGACTTTTCTTATTTTATTTCGAGATTTCGAATAGAGCCTACCAGCTTTGGGTTGTTGCGAGCCGCAAGCATTTTACCTGAACCTGCTGCATTTACTTACGTAATGACCCCTGCAATATTTTATTCATTCTACAGTATATTTGTGAAGGATTTTAAGGTGCTTTCAAAGCTCTCTAATATTCTAATTATTAGTGCGTTTATCTTGTCATTTTCTTCACTTGGATTTTTAAGTACCGCTCTTTGTATTACCATTATATTATGGTATAAAAGTAAGAAAATATTTGTGGTGGGTTTACTGGCTTTATCACTTGGATTTATCTTTCTCTTCTTAGTAAATCCACTTTTTTATATCCGTGTTAGCGACACAGCTAATTTTGTTACAGGGACCGCTGAATTGCATAAAGTAAATTTGAGTACTTATGCATTGTTCTCAAATTTCTATGTCGTCAAGGAATCGTTTTTGAATAACCCTTTATGGGGAACCGGATTAGGAACTCATCAGTTAAATTATTATAAGTTTATTTTTGATGTGGTGCCATCGGATTTTTTTTATTTAGGACTTAATGCAGAGGATGCCAATTCAATGGCTTTAAGGTTGATTTCTGAAACCGGAATTATAGGGCTATCTTTATTTCTTATCTTTGTCCTGAGGAAAAGAATTAATCGCCAAGGACTTGGCAGCTATTTGTTTGTAGTAAATCAAGGAGTTTTTGTTTTGATAATGCTAAAATTATTACGTAGTGGGAATTACTTTGCCAATGGGTTCATTTTCTTTCTGCTACTTTACTATTTCTCCTATGAATTTTATAAAAATGGGCAAGTATCAGAGAAATCTAGTTGAATTTTTTAGATTTTTCAAATCTATATTTTTCTTCTTTCTTTACAGAAATGATTTTAAAGGAAAAGTAACTGTGGCGTTTTCAATGAACAACCCTGTTTACAGCTCTTTCTATTATCCGATTTACCAGATTTTATTAAAATGTAATAATTATAACCTTATATGTTTTGGGCATTCTGTTTTTGGACTGCCTAACTTTTCAAAATTCTTCCAGATTTTATTTCCGTATCCGTTGATTATTTTATGTGCAGACAAAGACCGCTTTTATGTAAAAAAAAAACATCATTCCCGAATACAAATTTTTCATGCCATAGCCCAGTTCGGATCAAGTTGGGATGAACATTTTTTAAGGCGATACGATGCTGTTTTTGTTATTTCAAAGCACATGATGGCTCAACTTCAAGGCGAGCCGCCTTATTCAACAATTGTGAAGCAACAATCTATCAAGCTTTACGAGGTTGGTTACCCAAAACTTGACAGTCTTCATCTCCCAAAGAATTGCAAGGTTAAAAAGCAGAAAAGTATTATTTTTTATGGCCCAACCTGGCATATTAAATTTTCAAGCATTTTCAGTTGGTTACAACCGGTCATTGATGAGGCAAAAGATAATAACTCATTTTTATACATAAAGCTACACCCCTTCCTATTGGATATTAAAAACGATATGGCATCAGGTGGAATTGATTGGATTTCAAAAATTCACACGATGTGCCAGGAATCGGGAATAGGATATTCGATTGTTCCTCAGGAGATATCAAATCAAGAGCAAAAGAATATATTTCGTATAACGGATCTGTTTATTACCGACACAAGCGGCATTGGGTTTGAGTTTGTTTTGGCTACAGGAAAACCAATTATTTTTTTGGGAAATGTAATTAAAACGCCTATTGGGAAAAATCCCAACAACTACATTCACCATCAACAGTTTGTAGCACGAGGTCAAATAGGCCCAATTGTTAGCCTCCCAAGTGAACTCCCGCAGGTCGTGAACCAACTATTGATTACTAATAAATATCAAACCGCGATAAACGAATTCCGCAAATCTTTTGTCTATAATTTAGGAAATGCATCCATCGCTGCTTGTCATGCAATCGAAGAAGAAGCAAAAAAAATAACTGTAAACACTTCTGTTTGTGAATAAAGTTTCAATAATCATTGCCACATACAATAGCGCCTCCACTTTTAAGCAGTGTTTGCAATCCATTGAAAAACAAACTTTCAGAGATTTCGAGGTGATTGTTGTGGATGGGGGCTCAACAGATGGAACAGTGAATTTGGCCCATGAATTTAACTTTCGGGGAAAAATAACTTCTGAGCCTGATAAAGGAATATACGATGCATGGAACAAGGGAATTGCATTATCCAAAGCACCCTGGATAACTTTTGTAGGTAGTGATGATATTATGAATCCTTCCTGGCTAGAAGAATTATATAACTATACCCTTGAGAATCCATCTATCCAATTTGTATCCGCCAAAGTAATGATGACAGATGAATGGCTGAACCCAATTCGACCCTGGGGAAGTCCTTTTAAATGGTCACGATTTAGAAAGTATATGAATATAGCACATGTTGGTGCATTGCATAGCAGATATCTATTCGAGAAACATGGTTTATTTGATATAAATATCAGGATAGTTGGAGATTATGAGTTTTTCTTGAGGATTGGAAAAGATTTAGAATCAGGTTTTGTTGACCAGTTTATTGGAAAAATGAGGCTCGGAGGAGCCAGCGATTCAATTAAAGGTATTTTACAGACCAAAAAAGTGAAGCACACACACCACGTTAGCAACTACCCAACAGTCGTGATAGAATGTGTATGGGCGATTTTAGCCTATTACAAAAGAAGGATATTTAATTCTTTAAAGATTATAAAAAATGGGAATTAATATTCTGCATTATTCAACAGGTGAGCCCTTTAAAATTGTTGGTGGGTTGACTAAATATGTTGAAAGTCTGGCGATAAGCCAAAATTATGACCCCTTTTTTAATCATGTTCATGTTCTTTATCCTTCATTTGTTTCTTTCTTATCAGTAAAGGCTAAAATAACTACCAAAAAGGAAAAGGGTATTTTCCTCTCTGGATTAGTCAATGCGAACAATGAATCATTATATGAAGGTATTGCACATCCAAAATTGTCAGCACAAAACAAGGGAATTGAGAGCGTTGTTATTGCCTATCTAATTCGGCACAATATTGATATACTTCATTTTCATACCTTTTTTCGATTACCGGTAAATTTTTTGGCTGAGGCTAAAAAACTCGGGATTCTTATTCTCTTTTCAGTTCACGACTATCAGCCGCTGTGTCCGGTAATCAACCTGTTAGATTACAAAGGAGAGATTTGTATTGACCCGGAGAACGGAAATAAGTGTGTCCAATGTAATGTCAATAGTTTATCCAATTTTCAGTTTCGACTTCGAAATGGATTCATTGGCACGCATTTGCAATCATTCAAAGCATTCAAGACCTTTGTAAAAAAGGTGGTTAGAAAGAAAAATATAATCAGCGTTCCGAAAAAGATTAATGTGGACAAGGAAAAGGCAAAAATGTTTAATGCCCGGTTAAAAGCGATAGTTGACAATATGAACAATGAGATTGATCTTATCGTGTTTAATAGCTTTTTATCACAGAAGGTGTATTATAATTTTAATGTCAGGACCAATTCAATAGTCTTGCCAGTGACTCATCATAGCTTTAAAAAAAAGATAGAACCATTTAAGATAGAGATAGGAAAAAACAGTTTCATAAGGTTTGGTTTTTTAGGTGGTAATAGACGAGAAAAGGGTGGACGTGAACTTCTGGATGTCCTGCATAAAATTGTCAATAGAGGGATTAAAAATTTTGAGCTGCATATTTTTGGGGAAGATTGTGGAAATTTACATATTCCACAAATCTTGTCTGAAAACATTAATATACACGGATACAAAAGTAAGGGGGTCTTCGATTTTTTTGATATCCTCATTGTACCTTCAGTGTGGCAAGAAACATTTGGCTTCGTATTGCCCGAGGCGCTTAGGAATAAAAAGGGCGTTATCGCTTCAGCCAATGTTGGGGCAGTTTCGTTTCTCTCTTCAGGTGTTCTAGTCTTCGATGAATTCAAACACCTTGAAACACTAATTGTTAGCCTGTTACATGAGGGAGGCTCGTTAGGATATAAAGGAGGGCTTGAGGAAATGCAGTTTGAACATCATTATGGAAAATTAAAACGGCTTTACAGGGAAAAGCTGAGAATAGATGAAAATTAATAGCCACAGGCTTATCCTGACTCACCTCTATTAAATATTGAGTAGAGCAAACTAAAAAAGAAAGTTTCTTTCAGTAAAAAACTAATGAACTTAGCGCACATCCATGTTACTTCCAATTTTTTACGCCCAACAAATCAAAAAACTCGTATTTTACAAATCAAGTTTATTACTTGCGAATTTTAGGAATATATGAAAACAAAAAACCCATTATTCTCATCAAACTCAATTATTGTAGTGTTATTTATATTCGCTATTAGCAATAGCTGTCAGGCAGAAACTGATCAAATAAACCCTATAGTTTTAACCGGCCGCATAGTTCTAATTGGTTTGGATGGTATTAGTGTTGAAGGTTACAATGTCGCCAAACATCCAAATTTAGATCAACTCGCTGATGAAGGTGCTTTATCTTTGAACACGCGAGCTTCTATGCCTTCTCTAACTTTGCCCAACTGGACAACCCATTTGACGGGCAGCGGTCCAGAACAACATGGTGTAGTTAATAACGAGTGGAAGTTAAACAACTATGTTCTGTCCCCTATGGAGAAAGACGACAAAGGTTACTATCCTTCCATATTTAAAATATTAAAAGAACAGATTCCCAACATGAAAACAGCTTTTTATTTTAATTGGGCCAAATTAATCGAGCCGTATAATCGAGTATACATAGATGAAATCTATTTCCTAAAAGATGATAGTTATGAAGAAAATTTTACCCAAGCATTTGACTTCATTGTTGAAAATAGATACAATCCAACATTTGTGTTTTTATATACTGCACATACTGACCATGCTGGGCATAAATACGGATGGATGTCACCTAAGTATATTGAATCCATTGAAGATGCTGATGTATATATTGGTGAATTGATGGATAAGCTTAAATCAAAAGGTCTATATAAAGACACTCATTTTATGTTCCTGACAGATCATGGGGGTATAGATAAAGGACATGGCGGCGTTAGTCCATCCGAGATGGTAGTCCCTTGGGGCATTTCTGGTCAAGGAATAAAAAAAGGATATAAACTTAAAGCACCTAATAATACCTTTAATACCGCTGTTACTATTGCATACCTCTTTCGCTGTGAGCCTCCATCTTCGTGGATTGGATCAGTTCCAATGTCAATATTTGAATAAACATTTCCAAGAATGGTGAATGCTTAAATAAACTTGGAATAAAAATTAATTAATTACAGCATCAATCAATTTCAAAATTTATTCTAAAATCGGCTGTCCGACAAAACGAATCTCTTTATCTTTGGCCATGTTGCAGTTTCTTAGTTTAATAACAAACTTACAACAGTGGGTGAAACCTTCGTGGATTAGCCCTTTTATTGTTTTAATTTTTTTGGTCAGTAGTGACAAATAATACTAGTTTGAAAAAATGTGTAGTTGTTATAGGTGGCTCAGGATTTATCGGCACTAATCTTGTGAAGGCGCTGGTGAATTCGGGTAATTATAGCAATGTTTTCAACCTGGACCTCAAGCCACCAAAAATTGAAGAAAATTATTCCTGTTGGAGAAAAGTGGATCTTCTAAACAAGAAATTATTTGAAAACCTTCTGTTGGAGCTATCCCCCAACTATGTAATCCATTTAGCTGCCAGAACAGATTTAGCTGGAAAAGCCATAGACGAATACAACTCTAATACTATAGGGGTAAAGAACCTGGTAGAATCACTTTCGAAACTATCTACACTTAAAAGGGTTATTTTTACATCGTCCATGTATGTCTGCAATCCTGGGTATATCCCAACGGACTTTGATGATTATCACCCACATACAATCTATGGAGAAAGTAAAGTTGTTACGGAGAAAATAATCAAAGAGATTTCCCCCTCATCTTATTCATGGTGTATTATACGGCCCACTTCAATTTGGGGTCCTTTTTTTGAAGAACCTTATGCCAACTTTTTTAAATTAGTAGTATCGGGGACCTATTTTCACCTGGGAAATAGGGCATGCAAAAAGACTTATGGCTATATTGAAAATGTAACTTATCAAATAACCGCTCTTTTAAATGCCAATAGCAACTCAATACACAAAAAGGTTTTTTATCTAGGAGATTATGAGCCTTATGACATTACGGAGTGGGCTAATGAAATTGCCGCAATTGTCAACAGGAAGATCCCTGTGATCCCTTTCTTCCTCTTTCGCATGGCGGCCCTTGTTGGGGACTTTCTGAAAGTTTGTAAAATAAATTTCCCAATGACCAGTTTTAGATTACGAAACATGACCACAGACAACATATTGGACCTAAGTCCAATCCAAGACATTGCTCCTCAATTGCCGGTATCCAGGAAAGAAGGTACACTAAGAACAGTTATTTGGCTAAAAAGGGAAAAATGAAGGTATCAATTATAACAATTGTATATAATAATGTTGCAACTATTGAAAAATGCATCAATTCTATTTTAAATCAAACATATCCTGAGATTGAGTATGTAGTGATAGATGGTGGATCCACGGATGGAACATGCCAAATTTTGGAACGGTATAATAATAAGATAGATGTTTTTCTTTCTGAAAGAGATAATGGTTTGTATGATGCCCTAAATAAAGGTATAGCCTTAGCTACTGGGGATATTATTGGGATTTTGCACTCGGATGATCTATTTTATAATGACATGATCATTCAAAAAGTTGTCAATGAGTTTAAATCATTAGGTTCCGACTTGGTTTATGGCAATGGTATATATGTTGCCAGGCAAAATACTCGCCAAGTAAAAAGAGTATATTCTTCAACTCCATTCAGGAAATGGTTCCTCTACTTTGGATGGATTCCCCTCCATACCACCATTTTTGTAAAACGAGAGGTTTTCGAAAAATTTGGAACCTACGATTCATCCTATTCTATTTCGGGTGATTATGATATTTCCCTGCGCTGGTTTAAAAATGATAAAATCAAAAAGTACTTCCTCAATGAATTTGTCGTGAGAATGCGTCTTGGCGGGAAAAGTACAAGCAGAAGTTTGCAAAGAAGAAAATCATCCGAAGATATTGATATTATTAAAAAACATAATCTTTGGGGTTGGCTTACCCTTTTTTTCAAGATTGGAAGAAAAATCCCTCAATATATTAAGCCTTTTTTGAAATCTTATTAGGAAATTTCGTCCTCATTGCTTCCAATGACCTTCTACACCCTCCTCCGCCTTCACAAGCGCATCAAAAGCCGCCGGCTAAAGCTTCTGGGACTTTTGATAGCATCCCGAACCGGGATGAGGCATCTCTCCGTGCGGATAGACCCGGCGATGGGGTGTAATCTGGCGTGCAGGATGTGTTATTTCAGCTCTTCAGATTACCGCAAACAAAACAAAGGCATACTGTCTCTGGATGAGATGGAAGAGATAGCACGGGTGTTGTTTCCCAGGGCTTTTCAGTTGGTGGT
>JACDJB010003390.1_pt1 | contig 10531 bp, 8 predicted proteins | sample 7454121 | NCBI WGS metagenome assembly JACDJB01 (sample SAMN14253290, study PRJNA609438) | sludge metagenome | isolation source: sludge after 25d culture with pyrite | collected 2018-12-20 | reverse complement strand
GCAAGACGAGATGGGGGCCGAGGAATGGGCGGCGCTCTATCGGCGCTATGGCTGCGTGCCATCGCCCGACACTATTCAGCCGCCGCGCACGGTCATAATCGATCTGACGCCCGCCGAGGATGAGCTATTGGCGCGAATGAAGCAGAAGACGCGCTATAATATCCGGCTGGCGGAGAAGAAAGGTATCACTGTTCGCGAGGGGACGGCCGATGATCTGCCGGCCTTCATCCGATTGATGCAAGTTACGGGACGGCGCGATCAATTCGGCATTCATGATCCCGCTTACTACCGCACGGCTCATGAGTTATTTGCACCCCAAAACGCGGCCCTTTGGCTGGCCGAGTTCGAGGGACGGCCGCTGGCCGGGGTGATGGTGTTTGCGTCGGGCCATTCGGCCGCTTATCTCTATGGCGCGTCGAGCGACGAGGAGCGCCAGCGTATGCCGGCCTATGCCGCTCAATGGGCGGCTATTCGCTGGGCCAAGGCTCGCGGCTGCATGACCTACGACATGTGGGGTATACCCGACGCCGAAGAAGAAGAACTGGAGGCGAACTTTACGGAGCGGCAGGATGGGTTATGGCCGGTCTATCGCTTCAAGCGTGGCTTTGGCGGCGATATCAGGCGAACGGTGGGCGCGACCGACCGAGTCTATAACCCGATGCTCCACCGCCTTTATGCATGGCGGCGTGGCCGGTCGACCTGATTCAGAGAAATGGCTACGGATCGGCACGGAGGTAACAGGTTGGCCGTTTGTTCTATTGAATCGCCGCCAATCCGTATGCGCTGTGATAAATCCGTAGCCATTCCATTCAAGCGAACCCTACAGAAAGAAGAAGGCCACGGCCAGAATTACGTAGAGCACAAGCAGCATCGACCCCTCCAGCCAATTGCTTTGCCCGTCGAGCGATACGAGCGCAGCGATTAGCGAAGCTGCCGACATGGCCAGAATCTCATACGTCGTAAATTCCAGCGGCATTGGATGGCCCAGCGCCAGGCTGATGAAAACCAGCAGCGGCGCGACGAAGAGGGCGATCTGCAAGCTGGAGCCGATGGCGATGCTCAGCGCCAGGTCCATCTTGTTCTTGGCCGCCACTTGCACGGCGACGAAGTGCTCGGCGGCGTTGCCCACCAGCGGGATGAGAATGATGCCCAGGAAGAACTCGCTGAGTCCCAGGGATTCAGTCACCGGTTCCACCGCGGTGACGAGAAACTCCGACAGAAGCGCAATGAAGCCGACGGCCGCGATCAGGACGACGAGTGCGTGGGTGGTGCTCCATCCCGACGGGGCATGAGCTTCGTGGATTTGCGGATTGCCATCCATTGACTTGGATGTGAACGAGTGCAGGATGACCAGCCCATACATCACCAGGATGGCGATCGAAGCGCCGATGCTGACGGATTCCACTCGCACGAAGTCGGACTCCAGCGCCGCGTTGAAGAAGGATGGGATGGCCAGCGTGAAGACAGCCAGCACGAGCAGCGTGGCATCGAGACCCGCGTTCTCCCGGTTGAACCGTTGCAGACCGTGGCGAATGCCGCCGACGAGCAGCGACAGCCCCAGGATAAGTAGCAAGTTGCCCAGGATGGAGCCGGTGATCGAGGCCAGCACCAGGTCGATCAATCCCTTGCGCAGGGCGATGATAGCGATGATCAATTCGGCCGCATTGCCCAGGGTGGCGTTCAGCAGGCCGCCGGCCCGCTCACCCACCTTTTCGGCCAGTGCTTCGGTCCCCTTGCCGATCATGGCTGCCAGCGGAACGATGGCCGCGGCGGAGACCAGCAAGATATACAACGGGTTGGCGTGGGTAAATTCAAGGATGATGGCGATGGGAATAAACAGGGCCAGGATGAGCAAGAAAGGGTTCAGGCCCACCCAATGCTCAACTTTCGCCAACAGACTTTTCATTATTAATATCCCTCCGGGAATTTTGATGCTGATTTGGACGATGTCGGATTGTAGCAAATGCGGGGCCAGACTCAACAGTTGGCGCGGAATGAACGCATTCGCGCTTTCGCTACGCATCCTGATGGATTCGTGCATCGGCCTCACGATGCGGGTAAGATTAGCCGTTGCGGCCCGAGGCCGCTGCTTTTTTGTCCTGATGAATAAGCGAACCGACGAACCCATCTATCGTGCCTCAACGTTCAAGCTTGAGCGCTCGCCCGCCGCGTGGCAGGCGGCCTTGGCGCGCCTGCCCAATGCCCACGCGCTGCAAAGCTGGGCCTGGGGACAGTTCAAGGCGCGCTGGGGGTGGGAAGCCATCCCGCTGACGATGGCCGTGGCCGGGAACAGTTGGGATACCATTGCCGCAGCCATGGTGCTGAAGCGGCGTATCCCCCGGCTACCCTATTGCGTGCTCTACGTACCGAAGGGGCCGGTATTCGACTACCATGATCACTCCATGCGACGGCAGGTCTTCGGCCGTCTGGAGCAGATGGCGAAGCGGGAGCGGGCGATCTTCATCAAGATCGATCCGGAGATCGCCCGCGGTTGGGGGTTGGAGCACGAGCGCGTGTCGCCGTTGGGATCGGCCGTCATGCGCGAGTTATCCGATCGTGGCTGGTTTCCTTCGGTCGAGCAGATTCAGTTCCGCAACACGGTCGAGCTGCCGCTGGAAGGCACCGAGGAGCAATTGCTGGCGGCAATGAAGCAGAAGACCCGCTATAACATTCGCCTGGCCGAGCGACGAGATGTGACCGTACGACCGGGCACGCCGGCCGACTTTCCCGCGATTGTCGAAATGTATCGGGAGACGGCCGAGCGCGACGGTTTCACGGTGCGGCCGCCGGCTTACTATCTGGACGGCTGGCAGGGGTTGTATGACGCGGGTATGGCGCACCCCCTGATAGCAGAGGTCGAGGAGCGGCCCGTGGCGGCGATCATCGTCGTGCGATTCGGGGAGCGCGCGATCTATATGTATGGCGCGTCGCGCAGCGAGGCGCGCGAGCGGATGCCCAATCATCTTTTGCAGTGGGAAGCCATTCGCTGGGCGCGGGAACAGGGCTGCAAGGTATATGACTTTTGGGGCGCGCCGGATGAGTTCGTCGAGAGCGACCGCTTGTGGGGCGTGTGGCGGTTCAAGGCCGGGTTTAGCGGCGAGGTGGTGAGATGGATTGGTGCGTGGGACTATACACCCCGGCCCGTCTTGTATCGATTGTATACCCAGGCAATCCCGCGTTATCTGAATTATTTGCGCGGCCGGCGGCCGACCCAGGAAGCGCTACCTGGGTAGATTCTGCAGAGCATTGAGGAACAACGATGAGCCGAACAATAGTTATTCTGGAAGGGGATCAGACGGGGCAGGAGTTGCTGGATGAGGCGCTGCGGGTGCTGCATCCCGACGTTATTCGCTATCCCCTGGATTTCATGCGTTTCGACCTGAGCCTGGGGAACCGCCGGGCGACAGGAAACCGGGTGGTCTATGAGGCAGGGCGGGCCATTCGCGATTACCGCGTGGGCCTGAAGGCAGCGACGATCACCCCCGAGACACAGGGAGATGTGGGCAGCCCGAACGCCATCCTGCGTGAGGAGATGGATGCCGAGATCATCCTGCGCACCGGTCGGCGCATCCCCGGCGTGCGGCCCGTGGGCGGCATCTACGCGCCGATCAGTATCGTGCGCATGGCCCGTGACGACGCCTATGGCGCGCGGGAGTGGCGAGAGGGTGAGCCGGGCAGCGGAGATGAATATGCCTTCCGAACGGAGAAAATCTCCCGCTGGGTGTGTCGGGCCGTGTCCGAGTTCGCATTTCAGCACGCGCGACAGAACGGGGCCAAGGTGTTTGGCGGCCCCAAGTATACGGTCAGCCCCGTCTACGAAGGCATGTTCAAGGAGGAGATGGACGCCGCCGCCGCCCGTTACCCCGACGTGCGCTATGACCCACAGCTCATCGACGCGACGATGGCTCTCCTGATTACCACCAGCGGTGAGCCGTTGGTCATTCCCTCGCTCAATCGTGACGGCGACCTGTTATCCGACCTGGTGCTCCAGATGTTCGGCTCCATTGCCGGGTCGGAGTCGATGGTTATCTCGCTTAACCAGGAGGGCGTGATCGACTGTGTGATGGCTGAGGCCCCGCACGGCACGGCCCCCAGCTTGCAGGGCAAAAACGTGGCCAACCCGATGGCGATGATTCTGGCCGCGGCCGGGCTCCTGGGGTTCATGAAAGAAAAGGAACTAAAGATCGCCAGCCGCGCCATCTATGAATCAACCCTGGAGACGGTCTATGACGGCATCCGAACGGCCGATTTGGCCGGCACGGCGCAGACCGATCAGTTCACCAATGAGGTCATCCGCCGTGTGCGCGGCAAGCTGGAGGTGTGGTCGTCGTTGGCCTGAGCGGACAGGTCACTGTTCAGTGAATCGGTATGCAGCAGGTCAGTAACTTGCCTGCCGGGTATCGGCTTCTTCCAACCCCACCGGCCCACTGACCTGCCGCCTCACTTCTCCACCGGACAGGGTGATCAAGGTAACCTCCGGCGGGCAAAAGAGCCGCACGCGTGGCGCGCCCAGCCCCTCGAAGCCAATCCCGCGACTGACGTAGAGGTGAGTTCTGCCTGCGGCATAATGCCCCATGACGTAGCGGCGGCCGAGCTTGGAGCTGGTGAGGATTGGCCCAATGATCGGCAGGCGCACCTGCCCGCCGTGGGTGTGGCCGCACAGGTACAGGTCGATCTCCTTGCCGATTGCTTGCGGCATCAGGTCAGGCGAGTGGTAGAGCAGAAGGCGCGGCCCTTCTTCGTTTGCGGTGGCCCGCACGCGATCCAGCGTCATCGTATCGGCGACAATGTCGTGGCGGCAGTCCAGCCCCATGATAGTGAACCTTTCCCCGCCCGGCGCGGTGATGACGACGGTTTCATTGCGCAACAGGCGCACCGGCGTCCCCTCAAAGAGCGGCGGAACTACGTCCGGCAAATCGACCGCCGGGCTTCCGGGCACGGCATAGACGCCGAGAGGCGCATCAAGCTTGCCGAGTAATTCGCGGACGTGGGCATGGGTGAGCGGATCGACATTGAAAGATATATTGACATAATCGCCGGTGATCAGAATGACGTCGGCCGCAACCGAACGCATTATCTCCAGCAATTGCGCTTCGCGCACACTGAGGCGCTCGATATGGAGGTCGCTGATGTGGAGAATACGCAAACCGCGGCTGCCCGGCGCAAGTCGGTCCAATGTGATGGGTTGCTCCGTCAGGGTCAGCCGCCCCGGCTCGACGATCGCGCCGCGATAGAGCGCGATGTAACCGAGAAACTGGATGGCGATATTGGCGTAGAAGGCAACCGGCCAACCCAACCACGGCAGCAGCAGGCCGAACGCCAGCGTCGTGGCCGCGCGGGGAAGCGCTAATGCAAACAATTGTGATTGCCATGGGCCGAAGGAGATGCGCCGGCCGGGTAAGGTGACCAGCAAGCTTCTGTCGGCGACGAAGAAAGAGACGGTGATCAGAAAGAGGAGTATCGCATTATTGAACCCGCTGCCCATCGCCGACCAGACCACGGCAACTGCCGCGGCCAATACTGCGGCCAACAGGTAAATCGCCCAAGTGGGCCAGCGCGCCGGGGCGGCGAAGGCCACCAGAAAGCGGTGAAACATGCTCCTGATGAGCGGATCGTCTTTGGGGGCGGAATCGAATGAATAGGCCATAGGCATTCGGGCCTATTGTATCAGGATCGCCCTGTCATCGATATGGATGCACACCGGCTTGATTGAGTTTACAATATCCTTACCTTGCTTGTGGCGCATGCCGAGACCCGGGGCGCGCGATCCGGATGATTGTTTATGGACCCAAAATTTCCTGACAGAGTTTCCCTTGCCTTTTTACCCACACCGATTGAGCGGCTGGATCGGCTCACTCGCCATCTGGGCGGTCCGGAACTGTGGATCAAGCGCGACGACCAGACCGGATTGGCGACGGGCGGCAACAAAACGCGCAAGCTCGAATTCCTGGCCGCCGACGCGCTGGCCCAGGGGGCCGATCATCTGGTGACGACCGGCGCGCCCCAGAGCAACCACGCCCGGCAGACGGCCGCCGCCGCCGCGCGTCTGGGGCTGGGATGCAGTCTCGTTCTGCGGGGGCAAAAACCGGAATCGGTCACGGGTAACTTTTTGCTGGATCAACTGTTTGGCGCGCACGTCTACTGGAGCGAGAATCAGGACTGCAACGAAGCTATCGCCCGTGTCATGGCCGACCTGCGAGCCATCGGCCGACGGCCGTATTTCATCCCGCTTGGCGGTTCCAACGTCATCGGTGCGACGGGGTACGTGCTCGCCATGCGTGAACTGGCGGAGCAGACGGCCGCCGAACACTTGAATTTCGATTTTATTGTCTTTGCCAGCAGCAGCGGCGGCACGCAGGCAGGTATCGCTCTCGGCGTGCGCGCCTATGGATTCCGCAGCACTCCTTTGGGTATCAGCGTCGACCATCCGGCCGACGTATTGAAGACACAGTCGGCGGCTCTGGCCACGGCTACAGCCACCCATTTGGGGCTGGATGCCCCGGCGGTCGCCGATCTGGTGAACGTCAATGATGATTACGTGGGCGAAGGGTACGCGCGCGTGGGGGAGACGGAACGCGAGGCGATCAAACTGATGGCGCAACTGGAGGGAGTTCTCCTCGACCCGGTCTACACCGGTCGCGCATTTGGCGGTCTGGTCGATCTGATTCGCTGGGGAGCCTTCACCCGCGGCCAGAGGGTGCTCTTCTGGCACACGGGCGGCACTGCCGCGCTGCCGGCCTTCGCCGACCGGTTGCTTTGAACGCTTCGCTGCCTGCCGAAAATTGCCGCGCCCGCGGCATTAAGTCAGGTCGAAGTTTGATTGGCGCTCATGGACACCCCCATCGACAAACGAATTGCACAACGTTTTGAGGCGATCTTCGACGGGCCGCCTGCCTGCCTCATCCGCGCTCCCGGCCGCGTCAATCTCATCGGCGAGCATACCGACTATAACGACGGCTTTGTCTTGCCGATGGCGATCGACCGCGCCGTCTGGATTGCCATGCGGCCGCGCGCCGACCGGCGCGTGGTCCTCCACTCGGAGGAGTTCGGGGATGTAGCCCATTTCGTCCTGGACGATTTGCGCCACGAGAAATCCGGTTGGGCTGAGTACGTTAAAGGTGTGGCCCACGCGCTGGGGGACGAGCACAAATTGCGCGGCTGGGAGGGCGTGATGGTTGGCGACGTACCCATCGGCGCGGGCCTGTCCTCATCGGCCGCCGTGGAGATGGCCGTGGCCCGCGCGTTTGCCGTCGCCGCCGGCCTGCCGTGGGACGCCGTCCGGATGGCTCGAGCAGGACAACGGGCGGAGAATGAGTGGGTCGGCATAAACTGCGGCATTATGGATCAGATGATTTCGGCCGCGGGGAAGCGCGATCATGCCCTGCTGATTGACTGTCGCACGCTGGAGACACAGGCCGTTCCACTCCCGTCGGAAACGGTGGTTGTCGTGCTCGATACGGCGACACGGCGAGGCTTGGTCGATTCTGCGTACAATGAGCGCCGCGCCCAGTGCGAGGCCGCCGCGGCCTACTTTGGCGTTCCCGCGTTGCGTGACGTCGACATGGCGACTTTTGAAGCCCGGGCAGTGGGGTTAACCCCGACGGTGCGGCGGCGCGCGCGCTATGTGATCGGTGAAAATGAGCGGACGCTGGCTGCGGCCGAAGCCATGCAGCGAGGCGATGCGGTCGGGATGGGACGCCTGATGAACGCCGGTCACGCCGGCATGCGCGACGACTTTGAGATTTCGCGCCCGGAGATGGACCGGATGGTCGCGTTGGCCCAGTCGGAGTCGGGCTGCTATGGCGCGCGGATGACCGGTGGGGGGTTTGGCGGCGCCGCCGTGGCGCTGGTCCGTTCGGACGCGGCCGGGTCGTTCGTCGCGTCGGTGGCAACAGCCTACCGGCATGCCACAGGCCTTGAGCCGCAGATCTATATATGCACGGCGACCGACGGCGCGGCCGTGGTCGTCTGATAAACGTTCGTTTCCGTGCAGCCGCGGCGAAACCTGCTAGAATTCGAAACGCACGGCACAATCAGCCGCGCCGCTTGGGGAACCTCGGATGACGTATACTAACTATCCCTACGAAATTAATCTGGAAGTCGCCTTTCGCGATATTGACGCGATGGGGCACGTAAATAATGCCGTTTTCTTCGCCTACTTCGAAACTGTACGTATCAAGTATCTGGGCGAGATCATGGAGAAAAGCGGCCTGTTGGGCACGGAATTACTCGACTTGCCGCTGATTCTGGTCGAGGCAAGCTGCACCTATAAATCTCCCGCGCTTCTGACGGAGATGCTCCGCATCGGCACAGGCATATCCCGCTTTGGGACAAAGAGCTTCGATATGCTCTATCGCGTGCAGGGGCAGGACGGCCGTCTGGTGGCCTACGGCCGGACGGTGCAGGTGATGTACGATTACATCACCCGCAGCGCATTCCCCATTCCGGAATCCGTTCGTCATTATATGGAATCATACCAGGGCGGCTGGCGGCCGCCGGAATATCCGTAGGGACGACGAACTACAGGCGACGAATTGACGGGTGACAGCGGGTTTTATAAGACCGCAACTGACCCTGAACGGCGACCTGTCGCTTCCTGCTACTCCCGCCGCCTGTGCAGCCGGCTCGTCCGCAACCACTCAATGCGCCCCGCGTCGTCGCGCAGAAATTCGCACTTGGTATGAATGAGCGGCTCGTCCAGCGCGACAGCCTGATCGGGGCCGAAAAACGCCAGGCGACTGGGCGGCGGTGGCGGCGGCGGTGGGGAGTCCTTATCGGGGAAGCCGCCCAGCGGCGTCATTTTCGCCATCATTTGCCCGTCGTCCAGGTATAGCTCCAGCCGCGCCGGATATGCCTCATACGTCCCGGCGTACCCGCCCATCTCATCCTGCGTCATCTCGAGATAGGTCATTTCCGGCTCGCGCAGGTTGAGGTAATGTTGCAGAATGCGGGCGACGACAGCCTCATTCAGGATGTTCCCCCCTTCGGCATTGGTCAGCACGGTAACGGCAAACCGGTGGGTCGGAACCATCAGGAAGGCCGACAATTGCCCCTTGGTCGCCCCGCCGTGGAGCACGGCCCACGTATCGCCGTATTGCTTCAGCAACCAACTGAGGCCCATCTGGCGGCCCAGGTTGGCCGGGTAGTGTGGAACTTGCATGGCGATCATGTTCTCGGGCGAGAGCAGACGCTGACCGCTGGGGGTCGTTCCGCTGCCCAGATGGAAGCGCGCGTAGCGCAGTTGATCGCGCACGGTGGAGCAGAGGCCGCCGGCGGCATTGGCCGAGCGTGCCAGCGCCCACGGCCGCAGTACCACCGCCCCCTTTTCGGTGTCGGCGCGATGGCCAACGGCGAACCGGCGCGAAATGACATCGGCCGGGAGAAAGAAGGAATTGTCCATGCCAAGCGGATCGAGCACCATCTCGCGGGCCGCCGTCTCGTAGCGCTTGCCGGTCACGACTTCGATCAGTCGCCCCGCCAGGCTAAACGCCGCGTTGTTGTAGGACCACATCGAGCCGACGGGCGTCACCTGGGCCAGTTCGGCCATCTCGGCCACGTAGCGGGCCAGTGCGTCGTCGCCGTCGCCCGTGTCGCTGAAGTAGTCGCCGACCCAGCCGCTCATGTGGGTGATCAGGTGGCGCGGCGTTACCCTCTCCTCGGCCGTCTTGTCGGTCAGGCGCAGCTCGGGCAAATACGTTCGCACCGGCTCATCCAGATCGATCTGCCCGTTCTCGACCAGCTGCATGATGATCGTTCCGGTGATCGTTTTCGTGGTCGAACCGATCTGAAAGAGGGTGTCGGCCGTCACCGGGAGCGGGTTCTCGACGCTGGTGATACCGATGCCGGCCATATGCTCGCGGCCGTCGTGGAAGATACCGACCGCGACGCCGGGTACGCCCAGCCGCCGCATCTCCGAGACAATGAAATCGCAGAGCAATCTGAAATCTACGTCTGTATTCTCATGCTGAATGGATAAATGCATCATGTGATCGCGCTCCTTCGCGGGGAGCCTCAATCATAGCGCATCCTGGCGCGATAACAATGCGCGGCGCCGCCATTCCTCGCTATAATCTGTCGCTATGCCGATTGCATTCCATGGCCTTGTGGGTCTCTTTGTGGCGCTGTTGATCAATCGCGCCGCCGATTGTTGGCTCAACCCGGCGCCGTTGCAGTGTGGTCTGACGCGACACCCGGCGCGCCGGACGGTCATCCTGATTGCCATGCCGGCCTTGCTGATGCTCATGGCCCAGCCACAACCCGATTCGCCCGCTCTGTGGCCGATGAGTCTGTTCGCGGCTGTCCTGGTCTTGCTGGCCGTGATCGACTGGGAGCAGCGCCGCATCCCGAATGCAGTATCGCTTCCGGTTTTGGCGCTGGCATGGGGATACGCCTGGCAGGGCGGCTTTTTACTCTCAGCCGTGGCCGGGACGGCGGTTGCCTTCGCGAGCTTCGCCGCTTTCTACGCGCTGGGTCGCCGGATGTATGGAATCGGGGCGCTGGGCGCGGGCGACGTGAAGCTGGCCGGATTGAT
>JACDJB010003388.1_pt1 | contig 10534 bp, 7 predicted proteins | sample 7454121 | NCBI WGS metagenome assembly JACDJB01 (sample SAMN14253290, study PRJNA609438) | sludge metagenome | isolation source: sludge after 25d culture with pyrite | collected 2018-12-20 | reverse complement strand
CCTCCAGCGAAGAAAAGCCGTTTATTGTGGTTACACCCCACGCCAACGTAAAAGTAACCGGCACATCGTTTAATGTGAATGCATATCCTGCATCAACACTATTTGAAACGGTATTGGCTGAAGGGAAAATTGAGCTTCAGCTAAAATCGGGCACAACAGAATCCCTACACGTAGAACCGAATCAGCAGGTCATTTTTAATTCCATCAATAAAAAATTTGACATACAGTCCGTGGAAGCCGAAATGTTTACGGCATGGCGTAATGGAGAAATCATTTTCAAAGATGCAACGCTGGCTGACCTTGTAAAAGAACTGGAACGCATTTATGACATTCAGTTCCATCTGAAACCTGTCAGTCTTGGAGAGTTGCGATTCAGAGGAATGTTCAGTTACAACAACAACCTGATTGAAGCGCTTGAAAAAATCAAAAAATCTTCCAACGTAAATTATTACATTGAAAATAAAGAAGTGTGGTTAAAAAAAACTAAATAATATTAAAACAAGATGCCTATGAAACAAAAGTGAAAGTTTAATTTAGACCTGGATAAAAGGTGATTTAATCTTTTATTGGTTTTGAACCGCTTAAAGTTTAGCACACACCTTTAACGGAGAAAAGGAAAGAGGGAAACTGTGGTGGCTTTCCCTCTTTACAAACTTCTTCAGCCAGTGAAAGCCAAATCAGTTATTAACAAAAAACATGTAAATGTATGAAAAATTTGACAAAACCAGTGAGGGATTTGTACCCTCACATTAAAAAATTAACGTTGATTATGCGATTAAGTGTTTTGCTCATTTTACTCGCTGTTTTTACCTCCTCCGCCAGTGTGTATTCGCAGGCCACGAGGCTTACGGTAAAAATGAAAGATGCTCCGCTTTCCAAAGTGTTCGATGCCATTGAAAAGCAGTCGGAGTTTTACTTTTTTTACAATCGCGACTATTTCAATGACACCCGTCTGGTCACTGTTGACTTTGAAAACGAACTGGTGGAAAAAATTTTACAAGAACTTTTCAAAGACGAACCAATCATCCATGAAATTTACGATCGCAACATTTTGCTAAGGATTCCGGAATCAACCTTAACTGCCGAACAACGAGAGGTATTGCAGCAGCAACGCGCTGTTTCCGGGAAGGTAACAGATCAGTCAGGCCAACCTTTGCCGGGTGCAACCATAGGGATAAAAGGGACAACCCAAGGAACAGTTACCAATGCCGATGGAGAGTATTTCATTTCTTCATTGCCCGATGATGCCACGCTGGTTTTTTCGTTTGTGGGGATGAGGACACAGGAAGTGGTGGTTGGAAACCAGGCCACGATAAACGTTGAAATGGTGGTGGATGCGATTGGGATGGACGAAGTGGTTGTGGTAGGTTATGGTACACAAAAAAAAGTTAATTTAACAGGAGCAGTAACCCAAATTAGTACAGATGAACTTCAAGATAGACCTGTAACTAATATGACCCAAGCCTTACAGGGAGCAATTCCAAACCTGAATATAGTAATCGGTTCAGGTAAGCCTGGAACAAGCGGTACAATAAATATTAGAGGGAATACTTCAATCACAGGTTCTGGAGATCCTCTTATATTAATTGACGGTATTCCTGGAGAAATTGACAGGATAAATGTACGTGATGTCGAGTCGGTTTCAGTTCTTAAAGATGCTTCAGCATCAGCGATTTATGGTGCACGAGCCGCATTCGGAGTTATATTAATAACTACTAAAAAGGCACCAACAGGAGTCCCTGTAATATCTTATAACAATAATTTTGGATGGACGACACATGCAACTAATACTGACTTCATCACTACTGCATATGACAATATCCGAATTAACGAGGAGTCTTATTATAACGCTTTAGGAAGATATTGGACAGGATATACAGAAGAAGATTACAATGAAATATACCAAAGAAGAAATGATAAAACAGAACATCCTGATAGACCTTGGGTGATGATTAAGCCTGATAGGAAAGGGAATGATGTTTATAAATATTATGCAAATTTTGATTGGTTTAACTGGTTTTATTCAAAATGGAGACCCAAACAAGAGCATAATATTAGTATTATGGGATCTTCTGAAAAAATCAGATATTATTTGAGTGGTGGTTTTAAAGATGAAACGGGAATAATGAAACAGAATCCAGATTCTTACATAAAATATAATTTTATTGGGAAAATTGAAGCTGAACTGTTCCCTTGGTTAGTTATAAGTAATAACACTCGTTTCTTTAATTCAAATTATCGGTACTATGGAAAGGAGAGTGGGATGTTTTACACTCAATATAATAATCTTACTAATAATCAAATTTATATGATGACTCCTGCAAACGTCCCTACGAACCCGGACGGATCGGGAACCTATTTAATGGATAATGGAACCTATGCAATTGGCTATGGTGCACATTTGGCACAAATGAATAAAAATTTGGTGGGCAATAATGGTACAAATGATTATACTTCAACCTTCGAGGCTTTGATTAAAGTTTCTGATAATTTGTCAATCACTGGAAACTATACTTATAACCTGGAGAATGTGCAAGATATGTATCGAGGTGTCAGGCTACAGTATTCTTTATATCCTGGAGTAATTGAACAAGTTCCAAGAGCTGAATGGGATCGGGACATTCTGAAAGAAACGACACGGAATAATAAATACAATATTTTTAATTTGTTTGGCTCATTTGAAAAAGCAATAAAGCTTAACAACATTAAAGTCACCGCGGGCTATAATAGAGAAGAAAGAACATTCAAGAGGGTTTATGCGGAAGGACAAGAATTATTGTCTGAAACACTGAATGATTTGAACTTAGCAACGGGGGAGAAACAAGTGGCAGGCGGAGCAAGTGAATGGGCGCTTAGTGGATTCTTTTATAGAGCGAACTATGATTTTGCGGGGAAATATCTTTTTGAAGCAAGTGGAAGATATGACGGTACCTCAAGGTTTAAGAAAGGTGATAGATTCGGATTTTTTCCTTCTTTTTCTATTGGATGGAGAATGAGCGAAGAAAACTTTTTTAAACCAATTAGCAGTTTTTTAGATAACTTAAAACTTAGGGCTTCTTATGGAACATTAGGGAACCAACAAGTTAGCACCTATGCTTATATTTCAAGTATGACTGCAAGCAATATGAGTTATATCATAAATGGTGAAAGGTTAAGATCAGTAAAATCACCAGATCCAATATCTCCTTTCTTAACATGGGAAGAAACAACCTCTAAAAACTTAGGAGTTGACGTTGATATTCTGCAAAACAGATTTTCGGTGGTTTTTGATACTTACATTCGAGATACAAAGGGGATGTTGGTAAAAGGCATGACCCTTCCGGGAGTTTTTGGTGCAGCAGAACCTAGGGAAAACGCAGCAGATATGCGAACGAAGGGTTTTGAAGTAAACTTGAACTGGCGAGATAAGTTTAATCTTTTTAATAAACCATTTAACTATAATGTTGGTATTGTTTTGTCTGATTATACAGCCAAAATTACTAAATTTGATAATCCTTCACGAATTTTATCGGATTATTATGTTGGACAAGAGCTAGGTGAAATATGGGGATTAATCTATGATGGTTATTTTAAAACTACAGAAGAAGCTCAAGCGTATCCTGTTAATCAGGATTGGGTAAATAACAGAAGGAGGGCAGCTCCAACTGCAGAACTTAGAATGCTCCAGGCTGGGGATATCAAAATACTTGATTTGAATGGCGATAATATAATAAACTATGGTGCTGGCACTGTTGATGATCCTGGAGACAGAAGGAAAATTGGGAATAGTCAACCTCGCTATTCATTTGGTATTCCTATTGGAGGAGTGTGGAATGGGATAGATTTGAACATCCTGTTACAGGGAATAGGTCGTCAACACTATTATCCAGATTTAGAGAATCAACGTTTTTGGAATGCTTATGCCCGACCGTATGGTACTTTTTTACCCACCGATTTTGAAGAAAAAATTTGGCGGCCAGAAAACCCGAATGCTTATTTCCCAAGAATGATTGGCTATTTAGCTCAAAATTCCGACTTGCGCCGGGAAAACAACATGTATCTTCAGGATTTGGCTTATATGAAATTAAGAAACTTGACAATTGGTTATACGATTCCTTCAAATATTTCAAGGAAAATTAAGCTGAATCACATTAGATTTTATTTAAGTGGTGAAAATTTATTCACCTGGACAAAACTCGAAACAGATTACATTGATCCCGAAGAAGTAATGTGGGACAAAACTAGTCGAACATACCCAATGGGAAAAACTTACTCTTTTGGTTTAGAAATACGACTTTAAAATGACAACATCAAAACAAAGACAATGAAAAAATTTATATATATAGTACCGATAATAGTTGCAATATTACTTTGGGGTTGCGAAAGTGATTTTTTAGAAAGATATCCATTAGCTGAACTTTCGCCGGAGACCTACTTTCAAACGGAGAATGAACTCAAAACATATACCAATTCCTTTTATTCATTAGTTCCAGGGAATCCGTCTGATGGGGGGAGTAGTATTTGGACAACTTATATTGATGACGAAGCTACTTTCAGTGTTCCAACCCTACTGCAAGGAACAAGGACTGTACCAACAACTGGTGGTGGTTGGTCATGGGGTATTTTAAGAGATATCAATTTCTTTCTTGAAAATGTTGATAGGTTTCCCGGAACTGAAGAAGTACGAAATCATTATGTAGGATTGGCTCGTTTTTTTCGCGCATGGTTTTATTTTGATAAAGTCAACAGATTTGGTGATGTGCCATGGTATTCAAAATCAATTGCAACTGATGATGAGGATGCCTTAAAAAAGGCAAGAGATTCAAGAATATTAGTAATGGATTCGATTTTGATTGACATAAATTATGCAATTCAAAACTTACGAGACCAAAGGAATTCGAAAGAAATTACAAAGTGGACAGCACTTGCATTAAAATCCCGGATATTTCTTTTTGAAGGGACATTTAGGAAATATCACGGAATTGGGAGTTATGAAAAAATGCTCGATGAAAGCATATCAGCTTCTTTAGACTTAATGCAACAAAGTGGCTATACAATCTATACGAGTTCACCAGACAAAGCTTATCATGAATTATTTATTGCAACAAATGCAATTACAGACGAGTTAATATTAGCCAGAGAATTTGATCTTGCAGTACCATATACGCATAGTGTAAACTTTAGAACAAATTCTTCATCTTATGGTCGGCCCGGTGTTACTAAGCAACTAATTAATAGTTATCTAATGAAAGATGGTACCAGGTTTACCGATCTACCTGGATATGAAACAATGGAGTTTTATGAAGAATGTATAGACCGTGATCCAAGGTTAAAACAAACAATTCGTACTCCTGGATACAAACAAATTGGAGAAGAAACAACATCTCTCCCCGATTTTACCGCTTCAATGACAGGATACCAATACATAAAATACATTCTTGCTCCTAAGCATTTTAGCTTAGGATGTGATAATGACTTGCCTGTATTCCGCTTTGCTGAGGTTTTATTGAACTATGCAGAAGCAAAAGCAGAAAAAGGGACAATCACTCAAAACGATCTCGATAATAGTATTAAATTGATTAGGGATAGGGTTGGAATGCCTAATATTAATTTGGATTGGGCAAATTCCAACACTGACTCATATTTGGAAAAACAATATGTTAACGTTACAGGTTCTAATAAAGGTGTTATATTAGAAATCCGAAGGGAAAGAAGAATTGAATTAATTCGTGAGAATTTTAGATGGGATGACATACTACGCTGGAAAGAGGGGCACAACCTTGAAAGACCTTTTTTAGGCATGTATTTTCCAGGACCTGGAGAATACGATCTTGACAATAATGGTGAAATCGATATTGTAATTTTTGAAGGTTCTGAGCCAATGGACAAAATCCCAGCTGCTCAGTATTATAAATTAGGCGAAATTGATTTGGTTAATGGGGTTAATGGAGGTAATATTATTGTTAACCGAACTGTTCCCAAAAATTTCGACGAAACTAAAGACTATTTATATCCTATTCCAACCCAAGAAAGAATTTTAAATCCAAACTTAACTCAAAATCCCGGTTGGGATGATGGTTTGGGATATTAATTTTTTTTCCTATCACTCTTGTAAACAAGAGTGATAGGAAAAATTGTACTGCGAAATGAATAAGTTTAAAATAAATTTTATCACTGAATAAACACACTTATTTTATTATATGCAGTATGCTAATTTGATACATTATAAGGATTTGTTACTATGCAAATATTTTAAGCAATTTTATAAATTTATGTAGGTTCGCAGAATGAAAATTTATCATAGACTACAAAAAACAAAACAAATTATGAACAGAAAAATTTTTTTGAAAAGATACTCTCTCTCTCTTCTCGGACTAAGTACTTTACCCTCCATTACAGCTAATGCAATAGCGGGTGTTATTTCAGCAGAAAGTTTTAGTTCCACAAGGACTGATGAGACATCGACAAGAAGAATAAAAACCCTCACCTATAATATTTTTAATGGTGGCATTGGATATAAAGGCATAAATGGACACGAGTTACCTGAAGGAAAGGATAGCATTCTTGTTAAGACTGCCCGTGAAATGGGGCAAATTCCTAAAAGGATAATGCTTGAAGTGGCATTATATGAGCCGCACATTATCAATTTCACAGAATCTGCTAAGGAGTTTGTGGTTGCGAGCATGGCAAAGTCTATCAACTATAACTATGTGCATTTTCCAGGAGGGAAAAACGGGCAGGGCAATTTTCCAGGGAGCATACTCACTCCTTTCGAAATAGTATATTTTGAAAATAGACCTTTCGTTAATGGAGAGCCTGAAAATTCGGATGAATTATTTACACGTCACTGGGGGAAAGCAATTATAAGGTTACCTAATGGCGAGTTAATTACTGTGCACTCCGCCCATTTATGGCCATTCAAGAAAGAGAAAAGAGATACTGAAATAAGACTTGCCGAAATCGAAGAGCTTTTGAAAAGTGTTGACTATGACCTGGAGCACAATACTAAATCAGTTTTGCTGCAGGGTGATTTGAATCAGGTGCCTGATACACCAGAGTATAGAAAGTATATTGAAGGGGGTATGTTTGATACGTTTGAGAAAGCAAGAGTGAAAGAGAATTTAAACACAATAACCTCAATCAACCCTACTAGGAGAATCGACTTTGTTTTGGCGAAAGGGAAAATTAAAAATCAGATTACAGATCACCGAGTTTTGTTTGAAGGTAATTTTCGAACTAATCAAGATGACCCATCGTCTTATGCTCTGAGTGACCACTTACCAGTTATGGTAGAATTTGAAATTTAGATAATTTGTAAATTATACTAACAAACATGATTAAAAAAATAATATTACATCTCATTGAGACAGTGAATTACAGGTTAAAGGGGACATTTACATGGAGCATTTTAGACATCGAAGCGTAGTTAATTTCTCAACTAACCTTGTTATTAGAATTATAGCTTATCATTTTATGCATAAAAAACCAACTCAAAGATATGAACATTGAAGTCCAATCAATCCTATTCTTTGCAATAATCAGGCTCAGGTTTTTTTATTTCAAATAAACAATAATTACTTTTATACAGGTAAAGTAAAGGGAAGCACTCGAAATATATAAAATCGTATTTTTCACTTTTGGTTTAAAATAAATTGTTAGATTGATGGTTGGTATAAACTATCATATAAATAACAGAATTAGTAAATATTTACATAATTAAGAAATATAATAATACATTAAACATCCATGGTGTTTTAAGACGCCCAAGCGTATGTAGATGAGGTGAGCTTCGTCGTACCTTTGTATAAAAAAGTCATGGAAGCTAAGGTATCATTTAGTTAGGTTGTGTACAGGGGATGCGGTATTGGCGTCCACAAAAACTGGTAGTAGCCACCTTAAGTGGCGAAGGTCTTAAAAGTGAAACCCGTGAATTTGGGACTTTCACACGTTCTTTGATAGAACTGAAATATTGGTTATTGGAAAACGGCATTAATCATGTTGCCATGGGAAGCATAGGTGTTTACTGGAAACCTGTTTATCATGTACTGGAATCGGCACCAATGGAGATTAGTATTGTGAATTCCCGCCATATCAAGTATGACCTGGGCAGAAGACAGACAAGCAGGACAGTGTCTGGATTTTCAAATTGTTGCTGGTCGGTTTATTAAACTCGAGCTATCCGTGTTTTAGAGGACTGCAATGTGAAACTTTCCAGCGTACTTAGCAGTGCATAGGGGGTGGTTGGCACAAAATTGATTGATATACTTTTGTTATGGGAAAATAATCACCATGCCTGACATTGACCAGGTTTATCACCGCAGCTGGCAGCCAACAAAGAAGATGTAAAGTATAGGAAGCTTGTTATGGTGTACTTATCGGGCACCACATTTATCTGTTAGGGACAATCCGAAAAGCACCTTGCCACCTGGGCAAGGATTTGCCCTGGCAACAACGAAAGCGCCAGTAAAAAAAGAGCAGGCACACTATCCACGGCAACAAGCAGGTAAAAGCGGTATTGACCGAGGCTGCCTTGGCTGCCACCCGTACCAAGGATACTTTTTACAGCGCAAGATAACACTGATTGGTAGCAAGGCGTGGCAAAAGGCGGGCTTTGGTGGCAATAGGGCACTAAATGCTGAAGACAGTTTATCATGTGCAAAGCCAGGAAAAGTATACCGTGAACTGGCTACTTCTTATGTGACGTACAGACAGTAACAAAAAAAAGGAAAATTTACCTAAAGAAAGAGTTGGAAAAACTCGGCTGCAAAGTAAAGATTCTTAAATCTGCCCGATTGTAAAGGCAAAAACAAATAATAAGGCCGATTTTTACTGGCAACCGTTGCCTTGGGCAAAATTGAGCCGAACCAATAATCCATGCATTTGTAAATAGACGAGTGCTTTTTAAGGTTTTGTTTGAATAGATTAGTCATAGGGTATAGTTGGTTGATTATTAATTATCTAAGGAAATAACACAACATAAATTATTTACGTATGAAAAAAATAATTCTATATGTTCTGATGGCAATAATGGTATTTTTTATTTCTGGTTTTCAAAGCTCATGCCAAAAGAATGATAAGAAAAGCTATCAGAAATATTTCTCCAATGAAGCTGTTCAAGAAGCTGCTCAAACGATGTCTCAATTCAGGAAAACATCTCCTTTTTTGTTAGATGATGAAAGATTACTTTTACTGAAAAAATTTGAGACTCATTCTTATAATTTGATTAACACCACATTTAAGGAATATCTGACAAGTCTGGAACAGACATCGGTCAACATGGAAAACACAATACCTATTCTATATTTTTATCGAGAAGCTTTCGACAAGGTTCTTGACGAAGTGAAAAACATAGAAGTTGAAAACGAGAGTGCTGTAGTCTGGTTACTTTATAACATGGGGTTTGTTGTTAAAACGCCAACAGGTTGTTTCGGTATAGATGTTGATCATAAATATGCAGAGGAACTAGAACCTTACTTAGATTTTATTTGTGTAACTCATAACCACGGAGATCACGCTAATGCTAAGCTAATGGAGGCGATGAATAAACAAGGTAAACCTGTTTTGTCCAATTTCTACGAGAAAGATAGAAAATATCTTTCGATAACTTCAAGAAGTTATAAAATTGGAAATTTTATAATCCATACTAGTCTAACCGATCATCTTACTAATATAAAAGATTTTAATACGGTGTTCCGCATTGAGTGCGGCGAAGATGCAGGGAACTTTTCTATCCTCCACTGCGGAGATTCTGGCTTCAGTCCAGAGAGGTTTATTAATGTTCAAGGGCCTGTGAGCATGGTAGTCCTCAGATGGGGAGCATCTAGGGAAAGTAATATTTTGGGTACAGGTGAGGGGCAAGTAAAACCCGACTATGCTATTTTATCTCATTTAATAGAATTAAGACATAAACCATATCCACATGGTCAAGCATCGATTACCAAAACGCTCGAGCATCTTCCAACTGTAGAATGTAAAAATACCATTCTTCCATTTTGGGGCGAGAAGATGACATGGGGAAATGGCAAGATGTACTAATAGGTATACCCTTGGCTATTTCGGTTCGTTTTGTGCCAGTCTTTTCGGAGTTGTTAGCGCCAGTGATTTCGGTCCAAGCTGTGCCATTGTTTAACATAAATTCAGCTCCCAAATTGGGTTTAGTTGTGATAACCAAAACCTGGTTGTTTGTAGTGTCTGGTGTGGCATCTAACCGCACTTTGGTCATGGAGTATATTCTGCCAATCGTCAGGTTTATTGTCAGTAGCCCGATTAATGCATGGTTTTTTACGGAAAAGGATCAGCGGCTGGCATTTAATGACTTGATATATGTTTCTGGAGTAAAAACAGCCAATTCACTATTTCTATAATCTTTGAAATTCCTTGTGAAAATCAAATCTGCTATTTATCACGCTTTATTTTCGAATTGTTTGTTTACTTTTGGTGTGAAGTTGGCAGTAGGCAGGGGCAGTAGGCAAAGGGCAGATGGCAAAAAGCAGTAGGCAAAAAGCAGTAGGCAGTGGCAGTAGGCAAGAGTAGTATGCAAGGTCAGAAGGCACGG
>JACDJB010003387.1_pt1 | contig 10535 bp, 10 predicted proteins | sample 7454121 | NCBI WGS metagenome assembly JACDJB01 (sample SAMN14253290, study PRJNA609438) | sludge metagenome | isolation source: sludge after 25d culture with pyrite | collected 2018-12-20 | reverse complement strand
TTAATCATCATTCAAAGTATGGAATTTTTAGTAGTGAGTTAATAGGAAGTCCTGTAGATATGGTAAAGACAGAAGTAGGATTTAAACCATATTAATAAACTTGGATATGATATCAAGAAATAAGATATTAAAAATTTCTCTAACTCTTCTCTCATTCATATTATTAGTATCTATCTTCTTAGTAGTAACCTTTTTTTTAAAAAAGACTCAATGGAAAGATGTATATAGAAATGATACAGTAAAATATCTTAATGAGAATATGTTTGAATTTTCTGAAGAAAGATTCGTTGGAACACTCTGGGCATATGAGATATTACCTTTTGACAAAGATATAATAGTAGGCTTTAATTCTCCAGATGGAGATGTAAAGTTATATTTAAATCAAGAGAATATATCTTTGCGAGAGGAAATTGATTTTGTTGATACAGAGTATGGAAAATATGCACCTGTCTTTCTTTCCGTTGAAATTAAAAAAGATAAAGGAACTATATTGGATCAGTTGAAGTGTGTACTAGGAAAAGAAGACAGATGTATAACAAAAGTTGATATCTTTGATGTACAAATATATGAGAATAGATATCCCTACCCTACTCTTACAGATGAGCAATCTAAAGAATTTACTTTATTTAATATAAAAAGATACGAGAAGAGTTTTATAGCCTATGATGACAATGAAAACATGCTATGTTATTACCTCATGTCTGAGTACATTGTGAATAAGAATTCTGATGTTTTAGAAGAGCTATCAAATATGGCGTGTTCGGACTACTCAGCTCCTCTTCTTTATGCAAATCTTGTAGAAAAAGGAGATCCTTTATACAAGCAGACACAAGAAAGAGTGTGTAATAGTTTCTTCAAGCTCAAGCAAGAAGATGCAGAGTCATTATTTTTGCCAACGGCTTTAAGGATTTATAATGAAATGTGTAATTCGTCTTTTACCATATCAGATAATCAGCATGAGTACTCAGAGGATAATATCCGTAGAACTTCAGCAAATATTTTATTTCTACTTAATAATGTAGAAGATGCGAGAAGTAACGATAGAATGATAAAGATGAAAGAAATTTTAACTAGAGATCTGTTTACCTCATTTGCATCTCCTACATGTTTATATCTGTACATGTGTAACGAAGAGTTGGTAAATTTAAGTAGGGTAATTTTTGAATAGTAATTATGTGTTAAAAAAAGTGGCAGTAATAATTCTACTCCTAGGTATATTCTTTCTAGTGGAAAGAGATGTAAATGCTGATTGGTGCTCTTCTAGTGATGTCAGTGGTAGAACTTGCAATGGCTATACTGAATCTGGAGGATGTAACTGTGATACAGGAAGAACACAAACATGCTGTCCTGGTGGAGGTATCGTAACAGAGTGTGCAAAGAGAGGAGATTGTAGTCCTACTCAATATTTATGTGGTAGTTACACTACGGGCTCTTACTGTTGGGATCATAATCCCAACTGTTCCTGTGGCCCTGTCTGTAATGACTGTACAGCCCCTGCCTGTGATAGTGGATCTGCAGAGATTACACTAGCACAGTATAATGCTGATTCGAGTTATGCCTTTACAAAAACATGTAATAGAGGTGCTGGTTGTAATCCTTTATATAATACAAGATACTGTCGTTGGCAAAGACAAAATCTTTGTTCGAGTACTGTAACATCTAAACAGTACCTAAAGGCAGGAGAATCTTCAACCGTTACCTCTACAGCTAATACAAGTGTAAATACCTTTAGTTATGTTTTTTACAATAGGGATAATGGCAATGCAGTTGTATGTTCTAACTCGTATATTGCTGGATGGGCAACCACACAGGGAACCTGTGCTGCTGGAAAATATCAATTAATTCGTAGCAATACATATGCAACTGCAAGAATTTCTGAATCTACAACATTACCTGCTTCTAACATCTTTATTAGTGATGCAAATTGGGCAGGACAAACTGTTAAAAGATTACAAATAAATGGATATTTCAATTTAACTAATCGTCCGGTCTCATACCCTGAAAGTTCTTGTGTCTTTTACCAAGATTACTGTTCTCCTTTATGCCAACTCCAATCATGTGTAAATCCTTATCAATCCAGTCCTGTTAATTCTTTTGGATCAAAAGTATTTACATGCCCTAACTCTCCAGCTGGATGTGGAACTGAAAGTAATACTTGTTACTGTAGTTTTCAATGTGAAAGTACTGTAGCCTGTAATTCTACACTAAGTAATAGAGATTTAGGAGTCGGTGTAAGTTCTCTTACTACGACATGTTCTAACAGTTGTGGCAGAGTAACTACCTTACCCTGTTACTGTAAAGATTGTACTTTACCCATACCCTCAGGAACAACATTAACTGATACTGGGAAACAATCTACTGATAATGCATATAAAACAACCTCTTGTAGTAAAGGTGTGGGATGTACAGCTAAAAGTCAGTCACTATACTGTACTAGATGTACTCCCCCAGCATGTGGACCTACATTCTCAGATAACCCAGTAGTTATTGGTGGTGTGAATCAGGGTTCAGTAAATTTTGGTTGTAATAATACGCTCTCTTCTTGTGGTACAGAGAGTAAGTCTTGTTACTGCTATTCCTGTACTCCCCCGCAGTGTGCTCCTACATACAGTACCGAAAACTCAGGATACGGATCTATTGCCCTTAACTGTACAAATGGATGCTCAGTACAGACTAATAGAACTTGCTATATTGATAAATGTAGTAACTGTACCCTTCCTAATTGTCCATCACCTTTGACTAATACAGCCCCTCCAAGTAGCTCTAATATGGGTCTTGCTGATTATAGAACTTGTACTAGAAATATTCCTTGTGGAGGCCTTGCCAATACAGCGGCCTGTTATGAACCAGTAAGTACACAACCTAGTGCAACTTTGGTAATAGTGCCTGATGGAGTTAATAAATATGGATTCTTAAGTAACACACATACTGGAAATAGACAGGAAGATTATAATCTAAATGACCCTATATCTTTGACAGCAACATATACAGATGTAGATGGATATACAGATATAGAGGCAGTATCCGTTTGGTTTAGAAACAATTTACAATCAGGAGAAGTACAATCTCCTCTATGGATAGATACAGCAGTTAACCCTTCACAATCTCCAAGTACTCCATCAATTGATAGCTGGGGCTTTATGATGAGATGGGAAGGCTCATCATGGAGACCATATGTACCAAGCTATCCTACTAGTGGTACTGCAAAATGGGTAAGAGCCGTCATTACAGGCAACTCTTTTGTAATCTCTGGTCCAGGAGGATCTCAAATGGTAAGAGTAACTCTCGGTACTATCTCAAGGTCAGGAAATGATGTTGTATTACCATTCCAACTTAGTTTTGAATTCAGTAGTGGATTTGAAAAAGTAGGACAGGTTACATATCAAACATATTTAATGGGTAATGATATCTTTAGTTTTACCCCTTATGATAACTACGGTGCTCAGGTAGGTAAAATAGGCGATTACTGGTCTTCAGGACAGCTTAGATACAGAACATCTCCTGCTCCTGCCCAACTTTATGCTAGACAGTGGTCCCCTGGTGGTTACAATTGGACTATAGATAAAGAGGAGCCTGATGTAAGTTCCTTGACTATGACTGCAATAGAAGAAACGACCTTGAAATTAAGTTGGAACGTTCAAGATACAAAAGGGATATATGCAATAGTGGGTAATATATATGCCTCTTCAAGTATGCCTCCTGAGTCTCAACCTATTTCTTTATCTGAAACAGGAAGTATAGCTGGCCTTGATATATCTACTCCATATACTCTAAGTACTGATCAAGAAAACTTAGGGAAACTAAATGAAGGATATGCATTTAGGAAGCTCTCAATTGGAACGACCTCATATTCTGAAGATATATTGATAGATATAGGTACAAACAAGGAGGGAAGTTTAATAGTGTATCTAACAGTATTCGATATGGCAGGAAATATGTATATAAAGACATTAACCTACTCTCTTGGTGATTGGATAGCTACTAATGGTGGCTTAGTATTCTCAAGTGAAGGTATGGATTTTGAAGTAAAGACTATACTTTCTGAAAGTGCTTGGAACAATGTTGATGTTTTAAGTAGTATGAATCCTACATATGCAGATATTTCAACAGAGCTATTTGGAGATAATCAGCAATCTGGGACAAACCCTTCGGGATTAACTAATAGTGGAAAGAATAATTCATATCATATTAGACCTTTTTCTATGAATCTTGATATTACCGGCTTCTATAGCGAACTTCTAAAAGCCTACAATAACAGATTAATAGAAGATAAAATAGATTTAAGTGTAAGTGCACCACCAATAACAGAATTAAATGGTAATTTAACAAATATGGGTAGTTGTATTAGCACATCTCCTGTATGTATATTGAAATATACAGGCAATCTTCAAGTAGCTAATAACTCAGACTTTGTGTGTGATGGATGGGGAGTATTCTTTGTAGATGGAGATTTAATTATTAATAAAGAAATACTTAATGTTAATAAAGACAAAGATGCTTGCATCTTTGTTGTAAGTGGAGATGTGACTATAAAAGGAGAGGAACATGTCTCTACAGCAGGTCAAATACAATATGATGAAGTTAATGCATATATAATTGCAGATGGAGATATAAATATAGAAGCTGAAACAGTAGGACAAAAATATGATGGTATGTTTGTAGGAGGAGCTTTACATACTCGTGGAGGTTTACATATTGAGAGAGCCCTAAAGCTTGTAGATAGGAATATATATCCTGTTTTAATGATTAAATATCACTCTAAATATTCTATACTAGGTAATCTTGTATTTGGGAGTCAGATTGATATACTTAAAACAGAATTAGGTTTTAAACCTTACTAAATTCTGATATTATAATATAGTCATAATTTAACTGTCCAAGAGATATGGCTAAACTGCCTGACCATGTAGGAATAGATTTTGGTACACACTCCGTAAAAGCCGTTGAGTTGAAGAATGCTGGAACCTCTCCAGAATTAATCAACTTAGGTAGTCAACTTACTCCTAAAGGAGTGATTAATAGTGAGGAGAAACAGGATCAAAAAAAGTTGGCAGATGTATTAAAGAAACTCTATGATGATTCAAAGATAAAGAATAGGAATGTTGTAATGGCATTACCAGAGTTTTCAGTATTTACTAGATTCTTAGAATTTCCTGGTGTGAAGAAAGAAGAGTTAAGAGAAGCGGTATTCTTTGAAGCTAAACAGTATATCCCTATGTCTGTTAACGATGTACATATGAGTTTTGTTACCATAGGGTTTAATGAAGAAAAGAATGCACCTAGAGTACTACTTGTAGCAGCTCCTAAGAAAGTAATCGCAATATATACAGATATAGCAAACCTTGCAGATTTAGACTTAGTTGCAATAGAGACAGAATCTGTTGCAATGGGAAGAGCTATGTACAAAGCAACAAATAAAAGGGATTTAGTAATGTTAGATTTTGGCGCAAACAGTACAGATATGAGTATTATGAGTGAGGGATACTTAGTATTTTCTCAAAGTATAGCAATTGGTTCCGATGCTCTTACTCAGGCAGTGGTTAATAAATTTAACTTTGAATACAGCAGAGCAGAAGAATTTAAACGAAATTACGGTCTTACACCAAATGTATTAGAAGGTAAGATATACAGTGCACTCTCCCCTATTGTTGAATCAATATTAATGGAAGTGCAAAGAGGTATAGAGTTTTATAAAAACAAAACTACAAGTGCTTCACCTACGGACTATCTTTTAAATGGGGATGGGGCATTACTTCCAGGCCTATCAGAATTTGTTTCTAAGTCACTTGGTGTTACAGCCCAGATAGCCAATCCATGGGTTGGTATTTCTGTAGATAATAAATTTAAAGATATTGTGGCTAAAGGTGGTCCTTCCTACTCTGTTGCCATAGGATTAGCACTAAAAGATGAATAATGAGCCTACTCAGAAACAAAATGATGTTAAGAAAGAAGAGGTATTAAAAACTCCTGTTGTACCTACTCCACAACCACAGACTCCTGCTATTGGAGCAGAGATAAGTGAGGGTTTTAATCTTCTTCCCTCTATGAGTGATGAAGAGAAGATTGTTCAGAAGACTAAGAGTACCGTAAGTATTGGTTCAGCACTTAGTTTAATTATTCTTGTTATTATTATCTTATTAGTAGTAGGTTTTAATATTATTACAAAGCAGATTCTTAATAGTAGAAAAGAAGTACTTTTCTCTATCGAAAATAGCGTTAATCAACAGATAGATAAAATAGTTTCTAATGAAGAGATTGTTGATAGAGCTGTTTTATATTCAAATGTAAAAAAGGGAGCTTTCTCTCATAAAGCAATCATTGAATTCCTAAATCAAATGTCTAGTAAAGTAGGCAATATTCAGATGAGAAGTGTATCAATATCGGAAGATCTAAAGTTTTCTTTTACAGGATATGCAACTGATTTAGAGAAAGTATCAAAACTTTGGTATATGTTTGGTATAGATGGGAATATAGAGAGTATTAATTTACAATCTGTCGGAAAAAGAGAGAACAATGTTACCTTTACATTTGAAGGCGAGTTAAATGGTAAGAATTTTTTTAATAAATAAATATGGGATTAGCAAGTAGATCAAATCAGAAAACAAATAAAGAGATAGCTGCAATAAGTGAGAAAATAAAATCATCAAGATTAAGTTTCTCAGATCTTATGATACCTATTATTGTAGTAGTAGTCTTACTTCTACTCTCAATCTTTGTATTTGTCCCTATGATTAATGCTGCATTGAAGTATCAAGAAGAAATAAAAGAAACAAATGTAAAGATAGAGCAATTAAATTCTGTTAAAGAAAGTCTTAATAAGATTGATGATAACAAACTAAGTGATGATATTATATTAGCAAAGAGTGTAATACCAAAGATATTAAAAGTATCTGACTTTATTTACTATGTTGATACATTAGCAAGACAGAAAGGGCTACTAATACGAGAGCTATCTGCTGGAGATATGATAAGTAAAGTATCTCAGACAGAAAATAGTGGAGCTGGAGTATCTGGCCCTATCTCCTATGTAGGAACGTATGATGCAGTTGTAGACTTTTTGGATGAAGTACAAAATATCTCTCCATATATTATTCGTATTCAAAATGTAGAGGTAGCTTCTTTAGCTTCTGGACAGTGGAGTATATCCCTTAATGTAAGCGGTTACTATATGACTGATAAGATGGGGCAAGTAAATATATATAGACCATTTAAGCCATATACAGATTACGAAGATATTTTAGAAATTTTTAGAGAGAAAGCTAAGAATCTATAATCTATTAATTAGATCTCATCCTTTAACATATCTTCATCTCCAACTTCAACATGAGGCTCTACTTTATCATCTTTAAGAAGTACTCTTACTCTTTTATTATTCCTAATAGCACTTATTGTAATAATATCTCTTATTGAGTTTATTGTTCTACCTTTTCTACCTATAATTACACCTTTATCTGATTCATTTACATCTATTGTAAGTATTGTAAGGCCAGGGAAATCTATACTCTCTCTCTCCTCCACACTCACATCATCAGGATAGTTAACGATTGCCTTTATGATATGCACTAGTAACTCTTTCATTTTTTACTTAATTGAATTTAATATATATCAAGCTAATTATACCTTGATGAAAATAATTTTACCAGAATTGAAGGTAAAACAAAACAGACCTAGTAAATAGGTCGTACTTTGGAGGATTATGAATTATTTATCTTCTTTTACTTTTTTCTTAGTATTAGGCTTTGTAGAACCTCTTTTAAGAGATTTAAGTAATCCTAATTTAACAAAATAGTGAGCAATTGTATCAGTTGGTTGTGCACCTTTTTCTAGCCATACCTTTGCAGATTCCTTATCTACTTCAAAAGTAGAAGGCTGTGTACGTGGATTGTAATATCCAATCTCTTCTACAGTCCGACCATCTCTTGGAGATGCAGACTCCATAACCACGATTCTATAATGTGGTTGTCCTCTTTTCCCTGTTCTTTTTAATCTAATCTTTAACATAGCGCTGTTATTTTAACAGATGATAAATTAATATTCAAGCTATTTATTATGATTCTCTATATATTCTACACCTACCTTTGCTGCTTGCTCCTCTGCTCGCTGTTTGCTACTACCTACTCCCTCACCAATCACCTTGTCGTTGATTTTTACAACAACAGTAAAAGTCTTGTCATGATCTGGACCCTCTTCTTTTATAACTTCATACTCTGGAGTAGATTTATGTATTGATTGTGCAAGTTCCTGTATTCTAGTTTTACTATCTATATCTAATCTAAATTCAACAATATCATCTATCTTTGGAAGAAGGTACTGTTCTACAAATTTCTTAGATATATCATACCCTTGATCAAGATATATTGCTCCCAGTACTGCTTCAAAAGTATTAGCTAGTAAGAAATCCTTCTCTCTTCCTCCACTATCCTCTTCTCCTTTAGAGAGTAATAGGTACTCTCCAAGTTTAAGATCTTTCGCTGTTAGAGCTAAACTATCTGTTCTTACTAATGCAGATCTAAAGCTAGTAAGCTCTCCCTCTGCTCTATCATTAAACTTTCTGAAAAGAAAATCTGAAACTATTAATTCCAATACTGCATCTCCAAGAAATTCTAATCTCTCGTTATGCTCTTTTACTTTTCTATGTTCATTTATGTATGACCTATGTGTTATTGCAGTCTCGAGTAATTCTTTATTACTAAAGGTTATTCCTATATTCTTTTCTAATTCATCTATATTTTTAATCATTCTCTTTTTTATTAATTTCATATATTGCTCCTAAAACTCCATTTACAAACTTACTACTTGTATCTCCACCAAACTCTTTCGCTATCTCTATCGCTTCATCTATGGCTACTTTAGGAGGTGTAATTTTTTCTAAGAAGCCCTCATATATAGCGATACGAAGTATTTGTAAATCAACTAACTTCATTTGTGATACAGGCCATTGTGGTGCAAACTTTGTAATCATTTCATCTATCTCAGTAGCCCTCTCTTTAACGCCGTTTACAATTGAGAAGTACAACTCTTCACTATATGAAGAGATATCATCGATGGTAGAAAGATCTGAAACAGTAAATTCTACTATTCCTTCTCTTGTACCATTAAAATCTTTAGAAAAGAGTGTCTGTAATGCTAATTCTCTAGATAGGTGTCTAGGGTCAGTTGCTTTCTTCATTTATTTAAAGAGTAATTATTTAGATTTCTTTAAATCTTTACCATCCCCGTAATATCCACAGAACTCGCATACAAAATGAGGCCTTTTTGTTTTACCACACTTTGGACATTTAGACATTTGAGGTGCTTTTAAAGAATCGTTAGCTCTTCTTCTATTCTTCCTACCTTTTGATATTTTTCTTTTTGGTAATGCTCCCATAACTTTTTAAACTATTTTAAGACCTTGTATTATATTTTAATATTAACATTCTTGCAACCTATATTATCCAACTCTCTTTTATCTCTATCTCTTCTCCTGGTTGTATTTGACCTTCTATCATTTCTTTAGCAATATTTCCCTCTATATTATCCTGTATATATCGTTTAATAGGCCTAGCTCCTAGTCCTGGTTCGTGTGCTTTGTTTGCTATTAATTGTGGAATTAATGAGTTCCAAGTAAGAAGAATACTCTTTTCATTTAATCTTTTTGAAAGTTCCTGTAGGAGAATTTCGGATATTTCAGAAAGATTATCAATATCATGAGGATGAAATACTAATACTTTATCAAATCTATTAAGTAATTCGGGTCTAATTGATTGTCTAAGCTCTATTAATGCCCTGTCCTTTGCTTCTTCCCATGTACTTTTACCATCACTTAATGCTTCAAGAAGTATTAAACTACCGATATTACTTGTACATATGATTATGCAGTTTGTGAAATCAACTACCTCCCCTAGATTACTTGTTAATCTCCCCTCGTCAAAAATTTGTAAGAAAAGATCTAATATCTGAGGATGTGCTTTCTCTATCTCATCAAAAAGAACTACAGTATATGGGTCCCTTTTAATCTTATCTATCAGTGATACAGCACTCTTTTCTCCACCCTGTTTCTCCCCTAAAAATTTCTCTATACTATCTATATCTTGATATTCAGACATATCTATTCGTATCATATCGCTATCTTCCCCAAAATACTCTTCAGCTACTACCTTCGCCAGATATGTCTTACCTACTCCTGTAGGGCCTAAGAAGAGGAATGAGCCAATTGGTTTGTTAGGATTCCTAATATCAGTATGTGATCTTCTAAGGGACTCTACAACAGTCTTAATAGCATCATCTTGCCCTATGACTCTACTCTTTATACTCTCTTCTAACTTCATTAGTTTTGTACTCTCTTGAGGATTAACAGTAGCTATGGAAATACCCTTTTGATTTGAAAGTACCTTAGCAATATGATCCTGTGTAAGTATCGGAACTCCACTACTTTGTGCCCATGAACATGCAGACTCTAAAAGCTGTACAGCACTGCTAGGAAGTTTCTTCTCTTTACTGTATCTTTGTGCTAATTCTACAGTACTAATTAATGCTGGAAGGGTAAGATATATACC
>JACDJB010003384.1_pt1 | contig 10543 bp, 5 predicted proteins | sample 7454121 | NCBI WGS metagenome assembly JACDJB01 (sample SAMN14253290, study PRJNA609438) | sludge metagenome | isolation source: sludge after 25d culture with pyrite | collected 2018-12-20 | reverse complement strand
TGGGTAATCAAGTGAAAATGAAAGGTAGTGAGTTTAATGAATGGTATGGATATCTTTCTGATGGTTTATTTCAAACTACAGAAGAGGTTGCCAGTTATCCAACATTAAACGCTAACGTGAGGCCGGGTGATGTGAAATATGTTGATGTTAGTGGACCTGAAGGTGTACCAGATGGTAAAATAAGTCCCGAATATGATCGTGTTTTACTGGGTGGTTCTTTGCCCCGGTATTTGTATGGAGGAAATTTAAAATTAAATTATAAAGGTTTTGATTTTTCAATGGTCATTCAAGGAATTGGTAAGCAAAATTCCAGACTTTCTGGCCCCATGGTAGAGCCGTCTCATTGGGGAGGTATTCCAAAAGTTCTGGATGGGAACTATTGGAGCGTATATAATACGGCTGAAGAAAATTTAAATGTAAAATATCCCAGAAGAACTGAAACTCAACGAGGATATAATTATTCAATGTCAGATTTTTGGCTTATTAACGGCGCTTATTTCAGGTTAAAAAACATAACTTTAGGATATAACCTTCCACAGAATATAACTAAAACAATTAATGCTCAAAATATAAGAATTTATGGTAGTATGTCAGACGTATTTACAATTGACAATTATCCAAGAGGCTGGGATCCAGAAGTCTCGTCTTCTGGTTACCCAATTACCACTTCTTTAATTTTTGGTATTTCTATAAAATTTTAAAATGGATAAAATTATGAAAAATAAAGTAATTGCAATATTTGCAGGTATCGTTCTAATTACAGCCTGTAATAATCTTGACATGAATCCGCTTTCAGAGGCTTCGAGTGAAAATTGGTATTCGAATACCGAAGAAATAGCAATGTCTGTAAATGATCTCTTTAAATTAGCTTTTTGGTCATTGGATGCTGAGGAATGGACGGACGATAATACAGTAAGAACAAATACCTATCCAATAACTTCAGCAACTATCAATAGTGAATGGGGAACTGCAAATACTGTATGGTCAAACAGCTATAAAGCAATAGTTAGAGCAAATACAATTTTATCAAGTATTGAAAAAGCAAAAGAATCAATCCCCGAAGTCACTTTCAATAAATTTGCAGGTAATGCTCAATTTGTGAGAGCTTCACAATATGCAAAGCTGATCTCCCATTTTGGCGATGTGGTTTATTTTACAGGTATTCTTGATTTGGAAGAATCGTTCACTTTATCAAGAACCGATAAGACAACTATATTGGAAGCTATTTATAAGGATTTTGACGAAGCAGCAACCAAGCTGCCACTAAGTTATAGTAGCTCTGAGAACCAATTGGCTACAAAAGGAGCAGCCCTTGCTATGAAAGCACGAATTGCTTTATATATGGGAGACTGGACAGTTGCACGAGATGCTGCCAAAGCTTGTATGGATTTAGAAGTATATGAGCTATTTCCTGACTTTGAAACACTTTTTTTAGCAAAAACAAAAAATCCCAAAGAGTTGATTTTTGGAATACCACGCTCAAGAATATTAGGTGTTACCATGGGCACCCGAAGTTATCTACCCCGTAATCACGGAGGTTGGGGTGGCTCAGGCCCTTCACCGTCATGGGATTTATTTTGCTCATTTCTTTGTTTAGACGGACTGCCTATTGATGAATCACCACTATTCAATCCACGTGAGCCATTCAAAAACAGAGATCCACGTTGTTCTGCTACAATAATAGAATTTGGGACTCCATTTTTAGGAATTGTATATCAACCACATCCCGATTCATTAAAAGTTATGGATTATAAATCTGGAAAAAAAATAACAAATAATGATACACGAACTAATGCCCAATGGGCAGTATTTAACGGCATATTGAGGAAAAAACAAATCGATGAAAGTTGGTTAGATAATTTTCAAGCAGATAATGACATTATGATTATGCGTTATGCTGATGTTTTGTTAATATACGCTGAAGCGAAAATCGAAATGAATGAAATAGATCAATCTGTACTCGATGCTATTAACATGGTCCGCGCTCGTGCTTACAAAGTCAACTTCGAGGATACTTCTGCTTATCCGGCAGTTTCAACTATTTCACAATCAGAACTGAGAACCATTTTAAGAGTTGAGCGGCGTATGGAATTTGCTTGGGAAGGACTTCGTTATATGGACATTATTCGTTGGAAAGTTGCTGAAACGGTTTTAAATAGAGATAATTATGGAATGCTCGATACCGATGTAATAAATGAGAGGTTGATAGAACCGGGTCTCTGGTTTTTCGGATCAACGCCCGAAATAGATGAAAATGGTAATCCCGATTTTTCGAGTATTTATGATGCTGGTTTGTGTAGAAGACTTTCACAGCGTACGTTTGATGCTTCCAAACAATATTTGTGGCCTATTCCCGCCAGTGAAATTCTTATCAACCCAAACATGGACCAAAATCCAGGATATTAGTCTAATATAATTTAGTTAGTGTACAAGGGCTGCTTAATAATCGGGTAGCCCTTGTTATCCCCTTTTAGTGAACCAGATTAGATGTTTTTATAAAAATGAAGTATTCTGTTACCATATGTTTTTTACTTATAGCTTTATTCATTTCATGTAAAGATGTTTCGGCACGACCCAATATTGTCTGGTTAATTGCAGAAGACCTGTCCCCTGATCTCGGATGCTATGGTCATCCTCTGGTGCAAACTCCTAATATTGACAAGTTGGCCAATCAGGGTATCCGGTTTGAAAATGCCTTTGCTACCTGTCCGGTATGTTCTCCTTCACGATCAGCTTTTTTTACAGGTGTTTACCAGACTACTATTGCGTCAGATTATCACGACACCATGGAAAAGAACAAACTTCTGCTGCCGGAAGGTATTAAAACTTTGCCCGATATTTTTTATGAAGCTGGTTATTTTGTGGACTACCATGGGAAAACCCATTTCAATTTTAAATATGAGGGACAGGCAATAAAAGACAGGGATTGGCACGAAAGAAAAGAGCAACAACCTTTTTTCCTGGTACTGCAAACACACCATACGCACCGTCCATTCACCCGCGACACATTACGCCCGGTTGATCCGGCAAAAATTGAAATACCCCCATGTTATCCCGATCATGAAATTACACGCCGTGACTGGGCAGATTACCTGGAAGATGTGCAACACCTTGACGATTGGGTTGGCGAACAAATGGATTGGCTTGAATCCAACAACTTACTCGACAATACCGTAGTTGTTTTCTTTGGTGATCACGGAAGGCCGCATGTGAGGGGAAAACAGTTTTTATACGATGAAGGGTTAAAAGTACCCCTCATCATTGCACAGTTCGATAAAAACCGGCAAAAAGGGGAGGTTAAAGAACTTGTAAGTTTAATTGACCTTGCTCCAACAATGCTGCAACTGGCCGGCTTAAAAGTACCCGGGTATATGCACGGAGTAGATGTTTTGTCAGAAATCGATCGCGAACATATTTTTGCGAGCCGATCCAGAATGGGAGATGCCATTGACAAAATGCGATGTATACGAACACAAGACTACCTCTTTATTAAAAATTTTATACCTGAAGTTCCCTGGATACAATTATCATCTTACAAGAAAAGGTCGTATCCGGTTTATACTTTGCTGGAAGTGCTGCATGAAAAAGATCAGTTGACTGAGGAACAAGCCTATTTTATGGCTGAAACAAAACCTGAATTTGAATTGTATAATGTAAAAGAAGATTCGTTTCAACTGCATAACCTCGCTGACTCCAATCCTGAGCTTATTAATAAATTTAAAATAATCCTTGAAAAGTGGCAGGCAGAAACAAACGACCACTTTGAAGATCCCGACCAATCTGACCTCGAAGATATGATTGCAGGAAAAAGAGCAGGTTTGAAAAAATGGTACAAAGACAACGGATTGTCAGAGAATCCGTCAAACGAGGAAGTACTTGATTTATGGAGAGAAAAGTTAGGCTTGTAAAAAATCATTCAAAAAAAATGAATCAGATGAAAAATAAAATAATAACGGTTGTTTTACTGATGTTTTTGGGTTCAATATCCCTTTCTGCCCAGTCAATTTTTATTGAAGCTGAAAGTTTTGAAAACAAGGGAGGTTGGGTGGTTGATCCGCAGTTTGTGGAACAGATGGGTTCACCTTATCTACTGGCGCACGGATTGGGAAAACCGGTAAAAGACGCCACAAGCAAAATTAATGTCGAAAATACCGGTTCGTACCATGTTTGGGTCCGTACCAAAAACTGGGCACCGGGAAACTGGGAAACACCGGGAAGATTCCAAGTTTCAGTTGACGGGAGAAAGTTGGATAATGAACTTGGGAAAAATCCAGGCTGGAACTGGGAATATGCTGGAAATATTTCCCTGAAAAAAGGCAAGAGAAAAATTACCCTTCACGATTTAACAGGTTTTGAAGGCAGGTGCGATGCCATTTATCTGACAACCTTGGAGAATGAAAAACTGCCCACAGAAATGGAAGCCTTAAAAAAATGGCGTTTGGCACAAACCGGTTCTTCTGAAATCCCTCAAAAAGTTGTGAAATACGATTTGGTTGTTGTTGGCGGTGGAATTGCAGGAAGCGCCGCTTCAATTGCTGCCGCCGAGCAGGGATTGAAAGTTGCACTTGTGCACGACAGGCCTGTTCTCGGCGGAAATGCCAGTGGTGAAATCCGTGTTCACACGCTTGGTATTTACGGGAAGTTTGAACGGATTTTAAAGAAGATAGACACGGAACATTATCCAAATGGCTCGGCAGAAGCTTTGAAAGAGGATCAAAGACGAATGGCAAATGTTGAAAAGTATAAAAATATCGACCTCTTTTTGAATTTCAGGGCGTATGCTGCAACAGCTGAAAACAACAAAATCACCTCGGTAGATGCACGAAACACCTCAAGTGGCGAGCAAATACGCTTTGAAGCCCCTTTATTTGTTGATTGCACAGGCGATGGATGGATTGGCTACTGGGCAGGCGCAGAATATAACTACGGTAGGGAGGCGGCGTCGAAGTACGGTGAAAGCTGGGACGCACATGGCTTACTGTGGAGTCCTGAAACTCCGGATAATTTCGTGATGGGATCTTCAGTTTTATGGGGTTCTGAAAATGCAGGAAAACCGGTCACCTTTCCTGAAGTACCCTGGGCAATGGATGTTGCGGGCAGTTATGCCGAAAAAAACGGGGAATGGCAATGGGAATATTCGAGTAACGATTTAAGTCAGATTGACGATGCTGAAACCATACGCGACCACATGTTTCGTGCTATTTATGGTTCATTTTACAACTATAAAAACCAAACTGCCCAAAATCTGAATACCGACCAGGCAAGTATTAGTAAAATCGACAACAAATTACAGCAACAAAAAGCCGATAGCTTGCAGTTGAAATGGGTTTCATATCTTTTGGGGAAACGTGAATCGCGCCGTTTAGTTGGCGATTACATTTTTACTTTTAATGATGCACGCGACACCACAAAATTTGAAGATGCTGTGGTTTTTGAAAAACGCGCCGTTGATGTACATTACCAGATAAACCTGCTTGACCAGGATGGCCCGAATTTTATTTCGGAGGCCATGTTTTATAAAACCGGGCAATACAGCATTCCATACCGGAGCCTGTATTCAAAAAACATCAGCAACCTTTTTATGGCAGGGCGCAATTTTAGCTGCTCACATATTGGGCTCGGCGGTCCGCGGGTTATGCGCACAACCGGACAAATGGGCGCAGCGGTTGGACTGGCTGCTTCGATTTGCAAAAAATACAATGCAAATCCGCGAGATGTTTACACTACGTACCTTGATGAATACCTTGAATTGATTGAAAAGCAAAAATAGATATAAAAAATAAATGCTATGAAAAATAAAGTATTAATGACAATATTTCTAATTCTATGGGGATCAATCTCTCTGTCTGCCCAGCTTATTTTTGTTGAAGCCGAAAGTTTTGGAGATAGAGGAGGCTGGGTTATAGATCAGCAAAGCATGGATCAAATGGGATCGCCCTATTTGTTGGCACATGGTCTTGGAGTACCTGTTGTAAATGCAACAACCCTAATAGAGGTTCCTGAAAAAGGAGAGTATCGTGTGTGGGTGAGAACCCGTGATTGGGTAGCACCGTGGGGCGTTCCGGGAAGTCCTGGCAAATTTCAGCTGTTAATTGATAAGAACCCTTTAAAGACAATTTTTGGGACTGAAGGTGCAGAATGGCACTGGCAGGATGGCGGCACTACTCATTTGAATAACGGGAAAGTTGAAATTGCGCTGAGGGATTTGACCGGTTTTGAAGGACGATGTGATGCAATAATTATAAGTAAAGATTTAAAGTTCAACCCTCCAAACGAACATGAGGCTTTAGCTCAATTTCGTCGAAACCAACTGGGACTGTCCGGGAAACCTGAAGACGCAGGTGATTTTGATTTGGTGGTTGTAGGCGGCGGTATGGCAGGAATTACTAGTGCAATTAGTGCAGCAAGACTTGGATGTAAGGTAGCGCTAATTCAAAACAGGCCGGTTCTCGGAGGAAATAACAGTTCCGAGGTAAGGGTTGGTTTGTCAGGGTTAATTTTTCAGGAACCTTACCCAAACTTGGGAAAATTGGTGGATGAAATCGGATCTATTGGCCACTGGACACTTTGGGAAGCAAAACGCGATCCGGATGCTAAAAGGAGCAAGAAAATCTTAGAGGTTATTGAAAGCAATCCAGAAAAGAAAATTCATAATGCCGGCCCTCTGAGCAATTATGGTGATGATAAGAAACAGAGAATGGTTGAAGCAGAAGAAAATATTGAGTTGTTCCTAAATACTCATATTTTTGATGCCGAAAAATCAGGGGACAGAATCATTTCTGTTACAGGGAAAAATATTGTTACTGGGAAGGAAATGAAATTTAAAGGACAACTTTTTGCCGATTGCACAGGCGATGGGAATCTAGGGTTTCTGGCCGGCGCCGATTTCAGAATGGGAAGGGAGAGCAGGACACAAACAACAGAACCCAGTGCACCCGAAAATCCAGATGACTTAGTAATGGGAACTTCCGTGCAATGGTACACAAAAAAGCTTGACAAGATCAGTCCTTTTCCGAAATGTCCGTGGGCTGTGCAGTTTAATGAAGAAACCGCACAACACCTTACTCGTGGCGACTGGAACTGGGAAACAGGATTTTATTGGGATCAGGTAAATGACATTGAGTATATTAGAGACTATGGCTTACGTGCGGCTTATGGTAATTGGTCATTTTTAAAAAATTCAAGTAAAGAGAAAGAAAAGTATCAGAATTATCAATTAGAATGGGTTGCATATATCGGTGGGAAACGTGAATCACGCAGACTTATGGGAGATATAATATTAAGAGAACAAGATATACTTGATCAGATAGCATACCCCGATGCCAGTTTTACAACAACCTGGCCCATTGATCTGCACTATCCGGTTGCACTGGAAGGTTTTAATGAAGAGCCTTTCCTATCAACAGCACCTTCAACAAGCATCAAACCATATTCCGTTCCATACAGAACCCTCTATTCACGAAACATTGAAAATCTCTTTATGGCTGGAAGAAACATAAGCGTTACTCATATCGCATTAGGAACTGTTCGCGTTCAAAGGACAACCGGAATGATGGGAGAAGTTGTTGGGATGGCAGCATCATTGGCTAATAAGTATGACACGAATCCAAGAGGTGTTTACCAAAACCACTTGAATGAATTAAAATCATTAATGGAAAAAGGAGTTGGTAGAAACTGGTATGAATAAAACAACATAATCTTTTGCAATCAGGTTATAAACTGGAATATAACGTATTTTAAAGTTGAAAGAATAATCGCATTGGAACGCCCCCAATTATACTTTGAAAATGGTTGCATTACTTTTGCGGTTAATGCTAATATGGGGCATTCTTTTAATATTCAAATTATTGAAAAATAAAAGTAATTAAAGTAAAATAAAATCATGAAAAAATTAATTTTCACAGCATTAGTAATCGCTTCAACAATTCTACAGTCCTCGGCAAACAGTCTCTTCATCGAAGCCGAGAACTTCCAGAACAAAGGTGGTTGGGTGGTCGATCAGCAGTTTATGGATTTAATGGGATCCTCCTATTTGATGGCGCATGGAATGGGAGTTCCGGTAGCCGATGCGGAAACAGACCTTGAGTTCCAGTCAACCGGGGAATACACTGTTTTTGTCCGTACGTTCAACTGGACATCCCCCTGGTACGAAGGCGAAGGGCCCGGAAAATTTCAGCTATTGATAAACGGGGAAAAAACCGGCCGGGTACTCGGCACATCCGGTTCGGAATGGTTGTGGCAAAATGCAGGAAAAGTAACCGTTTCCGATTCAAAAATAAAAATTGGTTTGCACGACCTTACCGGATTTAACGGACGGGTGGATGCCATCTATTTCACCAAAGGAAATACTCCTCCACCCAACGAATTAGCTGCTTTGGCGAAATTCCGAAAAAAACAATTGGGTATCCCCCCGAAACCGGAAAAAGCAGGTGAATTCGATTTTGTAATCGTCGGTGGCGGAATTGCTGGAACTTCGGCAGCTATAGCAGCCGCACGTTTAGGTATAAAAGTAGCACTGATTCAGGACCGTCCAATCCTTGGTGGAAATAATAGCTCTGAAGTGCGTGTTCACCTCGGGGGCAGGATTAAAGTAGATCCATTTCCAGCGTTGGGTGATGTGGTAAAAGAAATTGGCCCGTCGCGCGGCGGAAATGCCCAGCCGGCAGAATATTACGAGGACGAAAAGAAAATGGAGATGGTGCTGGCAGAAGATAACATTTCGTTATTTACCAGCTACCGTGCGTTTGCGGTAAAAACCAAAGGTTCGCGAATTACCGAAGTTCATGCCCGACATATTGAAAATGCAAAAGAACTTTCCTTTTCGGCACCCTTGTTTGCTGATTGTACCGGCGACGGCACCATTGGTGTTTTGGCAGGGGCCGATTACGCCATGGGCCGTGAAGGACGCGACCAATTTGACGAACCCACCGCACCTGAAGTGGCCGATAAAATGACCATGGGCTCATCGGTACAGTGGTATTCGGTAGAGGAAAACTATCCGGTTAGTTTCCCTGAATTTGAGTACGGTGTGGAGTTCAACGAAAAAAATACCGAAAAAGTAACCATGGGCGAATGGACCTGGGAAACAGGCATGAATTTCGACCAGATTACTGAATTTGAACGCATTCGCGATTACGGGTTGCTGGTGGTTTATTCCAACTGGTCTTCCCTGAAAAATAAAATTGCCAAAGAAGAATACGCCAATCGCAGACTGGATTGGGTGGCTTACATTGCCGGAAAACGCGAATCGCGTCGGCTGCTGGGCGACCTGATTCTGAAAGAACAGGACATTACCGATTACGTGGTTTACCCCGACGCTTCGGCGCCCACCACCTGGTCCATTGACCTGCATTACCCCGACCCGAAAAACACGGAGCATTTTCCTGATATGGAATTCAAATCCATTGCTGTGCATAAAACAATCCATCCGTACCCGATTCCTTACCGCTGTTTCTACTCACGGAATGTGGACAACCTGTTTATGGCTGGAAGAAATATTAGTGTTACGCATGTGGCGCTGGGAACTGTTCGGGTTATGCGCACCACCGGAATGATGGGCGAAGTGGTTGGAATGGCTGCCTCGGTTGCAGCAAAACACAATACCAACCCTCGCGGCGTTTATCAAAACCATTTGGATGAACTAAAAGCCCTGATGGAAAAAGGTGTTGGTAAATACGATGTGGAAAATGTGCAGAATTATAACGAGGGGAGTACGCTAGGGCCAAAGGAATAAAAACGGAGGTAAGACAAATTCTATTTTTTATACCTTCGGGAAAATGGATCTTTTACACCGTGGCTTCAGCCCGGTGAACAGAAGTAATAAAAACACAAGGGCTTTAGCCATTAAGAGAATTAATTGCTAAAGCCGAAAAAGACTCCGAGAAGGTTAAACACCGGGCTAAAGCACCGGTGTAAAAAATTGATTGTTTATTCAGTGATATAAAACGTGGAATTTGTCGCACACCCATAAGAACTGTTTGGCAAATTAGCTGTTATTTTTTCACCGGGGAAAAAGTTTCCCTTTGAATAAAACAGATAAGAGTTATAAGTAAAAAATATGCTATTCATAAAAAAATATCTTTTAGCCATTTTGGTTGGAGGTGGAGTCCTGCTTTTTGCCGGATTTTCCTACACATTTCCCGATCATCCCCAAACTGGATTCTGGGCTATGAAAGGCACATTGTCCACCCACATTTTTGTGGACGAAACCGATTCCCTTTCGGGGCCTGAAATTTTCGAACTGAAAGACGAAAACGGATTGACCATCTGGTTTGGCAGGCACATTTTTAAAGATGTATGTATTTCGGGTGAATGCAAAATGATTCGCCTGTCGCTGTTTTGGGACGGAGCGGCAAATTACCTTGGGATGCAAACCCCGGAAAGGGAACCGCTCACCAAATCGGACCACACCTTGTTTGAAGCCTCGGATTACGAAAAGTTGGACAGAATTCTACACGACACTGCTTCTATCCTGAAAGATTTGAAACAGGAGGAATTAATAATCGTGCCAGACTCCATCGACCCTTACGAGGTGGATGGCTAC